>Ga0302122_10002354_pt1 | contig 11841 bp, 15 predicted proteins | sample CB21_SCM_MG_FD_203115 | JGI IMG/M metagenome (GOLD analysis project Ga0302122, IMG submission 203115) | Marine microbial communities from Western Arctic Ocean, Canada - CB21_SCM | ecosystem: Environmental > Aquatic > Marine > Oceanic | place: Canada: Western Arctic Ocean | collected 2017-09-28
AGCCCGAAATTACGCGGGTTTGAATGATTATTCAAGAGGTAAATAGTAAGCCAACTAAGCGAAGACTCAGGGACGGTATAGTTCTAAAAAATAGTCCCACACTAAAAATAGGGGACTGTATTTTATTCTCATCACCGATTTTCTATCTCTATTCGCTTATACTAGCTATGCTTTTTGTATATTGACACGGAGAATGCGTAATGAATAAGCTAAAGATCACTGGGATATTGATCGGAGTTGTATTAATTACTGGGGTGCTGGGGTGGATGTTCACTGCACCATACCTCGGCAATGAAGGGCTTGCTCGTATGCCTGGGGTAATTATTGGCGGAACACAAACTCCGGCCTTGGATGACTTTACAACTCTTAATGGAACCGTTCGAGGTCCGTTGCAGATGAAGCAAGCCGGTTTTCCGCCTTTTGTTACCTACCTTTCTTGGGTTAGCACTCCCGATGGTGTAATTACGGCCACTCATCCAGACGATGCGCTATGGGCACAGCGAGTGAGAGACCGCGGCGGTGATGGATGGCTGCGTATTGGAGAAGAGACTTTTACGATGGAGGCTGTTGAAATTTTTGGTGACGAGCGCATCGTCATGATGGGGCAGTGGGCTGACATGGTGGGCATAACGTTAGATGATTCACTCTACGAAGGATCAGCACCGCTGCGCGAATTTGAGGTCTTTTTCTGGAAGCCTAGATAGGAATGGTAGGTGTGAAATTCCGAGAGGTTGAAATATCTAGAGAACCAATCGAGCTCTATAAAGTATTAAAATTCGAAAGCTTGGTTACCAGTGGAGGTGAAGCCAAAGCGGCGGTTGCTTCTGGTTTGGTGTTGGTTAACGGTGAGCGTGAAGTTCAGAAACGAAAGAAAATGGTATCGGGAGATACCATTGAATTTGGTGCTGAGAAAATAGTTCTCAAGCTTTCCTCGATTGGGATTAACGCAACCGAACCGCGAATTAACAAAACTAAAACTGCAGCAAAGAAAGCTCCTGCAAAGAGGAAGGCAATATCCGTAAGTTCAGCGGGGCGTAATAAATGAGAATTAATGATTGCCTGCGCCGGCTGCGCTACATACTGGATTTTGATGATTCGAAAATGATAGCTGTATTTGCTGAAGCTGAGCAAAAAGTAACAAGAAGTCAACTTAGCGTATGGTTAAAGAGAGATGGGGACCTTGACTATGAAGAGTGCAGTGATGTGATGTTTGCTACCTTCCTCAATGGCTTGATTAATGTGATACGGGGTAAAAAAGATGGTCTGCAGGCGGAACCGGAAAAGCGTCTAAGCAATAATATTATTTTCCGAAAACTGAAGATTGCTTTCGATCTTGAGGCTGAAGATGTGTTGACCATATTATCACTGGTAGATTTTAGTTTAAGTAAGCATGAGCTTTCTGCTTTTTTTCGCAGAGCGGATCATAAGCATTATCGTGAGTGTAAAGATCAAGTGTTGCGAAATTTTTTGAATGGACTTCAAATCGAATATCGTGGAGATAGTCAGGTTGATGCTTAAATTTCGAAATAAAAAGAACGGAGGAAAAAGAATTTTCTTATAGGCCAGCTATTTTTCTATGATTATACAATTATATTTAGATCTGGAATAATCGATTAAATTTAATTGATAGTCCCCGATTGCGCAGTTCGAAACTATGTGGGTCGCCGAAAGGTTTGGTATCCCGGTCGTCACTATAGACTACGAAGAGTTCGCTGCCTGGGGCCCACTCCCACCTAAATCGGAAGTTAGTGCTGACAGACTTTGAGTTTGAATCGTATTGAACTAGACCGCCGACATACATCCTGGGTGATAAAGTGTATGTAATGCGCAATCTGCCTAACTCAGTTCTGAAATCACCCTCTGGTAGCTTAACCTTGTTAAATGAATAACTGGGTTCTATGGATAATTGAGGAGATAATTCGATACGGCCAGCACTAAGCCCGATAGCACTGTTGGTTCCACTCCAGAAATCACCAACCCGCAGAGAGAAAAGCCCGCTGAATTTCCTCTGAGTCCCAAGGCGATAATTGGCACTATAGCTTGTAAAGTCGTATTTGCCTGTTTGCAGAGTAATGCCAGACGCGATTTGGAAGGGCCTGCTTAACATCTCGAATTCATCGCTTACAGAAAAATTGATGGAGTCGCCTTCTTCAAATTCAGTGGTAAGGCTGATTCCATGTTTGCGAGTTTCAAGACTGTTTAGGCTTGCCGACCAAAAGGATTCGGTGTTCGCTTCTAAAACAAAGCGGCGTATCGATTTGCTTGAGGCTATGCGTGGGCTGAATCTTGCTGCGCCTTCGTATTGCTTAAAGTTATTACGGCGCTTAAATCCAATCTCTGGGTTGAAATTATTTTCCACTACTAGGTAGCCAGAACGGAGGCCAAAGCGGTCAGCGTTATAATCGAAGTTGGCCATGTAGCTCTTATCATCATTGGCTAGACCCGTTGTATCGGTTTTTGCCGCAAAGGCACTAATTTCGAAATCGTCCATGAAGTTAAATTGCCCATCGACACCGTAGAGTTGGTTAGAACCGGGGCTAATTATGGACTCGCTGCGATCGGTCAGAATCATGCCGATTCTGCTACGGCTTAAAATATCTCGCTTTACGCGCAGCACAGAGAAGTCAGTAGATTCGATATTATTCAGGCCATCTCCGTCGGTACCGATATTTAAAGCACCGATATCGAAGTCGCCAACTTTACCAGTCAGGCGAGCGCCGGCATTGATCGGTACTATTTGCCCTTGCTCCAGTCCTATACGGCGGCTGAAGAACATTGTTGGAATGTCGAGATTGCGCGGCTGAGTAAAATCAAAATTACCTCTTCCTTCAAGGAAAAATTCGCGTTTCTCAGGGAAAAACAAATTGAATCGGGACAAGTTAACCTGGCGCTCGTCGACCTCGACTTGGGCGAAGTCAGTGTTGTAAGTAAAGTCTGCGGTAAGGTTGTTAGTGATGCCGAATTTTATGTCGACACCTGCTTCGCCATCGAATTCGTCATTAATAGGGGGGTTGGATAACCGGTTTGTGGAGAGATTACCTAGACCGTATGGCTTAACCTCAATATTAAAGTTCCTAGGAGGAACCTCCAGTTCGTTCAGCGTCCCAGCTTCAGAGATTCGCCACATTCCTGCTACTAGACTATTTCCTAACGCAGCAGAAATTGGAAGTTCCGTAAGGTAGGACGCCTCGTTCAATCGCCGGATGATTCGACGGAACTGGATGCCCCAGGTTTGATTTTCGCCGGGTTCGTAGCGAAGCGAACGGAAGGGGATTTGCATCTCCACAGTCCAACCACCGTCAAAGCGCGCTACTCGCGAATCCCAAACAATGTTCCAGTCAAAATTTACCCCCCGACCTCGGTCGCCTTCGTTGGCTATGGCGAAGTCTGAGAAACCTCCTATTGGTGTTACTAGAAACGCCACACCATTACGTCGATCTAGAAAGGTATCCAGCATAACCGAGAAGGAGTCATTAGTTCGCAGTTGGAAAGTGTCTCGGCGCATCTCATTGGCAATCCAATCTTCTTCAGGAACTGACTCATAGTTTCGTGCAGCTACGTAGAGGTTGTCATCATCGAAATAAACCCAGGCTTCGGTTCGCTCACTAGCTGGTTCGCCATCGTCAGGAAGCTGTTGAATAAAGTAGTCAGCAGGGGCTACTTGAGTGTAGATTTCTTCATCCAAATTACCGTCCAGATTAACTTCTCCAGAGTATCGTACAGCTCGGACTGTAAGTCTCCCATCGATATCTTCGCCCACTACTACTTCTTGAGAGAAGCTTATATTTGTCGCCAGTAATAAGGCGCTGAGTGTGATGTATTTGAGCGGCGAGCCTTGTCGGTGTTGGTTTAGAGCACCGCAGAATCTTGAATGCATAGTTATATCCGATGGTAGTCTGTGATAAAAGGCTGCGCAAAATTTTCAGTTTTTGCAAATTGATAAATTTTGGGCGTGCTTCGATACTAGAATGGAACCTAAGACTTGTAAAACATAAGTGATAAATTGTCGCAACCTCATTTATAGCAGGTTGCAAATTAAATCGTTTTTGATGCTGGCGTCCATCTGGCAATATTATCAATATTTCATTGGGCCATAGCTTGAATGACAAGAATTAGTTCTTCACAGCTTTGGACAGGCAACGCTCATATCTTATTGGATAGCCCTCCTATAATATATAGGCTCGACTCGTGCATGAAGCAAGAGTTTTTTTTGGTGATGGATCACATGGGGTGTCAGTGAAAGGCTAAACTCTATCTAACAACAACTGGAATTAGGGAGAAGTCATACCAAACCTAGTGCGAGAAAATGTATTCTAAATCGCAGGAATTGGCTTGTTAAATTTTACTAAAGCTAGTGTTAAAGTTTTTCAAATAGAAGAGAAGTTATAAGGTTAGCAAAGAAGATGAATCAACATTGGGGTCGTCACTGTCCTAAGGAAGTATTAAAAAAATATGCGATGGTGATCCTTAAAAAAGAAGAAATTGCGCAAGGAATTAGTACTAGTTAAAAGTGGTTTGTTGATACGCAAACGAATACAGGAGTAAATCTTTATTATGGAAAGTTTCTCGATTACACCTATGGTAATGGCAATCCCAATACTATTCCTCTTAGTACTAATAGAGGGGCTTGCTGCTCGATGGAAAGGAGTAAAAATCTATAGGTTTCAAGATACTATTACCTCAATTAATACAGGGCTTCTAAGTCAATTTTTTACTGCAACCGGTGCGGTGATTAGCGTGTTTATGTACAACGCTATAGAGACGCGCTATGGGAGTTTTGAATGGCAGGCATCAAGCCTGTTTACTTGGATTTTTGCGCTGCTTCTCTATGACTTCCTCTACTACTGGGTCCATAGGACAGGCCATGAGGTTAATCTATTCTGGGCCGCTCACATAACGCACCATAGTAGTGAAGAGTTTAATATCTCAACGGCTATGCGCCAGGCCTCTACAGGATTTTATTTTAAGTGGGTTTTTTATATTCCCTTGGCAATACTTGGGATTCCTCTCCAGGTTTTCATCATAATTGGTTTAATAGATCTCCTCTACCAGGTTTGGGTTCACACCCAATTAGTAGGGCGACTTGGATGGCTAGAGCTTTTCCTAGTAACCCCATCTAATCATCGCGTGCACCATGGCCAGAATGATTATTGTATTGATAGGAATTATGGAGGTATTTTTTCTATTTGGGACAGGCTTTTCGGTACTTATGCTGATGAGCGCGAGGAAGAGCCTATAGTTTATGGTATACGGAAACCACTTGGTAGTTGGAATCCAGTGTGGAGTAATTTGCATTACTATTTAACTATTGTAGAAAAGGTAAAATCTACGTCTCTTTGGAATGAGAGGTTAATGGCTGTTTTCGGGGATCCTGCGTGGACTCCTTCTGGAGTAGTAGTGGAGGAAACACCTTCTCCTACCAAAGAGACTTATGAGAAATTTTCATCAAGTACACCCTGGAAAATTAAATTTTCTGGAATGCTTACTACTTTTATCTTTGCATCTTTCCTGCTGTTTTATTTAGGAGCAAAAAACCAAATGTCCTTATCATACCAAATGATTTGGGTAGCTATGGCGGTGTTGATTCTTGGTATAGTCGGTTCCGTTTGGAGCTCATCTCGTTATCAAGACTTTAAAAAGTGAACAGTTTGGCGATATCTGATGGTCTGCTTTTTCTGGTTGCGTGTTATTTTGCATTGCAAGTGAGAATGCCGATAGCATTCAGATTGGGTTCCGCGATATTGGGAGCCGCTGCGATATTGGGAGCGCTTAGGTTTTCAGGGTTGTTGCCATTACCACAAATGCATGATTTTTTTTCGACCTTGGGGGCATCATCAGCATTTGCTCTAGTTAGTGCGAGCGTCATCTGGCCCAACCAAATAGTTTCCTTAAAAGCCAAATATGCCTCTATTTTATTCATAATTTCCGCAGCACTTTGTCTCATTATGGTTGTTGGGTTTGAGTTTGTTATTTTTGGTCAGCTAATGGCATTTCTTTCAGTATTTTTAGTGGCAATTAGTTCTCTAAAGAACAAGCGTATTGACGGCTTTCTGGGAGCCCTGGTAATGGCAACGGGCTTCCTGTTATTCACAATGGAATACGCTATCCCTGGTTATTTGCAACCAGGAGATTTTTTGCATATTTTTACCGCGGTTGGTTTGGTAGTCTTTGGTCAGATCCATTTTTCTTTAGAGAGACTTAAAGAAGAATATTAATTCAAAAGCAGTGAAATATAAGCAGGAATTACTAAAAATTATTCGATGGAGCCATTAGGTTCTCATAATAAAATTTAAAACAGCTAACAGAACTATTTCTAAATGATCTTTAATTCTTGTTAGAAAATAAGAAGAAATGGGGTCAGATATATTTAATAAGAAGGATAAAGCTAGTTGGGAGCAGTGCTTAGGATAATGCGATATTTTGATATATCCTGAATTTTTGCTTGGACTTCTCACCTCAACCCTTTTATAAAATTTTAAGAATAGGGCCATATATGGGTAGGTATACAATAGTGAAGAATGTATGGGCTTAGCTTGAGATGGCTTTTATTATTATAGGTCCCCCCGATACTGGACTCTAATGAATAGCAAAATAGCAAGTTAATCAACGATAGCTTTCCTCGACGTTGATGTCTGAACTAGTCAAAAAACCTGCATTATTACTCTGATTATCTCTATTTAGTCTATTTATCAGGTATTTTTCCCTCGATCCACCGCCCCTTTCCTAGAATTATTGACTGTCCTGTTGTTACAATGCGACGGAAGGCACACAAACCCTATAACTCGAATAACCTTGGAGGTCCCTGTGAAAAAACTGATTAGCTGTGGTTTGGTAGTCGCGAGTATGCTGAGCACGTCGCTCACTGCTCAAACTTATGTTTCAGATTTTGTAAACGGACCAATTACTGACCGTCCCGTTCGTATACTCCAGACAAATTCCGCCGGTGATGATGTTTACATATTCGATCCGGCAACCATGGAGCAGGTGGGTTATATTGAAAACCTGCCTCACAACCACGGCGCTACAGTTCATGCCGACGGGACTCATTACTATTTCACCAACGAACACGATAATACGGTTGATGTAGTCGACACTCGCACCTTCGAGGTCACCAAACGCATTCCCTTGGCTAGCGGCCCCCACAACCTGTCTGCCAGCATGACGGCACGAAAGGTTTATGTAGCAATTATCGCGGAGCCTTTAATCCAGGTGATTGACATGGATACTAACGAAATTATTGCCAACATCGAAACTGGTGGCGGCGTCCACAATACCTTTGTCACGCCAGATGGCCGTTATGCGGTTGGCGGAATGATCGGTGCCAGCGAGATTATCGCTATAGACACTGAAACTGACGAAGTGGAATGGGAGATGTCTATTCCTTATTCGCAAAATCCATTTACGGGCGGCGTACGCCCGCTGACTTTTTCAACCAATGAAGATGGTTCGACCCGTTCTTTGCTAGTGAATGTAGGCGGCTGGCACGGTTTCTGGGAATTCGATTGGGAAACTCAGGAACTGATGAACAAGATTAGTCCACCTGAAGATGCCTGGAACCGTATGGATCAAACTGCTGATGGCATCCAGAGTGCGCCAAGTCATGGCGTCGTTGTACTGCCCGACCATAGTCAGGTTTGGCATTCCAGCCGAGCAACTTCTCACATCTATGGCTACTCATTCCCAGATTACGAATACATAGGCAGAGTCTACATTGGAAACCCAGCGTGGATTACCACTACCCCAGATAGCAAATTTCTCTGGGTAGGAGTATCCGGTCATAATGAGACTGCGGTGGTTGATATAGAAAAACAGGAAGTCATTAAGCGCTTTCCAGTAGGTCAGGCCCCGAAGCGAATTTTCACAGCAATTATGCCGGCGGATTGGGAAGGGGAAGCGCAATGATTGTTAAAAGTTCAATACGAGTATTTCTGTTGTTATTTTTGGGGTTAATCATCGGTTGCAGTGAAGAGTCTGCACCTCCGGCATTGCAAACAGCGGCGAATACCTCCGCTGTTGATACAGCGAAAGGCTTGGATTATGACTTCTACAAAGAATCTATCGAGCCGATTTTCATCCGTTATCGTGGTGGTTTTGTTGGTCCCGACACAGCATGTATCGCTTGTCATACTGTTCAAGCGAATGCCCCTCTAGGGCTGTTACCGCTGACAGAGGTAAATGGTGAAGTATTTTGGACCGAAGAAGAGTCACGACAAAACTTTGAAAATGTGGCAATGCTGGTTAACCCCAGTGATCCAGAAACCAGTCGCTTACTTCTTGCCCCGTTGGCGCCAATCGTAGGAGGTGAAAGTCATTCTGGTGGTATATTCTGGGATTCAGTCAATCACAGCGAATATCGTTTAATTGCTGAATGGATTGCATCCGGTGACCCTAACGCAGCGGCCGATCCGCTACTTGAAGTTGACTTCGAGTTCTTCCGTTCCTGTGTACAGCCTATATTCGTCAATCCAATTGATAATGCGATGCCTTGCGCGGAATGCCATAGCGGTCAGTTTGCGATTCCTCCGGCGGCAAACAGTTATTGGACAGTAGAACAGTCGCAGCTAGCATTCGAAGAACTACTCAATTTTGTCGATCCCGGCCGTCCTGATTTCAGCCGCTTTCTACACAAACCACTGCACCCGAATGCGGGTGGAGACTTAATGCATAATGGCGGTAGACGCTGGTATTCGAAAGATGATCCAGAGCGAATAGCACTTGAAGCATGGGTGCTGGGAGACTCCACAGGTACTTCCTGTCCCTCAGCGTTGCAATTCGATAATCCACCAAGGTCGTAACTCAATGCGGACGAGGATGAAGCGAGCAGTATTTATTGTTGCATTAATACTGCTCGCAAGTTGCTCTGAACAAGTTCCAGAAACTTCAATGGACGGTATCTATACAGCGCAACAAGCCCAGCGTGGTGCTGGTTTGTTTGAAAGCCTCTGCGCGCGTTGTCATAGTGTGCAGGAGTTTTCTGGTAGGTCATTTGATGCCATTTGGGCTGGGGTGCCAGCTGCGGCGCTTTATGCACGTATAGCTAATACGATGCCTTTGGATCAACCCGGTAGTCTCGGCATTCCACAAGTCTTGGCGCTCATGGCCCATATTTTTGATGAAAATGAAATGCCGGCAGGTAGTGAGCCTCTTGAAGGTGATATGGATTTTATGATGAGTATTACTTTGGCCAGGCCAGCACAGTAAGAGTAATACTATTTATGTCACAGTCGTATTACGGATAAGATCAAAGCGAAAATCCTCCCCCCAAATACCCTAATCTCATTAAACAGCATAACTAATTCATCGATTCTCTTAATGAGCCAGAAAAATATATGCCATAGAGCGTGCTAGGAAATTACTGCTGAAAACGGTTCGTTGCCGATTCTAGTTATACTGTGAGAAATAATATCAGTAAGGAATAGCCAGCAAAGAATGAAGAAAACAATACAAAATGTCGAGGGAGTACAATCATCATCAACGTCAACAAAATCCCGATAGACGGGAAGACCAAAGAGGGAATAATAGCGTTATCTAGCATCACAATATTTAGATAAGGGCCAACAAGAAAATAGAACGACATAAAAACGGCCGACAAGCGTCCTAAATGCTGACTGTGGTGTAGCATATCAAGCTGCTTGTGATCTGGGGCAGGCAACGCCATTTCGGCAGATCCATAAACTAAAATTGAGCCAAAAACTAATACTAGAAAATTAAAAAAAGTCCAGGTTTGAATATCTCGTAGCCCCCAACCAACCCACCACAACTGTAGAATATAGATTAGGATGCTTAGCGCCCATAATGCTGAGGACCAATGAAACAGGGTCCTATCATGTGCTCGCGTTATCATTGCCGCAGCATGCAGTAATCGAGTGATCGCCAAGCCTAGAATTATAGAAACGGCTATGAATATGTATTCGTGTTGAGTCATTCTATATCTTCAATATTTTAAGAGAACAAAGCGAGATATCTAAATCCTATGCTCTATTCTTGTTTTGAATCTTCAACGCAATCGCGGCTAGTACGGCTGTGGCAAGCTCGAACAGAAGAGCCCCATTAGTGTATGCTGACACCGGACCTGTAGTCGCTAAAACCGAATACAGCCGTCCCAGTGCTAGTGCACCAACTCCCAATACGAGTAGCGTAAGGCCTGCACGATATAAATCTGAGTTAACAGCAGCTAATAAACAAAATAATCCGATACCTGCCTGTAAGCCGCCGTACATAGCTCTTATTTCAGCGGCAGCATCACCATTAGTTATTTTTAAGTCCACTAAACCCGCAGGTATTTCGGGAAAGAAGAAGCTAACGAGTCCATAGCCAATAAAAAGCAGAGCAGATATCCAGAGTATTACTTTACCTAACATCGGGGCTATCTCCTGTTTTGAATGCCAGAATTGCGCGTTCTCGCGCAAATTTATGGTCCACCATAGGTGTAGGATAATTCAAGGTTTTTTTTGCACCAGCATTATGAATAAGATTCTTTTTAAGAGTTTTTAATTCTGGAACGTAGTGTTGAATAAAGTCACCTTCTGGGTCAAACCGTTCAGCTTGTCTTGTCGGATTAAAGATTCGAAAGTAAGGTACAGCATCCACTCCAGTAGATGCACTCCATTGCCACCCGCCATTATTAGACGCAAAATCACCATCTATCAAGTTCTGCATGAACCATCTCTCCCCCCATCGCCAATCAATGAGCAAGTGCTTGCTCAGAAACATTGCGGTTACCATGCGCAAGCGATTGTGCATCCATCCCGTGGCTAACAATTGGCGCATACCGGCATCAACCAATGGATAGCCAGTTTGGCCATGACACCACTTTTCAAAATCCTCAGGATCGTGACGCCAGGGCACATAATTCATGTTTTCACGATAAGCTTTGTGTTTGCAAATGTGAGGAAAATGATGAACTGTATATCTGTAAAATTCTCGCCACAGTAGTTCATTTCGCCAGGTCTCTACACCACTATCATCGAAATATTTTTGTGCTTTTCTCCAGCACTCGGCTACAGAAATAACTCCTGTGCTCAGGTAGGCTGACAATTGACTGGTGGCGTTTAAGGAAGGTATATCTCGCTTACACTTATAATCTGAGATCTGAGTCTGTGTAAATTTCTCCAAGCGCGCTTTCGCAGCTTCTTCTCCTGCTGGCCAATCTTGACTCCATTTGAGCTCTTGCTGAGGCCAACTGATATCAGCCAATTCACATTGGTGTGGCAAAATAGGTACTGAAGGAAATGTTATTGTATTTCTATCTTCTGTGACCTCCTCAGCATAAAGTGGTGGATTATTCTGCATCCAAACAAGTGCTTTTCTTGCGAAAGGAGTAAAAACTTTGAAAGGTAAAGAAGATTGATTAAGAACAGATCGCTGAGGCACAAGCAACTGGTCATCAAAACTCGATACTTTAACCCCCTGATGAGAGCACACTTCATTTACTAATTCGTCACGGTGTTTTTCATTAAACGGAAGTTCTCGATTGTAATGCAACTGTGAGACTTCCATACAATCCAGGATTTGCTGCAAAAGCTGGGGTATTTCTTTATAGTTAGCAACTTGAAAAAACAACAATTCAACATTTATTTTTTTAAGCTCGCTTGATAACTCTATAAGATTCCGGCGCCAAAAATCCAATTTGATAGGTGCGTCGTCATGCAGCTGCCATTGCTCTGGTGTTGCAATATAGAAGGCACGAGTAGGACCTGATGCTAGCGCATTAGATAGCGCGGGATTATCTCGAACCCGAAGATCTGTTCTAAACCAACACAGTTGTGTTTGCATATTTAGCGACTTTAAATGTTATTGCGTAAGCTCAGATCTTCTGGGTAGGGGTGCAAAAACACTTGC
>Ga0302122_10002355_pt1 | contig 11841 bp, 9 predicted proteins | sample CB21_SCM_MG_FD_203115 | JGI IMG/M metagenome (GOLD analysis project Ga0302122, IMG submission 203115) | Marine microbial communities from Western Arctic Ocean, Canada - CB21_SCM | ecosystem: Environmental > Aquatic > Marine > Oceanic | place: Canada: Western Arctic Ocean | collected 2017-09-28
CTAAGTCTAGCAGAAGTAGCGGATTTTTCACCTACATTTGTTGAGGAAATGGGATTGAAAGAAGCATTATCCCCTTCAAGGGCTAATGGTTTCTTGAATATGTTCAAAAAGGTACAGCAAGGAGCAGTGTTACTGGAGGAGTAGATATGGTAGATGAAGAAATGGTAAAAGAATCAATGCAGATAGTTGAAGACCCTGAGTTAGAGATTTCCATCATCGAACTAGGATTGGTTTATGCTGTTCGCTTTGAAGATAAGGATGGGGGCATACATGCAGAAGTGGATATGACTTTGACTTCACCCGGCTGTCCAATGGCATCTGAAATAATGGCTGCCGCTCATAGGGCTGCTCTCACAACTGAAGGTGTTGATAGTGTTCATATTAATCTGGTTTGGAGTCCTAGGTGGGGTGCTAAAACCCATGCTTCTGAAGATGCTTTGATGGATATGGGTATTTGGTAAATTTACTTCTTATTGATGTTAACAATTAATTTCATTCCGGATCATAATCAATTATCGAAGCCAACCAATACTCAGCATCTCTCCTAGAAACGCCCTTCCGCCTCGCAATATCCATCACTTGCGTCTCATCAACACGATTGATGGCAAAATAATGCGCTTCCGGATGTGCCAAATATATTCCCGAAACTGAAGCAGCAGGGTAAGTAGCAAATGACTCAGTTAAAACAAATCCATGCTTTTCAGCTTCCAATAACTCAAACAAAAAGCCTTTCTCACTATGGTCTGGGCAGGCTGGATATCCAAAAGCGGGTCTAATTGAACGGTATTCTTCCTTCAACAGAGTCTCCAAATCTATTTCACTAGAATCTGCAAAATTCCATGCTTTCCTTGCTCTTGAATGCAATAACTCTGCACTTGCTTCTGCCAACCTATCGGCAATGGATTTTGCCATTATTGAAGAATAATCATCCCCTTCTGCTTCAAACTGCTTACACATTTCTTCGGTGCCATGTACCGATAATGCGAAGGCACCGATATGGTCTCCATCTGGGCAAATGAAATCCGAGAGAGAATAATTTGGGGACTTTGGATGGTTCCTCTGTTGGCGCAGCATAACGAATGTCCCAAGCACAGAGTCCCCAGTCGCCGAACGGACATGAATATCATCGCCATCTGAATATGCCGGCCAAAATCCTCTGATGGCTTTAATCCTCATCAATTTGTCAGCGATTATATTTTGCAACATCTTCTGTCCATCTTCGAATAACTCTCGAGCAACTTCACCTTTTTCGGCATCCTCTAGGATTGCCGGATATTTTCCTTTCATTTGCCAGGCGGTGAAGAAGAAAGTCCAGTCGATATAAGTTGACGCTTCTTCTAAACTGATATCCTCAATTACTAATCCTAGTTTATCGGGTGTTGCCATCGTTGATTCATCAAAAACTAGGCTTGGAGCCCTTGCCTTTGCTTTGTCAAGGCTGAGCAAAGGGTTGGACATTTTCCTTTGGTGAAGTGCTGTTAAGCGTTCTTCTTCTTGCTTTAATTTAACATTGAATGTAATTTTTCTTTCCTTATCTAAGAGATTTGAGAGAACACCTGATACCAAAGATGCATCCTTAACATGTACTACTTCATGCTCATATTTTGGAGAGATTCTGACTGCTGTGTGCTGCCTTGAGGTGGTTGCACCACCAATGAGCAGTGGAGTTTTCATACCTCTACGTTGCATTTCTGCTGCCACTCTCATCATCTCATCAAGAGATGGAGTGATTAGGCCTGAAAGACCAATGATGTCGGCCCCAACTTCATCTGCCTTTGCCAGTATATCTTCACCTGAAACCATGACGCCAAGGTCGTGGACAACATAATCATTGCATTGGAGAACGATACCTACGATATTTTTGCCGATGTCATGAACATCTCCCTTGACTGTTGCCATCACAACTTGGCCTCTCCCTTTGTGTACATCACCTTCTTTTTGCATGAATGGTTGAAGATAAGCGACGCCTCTCTTCATGACCCTAGCACTCTTCACAACCTGCGGCAAGAACATCTGCCCTGAACCGAACAATTCGCCAACTACGGCCATTCCAGCCATCAATGGCCCCTCAATAACTTGTAGAGGCTCTTGCAATATTGCCAAAACTTCTGCTACATCTGCTTCTACGAATTCGGATATTCCATGCACTAATGAATGAGACAACCTTTCCTCAACAGGTAGTGTCCTCCATTGTTGAGTTAATATTTTATTTTCTTGTTTCCCTGAATACTTATCTGCAGAAGCAACCAATCTATCTGTCGCATCGTCTCGTTTGTTCAATACCACATCAATTGCTAATTGCTGAAGTTCAGGCTCCACATTTTCCAAAATTGTTAGGTGGGCAGGGTTGATAATCGCCATCGATAACCCAGCATCAATAGCGTGTTTGAGAAATACAGCATGAATAGCAGCTCTGACTTTATCATTTCCTCTGAAGGAGAATGACAGGTTGCTAACTCCTCCGCTAACCATTGCACCTGGGCACTGTTCTCGTATTGAGGAAGCGGCCTCAATAAAGTTGAGAGCATATTCATTATGCTCTTCCATTCCTGTTGCTATTGCTAATATATTTGGATCGTGAATGATATCTGTTGGATGGAATCCGGCCTTATTTACTAGCAAACCATGTGCTCTCTTTGCAATACTAATTTTTCTCTCACTTGTATCTGCCTGCCCTTCTTCATCAAAGCCCATGACAACAACTGCTGCCCCGTAGCGTCGGATTTCCTTGGCTTGGCGGAGGAATTCTTCTTCTCCTTCCTTTAGTGAAATGGAATTTACGATTGGTTTTCCTTGAACACATTTCAAGCCGGCTTCTATAACGCTCCACTTTGAGGAGTCAATCATCACTGGAACGCTGCAGATATCGGGTTCTGTAGCGATGATATTGAGGAATCTAGTCATCATTAAAGCGCTGTCAATTAATCCTTCATCCATGTTAACATCAAGTATATTTGCACCATTTTTTATTTGGTCCGCTGCAACTTCAACTGCGGCTTCCAAGTCATTTGCGGTAATTAATCTCTTGAATAGAGCAGAGCCTGTGACATTAGTTCGCTCTCCGATCATCACCATATTGGAGTCATTTCTAACGACAAAAGTATCGAGTCCTGCATAACTTGGAAGGCGTTCATGAGTCGGAATTACACGAGGTTTAATTTCTTTCATTGCCTGTGCAATTGCTTTGATATGTGAAGGAGTTGTTCCACAGCATCCACCTACTAAGTTCAACAATCCGTCCTTTGCCAAATGTTGGATGTGAGCAGCGGTTATTTCGGGAGTCTCATCAAAGCCTGAAGGGGAGAGAGGATTTGGTAAGCCAGCATTCGGATAAATGTGGACATTTGTATCTGCAATCCTAGAGAGAGTCTGTAGTTTGCCTCGTAATCCAGTTGCACCGAGTCCACAATTTATTCCAACACAGATTGGTTTTGCATGTCTAACGGTCTCCCAGAAGGCTTCGACACTTTGTCCAAATACGGTTCGGTGTCCTCCCTCTTGAATGAAGGTAACCGAGATAATAATTGGTAATTCAATTTTAAGTTCTTCAAAGACATCTAGAGTGGCTTTTATTGCTGCCTTGGAATTAAGAACATCGAATATAGTTTCTATCAAGATAATGTCTGAGCCCCCTCTAATCAAGCCTTTTACTTGCTCAACATAGGCTGCATAGACCTCGTCCCAAGTAGATGCTCGAGATGAAGCATCATCTACATCAGCCGATGCTGAAAGGGTGATATTGGTTGGGCCAATCGCACCAGCAACGAAACAAGGTCTACCACTCTTTCCAGAGCATTCCTCCGCAGCCTCTCTAGCAATCCTAGCCGCAGCGAAGTTCATTTCATAGGCCAAGTGGGAAAGTCCGTATTCAGATTGAGCAATACTTGTGGCGCCGAATGTATTTGTCTCGACAATATCTGCTCCTGCTTCAAAATATTGAAGATGTACTTCCTTGACCACTTCAGGCTTTGTTAGAACAAGCAAATCGTTGTTACCTTTGAGGTCGATTTGATGTTCTTTGAGGGAATCATTTCTGAAATCCTCCTCCTCAAGGCCATAGCGTTGTAGCATGGTGCCCATCGCACCATCAATGATTAGGACGCGTTCTTTGAGTAATTCCTTGAAGGAGGATATACGCGAGGCATCCATCTCCATCAACCATCATTCAGTACCTGTAATGTTCAGGCTTATAGGGTCCAGATTTTGGTACGTTGAGATATTCTGATTGCTCCTCTGTCATTGTAGTCAACTTGCAGCCAATTTTTTCCAAGTGTAATCTTGCAACCTCTTCATCGAGGTGCTTTGGTAATATGTAAACATCATTAGCGTAAGTTTCTCTGTTATTCCAGAGGTCTATCTGGGCCAAAGTCTGGTTGGTGAAACTACTGGACATAACGAAACTTGGGTGTCCAGTTGCACAACCAAGGTTGACCAAGCGACCTGAGGCCAAGAGGAAGATACAATTTCCAGCAGGGAAAGTGAACTTGTCAACTTGAGGCTTGATGTTTAGGCAATCTACATCTTCTCGTGCTTCCAAGGCATCGACCTGGATTTCATTGTCAAAGTGACCAATGTTACAAACGATTGCTTGGTCCTTCATCGCTTCCATGTGCGAAACGGTGATGACATCCTTGTTCCCTGTGGTAGTAACATAGATGTCTGCAGTTCCTAATGTGTCTTCTACTAGTTGGACTCTAAAGCCTTCCATTGCTGCTTGAAGAGCACAGATTGGATCGATTTCAGTTACGACAACTATTGCCCCCATTGCTTTCAATGCTTGCGCAGAGCCTTTTCCAACATCTCCGTAGCCACAAACAACTGCAGTTTTACCTGCAATCATAACATCGGTAGCACGCTTTATTCCGTCAATAAGTGACTCACGGCATCCGTATAGATTGTCGAACTTTGACTTGGTAACCGAATCATTGACATTGATTGCTGGGAAAAGCAAAGATCCTGATTTAACCCACTGGTATAGTCTGTGAACGCCAGTAGTTGTTTCTTCAGAAACCCCTTTGCACTCTTCGACAACAGATTTCCAGTATGACGGTCTTTCAGAATGAATTCTTTTTAGCAAATTCTTGATAACTTGTTCTTCATGGTTGGAGGTTGCCTCGTTAACCCAGTTAGAGCCATTCTCTAATTCATAGCCACGGTGAAGAAGAAGTGTTGCATCCCCACCATCGTCGACAATTAGTTGAGGTCCAAGTCCATTTCCATGGTCAAGCGCTTTGAATGTACAATCCCAGTATTCCTCCAAAGTTTCTCCTTTCCAAGCGAATACTGGAACTCCAGTTACCGCGATAGCGGCTGCAGCATGGTCTTGAGTTGAGTAAATATTGCAACTTGCCCAACGTACCGTTGCGCCCAGTTCAACTAGTGTCTCAAGAAGCACTGCGGTTTGAATAGTCATATGCAGTGAGCCGGTAACACGCACTCCTGCCAAAGGTTTCTCCGACGCATATTTGCGACGAACCGACATTAATCCAGGCATTTCATGCTCTGCGATGTCAATTTCTTTACGCCCCCAGTCTGCAAGGCTGAGGTCAGCCACTTGGTAATCTTCTGTTTGCAAATTATTCTCCTCCATCATCATATTAAATCAACCCTCATTGGTTTTGCAGAATCGCAATTTTTGCTTGGTCAAGAGCTTCCCAACTGAATCCACCATCATCCTCTGGAACTCTGCCAAAGTGTCCGCCAGCAGCGGTTCGCTTGAAGATTGGTTTGAGTAGCCCGAGTTCTGAAATAATTGCTGCTGGGCGGAAATCGAAGGCTTTGGCCAAGCGCTCTGAAATCACGGAGTCAGGAATATTTCCTGTGCCAAATGTCTCCACCCTGATGCTGACGGGTTCTGCAACTCCAATTGCATATGCAAGTTGAATTTCGCATCTCTGTGCAAGTCCTGCAGCGATAATGTGCTTTGCAGCCCAACGCGATGCATAGGCTGCTGACCTGTCTACTTTACTTGGGTCCTTGCCACTGAATGCACCTCCACCATGGCGTCCCATTCCACCGTAAGTGTCAACGATAATCTTGCGACCTGTTAGGCCTGCATCTGCATGAGGTCCACCTTTTTCGAAGCGGCCTGTACCATTTACAATAACCTTAGTTTGTTCATCGATTAATTGAGATGGGATGACCTTGTTGATGATGTGCTCAACAACTTGGCTCTGGATATACTGTTGTTCTTTGGACTCATCCCCATCAAACATACCGCGTAGGTCATCGTGTTGAATTGCAACAACAACAGTCTCACAGCGGATAGGCTTTCCTTCTTCAGAATACTCAATTGTTACTTGGCTTTTGGCATCAGGTCTTGCCCATTCGAGGGTTCCATTTAGGCCAGCAGCGCTTAGTGCCATTGTTAACCTCTGACTGAGTAAGATTGGCAGAGGCATGTAAAAGCCTTTCAATTCATCCCATGATTCGCTTTCATCTGTTGCATATCCAAACATCAGACCTTGGTCCCCTGCCCCTTGAGATGCAAACATGCCTTCTCCTTCGGTGACTCCTTGTGAAATATCTCCTGATTGGGTACTGACCAAAACTTGAACCTTACAGCTTTCACTATCGCTTGCGGACATTCCATAATCATGGTTTGTATAGCCAATTTCACTGGCAGTTTTGCGGGCGATTGCTTCGTAGTCTACAGTATGTCCGCCATGAATGGTAATTTCTCCCCCGATGACGATATGAGAACTATCATCCATTCCCTTGACTAATGTCTCAACTGCAACCCTCGCATGAGGGTCTAGGGAAAGACAAGCATCCAGAATTGCATCTGAAATGTTATCGCATACTTTGTCAGGATGTCCAGCAGCAACAGACTCTGAGGTGAACAAGTGGGTCTGACTCATAGCCTCTGCGACTTGACAAGTGCTTATCAAGGGAATGCTATTATTTCTTCTTCTAAATACGTTGAACACCCTTCAATAAGGATGTAATTGGGGATAAATTATTCATGCTGAATAAGTGAATACAAGGGGCACCATATTCTTCTAATCCTCTAAATTGCGAGATTGCATGTTTGATTCCTATTTCGCAAGCCTCAGAGTTATTTTCACATTCATCTATACTTTTATATAATTCAGAAGGTATCATTGTATGGAAAATCCCGGGTAAGATATCCACCTGTCTCTTAGTAGTGATTATTTTTAGACCTGGGATAATAGGAATTGTAATTCCTGCTTTTCTTGCTCTTTCAACAAAATCAAAGTAGACCTGATTATCAAAGAACATCTGAGTGATAATGAATGAAGCACCGGCATCGACTTTTTTCTTTAGATTTTGCATATCGCTATCCATATCAACTGATTCCCGGTGCTTTTCGGGATAGGCTGCAACTCCGACTACAAAGGAAGTTGGCTTTGCTTCTTTGACATCCTCCATGTACTCTCCCTTGTTCAAGCGCATTACTTGGTCAACGAGTTCAGAAGCATAACGGTGGCCGTCCCGATTATGCTTGAATTCATCATCTCCTTTTTTTGGGTCGCCTCTTAATGCAAGAATCGTATTCAATCCCAAATAATCTATATCAACAAGGAAATCTTCTGATTCAAATGATGAGAAGCCACCACAAATAACGTGGGGTATGACTTTCAAACCATATTGAAATTTCAACATTGCGCATACTCCAATGGTACCAGGTTTCTTGCGATTCCAAATCCTACTTTCATTTTCTTCAACTTTGAAGGCTTGATGATAAGTTACACTGACAAAGGCAGGTTTCCATGGTGTCAAGCCCTGAAAGAAGGAATGAATTGCATCCAGTCCGAGTCCTCTATTTGGGGGTAGAATCTCTAAAGATACTGGGATACGGTCATGAATCTTGTTCAAAAAATCTAAGTCCGATTCCATTTCGTCGCCTCAATTTCGTGTAATAATGGTTAGAATATCGCCATCTTTGAGCAAATGATCCAGCCCTACTCTTTGCCAATCAAACTTAGCGGATGGGCCCTTAACTCTGCTAAATCTGAATTTTCTGACAAAATCTCGGTGCAGGTTATTACACACATCCTCCACTCTGCTGGTATCTTTGATGATAAGTGGGTCCTCCATATCTGCCTCTTGGCCCTGTGGTTTAAGAAATACTCGCATAAAGCCGAGATTATCATAAATAAAATCCTTCAAGTCATCGAGTCCATCACCCTTGAATGCGGAGATTCTCATCAGTGGCCAGCCTTTTGGTAGCATATTTTCCATATGTACCAACTGTTCTTCTTTGGCGATATCGATTTTATTGATTGCCACAACAGCCTTCGAATAGATTCTATTTCCTGCTAAGACATCAACGATTTGGTCGGCTGAGACATCTGTTCTCAAGGTGACGATTGCAGATGTATAACCGAAATCACGAATGATATCCGAAATTTGTTCATCAGTTAATCGGGTTTGTTCAACCGTAGTCCGGACATCAATTCCACCTCTATCTGTACGGCTGATAAAAACAGGAGGTTTGCCTTCATTTAAACGCATTCCAGCGAGTTCCAATTCTTTGTGTAAAACTCTGAAATGAGCATCCTGAAAGGGGTCAACGATGTACAACACCATGTCTGATGAACGAATTACATTGAGAATTTCCCGTCCTCGTCCTTTTCCATTTGCAGCCCCTTTTATCAAGCCAGGTAGGTCAAGAATCTGGATTTTAGCCCCTCTGTGTTCCATTACACCTGGGATACATGTGAGAGTAGTGAAAGCATATCCCGCTGTTTCTGATTTAGCATCGGTGACTTTGTTGATTAGAGTAGATTTTCCGACTGATGGAAATCCTACTAGAGCAACGGTTGCATCACCGCTCTTCTTGACTTCGAAGCCTTTACCTCCGCCGCTGGCTTTTGCGTGGGCGTCGGCTTTCTCTCGAGCCATCTTCAATCTGGCAATCTTTGCCTTTAAGCGACCGACGTGGTGTTCGGTGGCTTTATTCTTCTGGGTCTTGTCGATTTCAGTCTGAATGAGTTTAATCTGCTCTTCGATTGTTGCCATCCTCGACTCCCCCTTGATGGCGTCGGGCTGAGCCATGCACTTCAAGGCTTACACCAGTCTGCCATCAACATGAAGAATCCAGCCTTGGCTTATCTATGGCAATACATCGTTGATATGTGCAAACCTTATGAAAAAATAATGCTAAAGGTAAAAGACGAAGATGGCTATCATAGACTCCGAACACTAAGTGGGCGACCCTTTTCGGCTGTGGTGGTTCAGAAGAAACATGTTGGCCTGTACGCGATAGCATTGTACGAGGATCCAGCATTGGCTGGACCATTGGAGGCAGCACTAATTGGAAAATCATGTATGGGGTTTAGAGATGAAAACGATCCTCTCCTCTGTGAAATACCTGCATATTTAGAGCGTTGCCTTGAATATCATGTCTCAACAGGAGAAATAAACATCTTTCCCGATTAAGTGATAGCATCAGTACACTTGGGAAGGTTATGGGCATCTACATGGAGGTGCTTCTGATTGACTGCAATACTCTTCAAGGATTATTATCTCTAACTGCCATCGAATTGATTGAAAAGCTAGAGTCTTCCACCTTAGCAAGACCAACTGCTGACCCTGAAATGGAACGCGAATTCGATATTGATGCTGGGGCTGAAATTCTTGATTTTTTGGAATCCGGTGAATTAGAATCACCCGAAGGAATGTTGCTACTCACAAGATGGTCTGCGATTGGAGAATGGGGGGCATGGGAAGGTAGAACTTTCATCTATATTGAAACACTGCTTGGAAGAGAAGTTGCGCATGTCGATGAATTATACGAGCCTGAAATATGGCTTGAATTGATTGAGAACATCTCCACATTTACTAAGAAAGAATACTCCACTGCCGTGGTCATGGATTGGATGCAACGACGAGAGAAATTAGGAGAGAGTCTTGATGAAAAATTAGATCCCCATATTCTACCTACTATGGAAGCGCATCAGCGCAATGCTGAAGGTCTATTTCATGTATTGCAAATGGCAAAAAAAGAGGGTATCAGTTTACTCTTAGGCAGAGAACACATGCCTGCAAGAAAATGGATGCTAGATGGAATAAAACTCAAGGACGTTGAGAATTGAGCCAAGTTAATGAAACTTCTAACCTTTCATGGGTTGGGTGGACTTCGATAATTGCAACAGGTGCATCGACTTCTTGGGCAAACTCTTCCGCTAATTCAACCGGCATTTCAATTCGTTGATTTACATCATCTCTAAATATCCAATCAGCCGAAATCCCAGTTTCTTCAAGTATTTCTTCGATGTCACTTTCAATCAAGGATGTTGAAGAAAACAATGCTCCAAAGATGATAGTATCATCATCAGTCAATTCCTCATAGGGCCGTAGAGTGTGGCCGGCTCTCCTCTTGAATCTGGCACGTAATTGACCCGCATCTTTGTATGAGGATGTGCAAAATTTCAAATGAAATCCATATGCTTCTCTCAACAATTCATCATGAGCATCTGGGATAGCCAATTCCGCACACATTACTCGGTCTCGTAATGCTAAGGCTAATTCTGCCGAACCTTCTGCACCTGCTGCCATTTCATTTGAAATGTTGAATCCACGCAATTCCATTTCAGAATGGTTTCCAGTAGTTATTTCTAATTCGTTTAGATTGAGGAATTCAATTGGTGCCTCTCTTAATTCCTCAAGTAACTCAAACAGTCGTTGCTCTTCATCTGGTTCTGCTGGAATTTCAACTCCAACCACTAATCCTGCATTTTTACAGGCTTGCATCGTCGGCAAGTATTTTTCCAATTCTAACTTCAATAAATGAAATCTGATTTCATCCAAACCAGCCTCCGCAAAAGAGGTTGCATGTTCGACAGCAAATGGAATACTGGTATACATGTGGATGTGGTGTTGGGGTCCAAACTCGGCCTTTAATGCCTTAATTGCCTCAATTGAATGTTCTCTTGCCATCAACGGGTCGCCACCAGTAATTCCAGTTCCAGTCGCATTCATCGCTTTGGCTTCCTCGATGACTTGAGTAAAATCAGTACAAGGGCGTTCATTGGCGAACATCACATCTATCTCTTTTCTGTTTTCAGACAATGGACAGTAATCGCACATCCAATGGCAATGCCCAGTTACGAACAATACTAACTTACTCCCTGTTTGGCATTGAATACAACCAACCGCTTCATTAGCATCTGCTGCTTGAATTCCAGATGTGGAGAGGTCTAGCACAACCCATCGGCAGTGATTGACGTTTTCAAGATGCTGTTAAGCGGCGGATACGGTTCTGATAGTTCTGCATCTTAGGATGACGCAACAACTGGTGAATAAATAGTTCATAATCAGGAAGGAGAGAATGTTCCCGGAGGTCCTATTCAAGAGATGCTTGAGCTATTAGCCAGCGATGAAACAGCAAGTCATCAGTTAACTCAGGGTGGAATGTTAAGGCCATTCTATTTCCATCAAGAATGCCCACAACCTCATCACCTAACCATGCAACCGCATGGCAACCATTCTCAATGAATCTGGGTGCTCGAATGAAAACTCCTGGGAACTCACATTCTTCCATAACTTGTACTTTCAATTTAGCCTGAAATGAATCTGACTGGCGACCGAATGAATTTCTACTAATCATTGCATCCACAAATGGCTGAAATTCAAACTCAGGTTGACAGAGTAAAATCGCACCTGCACATGTTCCTAAAACGGGCTTATCTTCATTTTTACTCATCCAATCGAATAGTGATTCAAGTAACCCTTTGGATGCTGATGCCAACCTCATACTGGTGGATTCACCGCCTGGTAAAACCAAGGCATCGATCCCTTGCAAAAGGTCTCTCGGCTTGCGTAATTCAACGATTTCGATTTCAGAATCAACTCGTAAAAGAGCCTGTGCATGCT
>Ga0302122_10002358_pt1 | contig 11828 bp, 7 predicted proteins | sample CB21_SCM_MG_FD_203115 | JGI IMG/M metagenome (GOLD analysis project Ga0302122, IMG submission 203115) | Marine microbial communities from Western Arctic Ocean, Canada - CB21_SCM | ecosystem: Environmental > Aquatic > Marine > Oceanic | place: Canada: Western Arctic Ocean | collected 2017-09-28
CCGCCGCTTCGATGTACTTGAAGTGCACGAGAGCGTCCTGCGAGAAGTTCACGATCTGCCCCAGGTAGTAGAAGAGCCCCTCGTAGCATTTAAAACCCTCAAAGAGTTCAACGAGGGGCTCGGCGCCGATCTGCTCGTTGTACTTGGCCGCCACTTGAGTGACGATCTGCATATTGCCGCGCATATTCCTCTGGAGGAGTTCCCTCAGGCAGTCTAGGGACGCTTCCGGAGACAGAGACCCGAAGTAGCTCAGGACGAACTCGGGGTTGAGTTGTTGGGGGTTCGCGCACATCGCTAATAAAGATCGTTTGATGTCGTCTGTGTCCGTGTAGTGCTCCAGGGCTCGCTGGCTCAGACCGCAGGATTCACAGAGTTTCGCGACGTACTGCCGGTCGTAGTGCGTGAACATGGCGTTCTGGAGGATGGCGTCCGCGACTTGGGGACTGCCGCCCCGTAAATTGATCTCCAACAGCTTGGTCTGCAAATACCCCTCCTCGGGCTTGTTGCCCTTCAAGGCTTCCAACAGAAACGCGGTCGTCTCCTGGATGCGGTTGAGACCCATGAAGATCTCCACCACGGCATTCGGATCTACTAACGATCCGGCGCTCAACTGCTTCGCGAAATCCAGCGCCCCGGCCGGGTTCTGCCGGGCCAGGTTCCCCAACATGACTCCATAATCGCACCGGTACCCGACCTTGGCGGCGTAGGCGGCGATCTTGTCGTACTCGCCCCGCTGCAGGAAGCAGTTCACGGCCTTCTCGGGCACGTTGGCCCGCAGGTAGACGGAGAGCGCCATGTTCACGTCGCTCTGGACCACGAGGTCGCCCAGCTGCTCGGAGCACTCCAGCTTGTCCTCCGTGAGCCACTTCTCCAGGAACTGCGTCCGGCCCTGGGCGATCACCGGCTTCGCCAGCTCCATGCTCTCCAGCGAGTTCAGCTTGCCCCGCTCCAATAGCAAATGGAAGTACTGGAAGACGGGCTGGGGCTGGCCGGGCTGGCCCGGGATGCCCTGGAAGCGCTGGATCGTCTCCGCGGTCCGCAGCATACCGTTCGGGCTGTCCGCGGCCGTTCGCGCGGCGCCGCCCACGTCGCCCGCCGCCAGTTGCCGCTGGAACTCCTGGGCGTAGAGGTCGTCGGCGCCCGGTAGGCCGAGCCGTCCCGCCAACGCGATGCCTAACTGCGTGTCCCGCAACGTCGACACGACGTACGGCACCAGGGTCTGCTCGTTGACCGAGACCTGCAGGAGCTGGCCCTTGCGCGCCGTCACGCCCAGGATGCCGCCCGTCGACGATTGCGCACACGTGACGAAGACCGTGTCCGTCGTGATCCGCGCGCGGCAGAGCGCCTTGCCGCTCAGGCAGTCGAACAGGTAGAGGTAGCCCATCTTGGAGACCATGTACAGGATGTCGTGCTTCGCGGACGCGAGCATGGACACGGGGAAGTCGTTCGCCGCGTCGCCCGGCACCGGAATAGGTACCGGTGCTAGGCGGAACGCCGGGCCGGCGCTCGCGTCTCTCCCGACCTCCATGACGAAGAGCTTGGCCGGCTGGCCCTCCTTCTTCTCCTGGAAGCAGAGGACCTGGGCCTTGTCCGAACGGCCGGGCACGCTCATCGTGTGGAAGCAGCCCGCGTGGCCTTGGAGCGTTTGGCTGACGGACTTTTCTCTAGAATACAACTGCATGGCGCCCCGGATGACACCGGCACCCCCCTGGGAGATGCCCATCAGCAAGCACCACTTTTCATCCGGAGAAACTTGATAGTTGATCACCTGCGTCCCTTCGCCCAGCGAAGCGTGGCGATCGAACACTTTGGCCGGCGGACTACTTCCTTCAATAGACCAGTGGAAGACCGCCGTAGCCGTCACTAGAGCGATAGACGTCGCGTTCACCCAGCGCCAGAACACGACGGCCTCGGGCATCTGGTGGCTCTTCATCTTGGCCCGCAGCTCCAGATTAAAAATCTGCAATTGCTGGCCCGCCCGGAGCGCCAAAATCTTCGAAACAGGATTCATGATGGCCGCCTCGGCGGACATGGGCCGCTTCATGACCTGGTTGCCGTTCTTCAGGTCCACGATGAAGACCTGGGGCTGGCCGCTACTGCCGTCGCAGACGCTCACGAAGGAGTCCGACTCCATGGCGCAGGACTGCGGGGGGGTTTCGCGTGACGGTGGGCGCGGGGCGTGTCGGGTTTCGGCGGCGTCGCGCGTGACGGCGGCGCGGCGCGCGCGGGGCGTGTCGGGACGAAGCGTTCCGCAGGGGCGGCGTCGGGTGCCCATCATTCTCTGAAAAGGCGCGTGGAAACATTTTTAGCGGACGCGGGTCCGGACCCCAAACTTAATGGCATTGGCCGAGACGCCCAGGCTCGGGAGGTTGAGCACCTCGCTGAACGTGAGCGGGATCTGCTGCGCCATTGTGATTTAGGTCTGCTGTCCACCTGTTCCAAAGCGTTCGGGAGAGGGGCCAAGCGCTTCCGGCCGCTGCGCCTTGATGCCCGTTTCACGGACCGCTGGCTGCGCAGTGCTACCTCGCTGCGAACTCGCTGGCTAGCGCGCTTCACCGGTGCGCGTGCACTCAACACTCCGCGCGTCCTCGATTAATTTCATCAAAACCCGAGAATTATTTTTATGCGCAAACCTGTTGGACGCCTCTTCGCGCACGTCTTGGCCGCAGGAGAGCTGCATCGACTCGCGCCAGCGAACCGCGCAAGATCGAAACCCGCACCCTGGGACGACGATTAGACGATCCCGTGCGCCGCGTGGGGATCTACGTAGCTGCGTTTAGCGCGTTGATACTGTGCCTAGAACGATATCGACGTGCTGTGCACATTTTGGTGACGCGTGCGGCACTTGAGATCGAGTTCAGAGGAGGTGCTCTCCCAATCTCGCGCAGCTGTGGCAGTAAGTAGCTCCCAAAATGGCAGCAGCTTCTCTGCTGCACGTACAGCCGGCTGTAGTAGTCCTGGACCTGGACGGCACGACGCTCGACGCAGAGCACCGGCTGGCGCCCGCGACCCTAGCATCGCTGCGCCGCGCCAGCAAACACCTGCGAATAGTTTTCGCCACGGGTCGGCCGATCTGGGACGTCCAGGGATTTGTCGACGCATTGAACGAGCCCATCACTTGTGTGCTGTTTAACGGCGCGTGTGCGGCGATGCTGCGGCCGCGCGCCACGCCGACGACGCGCTTCCTCGAGCCGCTTGGAGCACAGCGCGCGACGGCGGCGTACGGCGCCGCCCGCGCGTGCGGCGGCGCGGTCTCGCTCGTGCTCCCAGACCGGAGCCTTGGCGTAGCTACAGACGCAAAGCAGCGCGCGCAGCTGGCCTTGATCGACAGCAAGGCGGGGAGCGCGCAGGAGGTCGTCGCGGACGGCGCGCCATACGTCTCGACGGCCATCAAGGTCCTCGCGCTGAGCGACGACCCGGCGGCGACCGCACAGGACGCGCGACGGCGCCTCAAAGACGGTGTCGGCCTCGGGGTTGTCGCGCGGCGCCTCGACGTCGTGGAGGCCGAGATCCACGTGGAGTTCGTGGCGCGGGGCGTGGACAAGGCCGCCGCGTTACGGCGCGTCCTCGGGGACGAAGTACTACGCACGGCCACGGTCGCCCTCGGCGACGGCCACAACGACGCGTCGATGCTCCGCGCGGTGCATATAGGCGTCACGACGAAGAACGCTTCGGAAGCCGCAAAAGAAGCCGCCGATATTATTTCGCCGTGGTCGAACGACGGGCTCTGCGTGGCTCACGAGCTCGACGCCCTGCTATTGTTGCCGCGGCGCTCGCGGCTCCAGCGGTGGCGCGACGCCTACGCGGACGAGCGGCGGAAATACAGTGCCGCGCACACGTCCCCCACGAACTGTTGGCTCCACGCGGTGCTGTCCCCCATCGAGTGGGTCGCTTTTTTAGTTGTCCTGCGGTGGTGCTGCGGACCCGGAGCGGCCTGGGCGCTCCAGCTCTGCGTGGCGCTCGGGACCGCGGCGGCGCGCCCGCCGCACACGCTCTGGCTCGCGCCGCCGCAGCTCGGCTTGGCCGCGGTCGCCGCGGCGTACCGCGGCCCGGCGATCTACGCCGCTCTGGTTTGGGCCGCGGCGATCGCGCTCCAGGTCGGCGTCGGCCACGGGCTCCTTGACCATACCCTACCCTCGGCCGCGTCCGATCCGATCGCCCTCCAGAGCGTCCTCCTGAACGTGTGCATCACCTGGGACTAGGCCTCCGGCTCCTGAGCTGTACTGTGTAATGAATTGGTTGTAAATGTAGCCTATTCCCTGGTCCCTGGCGCGAGCGCGGCCGCGCCGGCGGTCAAGGCCAAAAAACACCGCGTGCGTAGCTCTCGCACCCGCGCGCCCGCGCGTCTGAGGAATCTACGCGCGACGGGACCAGTCCGCTTGCAAAAGGTCAACTCCGATCTTTCCGCGGCGGGTTTCGCTTCGCGCAGGTGCAGCTACGTCGCGCCAAATTCCCAGTGGAGTGGGAACCCGTGGCCGCGGCAGCCCTCAAAACGGGCAGGGAGCTCGCCCACGCTGCCCACGACCGACGCGCCACGCCGTTCCCCCTGCGCAGCGGCGTACTCCTCGGCTCCCGACATGTTGGCGCCACCGGAAGCGTTCGGGCCGCCGGCCGGCGCCTCCGCGCCGGCGCCTCCTACCGCCGCCAGCGCCTCCGCGCCGGCGCCTCCTACCGCCGCCAGCGCCTCCGCGCCGGCGCCTCCTCCCGCCGCCGGCGCCTCCTCGCTGGCGTCTCTTATTGCCGCCAGCGCCTCCGCGCCGGCGCCGGCGCCTCCGCCCGCCGCCGCCTCCTCCCGCAAGACAAGTGGCGTCAGTCGGATGCACGGCCAGGCCCCGTCGGACCTGCGCTGGGCCGCGGAGCGCCTCGCCGACGGGCCGGACACGGCCATGCCCGCGGCGCGGCCCGGCGGCATCAGCCTGGCCAGCGGGACTTCCAGTGGCTGGCGGTTGCGGATCGCGGGCACGCAGCTCGGCCACTACAAGACGGCCAGCGAGGCCTGGGCGGCGTACCCCCGGGCCCTGGCCATCAACGCGCTGCACCCGCAGCGCCCGCGCGACGGCCCGCCCGTGGCGGCCCGGTCGCCCATGGACGGGTTGTACGTCCTCGCTGGCGCGACGGCCGCCGTGGACCGCAACGAGCCCGTGACCGAGCAGCTCGTCGTGTTGCGGGTGCCTCTGGGCGCCGTGCCCGGCGACCGCTGCGAGTACACGCTGCCCGCGGGGAATGTGGCGCGCTCCTTCGTGGTGCCCTTCACGTCCCGCGTCGGCGATTTACTGGAACTCGTCGACGGCGTCGCGCGGCCGACCTCGGCCGCGGCCGTCGGCCTGTACGAGGGGCAGCAGCCCGGCTGGTTCTGGCGCGCCCGCGGCCACGCCTGTGACTGGAAGCCCTTCGACGACAACCAGCTCGACTCGCTGCGGCTGCCGCGGTCGCCCTGGTTCGTGCCGCCGCGGGCCCGGCCGCCGCCGCCGCCGCCGCCGCCGCGGCCGACGTACTGGTCCCCGCCGGCGCCGCCGCCGCCGAGAAACGGCTTCTCGTGGCCGCTGGGGCCCTGGCAGGGCTGACCCGGAGAGGCCCTCGCTACTGCACCACCGCTTTGTGCCGTGCGCCCGTGCCACGCTGGCTCGCTCGTGCGGACTCTTCCGTTAATAAGATGCTGGTTTATACACTTACTAGTCGTCGTCGTCGATGTCCTCGGCCTGCGACCGCTGCATCCGCTCGGTCCGCTTCTTGGCCTGCCGCAGGGCGATCTCCGAGGCCTTGTCCGCGACGAAGTCGCTCCACTTGAGCGTCTTGTCGCAGCCGAAGACGGCGCACTTCACACCAGCACCTTTAAAGTAGCCCTTGGCCGAGGCCTTGGAGTACACGTGGCTGCACGGCCGCGCCTTCATCGGCTCCACTAAAATACCGGTAGAGAGGGGGCACTTCAGCGACGCCTCCGTGGCCTCGTTCGTGTCGTCCAGGACGACGTCCTCGTCCTCCTCCTCCTCGTCGCCACCCTCGAGCACGTCCCTGCCCGCCTTCCTCAAACGCTTGATGGCCGGCTCGTCCTCGACGTCGGGCTCGCCGTGCGCGTCCATGGCCTCGCTCAAGGCGTCCTTGAAGGCCTTGGGGAAGTCGTCGCCGCTCGCGTCGAAGGCGCCGCGCCGCGCGTCGTTCCGCACCGTCTCCAGCGCGGCCACGAAGGCGTCGATGGCGTGCGTTGTCTCTAGCGTAGACGTCATGGCTTTGAGCATGGCGTCGAACGCCTTCTTCTTGGCCGCGTCCGGGACGTCCAGCTTGGCCGCCGTCTTCGCAAAGTTCAGGATCTCCTCGCGGATGTCGCTGCAGGCGTCGCCGAACGTGTCTTTTTTGCCCATCAGCTTATCGCAGGCGGCCGTCGCGGTGCGGGCGACTTCGCTCGTCATCGTTCCTGCTTTTAAACTCGGGACCGGTCCCGGAGGCTGGGGCGGCTTGTCAGGGCCCGCGCGCGAATCCTCTTGGCTTAGTGGTGCTGTGTGGTATGTTTTAAGAGCTCTCGCGTCGTCAAGTGGCTCGCCGTGCGGCTGAGCTCCGGCTAAAGCGGCAAAGAGCGGCGCTAAGCGAAAAACCCGTGATTTTAGCCTTTAAAATTTTCAATTTTTTGGCAATACAACACGAGCCAAAGCGATGGCTGTACGTACTAATTGGCATCCGACAGGGCTCACGCATAGCCCTGATAGCCGGTGATAAGCGCTGGCAACTTCGTGCACGTCGTGAGGTGCTGATGCCGTGCACTAAAGCACTCATACTCCTGCTCCTGCGGAGCGCAGCGCTCGGAGAGGAAGCGGTGGACCACTGCGGCGAACTGGCCTTCGCCTACTTTGCCGTCGGACCCAGGACCCTGGCCAAGGCGCGGCGTAGCGCGCGGTCGGCCAAGCGGGCCCACCCCGACGCGCACACCGTGCTCCTAACGGACGCGGCCGGGGCGGCCAGGGTCCGCACAGAAGCGGGCGTCTGCGACACATATGGAGTAGTGTTCGACTACGTCGACACTTTAGAGGAGGCGGCGAACGCCACGGCCTTCGACCGCATGCCCGAGTTCGTGGCCTTCCGGACCTACCAGAAGGACGGCAAGAAGCTGCTCTCGAAGCACCGGCCCTGGACGACGCCGCACGACGCGAACAACAAAGCCGTGGCGGACCTACGCGCGGCGAAGATCCGGTCGCTGGCCGAAGCCCTCAAGAGGGCTCCCAAGTACGGCGCGCTCGTGTTCCTGGACGCGGACACGGTCGTGTGCCGGAGCCTGGTGAAGTACGCTTGTGCTTTAGCTCATAACAAGGCAGATGTTGCCTTCGTGCCCGTGCCAACAGCGAGATGGCACGCGGGCGGCCAGCTTAGGTTGGCGTACGACGTGGACCTCGGCACGCCGGAGGCCAATACCGGTGCATTATTTCTGCGGCGGACGCCGAAAGCGCTGTCCCTCTTAAAGCACTGGGCGCGCACGTACGCCGAATTAAGAAGGGCAAATCCGCCGCAGCTGATGGACCAGGTCGCCTTCCGCGCCGCGCTGCACGTGTCTCGCGCCGCGTGGCACGCCGTCGACGCCGCCGCGAACTGTAGAGGCCGGGACCCCGCGACGCGGGCCCACGCGGCCTTGACGTGCGACGGCTTCGATGTCATGGATACGTTCCGGCCATTGTCAACCTCGACCGACGACCCGGAGACGTCGCCGCGCGCTATTACAGCCGCGCTGGCCGTGGAAGAAAAGTTAAAAGGCGGCCGGCACTGCGACGTGCTCCACTCGCACGAGACGAGCGACTTCCGGTCGCTGCCCCCCTTTGAAGGGAAGAAGACGTGCGCCTGGGTGGGGGTGCCCTTCGCGTTCGACGACCCGGCGGCGCGCGCGAGTGCCACAATTGAAGTGGCGCGGGCGGCGCTCGCCTCGTGCGGGGCGTGGGTCGCGGCGCCTTCCCGAAACAACGGCCTCGACTACACGTTGGATTTGCGGTACGTGGCGGTCGTGCGCGATTCTGAAACCCGGTCGCGCGCGGAGTTCGACGCGTGCTGCGGGTCTTCATTGAATGTGCCCCCGGCCTGGTGCGGCGGCGTTTGTGTAGAGGGCGAAGAGCGGCGCGACTTCGTGTTGCGGCGGAGCGACGCGCAGCTGGGGACGTTGGCGCCGGGCGAGCCGTGCGCCGCGGCCTTTCGGCCGCCGCCGTCCCGGGCGGACGCGCGCGTCGTCCTGGACTTGGTTACCAGGGGGCGGCTCTTACTCTACCGGACGTCCGAACAAATTGGAGAGGGCCTCGACGCGCGTCTCGTGTCCGCGGCCGAGAGCTTCTATTAAATTTATGTTATGACCAGGAAGTGGATCTCTACTCAGACACCTTGGTAGAAACGAGGACGTCCAGCTGCTTCTGAATCGCCTCCAGCCGATAGTCCATGGACTTGAGGCGCATGCGGTGCTTGAGGCCTTGGCCCTCGCTCTCCACGAAGCCGTCGGCGGCGTAGGGAGCCCCACCTTCTTCGGTGACGGGCTCGTCCTCCTCCGGCACTTCGTCGGCCTCGTCGTCGACCATCTTTTCGAGGAGCACGGCCACGACCACGTTGATGAGGACGATGCCGTTCAAGAGCATGAAGCTCACGAAGTAGATCGCTACGGGCACCGGGGACCACTCCAACAAAGGTCTGGCCACCGCTTCGGACCAAGATTCTCCTGTAAGTACTTGAAAAAGTGTATAGAGGCTCTTCATGAAGTTGCCCCAGTACTCCTGGCCGTAGTGGTACTGGATTCTACATTCTTTCACTATCCCATATCCAGGAGCGGCTTCTTTCGAACACATGAGCGGGGGCGGCGCTTCGGCCGGGCGGTCGACACCCGCGAGACCAACGTCGCCGCCCCACTTGAAGCGGCCGTCCCGACCCCAGCCGTCCGCATAATATGAACACTCATCGGGGCAGTTCGCATCCGTCTTGTCCCAGTTGTTCCCAGCGCCGAAAAACGCGCAGGTGCCGCCGTCATTGTCCGTACCGGTACACGTCGAGTCCTGCAAGCCATATAGGTGGTAGCCCTCGGCCATCCAGCCGTTCATGGACGTGCAACTATTAGGGCCGTCCCTACTGTTGATGCCGCAGGGCAGCTGACTAAATAGCTCCACGCCCAGAATCGCGTAAATGGCCATGACCAGCAGCAGGATCAAGAACGCGTTCGACACGCCGGGCACGGCCTTGCCCAAGGACACGATGATCTTGTTCAATGATTTCACTCTTTTAAAAAGCCGGAAGACGCGGAACGCTCTCAATAAGCGTAAATACTTCAAATAGACGGGCAGTTCAAACGGCATCTTGAAGAGCACCGTGACACCGACAATAAACGAATCGAAGCAGTTCCAGCCGTCCTTCCAGAAGAGGTTCAATCGATAATCCGCGTAGCGGTAATAGTTCATGCCCAGCTCAATCAGAAACGCCCAGAAGAAGAACTCCTCGAACGCTGAAAAGATGTACATCGTCTCTGTGAGGTGGGAGCCCTTCCTCCGCTTCATGTAGATGTTCGTCCCGTCGTACGTCGTATATTTGTGGCCGCCCGTGTCTTCATACGTGCCCCTGCCAGAGTCGCCCTCCTTGGCGTAGCCGTTCGTGCCAATTTGCGCCTCCGCGATGTTCACGCCGAAGTTGCCCATGATGAGGATAGCGACAAACACTTGCACGTACACGTGCTCATAGATGTACTTGTTCTCCGGCTGGAAGTAGCGTAAGGAGGGCCAGGGGGCCGGGCGTTCCACCTCTAACGAAGGGAAGCAGGACGAGTAGACGACGTCCTGCTCGCCGTCGTCGGGCCCGACCTTGGGCGGGCTGCTCCGGAAGGACCACTTGCTCGGGCTCTTGTCGCCGGCCGCCTCCTTCTTTTCTTTCCTGGCCTTGTTCTTCTGCCTGGCCGCGTGGGCCGCGGCGGCGGACATGTCGTCGGCCGGCTGGGCTGCTTTGCTCTTGCGCGCCCGCGCGGCTAGGGCTGCCGAAATGTTGGTGGAGGCCGGACAACGGTTCGATCGGACGATCGGCAGCAGCGGCGGGCCCGTAGATGCAAGGTCCCCTCCCAGCGACGAGTTAGCCGGTCCTTCGCGGAGGGGGATTTGTAAGGTAAACTTTAGCGAAACCGGCGCCCCGGCGCCCCGGCGGGCTTCGAGCCGGGGACGCGTCCGGGGCGTCCACGTAGAGCTCCGGGGAAAAAATTCGCCACCGTGGACGGTTCCATCTGACCCGCGCCGCCGTGGAAGGACCGTTCTCGTGGTGTAGGTGACCTCTACTTGTGGTTGAGTGTCGGTGGGGTCGTATGGGGCCCAGCGAGACCGCTATTGCGCTTACCGGGGGCCCTTGGGTAATTGGCGTATGTGACGGTCGCGGGCCCATCAGGTCTGGACGAATCAACAGCCTCGGGGAGCATAACCTACATCTATTTACTATCCCCGGAACTGCGTGAAGCTCCGGCCGAACGTCGAAGCGCCCTGCTGCGGCTGGCCGAACGCGGGCGGCGGCGGCGGCGCGCCGAAGCCTCCGCCGCCGAAGGCGGCCTGCTGGGGCTGGCCGAAGGCGGCCTGTTGCGGCTGACCGCCAAAGCCCGCGGCCTGTTGCGGCTGACCGCCGAAGCCCGGCGACGGCGCGCCGCCGAAGCCGCCAAAGCCACTCGGCGCGGCCGTTTGTCCAAAATCAGCGCCCGGCGACGCGGTCTGGCCAAATGCCGGTTGTTGGGGCTGGCCGAAGGCAGGCTGGGCCCCGAAGCCGCCCTGGGGCGAGGCGCCGCCGAACGCCGCGGGTTGCCCGAACGCCGGAGTAGCCGCCGCGGCGCCGAAGCTCCCGCCGGGCGAGGCGCCACCGAACGCCGATCCGCCGCCGAGAGGGGCGGGTTGCCCGAAGCCGCCTGTCGGCGCGGCGCCGCCGCCGCCGAACCCGCCAAACCCGGCGCTGGGCGCCGCCGCCATACCGCCGAACCCGGCGCTCGGCGCCGCCGCGGCGCCGCCAAACGTCGCACCGCCGCCGCCGAGTGCCGCGGGCTGGCCGAAACCACCGCCGCCAAGCTGTGCGGCGTACTTCTTCTGAAGCCGCAGCACGAGCTCGGCCTCCCGGCCGGCGTATTTAGCCAAAAGCTTGTCGACCTCGCCGAGCTTTGTGGGATTGCACCGCTGGTAGATCTCGACCACCTTCGAGCGGGCGTCGGTCGCGATCGCGGCCCCGCCGAACGGCGCGACGGCGCCGAGCGCCGCCGGACTCCCGAAGGCCGGGGCGGCCCCGAGCGCCGCGGGGCTCCCGAAGGCCGGCGCCGCGCCCAGGGTCGACGTGCCTCCGAACGTCGACGTGCCGAGCGCCGCGGGGCTCCCAAACGTGCTGCCCCCAAAGGGCGCGGCCGCGGGCGCGGTCCCCCCGAACGGCGAGGCCGCGGGCGCAGGCGCGCCAAACGGCGACACGGCGGCTGCAGTCCTAAACGGCGATGCGGCGGGCGCCGCGGCACCACCGGCACCGCCGAAGGGCGACGCCGCCGGCGCGGGCGACCCGAACGGCGACGCCGCCGCGGGCGACCCGAACGCGGGCGCCGCGGGCGACCCGAGCGCACCGGCTGCCCCACCAAGCTGCGCCGCGTACTTCTTTTGGAGCCGCAGCACGAGCTCGGCCTCCTTGCCTGCGTACTTCGCGAGGAGCTTGTCCACCTCCCCGAGCTTGGAGGGGTTGCACCGCTGGTAGATCTCGACGACCCTCGCGCGCGGGTCGCTGGCCGCGGGCGCGCCGAAGCCGGTCGGGACCGGCGGCGGCGCGGGCGCGGCCGCGGCCGTGCCGAAGGTTCCGGAGTTTCTGAAGGGCGTGGCCGCGGGCGCGGG
>Ga0302122_10002361_pt1 | contig 11811 bp, 10 predicted proteins | sample CB21_SCM_MG_FD_203115 | JGI IMG/M metagenome (GOLD analysis project Ga0302122, IMG submission 203115) | Marine microbial communities from Western Arctic Ocean, Canada - CB21_SCM | ecosystem: Environmental > Aquatic > Marine > Oceanic | place: Canada: Western Arctic Ocean | collected 2017-09-28
ACCAGGCAGTCACAGCGCTACAGATACAAAGGGCCGCCCCGAAAACACGCCTAAACCCAAACTACATCACACTAACATAAAAGGGCAGCCCCAACATGAACCAGCCCCAGGCCCTCCCCGAGATGACGCCCGCCCGCAAAACCGACGCGGCCTCGGTCGCGAGCCGGGCGAGCTTCCTGAGCAAGGCCTCCTCGCCCAAGAAGAAACGGACGCCCCACGACGCGCGCAGCGTTTCTTTTGCAGTGCAGAGCCCCGACCATCGGGCGCACCGGGACGAGGCCTTTTCCTTCTCGGCCGTCTCCATGGGCGACTGGTCCTCCCTGGAACATTATGAAACGCGCTCCCAGGAGATCGTGGTGCCGCGGCGGAGTTTGAGGAAGCTCACAGCGCGGGCCACGACGCTGCGGCCCCACGTCTCCTGGCTCATGACCTCCAAGGCGCAGAAGCGACCGCCCACGGCGTGGGACGTCGAGCTCCTCAACGAAGCGTTGCGGTCCTACAAGCCGGACGTCACGCCGGAGCAGGCCACGCGCGACGTCGTCTGCGGACGCGTCGCGAGAGCCTCCGCCGGTTTATATGATGCGTGCAGGGCCTTGGCCGCGGGCGCTCCCGCTTCTAAGGTTTTGGCCGCGGTCGACGACGCGCAGTTAGCTACAAGAGGATGGTCTAGGGTATTAGCCGGCAAGGGCTCCTCCACGCCTCTCTTATGCTGTCCCGAAGTAGCTTCGATTCGATACTACGAGTGGCACCTCTCCGCGATCCGGGACGCCATCGACCTCTGGGGCTCGGACTTATTAGGACCAAACTACCTGGACGTCTTGCGGCACCGCACGGCGTGGATCTCGGACACGCCCGACCAGCCGGCCGCGTTTCTAAAAACGAAGCTCGTGCTCGGGGCCGTGGCCCGACGCTTGCAGGAGCCGCCGCCTTCATCGCTGGCGCAGCGGGCGCTCGCAAAGACCACGTACCTGGCCGAAGTCGTCCACGGGCGCCAGGCCGAGGCCTCATTGATTTTGGCGGTGGAGGTCGCGTTCCGCGCGTGTGAGCAGTGCCCGAAGGTTGCGGCGGCGGCCGTGCGCGCCCGCGTCCTTGCGTCGCGTCGACGGCGTCGAAGGCGCGCGGAGACTGTTGTCGTCGAGAGTGCGTTCGTTCCACCGGCACGCCGCGACGCTTGTCCCGCAGGTAAAAGAGGCGGGCCTGAGCATGTTCGCGGTCAAGCGCCGGTCCAAAGTCTTCGACCTCGACAAATCTGTGAGAGGTCTCCTCAGCGACGGGCGCATCGCGAACGCGATCCAGGCCGCCGAGAGCCTGCGGGAGGCGGGCGCCCGGGCCAAGATCTGGGGCAAGGACGGGCCCGAGGACATCCGGTGGCGCCGGCAGAGCGACTCCTTCCGGACGTTCGTGCCCGGGCCGCTCTACCGCCCGGGCAGCGCCGCGGTCAAGGATTTGCACGGCGGCATGGCCCTGACGGTGGCGCCGGCCTCGGACTTTTACGAGGTGACCGTGGCCACCAAGGAGGGCGCGGATCGTCTAAGACACCTCACGGCGGACTCGCCGGTCGTGTGCTTGGACCCGCGCTCGATCAAGCCGGGCGAGTACACGGGCACGATTGTGGAAACGCTCTCCAAGCGCACCGTGCTGGATAAAGTGCCCTTCACCGTGGACGAGCGGAACAACGCGACGCCGGCTGTGCTCGACGCGCCGCTGCGCGCGGTCGTCTGGAAACTGTTGTCGAACGGCGTGGCGTGTGCCGGTTTCAAGGTCGAGGTCCAGATCAAACCGAGTGTCTACTTCGACGAAAAGGGAGCCAGAACCCTCGCCGAAAAGATGCAGATCAAGGAATTACGGGCGCACTTGAAAACGGAGGGCGGCATCAAGAAGAACCTCGTGGCCAGGTACGTCGATGGGAAGCGACGGGAGGCGGAGGGTGACGGGGGAGAACCGTTTCCGGTCAAGGGCGTCTGCGACGCCACCGGTGCTTTGAACATGACGCTGCCGGGCGGGCGGTGTCTGAATGTGACGGCCGCGAAGGTGCGCCATGCTTCACTCAGACGCACCAGACCTCTCAAGCTCCCGGGCCCGGCGCCGCCCGAAATTCACTACCTCATCGCCGCGCCGAAAACCCTGTGCCTCTCCTTCAACGCCTCTAATATATTTGCGGGGGTCCATCTACCGGCGGCGACGCGGGTGGTGGTCCTGGACACCGACGGCTTACGAAGTGGTAGAAACGAACCCAATCCTGCAGCATTTGAATTCTTACGCGCCTCACCGGTCCCGGTCGCGTTCGCGGCGTGGGACGACGGGACCTCGTTCCCCTGGACGCTCGAGGACGCCACCGAGGATACATTAGCCACCTTCTTCGAGACGTGGGGCAAGTGCGCGCGGACGCGCGCCGGGCCCATGCTGGCGAAGGCGTCCGACGTCCTGGTCGTCGCCAAAGCGCAAGCGGGCCCGCAGTTCCCGGCCGACGGGCTGCGTACCTTCATGCGCGAATACCCGGAGCAGACGTTCCACGTGCTTGTGGCGCTGGAGGGGCCGGATTCCAATATCGACGAGGCCGTCTCGGACGTTGCGGCGGCGGCGACCGGCTGCACATTCTACATGGCGCCGCCCGGCCCGAATGAGGAGGAAGCGCCGGCGCCGGCGCCGGCGTCTCGAGATTTCGGGCCGGAGCCCACCCTAGACGAGGGGGCGCTGGCGGACTTGTTCGATTCTATATGACCTAAGATACTGTTGCTAGCTTATGCCCCCCTACTCGCAATTTATCGCCTTGCAAGCGCGAGTTCGTTGCGGATACAGCAAGTCCGCGGATGATCGCTTCCGAGGACATGCTGTGTGGTCTTAACAGTCTCCTCGAGAATGGTCGCGACCTCCGCCAGCTCCTCGGCAGATACGTCCTTGTCACGAGTAAACGCTCTAGAGTAACCCCATTGGAAGTCGAGCGTGAGTATATGGTCAGATCCAAAAGCGCGCTCGGCCAGTGCAATCTGGTCGGATATAAAGACCTTGGCTTCGGCGAATTTTCCAGTGTCGACGAGGGACGTTGAGAGATTTAGGGCCGCTATCAAGGTATGTTTATGACTCGGGCCTCGGCCGAGCCGCCGTTGACCTAAATACACGTCTCGCTGTATCTGTAGGGCGTCGGCAAGCCGTCCAATCAATGTATACGAGCTCGCAAGATTGTTTTGAACGGCGAGCATGTTCAATTCTGATGCGCCAACGCGCTTCATCGTAGAAAATTCGGCCTCTTGGACAGATAACGCGTCCGCGTGGTGGCCGGAGAAAGATAAACCAACGCTAAGCCGGTTCATCGCCATGCTCCGAGCCATGTCCACTTCCGGCCGGCCCACGTACGTCTTCCAGCACGCCCAACCGAGCGCGCACCGCACAAAGCCATGATACTTTTGCTCGCACAAGCTGCACGTGTTCCACTGCGCCCACCTGTCGTCGTCCCAATTATTCTCCTCCGCCTCCGCGACCAAAATCGTTGCTAGCTGGAGGCTGGGACTTCCGGGCGACGATGTACCGCCTCGAGGACCGGAAGAAGCTCGCGAGCGTCTACATCGGCCCGGAGACGGAGGACCACGTGGGGGGGCAGACCGTGCGGAACATTGCGTTCGCGCCGGACGGTCGTACGGTCGCGTTCTGCTCCGACGACCGCGCGGTGCACCTGTGGGCGCGCGACGCGGCGACGCGCGTGCGCGTCGAGGACGAGGTCGAGGTGGAGTAGGCGTGATTGGTGGCTCCCGGGATAAGTATTTGCTTTTTAAAACCCGTTTTGCGTTTTGCCGAAAAACCCGTGGGTTGTTCCATACAGATCCTTTCCCTGCCCTGCCAGCGGTTATTCGCAGCGGTTGTCAACCCGAAGAGGCGTTGTTGGTTGTTTTGAGGCATTTTTCAAACACATTGGTCGACATGCATCGTTTCGCGCTGTCGTCGCGGGTCTTGGTCACAAGGCCATTGCCATTGGCTGGTGCCAGCAGCAGAGCCTTGACGGCTGTTCGCGCTGGCAGCAAAGCCTTGACGGCTGTGCGCGCTGGCAGCAAAGCCTTGACGGCTGTGCGCGCCGCAGCGAGCCGTCGCCGCTGGTCGTCGACGGCGCCCGCGGCAGCCTTACGCATCGTCCACGTGACGGACGTCTACACTCTGGACAACTTCCCCCACCTGAAGACGCTCATAGCGGAGAAGCGAGCAGAGTTCGAGCAGCAGCACGGCCCCGACGCCGTCACGATCAGCGTGCTGACGGGCGACTTTTTGATGCCGTACCTGCTGAGCGCGATCGACAAGGGCCGCGGCATGATGAAGATGCTCAACCGGACGCCCATCGACTACTTGATTTGGGGCAACCACGAGGACAACCTGAGCCCGTCAGACGTCTTCGCGAGGGAGCGGGAATATAAGGGCACGTGGGTCAACACGAACATGCCCACGCACGAGACCATGGCCGGCTCGACGTGCCAGACGACGCACGCGTGGCTCCAGGTCGGCTCGAAGAAGATCGCGATGCTCGGCGTTACCAGCCACACGTCGCCCAAGCCGGGCGCGTTCGGCGGCGCTAAAATCGAGGACCCCTGGGCGACGCTCGCCGAGTGGAAGCCGCGCCTCGAGGCGGCGGGCGCCGACTTCATCCTGCCGCTGTGCCACCTGTACGAGGACCAGGACGAGCGGACCGCGCGGGAGTTCGACTTCCCCCTCCTCTTGGGGGGGCACGACCACCACATCGTGGACCGGGTGGTCGAGGGCACGCGACTGATAAAACCAGGCATGGACGCGCACCATGCGCAGATCGTGGACCTCGTGTGGGCGACGCCGGACGCGCCTATGCACATCGACGCGCGCATCGCCACGGTCGCCGACGCCGCGGCGGACGGCGAGCTCGCGGCCGCCGCGGCGCAGGCGTATACGGTGCTGGACAAGATGCGCCACACGCAATTGGCCATCGTGCCCGAAAAGTTCCGGCCGCTCTCCTCCGTCGATTCGCGGGGGCAACTGGTGACCATGGGTGCGTTCCTCCTGTCGGAGATCCGGGACGCGTTGAACGCGTACCGCGATACCGTGGATTGTTGTGTCATCAAGGGCGCGTCGTGCCCGCGCGCGGCGAAGGCGTACGCCGACGACGCGTACGTGTCGCTCGAGACGTTGCGCGCGGAGATACAAGTGGCGACGCGGCGTCGTTTGCGGGGCCTTAAACTTGAGCGCCTTGCGTCAAGGGTGTCGACCCCTACGCCTTCGACGCGTGACCGTCTCTCGTGCGTCGCGTCGATGGCGTCAATCCCCACAGGCCAAGGACGACGTGAACGTCTATAAAGTTTCGGGCCACTCCCTCAAGCACGGCGTGCGCGAGCGCTGGGGGAACGCCAACCCCGGCTTCATGCAGATCGACGACGGCATGAGCGTGGACGACGAGGGCTATGTGACGCATGTACAGGGCAAGCCTCTTGAAGAGGACCGCGTCTACCGCGTCGCGTCGTTCAAGTCGCTGGAACGGGTGGGCGACGGCGAGATCGTCGGTAAGGAGCTCGCGGCGCATCCCGAGCGCATGCCGGGCGAGGACGACGGCATCCAGTGCCACGCGCTGTTAGTGGGCCACTGGGCGCGACGGCTCTGGGAGCGAATGTACGCTTTAGCGGACGCCGACGGCGATGGGCGCTTGTCGGTCAAAGAGTTCGCCACGCTGGATCTAGACGGATCCGGGCGGATCAATCCAAGCGAATTGAAACGCGCGATCGAGCGGGCCGGCTACGAGACGTTCTCCGGCGAGTACACGCTCGTCGACGCCGTGATGGAGGCCGCGGGTGAGACGGATGGTGACGGGAAGCTGTCAAGGTGGGAGGTCAACGCGGCCGTGCGCGGGAGCAGGTTGTGAGTGCGATGTAATATATTTTGTATGTACTTAGTGCCAGTAGTTATTTTCAACAAATAAACCTTCCTCAGTCCACTTCCTCAGCAGGGGCTTGCATGGATGCGAGGTAAGCTTTGGTTCTCTTCCAGTCCTTCTGGGCAGCCATAGTTGTGAAGTGATCGGCGCCCAGCACCCGGCGACTCAGCGGAATGGAGTCGCCGAGAAGACCCACAGCCTCAACAAGGTCACTTCGCGACACAGCATCGGCGAATCGCGAGCCGCCTGCGAGCGCACTTGCGAGGGCATGCGTCAGAGCCAGAGTTAATTCGTGGCTGGACCCCAAAGAACGCCGTGCCACCTGAAGTTGTTTCCGTGCGAATCGCCCTCCGGCCGGCTAGCGTACGTCTTCCAGCACGCCCACCCGAGTGCGCAGTACGCAACGCCGTGGTAATTTTGCTCGCACAAGCTACATTTCTGCCAGTGATTCCACCTCAAACCGAACGCCTCCATCCTTAACTTTTTTCGTCGACCTCCTCGAGCAAGACCTTCACCTGTTCCGCCAGGCACGATACATGCGCAAAGCCCGCCGTCCCGCGGCAGGAACAACCGCGCACTAGGCCCTCCTTCGTTTTCCAGTGAAGGGCCTCCGTGCAGATGTAACACGTCTGGCCCTTCGTGTCGTCCGCGCACGCCTCGACCGCGACCGCGAGGGCCTCCTTATATTTGTTGTCGGCGTTGTACTGTTCCGCGTCGCCGCCGCGGTGAATTTCCTTACAGATCTGCTTGTGCCCGCGGCGCCAGTGGTCCATCTGGCAGGTCCGGTTGCAGTACCTTGTTTTGCACCGCACACATTTCGGGGCGGTGTAGGCGAGCGGGGCGGCGCAGGCGGCGCAGGTTGTGTGGATCATGTCTTACGAGCGTTGGCGTGGAGTGAATGCAAGGCTTGAGGAGATGGCGAGCGTCTCAGACAAGGACGGGTTTTCGGGCTCGGGTTACATCCTAAATAAAGTTACTCATAGCCCCTTGACCACGGGGAAGTCCTCGTGCGCCGCCAGGTCGAGGGCAAACTTCGGCGCCGGGTCGGCGTCGGCGTCTGCGCGCGCCAGGCCCACGCGGTTCGACACGGCGACGCGCTTCAGCGCCACGAGGTCCTCGGCGTCGGCGCACGAGTGCAGGACCCAGTCCGACGTCTTCCTCAGCTTCAAAGCGTGGTCGACGAGCTGCGCGGCCGAGCCGAATAATTGAGACGCGGCCTTGGTTAAATCCTCGCACGCCGCCCGCTGTTTGAGACTGACCCGCTCGTAGTCCTCGTAGGTGATGGGCGCGGGCTCCGCGAAGCACGCGAAGGCCGAGAACCGCTTCGCGAAGCGCGTGCGGCGGCTCGCGTAGACGTACGTCTGGCCGCCGTCCGACGTCGCCGCATCTTTTGCAACGCGCGCCGCGCACACGAGGTGCGTCGCGCGGCACAAACATCTAGCGCCCCTTAACGACGCTTCCAAAGCGGCGTCCCGGGCGTCAGCTAAAGCATCCAAGCGCCGGTCCTCCTCCGACGTCACGGGCGCGTCGGGCTGCTCCGCCAGCGAGTCCCTCAATAGCATACGTTGCCGCTTCGCGTCCTGCGCGAGCGTCGAACAGGCGGCCAGGACGTACTCCCGGTACCAGAAGACGTGCTCCAAGTCCGAAGGCGTGACGACGAGCTGCAACGACACGTCCAGGGCCAATGTGCGCTCCATGAGTTGCAAGGAATGCTTCAAGGCCCACGTACCTAGATAGCGGACATGATCACCGTCCTCCGGCAAACCCAGCGCCGCGGCACACGACGCGTCGGCCTGCCGCGCGTCCTCCACGAGCGCCGCCCAGTCCAGCAGCAAACCGGGGAGCTGCTGCCCGAGCCTTGCTCTATTAGCGCACGCCACCGCCCGCAGCACGTGCAACACGCACTTGGCCGCGCGCGACGCGAACTCGGCGCCCGCGCGGCACTGGACGACGCAGTTCGGGGCACCCCCGCTCACGATGGAGTCCACGACGATTCCGAAGACACTGGTCTTCTGCGGGCCCCTCCCTAACCGCGTCGCCGACGCGTGGGCCCCGAAGTCGTCCTGGTTCAGCAATTGCCGGAGCGGTGCGCCCGCGCCGCCCATTTCTAAAGCAGCGAATGATCTAGGGAGCACGAAGCGCCCGCCGCCGCGCGACGCGTGGCCGACGGCCGAGCACAATCTTAATAAACGACTGTGGGCGTGCTCGCAGCGCCGCGCGTCCACGGACGGTAACGACGGTAACGACGACGACTCGTCGGCGAACCGCAGCGCCGCCAGGCACCTTCTCAAATCCCAGACGCGGTCCAGCCCCTGGAGGAGCTGGCGGAAGGAATTACACGTCGTCTTCCGCTCCGTAGCGGACGCCCAACCGCCCTTCGGGGGGCTCACGCCCCGCGTCGTCGCGTGCTCGTCCCGACACGCGATGAACCACTTGCCAGCAACAAGGGCGTCGCCGTCGGACGGGTCCTCGTCCAGAGCGTCCAACTCTTTAAGCGCGGCCCGCGCCCGGTCCGTGGCGCCGGCGTCGTCTTCATTACGGTCCGTGGCCAGCTTCTGCACCGCCTGGGCCAGCGCCCGTCGGAAGGCGACGTGCGCCCGCAACCGCGCGTCGTCAATTTGTGCGTCCTCGGCGAGCGCGGCGAACGCGCGGCCCCGCCGCCGCGCCTCCTGGGCGGCCCGGCTGACCTTGTTGGTCGACGTCGCGAAGTCCTCCTCCTCGAAGATGTCCGCCGCGACGATCACTTCGCGCGAGGCCTCGCAGACCCACAGCGCGAGGTTCGCGGTCAGCGCGACGGCCTGGGCCGCCGGCGTCGCGGCGCTCAACGCGGCCGTCGCGGGGGCCCGGAGCGCCGCGCACTCGAGCACGCTGTCGTGCAGCGAGGCGCCGCCGTGGTACACTGCCTCTAGCGCGAGCAGGCGGTCCAGGACGACCACCGCCGTGGCCGGCGTGAGCGCCACCGGCAACTCCGGCAAGAGCTCCGCGACGGTGCGCTGCGGCGGCTCGGAGCCGAGCGCGTCCATCTCGGGGTCCATTAACTCTAGCGCGGACATGCTGTCGTACAAGGAGAAGGTCGGCGCCTGTAGCAACTCGTCGACGCCCAACGATGCGGCGACGGCGGTCATGTCCGCCGTCACGTCGACCCAGCGCTCCTCCTCGGCGGGCGCCTGCTCCACGTTTGCTGCCATGGCTGTGCTGCTGCAGTGCGCCGCGGCGCCGCGGTCAACCCGGCGTCTGCGGACAACTGATGATTAGATAAAAAATGACGTTTATCTGCTCTCTCGACTGCCTAGCAGATTTAAGTGCACAGCGTCGCCGCGAAATCGATGCGCCAAGACGGGTTTGGGTTCGGGTTTTCTTGTACGGGTTTCTATCCGGCCAACCATTGCTTTTGTCCGGCGACGCTGTCTGCGAGGACTTGACGCGGTTCAGGTACTCTGCGTAACCATAACAGTGGAGGTAGTCACATCAATCGTGCCGAGGGATCCTCTGGACGTGACGACACAAAAATAGAAAAAGTCTGCTTGTCACTTAGCATCGCCCTCTGATGCCCTACGTGCCGCGACGATGGCACCGAGGTGGCTCGGACTCCTCGCCCTCGGCGAGCTATTACAGGCGCAGTCCCCGTCCAATGGATTTAATCGTCACGCGACGGGGCAGCGCCGCGACGTACAACAAGAGCTTTTGTCCACCCCCGCCCGACGTACAACAAGGCGCCGCTCAGGAGCTCGGGCGGAGGGGCGTCGCGAAGACGCCCGGGAGCGGGAGGGGGCCTCACGGGCGATTGATGACGACGCGGAGCGCGCCACGGCGTCGGCGCGGGACGCACCGGCGTCGCCACCACCCGCCGGCGGCGTGTCGCGGGCGGCCATCCTCCTCACGGGCCACGTGCGCACCTTCGATCTCACCGCGCCCACGTTGAACGAGTTCCTCGTCCGGGCGAACCCCGGTTACGCCTTCAGCCTCTTCTGCTCGACGTACCGGGAGCGCGAGGCCGTCTCGATCCGCTCGCACCAGGGTCCGACGGAGCAAAAGTCGCTGGACGAGGACGAGCTTTACGTACCTTATGCATCCTTCATCCCGCGCGACCGCTTCCACGCCGAGCTGCACCGGCCCTTCGACATCAAGCGGGGCCTGCCGTTCTTCAACCCGCAGCGCGCGAAGACGCTGTCGAAGAACCAGACGAAGAACAGCGGCTACCGCAACTACCTCCGGCGCATGCGGCACTCGTCCATGCTCGAGCTCATCAAGCGGGGCTACGAGATGATCGAGCGGCGGGCCCCGGCGGAGATCTATCACGTCATCGTCAAGTTCCGCTTTGACCTGGGTCTGAAGGCGCCCCTAGTGATCAACCGGGGCTGGGTCGAGCGGGGCCTCGTCGTCATGCCGGTGCGCATCGCCGACGGCGGCGCGGGCATCCAGCCCCGCGTGCTCGCGACGCGGCCCTGCTCCACGGACGGGAGCGGCAAGAAGCGGCCGTCCTGGGTCCAGGACCACGTCGGCTACGCGTCGCCCGGGACGTTTCGGAAATTCGCCGTCAACGTGCAGCGCTATAACCTAAGGCACATGTCACCCCAAAAGGCGGGCATCGTGCGCAGTTAGGTTAGTGAACCTCCACGCCATCGAGCAGACACAGTTATGGGGACAACGTCGCGTCGACAGCGTGGGGCGCCTGGATTGTGATTTCCCCACAGGCGCGCACACCCGAGTACACGTTGGCGGGCAGTCTCAAGGAGCAGAAGGTCGATCTCACCTGCGACCCCACGATCCAGTACACCGTCAAGCGGCGCTACCTGGAGCGGCCCGGCCAGCGTTTCAAGAAGAAGAAGAACGGGAAGCTGGCCCTGACCCCGGAGGCCCACGCGCTGAAGCTCATGGGCATGCTCCCGCCGAAGGGGAAGCTCACGGTCGAACCGAAGGCGCCGCTTTAGGGGGATCGTGCACTCCATAACTTGAAAACTTACGCAAGCTTTTGTCTCATCCCGTCGCCTCGAGGGAGTTGGTGATCGAGAAGAGCGGCTTCCGTACGCGGTCCGAGAAGCGGTCCGCGTCGGAGAGCACCTTCTTCGGCGCGGGCGCGGGCGCTTCGGCAGGGGCTTCGACCTGTGGCGCCGCGGCTGGCGCCTCTGTGACGTTGTCAGCGACCTCCACGACCTCAGATTCCGTCTCCACCTTCGGGGCCTCGTCGGCGACCTCGACGACCTCGGGCTCGGCAACGGGCTCGACGACCTCGGGCTCGGCGATGACCTCGGCCTCGCGCGGATCCGTCCACTGCGTGGCCCCCGTCGCCTGATTCTCGTAGTAGGGGTAGTTCGAGGCCGGGTCGAGCCGTGCGACCCACTTAGCGCCGTCGACCTCGAACGCATCGTCCTCAGTCTCCGCCGCGGGCGGCACGTCTTCCACCGCGGGCGCGTCCTCCGCCGCGGGCGGCGCGTACTCCGCGACGAGCGCGAGCACTTCATACGTTGAAAAGTCCGACGGCGTCTCGCCGCGGTTGTTCTTGGCGAGCGGGTCCGCCGCCGTCTCCAGGAGGAGGCGCACGCACTCCAGGGCGCCGGCGCGGCACGCCACGTGCAGGGGCACGTCGCCCGCGTTGTCCCGCGCCTCCAGCACGTCGTCGCCGGCCGCATCCAATAAAACGGCTAGCACGTCCCGCGCGCCGTCGGCCCGGGCCCGGATCGCGACGTGCGCCGGCGTCGCGCCGACGCCGTCCCGGGCGCGCGCGTCGGCGTGGTGCTCCAATAGTAATTGGACGAGCAGGACGTTGCCCGTGCGCGCGGCGCCGTGGAGGGGCGTCTCGACCTTGCCGCCCGTGTCCGTCGCGTAGCTCCGGTTCGCTAAAACTGCGTCCCCACCGTTCACCTTGGCGGCGCCTAATAAACGCCGCGCGGCGACGGCGTCGCCCCGTTCTAAAGCCAACCTAAAACGCGGCA
>Ga0302122_10002362_pt1 | contig 11808 bp, 6 predicted proteins | sample CB21_SCM_MG_FD_203115 | JGI IMG/M metagenome (GOLD analysis project Ga0302122, IMG submission 203115) | Marine microbial communities from Western Arctic Ocean, Canada - CB21_SCM | ecosystem: Environmental > Aquatic > Marine > Oceanic | place: Canada: Western Arctic Ocean | collected 2017-09-28
GAAGAGCCACAGCGTAAATACTAGGAACAGCCCGTTAATGACCATGGACGCCGTCTGCCGAAATCGAAACTGGGATTGGGCGACGAAGGTGCATAAAGCCGCGAGCGTCATGGCCAACGAATGGCGCCAGGACAGGTTGCCCGCCGCAGCCGGCGTCGAAATAATTTTGTCCGGATCATAAGGGGGCTCCGGCGGCGGCGCCGGCCGTAACAAATGCGGCCGCTGCGCGGCGATCGTCTTCACGAGGTCCTCCAGGACATCCAACGGCAGGGCGGCGAAGTCCTCTTGCTTCGTTAGTAATCCAATGTCAGCACACGCCTTGCCCGAGACATCCCGATAGAGATTCGCCGCTTGCAGCCTATGAGCCGTTCCTAAAACTAGAGCGTGGTCCGCCGAGTCCGCCGTGGCGCAGCCCGACTCGCCTAACCGACGGACGTCCGTGAGCCCGTATCTATCGGCAGCTACCACGTCCCTCAAAAACCGCTCGCCGTCGCCCAGGGGCAACTTGGAGCTATACACCGCCCGAAATAACCGATTGACATCATCGTCATCATCGGGCACGCTCACCTCCACTTTCGGCCGCGCCCTTTCAAAGCCGTCCGCCTCCCGACTTTCCCGCATGCCGCTCCTAAACATGGCCCGGAAGTACTGGGACCGCGCGGCCAGGAAGGGCCGGTGGGCCCGGATGCAACCGCCCGCGGCACTTATTGTTACGTCCGCGAAGCCCTTGGAGCCCACTAACGCTTCGAAATCTTCGGCTAAAGTTGACGGCGGCACGTCTTTGTAAGACTCGTCTATTGAAGATGCACCCAACGCCTGCTGGCAGAGAGCAGCTAATCTTTCAACTTGATAGGTCTCCGCGGCCTTGCTTAACTCAGCTATTAATGGCAGGGGGAGAGGATCTCTCGGCTCGAAAATATCGTCGCGGTAGCAGTACTCCAGGAGCAACTCGCACACTCTCGGGCTCAAGTCCGGCACCAGGATTTGCAAGTACCCGTCATCTTCGCCGTCTTCTCTTTTCTCCATCAATATCAACTCTTCCAGGAGCGGCGAGCGGCACGCGAGGACCGCAAGGTGGGCATAGATGGGATCGCCGCCCCCCGGCACGAGCAAACAATCAACTAACGCGTCCTCCTCCTCGTCGTCCGAGGCCTCCTCGCCGTTGAGTTGTTTGGTCGCCCGTCGTGCGTCCTTCCAGAGCTTCGCGCCTAACAGGTGCGCGGACTGTGGCCCGCTCACCAACGCCACGGTATGTTGGCCGCCGCAGGCGATGCGCTCGACGCGCATGCCACTCAACGCGGGCAGCCAACAGGCGTTCGGCTGCCTTGGCACGTCCACGACGGACGCCTCGACCGCGGCTTGCAGCAGCGCCTCCTCATCCACGAAGCCACCTATTTTACTAGCGCGGTCCTTCGTCTCGTCCGCTCCCAATAAAGCCAGGCCGTCGCCGCAACAATAGAGAGAACCATCCTGGGTGAGGAAGGCGGTGTGCCGCTCGCCGCAGGCGATTTGAGCAATACTCAACCCGTCCAGCCCGGCCACGCGTCGTGGCCACGCAAACCTCAACTCGGTTAAAGTACGCGTGGCCCTTAACGCCCCCCGCACGCCCTTCTGCGCCGGGCGCCTCCTATCAACGACCCGCCGCGCCATCCAGTCCGTGGTCGACATCAAGGGCGGCGCGGTCTTCGACCGCGCCCCATGGCCCAGTAACGCTAGACCATGACCGCCGCCGCCCCAGGTCCAGGCCTGGCCGTCCCCGTCGACGACCGCGGAGTGCGTGGGGCCACAGCCCGCGGAGGCCACCCGGCGCACAAAAAAAGGGTTCACGGGCGTCGGGACCCAGGCGTCCTGGGTCCCGCCCTCCGGGGCGCCGCCCAGGCCTAGCTGGCCGTGGGCGTTGGAGCCGAAGGCGTAGAGGCGGCCGGCGTGGTCGATGGCTAAGGCGTGCGCCTCGCCACAAGTAACAGAGGCCCAGGCCGGGCTCTCCGTTGTACTGTCGTCCGGTGTCCCGTAGTACGCGATGTGCGGCCCTCTGTAGGCCGCGACCCTTGAAATAAGCTTCGGCGCGAGTTGCAACCGAGCGGAGCGGCCGGGGCGCGCCGTGTCGCCCTCTCTTATGCGCGGGTCCCGGACCAGCGGCGCCGTGCCCAACCCTAGGCGTCCCGACGCGTACATGCCCCAGGACCACAGGCGCTGGTCCGTATCGAGCGCGACGCAGAAGGAGCCGCCGGCGGAAATGGCCGAGATTTTGACGGCTTCGGGGAACTCGACGAGCGTCGGCACGAGCCTCGGGGCCGTCGCCCGCGACGCGCAGGCCACGCCCGAGCCCCAGCAGTACAGCAGCCCCTCCGTCGACACAGCGCACGAGGCGGCCCCAAACACGTCGGCGCCAGCCGCGATGCGCGAGCAGGTCACGGGCTCATCATTGGGCCAACTGCAACTCGCTAACCGGGTAACCTTCTGCGTGCCGCCCACGCCGCAGGCGCCGTCCTCGTTGTCGCCGCAGCAGAAGATGCGCCCGCGCCACGTGAGCGCCACCGTGTGCCGCGCGCTACACGCCACACTGCGAATACGCTCCAACGCGCCGACGTCCCGCCCGAAGAGGGGCAAGGGCCGCGCCGCCACGGCGCCTAAATCGCGTCCGAGGCAGCGCATGGGGTTCTCGCCCCAGCCCACGGTCTGGGCGCCTAGGGCCGTGGACCTTTTGAGTCGTGTGGACGGCGCCCTGGACGCGGTCTCCACAATGCCTTCCGCAGCATCGGTCCAGAACTCGTACCAGCACTTGGTGATGAGTGGTAGAGTATCGAGCTCGTCCAAATCATCGCCGATAACCTCGGGAGCCAGCGGACACCACAGGCGCCCCGCGCATTTGAGGGTGGTCTGGTCCCCGGCCTCGCCCACTCCGGCCACGGCCACGGCGCTGCTCGTGGCCACTTCGACCCCGAGGCCCCGGTAGGACGGGGACCAGGTGTGCACGCCGATGCGCACGACGCACGCGTCCCGCCGTCGTTGTTTGAAGGTCCAGGCCTCCCGCCGGCAGGCCGGCAGGGGCGCCCGCGTCTCCGGCGCTCGTAAGTAGCGCGCGCCGAACACGGCCACCTGCGTGCACGCGCGCGCCAACGAGACCACGTACGGTTCCGGGAGCGATCGATCGGCCAACCGTATGGCGGCGGCGCAGGCCCCCGCGACGCCCCCGACGGCCCCGCGCGCCGCCGGGTCCTTGGCTTCCACGGCGCCCGCCTCCAAAAATAATTCGGGCAAGGCTAGCACGGGCACGTCGCCGAAGCGCCTGCCCGAGAGGTCCTCGACCTCCACCTCGACGCGGCCCACGGCCAGCAACTGCTGGGCCTCGGCCAGGGACGGGGGCCGGGTATTGGCGTCCGGCGTTTCCGCCTCTACGCGCACGCGGGGCCGCCGCGGGAAGACCGCCCGGATGGACGCGGCCGAGGGCGTGTCCACGAGCGCCCGCTTCGTCGTTTCCAGGTCCACCGCCGCCGCCTCCGCGGGCGCCCGCGCCGCGAGCACGGCGTCGCAGCGGGCGCGGGCCTCGGCCACCTGTCGCAGGTAGGCCATCGTGGTTGGGGCCATCGGGCTGCCTAACCACGTGGGTCGTCGACGGAGCTGCCGCTGCGGCGTCGAGGGGCGGCTGCCCAAAAGAGAGCCGCTTCGAAGTTTTTTTTCTTCGAAACCCGTACTATAAAACCCGTAAGATAAATGTCGATGTCGCGTCGCCTTTGCTGTCCACGTTAGCGTTGGTTGTGAGCTGTGAGCTGCTTCCGGCGCTACGCTCAAGTGAAATGAATGCGGTGCGTCATCAATGCCTACGTTGCGGGCCCTCATAAGCACTTGTGGGGTTGGGCGTAGCCACCTGCACGCCACCGCGTCGCCATGCCACGATCCGTTCTTTATGTAGCCGCGATCGTCGCTACAACGCATGCGTTGCGCCAATCCAACGCGGAGCGCCTGACGCTGTTCGGCGACGGGTGCGGCTACAGGGCCGCCATGCTCGACGCCGCGGTGCGCGAGCGCCCGGCCGTGGCCGCCGCGGCGAAGCGCGGCCGCCTCGACCCGACGCTGCGCTTCGCGCGCCACGTGCTCGGCGCCGGCGACGCGACGCGGCTCCTGGACGCGACGCCCCAGCTCGCGTCGATACCCTTGGCTGTTCTGGCGGCGCGCCACGCGTACTTGCGCCGCGTCGGCGCGCCCTGCGGCGCGCAGCTCGCGACGCCCGGGCTCCACCCTCCGCTGCTGAGGGACCTCTGCGCGACGCCGGCGAACCACGAAAACTTCGCGGAGTCGTGTGGCGGCGACGCGGCGTCGGTGGCTGAACTCGTAGCCGCGTTCCGGCGCGGCGGTCGGCGCGCGGCGGCCGACGGCGACGCGCCGTTAGTCCGAGACCTGTTGGACCACGGCTGGGCCCCGGCGCGCGACCGGGACAGGAGGGGCGCCTCAGCCGCGCACGTCGCCGCCGGCCGCGGCGCCGTTGACGTCCTCGCGGCGCTAGTCGCGAGCGATGCATCGCTGGCACGCGACCGCGATGGTTCGGGCGCGACGCCTTTGCATTGGGCGGCGTGCGGCGTACGGGGTAATGCCGCAGGCACCGGCTTCGAGAAACGGGCGGCTGAGCTTCTCCTCGCTTCCGGCGCCGACGCGCGCGCGATCACTCATGATGGAAATGCGGTGGTGCACTGGGCCGCGTGGCAGGGAGGCGTTTCTGCCGTTCGGGCGATGGTCGCGGCCGGCGCGGACCCGCACGTCGCTAACGATCGCGGGTGCACTTCCGCGCATTGGGCAGCGGCCGGCGGGGACACCGCGACTTTAGCGTACTTGCGCGATGTTTGCAACGTCGACCTCCAAACGCCAAACGCCGCGGGTCATACGCCCTTGGAGCACGCCTGCGCCTACAAACGCACCGACATCGTCGACTGGCTCGTTTCCGAGGATGTGGTCGATCCTCGCGCCGTTGAGTATGCGCTCCGCGTCGCGGCGCTCGACGCCGACGACGCAAACCTGAGGGCTATTACGGGGATGTTGGTGCCGAATATCTATTTTTGTATTTGTGTTATCCGGGCGCGACTACTAGCCCCGACGGCTACTTTAGACGCCTCCAATTGGCCCTACTAAACGGGTTTCGCTGCACCCGAACGACGGGCAGCCGGAACGCGGCAGCGTCGGTGGTGCAACCATGTTCTCCAAGGGCGCCATTGACGAGGACGAGGCGCTCCTCAAGAAGCCGCGGTCGGCAGCCCAATGCATCGGCTGGATGGGCAGCCTTGTGTTACTGATCAATACTATCGTTGGCCCCGGCATCGTTGCATTACCGTGGATGTACGCGACTGCCGGCTGTCTAGCGACGACGGTCGGGATCGCGCTCGCCTCCGTCGTCGCGCTACAAGCGATGTACGCGATGATCGAGGCGACTCGCGAGATGCCTGGCAACTCGGCGTTGACGCGACCATTAGCATTCGGCGATCCGGTGGCGGAGCACATCGGGTCGCGAGTTGCGAAGGTAGCACGAAGTGCGTTTTACGTAGCGATAGTGCTCAACACGATTGCCACAATCGCGCCCGCGGCGGCGGCCATCGACGAAATATGCGCCTTCGTCACCGGCCACGCCTACGCCTTCGTCTGCAGCGGTTCCCAAGCTGGAACCTTCCTCGCGTGGACGAACGACTGCGCGGATTGCATAGAGCCCTTCTACAGCGGCGAATCCCCCATGCCCGTGGCGGACTACGTCCTCTCGCTGGGATATGTGCTGCTCGTCGCGTTATGCCTGCCGTTCTGTTTCGGCGGTGTGTGCGACCAGATGGCGCTGCAGTATGCGTCCTTCGGCGTGCTCGTGGCGGCGGTGGCGATCTACGCGGTCTACGCCACCGTAGGAGTGGTTGAACGGGGCGCCGCGGACGTGCCCGTGGTCCTGGCCTGGACGGCCATCGTGAGGCTGCCCGGTACGTTAGTGTTCAATGTGTGCACCTATACTGTTTTGGCGACGGCGTGGTTGTCCGAAAAGGCCTCAGGCGTGCCGCCCGAAGGCGTCGCGCGGACCGCGTCGGTCGCGTCCGCGCTCGTCTTCATTGTGTTCGGCCTGACGCTCGCGCTGGCGTTCGGCACGGATGTGACGCTGGACGTCGGGGAATTCCTCGCCGAGCGCGACCGGCCGCTCTACGTGCGAGTCGCGACGTACGTCTTCAGCCTGGGGGTGCTCATCTCCGGCATCCCGGTGAACATGATCATGATGCGGGACGATCTGCGGGCGGCCGGCGCCGGCCGCCGGACGGCGGACTTTTACGCGCTTTGTGTACCTTGGTTGCTGTCGTGGCTGGCGTACGAGTCCGCGGCGTTCGGGGCGCTCGTGGATCTGACGGGGCTGCTCGTAGTGGCCCCCCTGGCGCTGCTGGCGCCGCTCTTGGTGTACATGGCGCTCGAGGCGCCCCCGCCATCGGGCTTCTTCTCGGTCGTCGCGTGGTGGTGCGTAGCCTTGGACGAGCCGGTCTGCGCGCCGGCGTGGGACTTGCCCCGGGGCCGGCGCTCGCGGCGGGGGTCGGCGGCGTGGTTGGCGCTTCTCGTGGCGGTGTTCATCATGGCGGCCGCGGTGGGGGGCGTGGCGAAGTATGTGTAAGAAAAAATATGTTGTGGTCGGCCGGTAGTTTCGACCGCGAGTAGGATGGCGCCGAGATCGTATGTCGTACAACTTTCCAGCCGCCGACGTGGAGCTCTCGGACATTTGCTTGGATCGGGGATAGGGCGCCTCGGGTCGTCAGCGGCGTCGATTCCCACATGCGCGGTGGGGGCTGCTAGGATAACAAGGTTCTAGTTGGAGACGTTTAAATACACAAAAGGCCACGAGTCGCGGTACTCGTAGATGTAACTCGTCGAATGCGGTTGCGGCGCATCCGACGTCGAGGCCATCACCTGGCGCTTATTAGCAAACACGAGTGACTGACAAGAATTACGTTAGGAACTGGTTGCGCTCGTCCGGCCGCGTGGCGCGTCGCGCGCGGAGGAGGAGCGCGGGTTCGTTATCTGCGCGGCGCGGCCGAGCCAGCTCATTAACTGCGCGCGAGGAGGACGCTCTCCGACGGCGGAAAGTAAATGCGGACGCGGTTTCGCTACGTTCCGTCGTCGTCGTCGGGGACCAGCGCTGCGACGGCGCCGCCGGCGCCGCCGCTATGTCGCGCGGCCGCGGCCGCGGTTTCGACGAGGCCCGCCGCCGCCGCCGCCGGTAGCGGTGGCCGTCGTCGTCTTGCGTCCGCGGCGACGGTCGTGGGCGACGGCAGGTCGACAGCTGCGAGCGCGCGGCGGTGGCAATTGTTTGTGCGCATTGTGAGCGCGCTGGCGCGCCGCGCGCAGAGGACGAACCGCATGGCTGTGTTGCACCAGTGGCGTGTGTCTTGCGCTAGTCGATCGCTGGTACAGGTTGCGTGACGTCGCACACAGATGCTGCATGCAGCGGCGTCGATGTGCGGGTGCAGTGGCGAAACCCGTTTTCATATCTTTAGGCCGTTCGCCGTTCGTTCCAAACCTCCAGAGCCTTCCTCCTCTCGCCCGAACCCTGTCTATTGCACCTGGCCGCGAGATTGCGCTGGTAGCTTAGGCTCGAGCTCAGTGGAGACTGGCGCTGCAGGCCATTGAGCGCCAAAGAACGCCCGCGGACTGAGAAGTGCCAGGGCTCCTCTCGTCGAGACATACGGTTCCAAGCAGCAGCGCGAGCGCGGGAACGCCGGTACAGCACGCACTCATCGAGAGCCTGCCCAGGGCAGCCATCGAGCCGACGACATGGACCCAGTCGCGATCCCCGGCGCGCTGCGGTCGCCCCAGGCGGAGGACGAGGTGTCCGTCCTGACGCCGCCGGTCGTGACCGTGTCGCGGCGGCCGTCCCGCGAGGGCCCGCGGCAGCCGAGCCGCGAGGCCGAGGCGCGGGACGACGCGGTCGCGGCGGCACCGGACCAAACCTCCGTCGCCACGCCGGGCGCCGCCACCGTCCCCGTGCCGGACCAGGCGTCCGTCGCCACGGATAATTCCCGGCCCTTCGAGATTCAAAGGAAGGGCACGCTCGACGTGATCAAGACATATCACGGGCAGCCCCTGCCCCACGTGCGCGCGGACCGCCGTTCGTATGATTCCGGCCGCGCGGTCACGGTCGCGGGCGACGCGCTGGTGGCGCCCGCACAGCGCTGGGACGCGCGGGCGCGGCCGGCGCCGGCGTCGCCTATTGACGACCCGGCCGGCGCCGACGCGTTGGCTGAGTTATTCTTCGAGGACCAGCGCTCCGTCGCCTCGACTTACTCCCACGTGCGCGACGCGCGGGCGCCCGGCGCAGGCCGCGCGGTCACGCCCGCGGACCTCGCGGCGCTCGCCGGCGACTACGCGCACCTGGACCTCGTGCCGGGCCCCGCCGCATTTTCGCCGCCGCGGTCCGCCGTGCCGCGGCGCGTCCTTGTGCGCCGGCGGAGCCCGCCGGCAAAACGGCGGGCCGCGCTGCCCGAGCCACTGGCGTCGCCGCCGCCGCGCCGGACGCCGCCCCGCAAGGCCTACGTGCGCCCCGTGCCCACGCCCGACGGCGTTCGGCAGCTCCTGGAGACGTTCCCCGACCAGTGGACGGCCATCCGGGAGCACACGACCTGGGGGAGCCCGGAGCCGACCCGCAAGGACGCCGGTCTGCGCCGGGACCCGCACCCGGGCGTGCACCCGGCGACCTACCGGACGCATCACCTGCGGCGGCCCGGCGCGCTGAAGCCCTTCGACGCGCAGACGGGCGCGGCGCGGGCGCTAGCTTCGTAGTTGAGTTTTCTACTTTCTGTTGTAGGCCCAGAGTTAGCTAGGCGAATGTCGAAACGGACTCTTAGACCTTGCTGCGTTGGAGTCGGGGAGAGGGGCGGGGAGGGGGGGCGTGGGGAGAGACAGAGCTTGCTCTGCTCAAGGCGCGGGCGTCTAGCAGTTGGAAGACTGCGTCACGCCGCACGGCACCCTGGCTGACGTGATCTCACACTTGGTGCCGGCGAACGCGAAGCTTAGGTTCACATCGGCGTCCACGTACCAGCCGAGGTCCTGTTCGAACGACGAGGCTCCAGACAAGAAGCCATAAAAGGTAGTGACCTTGTCGATGTTCCAGCGGCTGATGTCCTGGTTGAAGGCCGAGTTGTCAAACATAGAAGACATGGAAGTGACCTTCGGGGATCGTGTTGTTACGGGCACATTTCTAGGTGGGAGACGGGGGGGGTCACGGACATGTCGGAGCTCTTCTGCGCCATCTTCTACTGCTCATACTACAACTCTGGTGCGAGCGAATTCAACGACAACATTGTCCAATGTGACGAATATGGAATCTATGTTTGGTCACGCATCCTCCTGCTACTGCTGAGTGCATCTCGCACGTGTGCGGATCGCGTCCTCATGCTACGTGCTACGCGTGGGCGGTGCACGGGATGAAGTGCTGGCGTGCGTGAGACGCTGCGAGATGGTGCGGGTTTTCTACTTTTGCGTTCCATTACCACATGTGCGTTATTGCGCATACCGCTTTAACCAGCCGCTCGACAACTGCGATGAGTTGGATGCAAAAAGTCAGAATCGGAATGACCGACTCGACTTTTTTTGCTCTGTCGCGAGGTTGAGGTTAGTGTCGGCGGCAGTTTCGCGATACAAGATTATCTCGCCGGAGGATGTATGAAGCAGCACGCGATCCGCTGGACCGAGAACCTCTTCGCCGTCAAGGACTACCTCGTGCAGAATAAGGGCGTCGCGGCGTACCAGATCGATGAGCTCTTCAATCAAGTCCGTGGGCCTGCCGAAGAACCTGGACATCGAGTAGGGGGCACAAGGCCCTGTGATAAGTCCACTTTGTTATTTCTCCTCGGCGGCGTGCAGCACCGCGAGGACCGCCTCTCGATTTTTAATCGAGGCCGCGGCGAGGTCGGCCGGTTTCTTACCGGCGTTGTCGACGGCCTGAACATCCGCGCCGCCGTCGACGAGGCACTGGACACATTCGATGTGGCAGTTCGCGCAGGCCTGCGCGGGAATCACGCGAGTTCGGCGCGAAGGCGGCAGGCGCGCGGCAGATTGATTTTCACCCCGGACGCACCTCGTGCAGCGGCGTCTTGCCGTTCTTGCGGCGCGGGTCGACGTGAGCCCCGAGGTCGAGCAGCGTCCGGATGCACGTGGCGTGGCCACACTTCGCCGCGTCGCTGATTACCGATAATCCGAGACCGCCGCTCGTGTGGTCGATCTGCTCCTTGCTGAGCTTCGAACAGAGATACCGCAGGCACGCGTCGTGGCCGAACCGGCCGGTCATGAGTAACATGCTCATGTGGTAATGGTTCGAGTATCCCGGGTCCGCGCCCAGCTTCTCGACGCAGTACCGGAGCATCGGTAAGTGGCCCATGTTCGCGCAATTCCACGCAGTAATATTGAGGTCGCGTTCCGGGTCACATTCAAATCCACCCTGGTGCCCATCGCCCCGTCCGCAGAAGGTCTCGTAGTCCTCCTGCGTGAGCTCCTCGAAGGGCTTCGACCAGCCCCGCGCCACGTAGTCGATCTCTTCGATGGTGTCGGCGAGCTGCATCGGCTTCAGCGCCACCATAATCCATAAATTCCGGTAGGCGCCCGCGCCTTCTGCTGAATCAGATGCGTCCATACCTGTGTGATCAACCAGTGCGTCAGGTTACAACGTTGATTTCCACACAGGTCCATACGTTCGGCAAAGGTCAAGTCGGCGCCGCCCTCGCCCTCGACGTCCTTGCGGATCTCGGACACCTTGCGGTCGAACAACTGGTGCAGCACGCCCTTGAGCGCCAGCTTGTCGCAGCCGATCTTAGTTTCGACTCCGTCCGCCGATGTTACCACATGGCCCAACCTACAGCACGAGTAGGCGCCCGTGAGCGGCGACGCGTGCCGCTGCGTCTTGTTCCACGCCCGGTCGATCTTGTCAAACGTCGCGACGGCCGGCGGGTCCCCCAGCGGCTGCGTCACTAGTAAAGCGCGCCCGTCCCCTAATCGTTCCAAGTTGAGCGCCGCCTCCTCCATGCGGCACCAGCCCCGAGAGTGCCACGAGTCGTAGTTGCACTCCACACAAGTATCGACGTGCATCGCACCGCTCGGCGCGCAGATCCAGAAGTGCGTGGCATGTCGCACGTACGAGGGGATGGCCTGGATGGCGGCGGCTTGCTCCGCAAGTATTGCGGGGACTTCCTCGCTCGGTGCATTAATCACTTGCGGGATGCAAATATAGTCCATCCACACCCAGCCCTCCCCAATGCTCGCTTTGAACTCCTCGGGCGAGATGGACCACGCGTGCGCCAGCGCGCTCCAGCGCGCATTTTCTTCACAAGCGCCCTTCGTGTAGGCCGACCAGTCGTCGTCCGACTTGAAAATAGACTCACCACTGATGACGCGGCGGAACACGTCCTGCATCGTTTTGAGGTGGTCATTATTCGGGTCCGCCTCGGCGTAGGCGAGCCACTGGTGGCTCACGAAATTTAAATGTACGCCCTTGTGCTCTCCGTCAAAGTCCAGGGCCACCACCAAGCCCTCCGCCTTGAGCGCGTTGTGCGGCCGTAACGTATCGAGCTTCAAAAAGTCCGCCACTTTCATGGCGTGGAGGGGAAATTCGGGCTCCGCGGGCGGTGGAGCCGCGGCGGCGGTCCCGTCCGCGACGGTGGTCACGTGGGCGCCTTCCGCCGTGAGCGCCTTCGTGGATGCTGCCATCTGCAGCTGCGCAGCTGTGCGATGCGACAAGGCGCAGCTGTCGACAGTGGATTGCGCGTCGGCCACGCAACGGCAGCTGTGTCGTGCGCGCTCAACGCAGCAGGCAGC
>Ga0302122_10002364_pt1 | contig 11803 bp, 7 predicted proteins | sample CB21_SCM_MG_FD_203115 | JGI IMG/M metagenome (GOLD analysis project Ga0302122, IMG submission 203115) | Marine microbial communities from Western Arctic Ocean, Canada - CB21_SCM | ecosystem: Environmental > Aquatic > Marine > Oceanic | place: Canada: Western Arctic Ocean | collected 2017-09-28
TTTGTAAAATAAATTTGCGTTTGAGACGCTTCGGTTGTGGGACGGTCGATATCAACCTCCTGAACGACCACTACATAAGATTAACCGTTCCGTATGCTCCGCGAGGCTTGGCCACTCCGCGACCCCACGATCTGGTAAACACGGGCAAATTACATGGACCTGAGGGCATCAGGGCCGGTACCATCACCATGGACCTTGGCGCGACCGTTTGTATTACAATCGACCGACTTGCGCGAGGTCCAGATCAATAATATTCAGACCCGAGCGCGGGTAGTCCAAAGTACCCTTCTCGTGGTGTAGATGTCACATACTTGATTTGCACTATCGGTGGGGTAGTATGGGACCCAACGAGACCGCTATTACGATTCCTGGGGGCCCTTGAGTAATTGGCGTATTTGACGGGGACAGGGCGCTATCAGGTCCAAACAACACACTTTTTGGGGGGCTGAGCGGCTCTCGAACTGCATATGGGTTAGGTCTGATGGTGGATAGACGCCTACACCGCATGCGCACGCGCTTTGAGCATCCCATAGCTCTCAAATCTATGATCTCAAACACTGCCTGATCATGCCTGAGTGAGCTGGACTGCTGAGAGAATTGGTAGATATGATCCAAGCGCCAGCGTATACGGTGTAGGCGATTGCGCATGTCTAGCACCGACCCTAAGCGACCCCAGGGAGACCTGCGGACCACGAATCGACCGCATTCCACCGGAGCAGCTACGGCAGGTGGACCGTTCAACACCGCGAATGAAAAAAATTACCTTTTTAGGTTCCCAAAAAGTGTCCCATTGGTCTCTTTGGACCATAAGCGAACCAAGCGATAGTCAGACGACTGCATGGCGCGTTCATACTTCGGCGCCCAAACCCCGTACCTAATCTCGCCAAGGTTGTTTGCAGCAGAAGAAACCGGGCGACACAGCAGCGAGGAGGAGCTGTGGTTAGTTGTTTCAGTGTACGATCGCAGCGTAATCTGTACGACCACGGCGTGAGCCGCAAAGAAGCAGCGATGGCGGCCGCAGCGCAACGCCTGCTCTTAGCCTTAGCGCTCACCGGCGCCCTGCAACCCGCGCGCCAGCCGGCGCGGCGCACGGCGCTCCGCGCGGAGGACGACGACAAGCCCATGAACCTCTACGACCTGCCCAAGGAGGGCGAGCCGTGGCTCAACCGCTACTCGTCCACTTTAACGAGGCAGAAGAAGCAAGGTGCCAGCCAGGCCATGCTCTACGCCACGGGTCTCACGATCGAGGACATGCCCAAGGCGCAGGTCGGCGTCGGTTCGATCTGGTACGACGGCAACCCGTGCAACATGCACCTGCTGGAGATGGGCACTGTGGTTAGAAAGTCGTGCCAGGAGGCCGGCTTGGTGGGCTACCGGTTCAACGCCGTGGGCGTCTCCGACGGCATTAGCATGGGCACGACGGGCATGCGGTACTCTTTGCAGTCTCGCGATTTGATTGCCGATTCCGTAGAAACGGTGATGGGCGCGCAGTGGTACGACGGCCTCGTGGCCATCCCGGGCTGCGACAAGAACATGCCTGGGGTGGTCATGGGCATGGCGCGGCTCAACCGGCCGGCCTTTATGATTTACGGCGGCACCATAAGAGCGGGCGAGCAGCCGTCGACGGGCGAATCGTTAGACATCGTGAGCGCCTTCCAGTCCTACGGCGCTTATGTATACGACAAGGTGGAGGAAGAAGAACGCGCCGAGATCGTGCGCCACTCCTGCCCCGGGCAAGGTGCTTGTGGTGGTATGTACACGGCGAACACGATGGCCACCGCCATCGAAGCTTTGGGCATGGCCCTGCCCTACTCGTCCTCGTCGCCCGCCGATTCGAAGGAGAAGACGGAGGAATGCGCGACGGCCGGGCAGGCCATCCGCAAGCTGCTGGAGCTGGACTTGAAACCCAGAGATATCATGACCAAGGGGGCCTTTGAAAATGCGATTCGCATGGTCATGGTCACCGGCGGCTCCACGAACGCGGTCCTCCACCTCATCGCCATGTCGCGCGCGTGCCAGGACCCCGCCGTGCGCATAGGCCTGGACGACTTCCAGCGCATATCCGACGAGACGCCCTTTCTCGCCGATTTAAAGCCGTCGGGCAAGTACGTCATGGAGGACGTCCAGAACATAGGGGGCACGCCCGGCGTCATCAAGTTCATGATCCAGAACGGGATGTTCGACGGAAGTCAGATGACGGTCACGGGGAAGACCTGGGCCGAGAACGTGCGGGACCATCCGGGCTTGACGCCCGGGCAACAAATTATCAAATCCCTGAGTGATCCCGTGAAAGCTACGGGCCACCTCCAGATCATGTACGGGAACGTCGCGCCCGGCGGCGGCGTCGCTAAAATAACAGGCAAGGAAGGCGAGCAGTTCACGGGCGTCGCCAAAGTGTACGATAGCGAGCCGGCGATGCTTGATGGTATTTTGAAAAGGGAGATCAAGTGCGGCATGGTCGTCATCATTAGATATGAGGGCCCGAAGGGCGGGCCCGGCCTGCCGGAGATGCTGACTCCGACCTCGGCGATCATGGGCGCCGGCTTAGGGGACTGCGTCGCGCTCCTCACGGACGGCCGTTTCTCCGGCGGTTCGCACGGTTTTTGTATCGGGCACATCACACCCGAGGCGCAGATCGGGGGCCCCATCGCCCTGATCGAGGACGGCGACCCCATCCAGATCGACGCGCGCAACGACCAGCGCACGATCAACGTCATCTTGAGCGACGAGGTCTGGGCGCAGCGGCGGGCCGCATGGCGCCCGCCCCCTTTGCGAGCGAACCAGGGCGCGCTCTACAAGTACATGTCCGTCGTCAAGACCGCGTCGGAGGGCTGCGTGACGGACGAGAAGGTGCCGGACACGTCGCCCATCTGGGCCCAGGAGGAGGCCGAGGCCACGGGCCTGGCCCGGGCGCCCGCCCCTCCGTCGCTCGAGACGGGGCCCATGACCATCCTCGAGCTCAAGGCCGAGCTTAAAGCACGGGGCGTCAAGTTCTACGCGCGCGACCGGAAGCACGTGCTGCGGGCGAAGCTGGACGCGGATCAGAGCGGCTTCCAGACGTCTCGGTAGCTCTGGCGCGTAAAAATTATAACTTAGCACTTGGCCACGTACGTACGCCGTCTCGACCATCGTCACGCCCATGTCGTCATTGTGCTGCACCTCCGCGAGCGTCGCGCTGCCCCCTCATCTCGCGCAGAATACAGGGAGTATGACTTCCCCTCTCTACGCGCCGACGGCGGTTTGCTCTGCGTTTGGCGCCGGGTTTACGCCATCGAGCAGGCGCAGTACACGACGTCGCGTCGATGTCCCGAGGGGGGCGGCTGAATTGGGAGCTTTCATTGCGGTGGCGCCGACGGTCGATTCCGCAGGACCCCAGGGCTGGTTATAACATCAGTCGAGTTAGCACATGGGGCGCCCCCTACTTCCGAAAACGCCCGGCCTTGAAGCGCCCCCCCGCCCACTCGTCGCGCGTCCGCTTGTCGAGCTTCTTGTACCAGGCCATGAACTGGTCCAGGCCACTTTCGATGGAGGTCGTGGGCTGGTAGCCGAGGAGCTCGTGGGCCTTGGAGATGTCCGCGTAGGTCTCCTTGATCTCCGCGTTACTGGCCTGGTACTCGAACTTCGCCTTGACGCCCAACCGCGCCTCGATCTGCTCCAGGAAGTACCCGAGCTTCACGGGCTTGCTATTCCCCAGGTTGAAGACCGCCGCGTTGTCCGCGCAGTACTCCATCGCCAGCTCAATACCTTGGACGATGTCGTCGACGAAGGTGAAGTCGCGCCACATCTCGCCCCCGTTGAATAGGGTAATGATCTCGCCGTTCTCGATCTTGTTCGTGAAGAGCGACACGGCCATGTCCGGCCGGCCCCAGGGCCCGTACACCGTGAAGAAGCGCAGGCCCACACTTTTTAAGCCGTGGATGTTGTGGTACGCTGCCGCGATCTGCTCGTCCGCGAATTTGGAGGTCCCGTACAAGTTCGCCGGGTGGTCGATGGCGTGGAGTTCGCTGAAGGGGATCTTCTTGTTCAATCCATAGACCGACGAGGAACTCGCGTACACGTAGGCTGGCTGGGGCTTCCTGTGGGCCACGTAATCGAGTAAACTCACAACACACTCCAAGTTGTTGTGCACGTAGGTCATGGGGTGCGTGATGGAGTACCTGACCCCGGCCTGGGCGGCCAAATGGACCACGTGCGTGAACTTGTGCTCCTCGAACAACTTGTCAATTACCGACGTGTCGCAGACGTCCGCCTCAATGACCTCGTACCCGAACTCCTTCTTCAGCCGCTGGGCCCGGCCGCGCTTCATGCTCACCGAATAATAATCGTTGAAGGAGTCGATGCCGACGACAAATTGGGGCTTGGTTTTGGCGTCTCTGCTTCCTAAGGACGCCATCAATGACATGCCGATGAACCCGGCGCCGCCCGTCACTAAAATTCTACTGTCACTGTCGACCTTGGGCACGCTTTTGTCCCCGCAGGGCGTGTCGTTCCACTTCTCCTGGGGCTCCCCGCTCAAGGACGCGATGCTCTCCGAGCCGGCCACGAGGCCGACGATGGCTAGTAACGCCGCGGCGGCGAGCGCGCCCGCGGCGTAGGTCTTCATGGGCCGCGGCGCCTTGCCGTTGTCGTCCGGCACGTCCAAACCCTTGGCGATGGACATGGGCTCGTAGGAGCGGTGCATGGCGGTAGCAATTTTGCAGTTTGGCTGCCAACGTGGCGTGAGCCAACGTGGACCGGCCCTCTTGCTGTTGGGCTACAGCTGCGAGAAAAGCTGAGTCCTGCAACGCTGTGGCGCTTCAGCGGCCACGTCTAAGGTGTTTCGATTGACCCGCGGCTTTTTTAGCAATAAAAATTCATTAAAAAACCCGCGCCTAAACGACTGTGTCTCCCCGTGACGGGTCCCGGGTGAGTGAGAGCGCTAGGAGGGACGCAAAACCCTAATTCAATTCAATTCTCCCCGGCCACCGGGGCTCTGCCAACTAGTCCTAGCGCCGTACCAACAGCACGCAGAACAATGGGTTGCCGGGGAAACACGCTACCAAAAGCCGCCTAGTTTCGGCGCGCGCTCTCGGTTGGGAGCACCCCGTGTGCAAAAAATGCGAGGGACCCGGGATATACGCCCACCCCCTACGCGCGCTTCGCCCGGGAAGCCCCCTTGGCGGGCGCGCCGCAGTGCGCCGGCAGGCGACCCACGAAGCGCAAGAGGGCCTCGGCGAGGCGCGGCGGCGTCGCGTCGGCGACGGAAGGGCCCAACACGACCGGCGCCGCGTTCGAGAGGAGGCTCAGGGCGCCAATCACGAGCTTGGCGCGGTTCGCCTCAAACGGCGCATACTCGAAGACGCCGTGCGGGTTGCGCATCAAGTAGTACAGTGCTGACGCGACGAGGCCGAAGAGGAAGGCCGCGTAGGACCGCTCGCGACCCAGCCGCCGCTCCCCCCACAAATCTAAGGCGTGCACGCCCAGCCCGCCGCCCGAGGCGCCGAACGCCCCGGCCAATAGCGTCGAGCACACGCTGGCCCGCGGCTTCTCGTGGATGGCGTAAATAGCCTTGTCCGCGCCCCAGGACGTCACGGCGTGGCCCGTACTTAGCGCGGCGCCGACCGCGATTAGCGCACGGACTGCGTCGTATTTATATAAACGGTAGAACGCGTCCATCGGGCACGCCGCGCTCAGCCAGAAGGCCAACACCAAGGAGGGGGGCGCCGTTTTTGACGTCGTCCACGAGGCCGGCTGGCCTAAAAGAACGCCCACCATCGTCGTCCCGCCGAATTGCATGAGGCAGCAGCAGGCCAGCGCCAGGAACCAGGGCGTGCGCTCCTTCGTCGCCTCGAGCTTCGCGCGGAAGGCGCAGCAGCAGACCGTGCTGCCGAAGAAGTCCAGCGTGCTGAAGCGGAGCCCGATGCTCTTTGTGACGAACGGGAGTTCGAACGCGTGGCTCTCCAATGCCGCGTAGAAGTGCACCAGCGCCTCGTATTTTGGATGCGGGGCCTCATGGACTGCGAACTGTACGCAGATCGCGAGGATAACTAGGCTCGCGGCGGCGAAGGCGAGCTGGTTGGGCTGCATTGTGTCTGTTGCTGGAGTGCTCCTGCAGCTTACGGTGGTCGAACGAATGCGCCGCAGGCGCTTCTATTATTTTATTAGTCAACAACGACTCGTGCGCGCGTTGTCTCTCTATAGCAGGTGCAGCACCCGATGCACCAGGCCTGTCTTGCAAAAAACCCGCTCGCGGCACCAGGACGGCCACGTTCATGGACTGTGTTCGAATGAGGACCCCGCACGTCTATCACAAGTTCAGGGACGTGTGCGCACATGCTAAAGCGCGTGCGGGGCAATGCGCGATCACATGAGCACGCGTGACACGTGGACGGCCGCGGCGCGGCAGACCAGCATGTTGGTAATTCTTAGCTTGGAGATGCGCAATTGCGCAACAGGCGAGATCAAGGTGCGGGTCTTGTTTTTACGCAAGCCCGCCGGGTTCTCGGAGGGGAAGGTGGTAACAGCCACCCTTCACCCCGTCCCTATAGACGGCTCTGAGTTCGAACGGGTTCGTTACCGACGGTACCGTGGGCGAGTCACAATAGTCACACACTTCTGACGTTGACTCCCCAGGGCGTTGCCACCACGCCTCGCAGCACGCCGGCCGTCGCCACCTCTACGCCGTCGACGCGCCACCTCGCGGGAGATGAGCCAGATAACCTCCAGACCGGCACGGCGGGTGCTGCGCGAAGTGATGCGTTTGTAGAACCCCAAACGCCAACGGCGAAGGAGGGGGAGAGGGAAGAGATAATAGTTAGGCGGGCACGCACGCTAAACTAGCCAGTTGCTTCGATGACGGGGGGAGAGGGGGACGTGGGGTGGGAGGATGTCGAACGTGGCCGCGGCGCTCACAGGTAGATGAAGTCCCACTCCTGCGAGCCCTGGTCGGAGAAGATCCCGTCGCCGTTCTCGGGCTTCTCTTCGGGTCCGCCGATGTAGAGGTTTAGGTTGACGACCGGGTCGAAAGCGACTAAGCGCTTTTTCTTATCAATCTGCGCCTCCTGGCGCTGCGTGCTGCCGCCGACGTTGTACTGACGGCACTCTTCAAGAATGATCGGTGAACCGCCCTTGCTGTATTTGCCAGTGCGGGCTTCTAATGCGAGACATCCGTTGTGCTGCCCATTTCCCGACGTGAACCGGAGGCGAAACGTGTTATCGCGACCATCATTCCCCCCCACCTTTAAGTTCCACATGTCATACGTGAATACCTGGTTGCCCTGGGACGGATTGTTGGACTTTTTGTAAAGCTGGACCTCTCTGAGACCGTTGTTGCCCTTCGACGGCATGCCGAGGCAAAAGTTTTTGCCCCTCATGCAGATCTGCACCTTCTCCGACGTCGTAGGTTTTCCCATAGGATCCGTCGCAAAGTTGACGAGCGCGCCCACAGCCGAGGGGGCTTTGAAGCCGGCTACGGCGGATGCGAGGCAGATGGCCGCGACAATCGCAGTAGACTTGCGCGACGCCGCGGGCTTGGGCGCGGTGAGCGGCGCGTCTTCTTCAGTGATCGAGGGAATAGTATTGTAGGCCGCCATGGTTGTTGAGGGATGAGTTGGGTCGTTGCTGAAATGTGAATGTGTTTGAGCAACGCGCGAAGAACTGGCAACCCGCACGATGGAACGAGCTACGCGCGTTTTTCCGTTCTTTGACTTTATCACGTGCTCACCGAACCCGCACGTCTATCAAAAGTTTAGAGGCGTGTGCGCACATGCTATAGTGCGTGCGTGTCACTGCGCGATCACATGAGCACGCGTGGACGGCCGCGGCGCGGCAGACCAGCATGTGCACGAACAGCCACCCTTCAACCCGTCCCCATAGACGGCTCTGAGTTCGAACGGGTCCGTACCGCGGACGAAGTCACAACAGAGTCGCACGCTCCTCGCTCGACTCTCCAGGACTCCTGGCAGCCCGCACGCCGTCGACGCGCCACACCCTGGGCAGCAGTCGATATATACCATGTCGTTACGCCCAACATTAGTGGCGCGTCGCGTCGCCGTGCGGCGCCGCCCCATCCGCGGCCTGGATCTTCGAGTTGAGGATGCGCCCCGGCACGACGCCCGTGTCCATGCCCCCGACCGACGTCATCTCGTCCAGGGCATCCGCGTCGACGCGCTTGAAGTACTTGGGGTGGCGCGCCTGGAGGTCCTCCCACTCGGCCTCTTCCGCGAGGAGTGTACTATAGTCCTTGGCGCACTCGTCCCGATGCACCGCCGCGGCCGCCGCAGCAAGCGCGCGCTCCGCGCTCGCCCGCTCCAAGTCGCTCGCAGTGAGTGCACGGACCCACTGGGCCGGCGCGCCGCTCCAGAGCTCCGCGGCGGGCACCTGGGCGCCCGGCGCCAAGAGAGAACCAGGCCCGAGGCTCCCGAAGACCGCGGCGCCCTCGCTCACGACGGCGCCGGCGCCAACTACAGCGTGGCGCTCGACCGCGCCGAAGACCACGGCGTTCGGCCCGACCAGCGCCCCCGCGCCCACCGGGCCCTGGACGACCGCGCCGTCGCCCACGAAGCCCTCTATCGCAAGTGTCGCGGCGCCGGCCTCGACCACGGCCCCGTAGTTCACGGCGGCGCCGTCGCTGACCGACACGGCGCCGATGAGCGTCGCCGTCGGCGCCACGAAGGCGCCCTCGCTCACGGCGGGCCGCGCGCCATTTGCCTCGAGGTGCACGCCGACGGCGGCGGCGGCCGGGGGCTCGTAGGCCATCAAGCCCGCGCCGCTGCCCTGCAGGGCCCGGCCGACGGTCCGCATGTGCGGCGCGAGGGCGCCGAGGATCTTCTCCGCCACTTGCGCCATTGCTCAAGGCAAAGGCGGGGGAGGAGAGCTGCCAACCAGGGGACGTCCGCGCGTTAACAGAGCTGCTATGCGCTGCGGCGACGATGCGTAGCTGTGGTTAGCACTCACGCGTGCGCAGCGTAAGGCAGCGCAAGAGCTTTGGCAATCACACGCCATTCATCATGGGATGAAACCCGTACGTTTAGGACGCGTCTCCGAGCTTGTAACTGGGGGTTTTGCCGAGGCAGTTCTATGTAGAGAGAAGGATGCTGTTATGCAAGACGACCCAGCGGGCCGGCGGCGGCTCGATCGACAGGGTTACCGCAAATTGAATAGTCTAGACTTAAGATCGACCACTACGCCAAGGCTTGCGCGGCGTCACGTCAGCGTGTCGTCAATTTGATAACCGACGAAGCTCGGGCGGTCGCCAATCGCGCAAAGACGTACAGTGATGCTACCACGACATGGAAGCCAGCACTGAAAAAACCTGTGGAGACGGGTTTCTAGGGGTGCCCCAGATGAACCATCACATATGCAGCGCAGGGTTCGCCCCCCCCAAAAAAAACGAGAAACACAAGCATCCCCTTAGGACTCGGGCGGCGGCCGCGGCCCGCGCGGCTCGAGCGTCAGGTAGTCGTTGAGGTCCTCCACGAGGATATTGAACCAGCGCCGGGCCTCGGCGTCGTCCTCGCTGCCGACCTTGCGGATCGCTTTATTGATGCCGATCAGGTCGAAGGTCACGGCGTTCGCGACGAGCGTGGCGCGGTCGCGGTCGGGGCCCTTGGGCATGGCCTTCCGGGCTTTCCCCAACACCAATTTCCGGAAGTCTAGGTCCCACTGCTTCGTGAATTCCCGCAATTCCCCGTATTCCTTGGCCGCGAGTTTCTGTTGAATGAAGTTTAACCCGCCCGTGCCGCTGCCCTTCAGTTCGTCCCTGATGGCGTCGAACTCGGGCCACTCCGAGGCGTACGCCGGTACACATGCGAAGCTTAACGAAGCCAGTAACCCACTGACCTGCCGTCGCGTCGTCGTGAAGAGGTTCGACGGTTCGTACGCCTCGTCGTCGATGCAAAGCATCGTCGCCCCGATGCTCCGCCCCCGGTGCTGCAAGAGGTGCGCCCGCAACCGTTGTAAGGCGGGCCTTCTTTCACCCACAATCTGCAACGCCCGCACGAGCGCCATGCGCCGCTTCCGCTCGTATTCGCCCTTGAATAATGATACTAGGATGCGCTCGTCGTGGGCGTGCAAGCGTGCCCTGCCATACTCCAGCACTTCCGCGGCGGCTCCTGCCGCGATCACGACAGCATACCGGTCCACGAGCTCCGCGTCGCCCTTTTCAAGGGCCTCCTGCAGCGCGCCGTCGCAGAACGCCGAGGCCGGCGCCGTCCTGTCTAAACCGCCGACCTTCTGCTGCCAAAAAGCGTCGAACGGTGTTAATGTACAATCCACGGCCGGGACGCCCAACGCGTAGGACGCCAACAAATGCCCGGCCTCGTGCGCGGCGACCCTCTGATCGTTCCCGCTTTCTCCAGTGAGCACGTCAAAAATCTCTAGATCAAAACCAGTGCGTTTCTCGAAGTCGTCGACCTCCTCCAAGTTCGCCGACTCCGTGTCGAAGGACGGCGCCAGGCCCTCGCGCTTGGCGGCCTGGTAGGCCACCGCTACCCTGTCCTGGGCCATGCGCCGCCCGAGGCGCACGGCCTCGCTGTGGTCGGTGCTCAGGCCGCCCTCGAAGACGTTGGCCGGCCGGAAGGTCTCCAGGCTCGTCGCTGCCGAGTCGAGGCGGTCCACGGCCCGCCGCCGGGGGCTGGTAGTGGTGGGCTTGGGCCAGAGCAGGGCGTCGCCGCACAGCGCGGCGAGCGCGAGGAGGAGGGGGGCTCTCTGCATCTTCTTTGGACAGGGAGCGCTTTTCACGTCCTGGTGCGGCAGCGCTGCTTCGGGGCGGAAGGTCTGGACCTCTCGACACGCTATTTCTGGTCGCGGCCGCTGCGCTAAGGCTGTTGAGAGGGCACCCAACTCAGGATTGGTTTTACTGCACGGGTTTTCTATACGTGTAATTCACACGAGTTGTCCGGAGAGCTACCGCGGGCAGGTTCCCTGGTAATAATAATACAATGGGGGAGGATACCTCACAACGGCGGTAATAGTGGGCGGGAACTTAGGCTTCATGCGAAGACGGGCGGGCGACGACGGGGTAATGTAGTGGTCGGCGGATATACGCTCAGAACGTCAGGACGGTGGCCTCGCGGTCGCCCTTTCGGACCTTCCGCTTCCGCTCGGTGACGTTGTCAGCGTCGTTGCGGTGCGGCGAGACCTTGCGGCCCTCGCGGACCGGCGAGGGGACGCCCTGGTCGCGGTGTATGGGGCTTCTAGAGGTGGCCGCCCGGTCGCGCCAGTAGATCGCGCTCCCGCGCCGCCCCTCGCTCGCCTTTGGCTCCCACGCTTTTGGCTCCCACGCTTTTGGCTCGCTTTTGGCGCTCCCGCGGCCGCCCCAGTATCGGCGCGACCGTGCCGCGGAGGCTCGGCGAGGGCGTCGGCGCGGCCGGCCGCGGGGGGTCGGGGCGCGCGTCGTCGTCGCCGCGCGTCGGGAGCTTCGTCGGCGGCGCCGTCAGCCGCAGCGTCGGCCTTAAAGTGGGCGTGGCCGCTAGCGCGTCCGGCGGCGCCGGCGCCAAGACGCGGTAGACCGCCGTGCCGCCGCCGTCGTCGTCGCCGCCCTGGAGTCGGCGGCGGCCGCAGTTCGCCAGGGACGCGTCGCCGCACACGTCGTCGCCGCGGCAGAGGTCGCCCGTCACCAAACCCTTGGCGCTGCAGATCGGCAGGAGCAGGTTCGCCGCCGAGGTACTTCGGCCAGTTGCCGCGCTCGAACTTCCCCTTGTCTTGTTCTTTCTTGTCCTCGTGCTTCGTGTCGCCGCGCGTGATGCTGTCTCCTAAACAAGCCACGCGGAGGGCCGCCGCGGGCGCCGCGAGCAGGGCGACGCCGAGTAGCAAACAATGGCCG
>Ga0302122_10002366_pt1 | contig 11797 bp, 11 predicted proteins | sample CB21_SCM_MG_FD_203115 | JGI IMG/M metagenome (GOLD analysis project Ga0302122, IMG submission 203115) | Marine microbial communities from Western Arctic Ocean, Canada - CB21_SCM | ecosystem: Environmental > Aquatic > Marine > Oceanic | place: Canada: Western Arctic Ocean | collected 2017-09-28
CGCATGCGGAGTGAAGCGCCCGAGGACCGGCCGAGTCTGGCGGATGCGCTCGCGGCGCTCGACGCGGCGCCTGCTTCAAGTGTAGCCGTTGACCCAACTGCAACGGTCAAGCAGGAGCTACCATGGTCCCATTACATCGAGGACCTGCTCAAGGACCTGACCCCATTCTTATCTTTCCGGAAGAATGCTATCAAGAAAAGACTATGTTTGGAAACAAGGAAAAGCGCATTAAGCTTGATGGATAAGCTAAACATAGACAGCTCACGTGCACAACAAATCATTATGGAAGGCTTACTCGAAGCGCGCGTTCAGCAGACATTAGTTAAGGGGTGGGTGTGACAATGCGCTGGTTTGGCGCGGTCCTCGGCGCGCTGGCGGCGGGAGCGCCGGAGCGGCTGGCGTGGAAGAGGCGCTGCGGCGTCGCGGCCGTGGACCGCGCCGGGGCGGCGCCGGTAAAGGCGGTGGCCGTTGTGCTGTGGGGCGAGAGCTTCCGGAACTCGCGGCACCGCGGCGACCGGGGGCGGTGCGGCGCCGAGTCGCTCCTCGCGCAGAACGCGATCCGCGTGATGCACGTTGCGCTCTTCGAGCGGCTCGCGGCGCTGGGGTACGCGTCGGCCGTCGTCGGCGCCACGTCGCACTGCGGGAGCGGCCGGGGCCCCCTGGACGCGGCGGCGGTCCTCGCCGCGTGGTATAGGCCGCGGCTCCTGGCGCCGATCCTGGCGATTCCGGCGGCGGCGAAGAACGGCGCGCTCAAGTCGCGGCTCTACGCGCTCCGTGTCCTGCGGGGCGTGGACGCGAACTACTCGCACGTCCTCTCGCTCCGCTGGGACCTCGAGGTCGACGCCGCGGTCCTGCCGCCGTGCTGGCTCGACTCGGGGGCCCTCCTGGACTCGCAGGTCCTTGGGGGTCACGGCGACTGGGACCACGCGGTCTTGGCGCCGCGCGCCTACGTTGACGCGTGGACGTGCCTCCTGGAGAGCGACGTGCCCTGGCTCGAGCCCAATGGCACCTGCGCGCCGGATGCGGGCACGAACGCCGCCGGCCGCGGCCTCGGGCCGACGACGTGCGCGTGCGACCCGGGCTTCGTGGGCGCGGCGCCGCCGGGCCTCTGCTGGAGGCGCCGCTGCGGCTGGGACGTGTGCCTGAACGCATTCCCCTCGGCCGTTCGCCGGCCGCCGTTGGGCTGCGCGCAGAACGCCAGCGCCTTCGGCGACAAGCTCCACCACAGCCGGAAAGACCGGCACCGCTGGCGGACGCTCCCGGCGGTCAAGCCCTCGGACTGGGACGCCCTCCCCGCGGTCGTGTCGTCCAGGGCCGTCGCGCGGTGGCGCGCCGGCGGCGGCGCCGACGTCGCCTGCGTCGACGACGGTGAGGATGACTTCGCCGCGCCGGGGGACGTCCTCCTCGCCGCGCGCTGCGTCGGCCACGGGGTTTCTTAATTTTTTGCACACCTGCTGACCAGTGGCCAGCTCTACGCCGCTGATTGCCCAGGTGCACGAACACCTCCCGGGTACTCGAGGCGGGCCCCGGGGGAGTGATTTCTAGCGCTAGGGGGGGAATTTGTTACGGTGCTAGGACTAGTGGCGGGGCCCAGGGGGATGGAGACGCCGCGCGTCGCCGATTCACCGGCGGCGGGCGCGGGCCGCGTCTTTCACAACTAGAAGACGGGTTTCCTTTGTGCGGGTTTTGCCCAACTCGCGTCGCGCGCATTCGCCCAGTGGTTACTAGCTTGACGGGTTTAGCGCGCATTGGATTGTGACTATTTATTCTGCTGCTGGTCCGCCGAGCCTGCTTGCAGATGTAAGCAGTCGGATGCCGCGCACCAATACGCAGCGCCGGGCAGCCCCAGGCAGCCTCATAATGCTCCTGGCGGCCGCCCCAGTCCTGGCGGCCGACCCAGCTCCAGTGTCGGACTCGCTGCGAAGGACGCTCGTCAACGTCGGTCTCGAGCTCACCGAACAGCACCTCTACGGGCAACAGCGTTCGGAGGAAGCTCCTCCCTTCATGGTACTGATGCCGGGGCTGGCTCGTGGCTGTCATTCGAGCGCACTTATGAAGAGCTACCTCTCGTCCTGCCGGGCCGGTACGTCTGGCCTTACCATGGTGTTCCAATTTGGTGCCCGGACCGCCAAGTCCCCGAACGACGTCTTGGACCAAGACGCATGCGTTAGCTCAGTCCAAGCCGCTGCTCTCGGGTCGCGCTGCAACGTCGTGCTCGCTGCGCAATCCTTTAAAGTGGTCAATCGGCCATGCGGGGAGGTGCCGTTGCCAGACCGCGTCCAAATGCAGACCATTGCGGTGGGGCGCGCTCTAGCTTGGGCCCAGCATTCGTTTTCATGGGAGTCAGACTTTTACGTCCGTGCTCGGAATGATGACCTCATGTGGTGCGTTCCAGATCGTCCGCCTCCGAGCGGATCCATAGCCATCAACGACATCTACCCACGCACCCAAAGGGGTGGTCTTACAGTATCGAACAGTGCATAAATCAAATTGCCGCCTCACTGATTGATTTGCGCACAGGTATCGGACCGATATGCTATCGTGCCAAAGACCATCGCCCACATCTATTTTGACGCGTGGAAGATTTGGGAAACGAACGTGAGCTGCACCCACAACTGTTTCGCAGGGTACATCGGACCCAGTACGTGGAAGATTTCAACCGACTACCGAACAGCTCATTCGCGAGGCGAGCAGGCACTATCCGTGTGGCTCACAAAGTTTGACGGCCAATTCAACGTCTATAAAGTCCACGCTGGCGATCAGCTCATGCGTCAAATCAACCGGACGCACCTGAAGATGAATCATCTCCAGAAGATCGGCTTCGATCACATCGATCTCAGGCCAGCGTTATCATACGAGGCCGCAGCGGCGAAACGCGCTGATGGCGTGCGTTGCAAGGCATATGAGCCCACCTGTGATAGTTCGGCGTGCTGCAATGCGGCCGCGTGCCCTCGCCAGGAATTAGGGCCAGTACACCCCCTTCGCCACCTTGCGCGTCATTACACTTTTAAACGAGAGGAACCGCATCGCAAATAGACCGCCCGCTGCCCGCGCCCACTCCCATGTAAGTTCAGTGATGTAACCTTAGACACCCGAGATCCTTATCTCTCGACACACACGAGCTACTACAACAACTTCTCCTTAATCGCTACAGCAACTCCTCCTTAATGCCGCGCGAGCGGACTGCGAGCCGGTCCAAAGCTTGCGAGAACGAAGGCCGCGCCGACACGGCCTTGCCCATCATCTCCCTTCTCAAATCCATGATGACTTGGCGGGACGTGGGGTTACGTGCCCGGTGCCAGAGGAACCCGAGGGCCCAGCCCCGCGACGCCGCGTCGTAGACGTGGGTTTTGGACGACCAGGGCACGCAGTGCCTTGCTTTTACGCCGGAGTCGGCGAACGCGGCGCACCAGCCCTCCGCTTCTGGGGCCGCGGCTTTGGCGGAGTAACACGTCGTGTCGTCATAAAGCTTGGTCGTCGCCTTCTGCGCCGCTCTATCTATTAGCCCGACTCGACTCGTCCCGACGCCGGCATCGACGCACGAGTGGTGCTTGCGCGTCGCGGGGCACTCGGAGTTTAAACTACAGGGGGTGGAGTTCGGTTCAGGCAGGACGTGGCCGCCGGGCCCCAGATATGATCTGATGGGGGAGTCCAATGCCTTGGGACCGTCGATTATTGTCACCACTGGTGGAAAACCGGACGCCTCCCGCAGGCTGAACTGCTGCCAGGCGAGGTCGTCGAGGAAGTAGCCTCCTTCCTCGGAGAAGGTCCGGAAGCACCTGCGGGGGCGTCGACCGTGGTCCGCGCCATCGAGCAGGCGCCGTTGCGCGTCGAGCTTATTCGCTTTCGCACGGGAACGCACTCAAGCAGGGCACGCGCAAGCAGGAGGGGCCGCCTCAGCGCGGCGTTGTCGACCGCCTGGTGGAAGTCCGTCAGGGGGTGCTTGTTCGCGACCTTCTTCATCAGCAAGGGCGGACCCGCGTGGTCGACGACGTACTCCAGCCCCTGATCCGTGTACCAGGCGCCCCTCAACACGGGCACGCCTGGCCGACCGCGGAGGTGCTCCATGAAGTAGAGCTCCGCGACGGCCTCGGCGAAGTGTTTGGCTTCGACCGGCAGCGGGCGCTTGCTTTTCACGCGCGTCAGTTTCAGAGTCGCCCGCGGGTCCGCGCACGGGATGCGCTTGCGCACGACCTGTGTACCATTAAGCTCGCCCGTCGCCACGGCCTTGGCCGAGCCATTGACGAACGACGTCCATTCCACAACGTCGGCGTCGCGGCGCGTCGCGGTCCAAGTCGGCAGTGCAGTGTTCGTGTTTTGCAGCAGGAGCTGCTGCAGTTGGTCGAGGCGCTTTGTTGTATCAGCGTCGAGCGGTGCGGCTGCCCGCGCGGCGGCGGCGAGGAAGAGGGCCGCCCTGATCATGCAAAGCGACTCATCTTAAGCTCGTGAAACACCGCATGGCTGCCTAAAAGTAAAAAAAGCCACCACAAGACTCGCACCAAAACCCGCTCGATCCGAGCGCCGCGTGGCGCGTGGATGATGCCCCGCTTGAACTGACTGTGGGCAATACACATCCTCGTTGGTCGTGTCGATACGTTCAGGTGCCATGGACGACACATTGCGCTAGGCTAGTAAAGCGGCTACTAGATTCAGCAAGCCCGCACCTTATCAAAACCGTCAGGGTCAAAACCAGGACCGCTGCCGGGATGAGGCATAAAAAATTGTGCAACACGACGCGATGGGCCGGCCATGGGGCAGCACGTAAGACCTATTGATTGAAAGGGCAGCCGACACAGATGCTGATGCGGCTGCTCCACCTCGCACCGCTGCTCCTCGCCACGGCTGAGGGGCAGGGAAAGGGAAAGCTTCTCGGGCGCGCCGCCGCCCTGGACGCCTGGTTCACCCACAACGCGACGCCGGCGACGTGGACCGTGCGCGGGCCGCGCGACGTGAAACAGCCGTGGCGCCTCCTGGCCGGCGGCGCCCAGAAGCGCGTCTACCGCGCGACCGTTGGGGGCGCGACCGTGGTCGTTAAGAGCGGGGCGAACCGGTCCCGGGCCGACCTCGGCGGCGGGACGCTGTACATGGAGATGCTCCACATGGAAGCGCTGCGGGGCGCGCCGGGCGTGCCCGTGCTGTACGGCGCGTGGCGCGACGGGCCGCGCGTCACGTACGTCGCGCGCAGTTTCGGCGAGCCCATCAGCACGCACAACAGCACCCGGCGGAGCCCGTCGCTGATGTCGCCGAGTTTTGCCAAACGCGCAACGGAGCATCCGCTCCGGCTCGCGCGGTCGGTGCTCGAGTGCTTCCGCTCGTGGACGCAAGCGGGCTTCGTCCAGACGGACTTCAAGGGGGAGCAGTTCACGCTGGACGACCGGGGCGACGTCTACCTGGTCGACGGCCCGTGGACCACCGCCACGTCCCCGCTCGGGCAGTCCGTCCAGGAGGCCTTGGGCAAGCATGTCCACCTCCTGAACCGCCACGAGCAAGCGTGCGCTGGGCCCGATCGCGACTGCCACGGTCAGCGGGCGACGGCGCAGGAAAAATGCCTGCGGGGCGAGGCCGCGTGCGACCCCGGAGCGCGAGACGCGCCCGAGAGCCTCGGGAAGTGCCGCAATCACGTCTGTCTGGTGCTGTCGGAGGCGACGCACGTCTTTGACGTCGCGAACCGCCCGTGGCTCCTGCCGTACATCGCGGTGCGGGCGAAGGGCGCCGAACGCGACCTCTTGCTCGCCGTCATCCGCCGGGCGAGCGCCGAAGATCCCGCCGACCGGCCCTCTTTTTCTGAGCTTGTGGGCCTCATCGATCGGCACGAGGCGTCGACACGAGAAGTGGTCCTCATCGATCGGCACGAGACGTCGACACGAGAAGGCGTGCTGGGCGTCGACACGCTGCTCGCGCGCGCCGCCGCGCTTGATAGATGGTGGACGACCGGCGCAGCGCCGCCGGGCTGGACCGTGGCCCGCGCCATGGACGTCGACGGGCCTTGGCGGCAGATTGGGAAGCAGGCCAATGCAAAGCAGGTCTACCGTGCGAGCGTCGGCGGTCTGCCCGTCGTCGTCAAGATGAGCCAGAAATCTAGCGACTCGGGCGGCGGGACGCTGTATCTTGAAATACTGTACCTCGCGGCATTGCGCGGAGAACCGGGCATCCCGAAGCTGTACGGCGTATGGCGCGACGGGGAGCACGTTGTGTACGTCGTGGGCGACTGCGGCGACCCAATCGGGATGGGCGAGCCCGAGTTTGGGACAAAGCCGACCATCCTCTCGGAGGCGTTCACCAAACGCGCTGAAGAAAATCCGCTCCGACTGGCGCGGTCGCTGTTACTATACTTCCGGTCGTGGGCGTCGGACGGCTACCTGCAGAACTCGTTCAAGGCCGAGCAGTTCACCTTTACTCCGGGGCACGGGTTTTGAAATCGAATTGCTAACCGAGACTGCAGCCGCGTGCACTCGCACTACAGCTGCTTAGCTGCCCAAAAGCCAAAGCGAGGTGCTAAAATCAGTAGTAGACCCTGACCATGGTGTCATCCACCCCTACAATTGGGCAGCCTCTGGAAGGATGCTGAGACACCTACTCAAATAGCTCCACTCGTCTCTTTTCAGCGCGCGCGTGGGGCAATCAAGCGCTGCGTCTCCGAGAACCCAGCGATCCGATGTGGCGCGCCGTTCTCGCCCTCGTGGTCACCCACGCCCGTGCCGTGCCGCCGTTACTGCACCAGCTGTGGCTGGGGCCCTCGGTGTCGCCGCGGTGCCACTGCTCCGCGGCCTCGTGGCGGGCCTTCGCGAGACGGTACGACTGGACGCATCGCTTATGGCGGGACGGCGACGTCGCGGCGCTCGACATAGGGACGCCGCCTCCGCCCGTGTTCGACGACCGGGCGACGCAGCTGTACAAGACGTCGTTGACCAAATACGAGATTCTAAGAAAGTACGGAGGTCTATACGTGGACTGCGACTTGATGTGGCTGGGCGCGACGGGGCGCGCGCCCAAGAGCGACGACTTTGAGCGCTTCGCGAGAGCTTCAGATAACCCCGTGGTCGTGCCCCATTCTAGACCCTACGATGCTCATGATTTGGCGAATGCCCCCTTGGGTCTCATGGGCCGCGAACACCACCACATGACTACCTTGTACCTGAACACGTGCGTGTTAGGAGCCTCCAAAAACGACGAATTGATGGAATTGCTCGTGACGGAGACGATACCTCGCTTATTGCGCGCGGCGGTGGGTACACGAAATGTGAGCCTTGACGAGTGGCGCGTCACCGGACCGGAAGCGCTGAACCGGGCCTTCCAGACTTCGGCAAACACCCGACCGGTCTCGGTGCTCCCGCCCGCGTGGGTCTACCCGTACCCGAACACGCGGAGGCCGCCGCCCATGAGCGCGGCGCGCTCTACAGGGGTCATGTGGGGCGAGCTCAAGCCGCGCAAGTCCGCTGCGCTCTACGACCAGCTGCCGGCCGGCGCGCCCTGGGGCGGCGGCCAGTGCGCGTGGGAGGGCCGCGCCTGGAGAATAAAGTAATGAAGTATTTGTGATTCAAGTTAATGTCACTATCCTGGCGCCTCCTGCGTTCACGTGGGCGTTCACAAAATGCCGTCCAGCGCCGCGATTGCTTCCGTAAAATTGGGCCGGTCATTTACGAGCGGTCGCATCATCCACACCTGGAGCCGCCGCAGCGCCAGCTTCTTTGCGGGGGGCATCTCAACGCGGCCCAGCACGTAGGGAAAGGCCCACGTCTTGGCGGCGACGTCGTAAACGTGGGTTTTTGCTGAGACGCGGAGGGACGCGGAGGCACGTGCCGGCGCAGGCGCCCTTTGCCTCGGGCGCCCCGCGCGTGCCCGGCTCGCATTGCATCGCGGCGGTGCTTCCGTGACAGCAGCAGTGCGCCGGCGACGTGGACGGGCATTCATTATCCTCGGCACAGGAAGCCGGCGGACCGGTGTACATCGTCGGCAGGTTCCGTCGGCAAAACACGTCGTAGAGCGGCCCCTCCAATAGATCCGGCCCGTCGACCAAGTAGACCGCGTCGCTCCCGACCGTGAACTGGTACGGCGAGAAGTCGCTGAGGATACTGCCGCCGACCTCCGCGAAGGACCGGAAGCAGTCCAGCAACGCCCGCAGCGCCTCGACGGGCGTCGCGTGGCACCAGGCCTTCCACTCGCTCGACAACTCCGACCGCGACTGGCGCGTGCCCATGCCTCGCGCCAGCGTGTGGCCCGCGCGCTGCACGACCATTGACACGCGCGTCCCATTCTCGGTCAGGAAGCCGCCGTACAGCCGGGTTATGCCCGGCGCGCCCCGCAGGTACTCGAGCCAGAGCAGCTCGCCCCGGATATTTCGCTCGTGCCCCTCCACCCTTTTAAGCGGTGCCGCACCGGACTTGCTCGTCCCCCTCCGCTCTCTTAAGCGTTGTCGCGCCGGACTTCTTCGACGATTATCAATAGCTTGTTTCACCACCACCGGTCGGGCCGCGTAGAGCGTCGTCCGGACGCGCTTGGATTTTCCCCCACCCAGCTCGACCCACGTGTTAGACGGCGGCAGGTCGCTCGAGGTGACCTCCCAGGCGGCCGGGGGCGGGCCGCCCTCGTAGAGCCACCGTTCGACCTGTTGGACGCGGTGCAGCGCCGCTCCGTCGCCGTAGGCCCGGGCGGCTGCGAGGAGTGCTGCCGCGGCGAGGTCGCGCGCGACGGCTGCCATGTACCGGGTGTGGCCGCGTTAGCAGTCTGCGACGAACATTTCGCGAACTCGAGCGTCACCGCATGGCAGCCCGCCGGCTCGGTCGTCGATCGTCTCCCAGGGCGCGAATTGGGCGCGATGTCCAAACCATTTATCTTTAGCTTTAGCTTTAGCTTACTCTGCAGCCTCGTGTGCTCGACGGGCAGCTCCGGACGTGTGCTTTTTTGTTGCTGAGAGTCTGATCGCCTTGCAGCTGTACCACCCGGGGCCTAATTATTATTATAACTCTCTAAAGTGCGGGTATCTGCACGCCGGGGCGACAACCACCCCCCAACCCAATCCAAATGACACACACACGCCCCAATTAGCTTGGAGACGACCGTCCGGCGAGGGGGGGGGGGAGGTGTCGCTGACCCGGGTGCTCCGCGGGGGTCTCCGCGGGGACGTGGTGATTTATAATATGATTAAAAGTATACACGCCGCCGCCCCGCTTATGGCTCTTCAGCCGGCGGCACGCGTCCCCTCCACTGCAGAAGCGAGCGCGGCTCCGCACCTCGAAGAGGTGAGCGTCGTCGGGCGCGAGCGCCGCGCCGAGCATCGCCATCGACGAGGCCGGCGAGAAGAAGAGGGCCGTCGCCGACGCCATGACATCCAGATCGCGCGCGAGCGCGTCGACGTGCGCGTTCGACCGCGCCGTCGCCCGCGGCGGGGGGGGGCGGTCGGCGAGGTACGCGACGTCCGCGACGGGTGCGTCGTCGGCGCCGGGCAGGTCCGTCTGCCCCGCGGTCGAGACGACGACGACGCGCGCGGTCTCGTTCGCGCGGCTCTCCAGGTAGGCCGCCACGCAGGGCCAGTACGCGGCGAGCTCGACGGCCTTGCACTGGGGCTTGAGGGGCAGGCCCCAGGCGGCGCCCTCGCTGGCGCCGCGGTCGGCGCTGTCCACAGGCATGACGTCGCCGCGGCGGACGTGGAGCGCGACGCGCACGGTGGCGTTGCCCCAGATGTCCAGCGGCCGCGGCCGCGCCGCCCGGACGAGCTCCAACTGCGGCCGGAGTACCGTCCGCGCGAGCTGGAAGTTGTGGACGGCAGCGGCGGCGGCGAGCGACGCGTTCGAGGCGTGCGCCGAGACCTTGACGCAGTACACCGGCGCCGCGCAGTTGAAAGAGACGTTGAACGCCGGGCCCCGCGCCGGCTTTAGCAGCGGCACGGCCGCCAGGAACGCGTCGCGTCGTGCCGCGTCGATGCGGGGGTTGACGACGGTCTTGCGCTCGGGTTCCTTCGACTTGTCCGCCTGGGGCCGCAGGAACGCCTGGATGCGATGGACCCACGATTGTTCGGGCGCCTTGTCCGGCGCGCCATCGTCGTCCGCGCCCAGCAGTCGGTCGAGCGCCGCTGACGCCGCGAAGACGCCGACGCCCTGCATCCTACCGTCCGCGCCGCGGCCGCACCCAAAGAGAGCCATGGCGCCCTCCTCGCCGTAGGCATCCCCGAAGTCCCACTCGCGCGGGCGGCACGCTATTTGCAAACCCGTGAGCGCGTGGGCGAGCAACAAGGGCGCCAGCTGGTCTGCGCGCAGCACCTGGGCGCCGAGCCCGTCCATGTTCCGCTCGTGCCGCCGGTGCGCCTTGGCGACCACGGCGCCGCAGCGCCGCGCCGTTCGCGGGTCGTAGCGCCGCAGCGCTTTCTTGACGGCTCGGGGGGAGGCGTCGACCGTCACGATGCGCTGGCGCTCGGAGTCGACGGGCAGCGAGACGGCCCGCTGCGTGTCGAAGACGCGGGCGGCGACTGCCCAGGCCATGATGATAGCACTCGTGCTCCTCTTCATGAGTGCCAACGGCTGCCTCTGCTCCTACTCATCGATCGCAGATGTGTGGGCAGCACTAAGTGCGTGAAGACGCGCGTCTAGAGCTTAAGCCCGCGTGATGGCTGGTACTAAAAGTGTACCTCAGCCACCTTAGTAAAAACCGTAGCTTGCTGTACATGTGGACCGCCGGCGCGCGCCCAGCTATTTTTGCAACTCAACATTCATGGGGCAGCACGTAAGACCTATTGATTGAAAGGGCAGCCGACACAGATTCTGCTGCGGCTGCTCCACCTCGCACCGCTGCTCCTCGCCACGGCCGAGCGCGACGGCAACGCGACGTCGACAAGTTACACGTTCAACGTGTCCGCGCCCGTATATACGACCCTCGCCAGACGGCTCCGGTGGCTCAAACGGAACCGCAAGCCGCTCCGCGTGAAGATCAACTCGCACGCCGGCGCGGGCAAGACCCACTTCATCCACAAGCATAACGCCTCGTTCCTGGGCTGTACCCTGCTCGACTTCGACGACTTCGACGGCGCGAACCGGAGCAGCGCGCTGCTCCTGGCGTTCGAGACGTGTTCGGTGCTGTTGGGCACCGTCCATTTGAACAAGCCCGCGGCCCTGGTGGACGTGGTCTACATCTTCGTCCTGCCTCCCCTGACCGATTTACGGCGGAACGTCGCGGCAAGAAGCGCAAGGCGCAAGCACAAGGCGCGGTGGAGCAACGATACGTTCATCCGCAAGGAGAGTGAGACGACGCTGGGGGAGGTGTTCAAGAACGGCCGGCAGCGCTTCCCCGCCTTTGATTCCTTCGAGGGCGGCTTGCGGTTCTGCGCGGACGCGTACAACGGGACGACGCCGCGGCGGCGCCTTTCGCGGCGATGGCGTTCAACGCCGCCGCGGCCAAGCTGGCGAGTGTAAGGTCTGATGTGTGTAACAGCCGAGGGCAAGACGTCTCACTGGCAACATCTCCGTCGTTGCCTTTGCGGCCTACGCGCAAGATCTCATGGCCCGCGGCCGCGTCGCGCACCTCGAACTCGACGCGAAGAACACCGTGGTCCGCAACGCGACGTTGACTTTGATCGACTTCGACGTGGCGCAGCTGGACAGGAAACCAAAAACACTCGACCGCCGGGACCACCGGCACAAGTACGCCGACTTACTCGGCGCGCACTACGACTGCGCGCACTACCACATTTCTAGATATGTTACGACTTTTTGGCGTTTCTAGATTAAAACAACGTTAAAGAAGCAGGCGCCGCGTCGATCACCGCGAGCGCATCCGCCAGACTCGGCCGGTCCTCGGGCGCTTCACT
>Ga0302122_10002367_pt1 | contig 11793 bp, 9 predicted proteins | sample CB21_SCM_MG_FD_203115 | JGI IMG/M metagenome (GOLD analysis project Ga0302122, IMG submission 203115) | Marine microbial communities from Western Arctic Ocean, Canada - CB21_SCM | ecosystem: Environmental > Aquatic > Marine > Oceanic | place: Canada: Western Arctic Ocean | collected 2017-09-28
GCCGCCACCAAAGGCCGCGCACCCGCGCCCCCCCATGCTGCCGCCGCCCTCGCCCAAGCGCCAGCGGAGCTTCGGCGAGCTCCTCACGCTCGCCCAGGTCAAGGCCCTGGACCCGCCCTGGACGGCCAAGGTCCAGTGCTACGTCGAGACGATGCGCAAGTGGGGCTTCTCGGGCGGCGAGAGCCGGTTCCTGCTCCGGGTCCGGCTCCGCGACCTGTCGGGCTGCTGCGACGCCGACTTCGCCGAGGCTGAGCTCGCTAAGTTGCTGGGCGGGCCGTCGCGCGACCTGCGGACCGTGGAGCCGGACGTGAAGGCCGAGCGCGAGCGGGCGCTCCAGACGGCCATCGCGCGCTACGAGGGCGTCCTCACGCTGGCTTCGGGCGCCGTGCGGCCCGAGATCGCGCGCCGCGAGGACCTCGACGCCGCGGCGCTCCAGCAGGCCGTGTCCCAGCTGTCCCGCTAGCCCACGCCGTGTTTTGTGTGTTCCTACTGACTTGTTTTTCTTATCCATCTACCCCGTGCCGTGTAGTGCGTGCCTAGGCGCTTCGCCGACTGTAGTTGGGAGTTTTTTTTCAGAAGCACCCGAGAACACGGCCTCGACTGCTCCGTCATACAACTGCCCGTATCTAGAGGCGCCCTGTCGCGCCGGGGCTCAAGTAGGACACGTAGTATCGCCTCGCCGCGGCGAGCATTCCGGCCTCGGGGCAGAGAGACGCCTTGCACGACTCTCGGTCGCGGACCGCACGCATCCAACGAGGTAATGCGTCGAAAGTGCCAAGAACGTCGCCTTCGAAGTCGATGCCGCGGAAATACGGCAGCGTGACGGAGAACCGCTGGACCCACGGCGCCGCGACGCATTCCGCGTAGCTAAAATCATCCCCGAGCAGGAACGGGGACCTCGAGGCGAGCAGCGCGTCGATCGATGCGAGCCGTTCGACGAAGACCGCCCGCCGTTCCTCCGCCTGAGGTTCCGAACCGGCCCGCAGCAGGTCGTAGTACGTAGTCTCCACGTCCCGCCATTTCTCCAGGAAGGCCTCGACCCGCGCGAGGTCCTCCTGCGTGCGCGGGTACATCTTCTGTCCACCGTCGATGTACTTGGCACCGTACCGCGCCACGACGGCGCTCTCGATCACGAACACTTCATTGTGTTCCAGCAGCGGGACGAGGGCGGCGCCGGAGCCGCCCGCTCGTTTGTACTTCTCTACGAAGTCAGCAGGCTTAGCCTTGAGGTCGATAATCTGGTGTTCGAACTCAACCCCCGTCTCGAGCAGCGCGATCCACGCCCGCTGCGCAAAGGGTCACACGCCCGAGTTCCAGAGCGCCACCCTGTCGCCGGCGGCCGCTTCGATCGCGTCCGTGCCGTCCACCTCCTTCGTCCCGAGGAGCGCGCCGGTAATCGTCTCGTCGTCTGTCGTCCCGAGGTCTGTCGTCCCGAGGCCCCGTAGCGCTGCGATAGCCAACGAGGCTTTCGCGCTCGCGACCTCGCGAGAGGCCTTCCATCAGAACGCGTGGCTCTCGTAGCCCTCCACAGCGTACGAGCTGAGGTAGCAGGCGCCGGCGAGTCCGCACCACCACGCGATATCAGGTGGCAGAGCGTGTGAGACTGGTGGCCGGGAAGAGGTCCGTGTTGGACTAAACGACTGGGTGCAGGCGACCAGCAGCCAACAGAGCGATGCATTCTGCATGCTAGAGGGCTAGTGGCACATACGTACGCAATGGGTTGGCCGCAAAAGGGAGTCGAGATATAACGTGCGGGTTTCTATCGCGCGGGTCTCAGCAAAATCCCGACGTGCTTTGCTGGCTTGGCTACGCTGCCGTCTGCTTTTAGGCTGCGGCTTCTGCAACACGCGCGTGCCAACGCGTGGCATCGCAGTAACAACGCGTGCGCTGTACGCCGCTGATTGCGGAGAAAGAAACAGCCTCACACCAGCGCGAAGCTGTACGCCGACACGTAAACCACCATGAGCAGCCTCTTCGGCGGCGGCGAGCCCAAGAAGCTGTCCTACGCCGAAAAAGCAAGAGATAGCCTCTCTAGTCTTGGACAGAAGGCGTCGGACGCAAGGTTCGAGGCCGAAGGTTTGCTCGGCTTGCGGCCAAAAACCACCGAAGAGCAGCTCTACGAGGCCTGCTGCCCCGCGCTGTCGTATCGGACGCGGTTCATCGGGTTCTGTGTTTGTATGTTTGCGTCCTTCGTGCTAGCTCTATTTGCCTCGTTCATGCTGCGACGGCTCCTGTACCGCGGCGACGCGGTGCCCTTTACGATTGCATATACGCTCGATAATGTGGTCGCCATTCTGGGCAGCATGTTCATGGCCGGGCCGTGTGCACAACTAAAAATCATGTGCGCGCCGAAGCGACGGGTCTCCTTTACGATCTATATCATATCTTTGGCCCTGACGCTCTTCTTCGCCTTCGCGACGCAAGTGCCGGACGGTGCGCGCTTCGGCTGCATTCTGGCGTCGCTGTTCATTCAGTGGCTCGCGCTTATGTGGTACACGCTCTCCTACGTGCCCTTCGCGCACGACTATATCTGCTCGTGCCTCCCGCTGTGCTGCGCGGACTGCTGCGGCGCGGCGGCGTCGAAGGGCGGCTACGAGGGCCTCGTATGACGCCGGGGTGATGGGTAATGTTGTGATTGTATATTACTAATCTAGCTGTCGTCGCGTAGCGGCTCGTGCCTCAGCTTTCTTTGATAGGGCATGTTGTGCTCGTTGTTGTCGACCTTCCTCTTGACCTCCTTGTCCTGATAGTAGTTGCGGTGGAGCCCGCAGTAGATGTATTGGTTTTCCGCGTCGAACTGCCAGGGCTCGAACCGCCCCCTCTTCGCCGAGCCCGCTTGCGTGTAGGTCGTCGCCTGCGCCGCGTGCGTCAAAATATCGGGATTGAGCTCGATCTTCGGTTTCTTATCGTCGCCCGTCTTCACTACAAACGTCCGCAGGTCCTTATCCAACGCCCCTTGGGACCCCTTCTTGTTCGCGTCCTTCCCCGCAGTGGAGCCCAGGTGCTCGTGCTTCCGCTTCCAATCCGAGATCGATCCTGGCCGGCCCAGAAAGGTCATACTTAAATCTCTTTTATGAATCCAGTTCGACTTGATCTTGCGCATGATCCAGTACCAGACGCAGCCATTGTACAGCGGGATGGACAAACTGAGCCACTGGAAGAGGATCACGAGGTGCGCGGCGGTCACGTTGCCGTAGCTCCCAATATCGAACAGGGGCTCCTGCCACTTCACCAGGTAGGCCGGGAGGCTGAGCACGAGGGCCGCGAAGATCCACACGACATAGACGTAGTTCCACTTCCACTCCGCGTCGAAGGCGTCACTTTTTGAGAGGGTCGGCACGATGAACACGATGGTCAAGCCGATACCAACATTATTCGCCAAATAGTCCTTGAACTCCCGTTCTTCTTCTTTGAACGAATTAAGGATATTATAAGTGTTGGCCACGAAGGCGAAGATGATCGGCATCACCGTCTCGATGATGGGTTGGATCGCTTCTTCAAACAGGTAGTAGGTCAATCGCACCTTGGGCACGTACAGGGATTTTTTTCCTTTCCCGCCGTCGTACTCGTATTCAATGGTCGGCATGGGCGTCACGAGCTCCCAGCGCTTCATCTCGTCCATTTTATAATCATCCTTCCAGTCCCTTACGGAGCACAAGTTTCTTAGGTCCGAGGCGTGGCTTACAAAGGACGGCCGCAACTCGAATTTTTCATTGAGGGCGTTGGTGCCGATGAAGCTCGTGAGCTCGACCATTACAGTAGCGCTCATGATGTTGAAGGGCGGCTCGTTGTAGACGCTGTCCAACTTCAATGGCATGGTGGCCACGAAGGTACTCGCGGCCGTGGCGAAGTAGCCCGTCTCGTCCTTTCCATTTTTGTCCCTATCCATTTTGGGGCCCGCGCTGAGATCCCGTGCCGTCTTCCTCAGCTCAAAGCAGTCCTTGGATTCGCCCTCGTTCACGCGCATCTCGAAGTAGGGTTGCGGCTGGAACCCTGATTCTCGATCAAAGGCCTTCAGGTCGTACAACAACGGCCGTTGGATAAACGTGCCGATCATGGACAGGTTCCCGTCCGTGTCCTCCGTGATCTTCTTCATCAGCAACGTGGCGAAGACCGGCACCACCACTTCTTCTCTTTTAGGGCCCTTCTTCTTCGTGGACTTGTGCACCATGGCGCCCTTGAGCGCTTTATCGGAGTTGTCGCCCTGGATCTTGTCGACGCCGTACGTCTTACAGAGCTCTTCGGTGAGCAACGCCTCGCCTTCTTTTCTATTCTGGCCCTGGTTCGTGAGCAGGGGCAGCTCCTTCACCACGTCCCACTTCTCGTGGGCGTGGGCGTCGCGGAACGCGTGCAAGGAACTTAGGATGGCGATGCGGTGCCCGACCTGCGTCAGGGCGCACTCGCCGCCGCCCTCAACCGTGCCCGCGGTCTCCCCAATCTTCTCCATGTCCTCGATTGTTAAGTGTAATAAAGCTCTCCCATCAACGCCGTGGGCCATGGCCGCCTGCTTGATCTCGCTCGCGTTCTCCCCCGCTTCCTCGTTATCGGTCTCGTCCTTGACCGTGATCAAGTGCTTGTACGCGATGCAAGCTAATAGCTCGCCCACGTTCTCCTCGGTCCACGTCAACAAACCGTCTTTGTACGTGATCTCCTCGGGGAGGCGCGGCAGCGTGCCGGCGTTTTGTTCGCCGTGCCAGGACTCGCGGGGCGTCCGGCGCGGTCCCGGCTCCGCGCCCTCGCCCGGCGCCATGCCCTGTACGACAGCGTCGATCCGTTCAATGTGCTTCCGGCTCTTCTCGTCGCGCTCCACGAGCTGCTGCGCCAGGATCCGCTGGCGATCTAGTAACTTCTCCATGCTCGCGTGGAGCTGCTCCTGCCGGTGGAGCTGCGTGGCCAGTTCCTTCTGGACCTGGCCCATGACGTCGTCGTTCCTGGACCGCTTCACCGGCGACGCCGACGCCGACCGCGAGCGCCGCTCGGCCTCGTACTCCTGCGGCTCCGCGTGGCGCTCCCGGATGCCTCCGGTCCAGGCGTCGTGGCTCTGGCGCAACCCCTCCACGAGATCCTCGTGGTACTCGGGCTGCACCCTGGCTCTATGTTTCTTGCGGCGGTGGCGGTCCTTTTTGCTGGAGGTGTGGCGCCCCACTAGTAAGTCGTGGTCCTCGTAGTCGGCCATGGCTGCTGCCCGCGCGTTGCTCGTCGGGGTAGTGATGCGCGGCGGGCGTGTGAGTTCCGACCTTGCCGCGCGCGCGCTGGTGTCCGGGCAGCCCTGCAAACGTCCAGCCTCGGCGGTGCAGGTCGTTGCGCACTCGACGCGTTTTTAGGGCGACTCGCGTAGGGGTACACAGCGGGGCGCGCAAGCCAAGATACTACTACTAGAAGTAACTGCGACTGTCTCCAATCGCAAAATGCCCCGGCCGATGTCTGGACAAAGACACGCGGCCCACTCAGCGCAGCGAGTAGTCCACGGACCGCCGCGCAAAAACCACGCCGGGGACGCCACGAATAAACTACAAAATGTTAGGAGTGCATTGCGCGCAGCGTGTCGAGCAGCGCGTCGCCGTCGTCACTCAACCAAAATATTTCGACGGCCGCCGCGACGCGCCCGTCGTCGTCGAAGATGTGATTCTTTAGTGCCCCGGACTCCGCCGCGGAGAGGAGGCCGTTCACGTGGAGCTGCCGTGCGGCGCCTAAAGCAATGTGGAACCGCCGCCGACTCGTAAGCGGCGGCTTGCGGGCCGGCGCCGGTGGTATGTCGGTCGTTTGCACGCCTCTGCGCATTGCTGCGGCTGTGCTCGGGCAGCCCAAGGGCAGCCAGTGCCAGTTGTGCTGTAGGCAGCCGGAGGAATGGACTGGGCTGCGATTTATGCGTGGTTTTACGTTATGTACGATGTCCGAGTGTGCTGGGGTGGTCGACGACGACGGCCGCACGCGCAGTGCACCGCGCCACTCGCCGGCCAGCCCTGGCTCTTCAGCAGCGGACAAGACAAAATAAAACTTGTGGCCCGAAAGAGCTCCCGCGGCTCAGTGGGAACGATTGGAGGCCTCCGTGGCTCGAAACGGAGACTTCGGCGCGACCCGTCCTCATTCAAGATTTTCATCAGCTTGATTTGCTCAAGACGTGGACTCAAAACACCGTAATTCGAACTCGGAGTGAAAAACATGGTTGCGGGGGCTACGACCAGCACATACACGCAGCTGGCTCAAATTTCAGCGCTGTTGGACGCTCACGCGGCGCACACGAAGTGCTGCTGGCTTTGAGCCGCAGCACTTCGCGCGTAAAACGCGCGCAGTCTGACGCGCCGTCGCTGCCGCTGCGAGGGCGCGCCACACAGCAGATCGGACCGCCGGCGCCTGGGGCTGGGAGGCGCCCTGCGGACGGTCGAGCGTACCTCGACGCCGGCGCGTAGCGCTGGAAAGGCGCCCCACGGCCACTCGAGCGCGACGCCGTCGGCTGGAGCGGCGCCCGGCGGATGGCCGACCACAAGCCGCCGCCATCGCTCTGAAGCACAGAATGCACCCGCCCGTCCACGCAGGTCCACGCGAGAACGATGATGAAGCTCGTCATCGCGCTGTGCTTGGCGCCGGCGGCCGGCTTCAGCTTCGGCAAGATGACCAAGAGCGCCCCGAAGAGACAGACGTCGAGCGCCGGGGGCTACCCGAGCATCGCGCTGCCGTGGGCCACGACGAACCTAGATGGGTCGTTGGTGGGCGACGTGGGCTTCGACCCCCTGGGCTTCTCCAAGTACGCGCCGGGCGCGTGGTGGCAGGGCGAGGAGGGCGACGGCTCGCTCAAGATTTTCCGGGAGGCCGAGCTCATGCACGGCCGCATCGCGCAGCTGGCCTGTTTGGGCTGGGTCTTCCCGGAGCTGGCCCACTTCCCGGGCAAGGACGGCGCCTTCGGCAAGCTGAACCCCTTCGAGGCCGTGGACGCCATCCCCACGGCGGGCTGGTACCAGATTTTGGGCTTCATGGTGGGCTGCGAGGTGTGGCGCATCAACAAGCTCAAGGACCCCTCGTACATGCCGGGCGACTCGGGCCTGGGCCAGGGCCAGGGCCGGTGGAACCCCTTCGGCTTCGACTACTTGCCCGAGGAGTACCGCGAGAAGCAGCTCCAGGAGCTCAAGCACTCGCGCCTCGCGATGCTCGGCATCGTCGGCCTCGCGGCCAAGTCGAGTGGCGCGGCCGACATCGGCGTGCTCCAGCAGGTCGGCGAGTCCTTCTCGTCGCCGGAGTACACGACGCTCGCCGGCTTCTACTTCCCGGAGGGCATCTAGGCGCTTTGTTTGAAAATGTGCCCGTCGGCCGCAGTAACGCACGCACCCGCCGGGGTGTGGTGCGACGCGGCGTTGGTTTATAAGTCGGTGGACTTTACTTGTAGTAGCACCCCCCCGCGCGCCGCGCTCGTGGCGGCCTCCCCGCTCTGCTCGCTGGACGCCGTCCGTCAATAGCACGGGGGCACGATCTGGGACGCGACTCGGGACACAGTCGCGTCGATGGCGTGGGGTTGGCGCAGCGCGCTTCGGCCCGGCGGTGGATTGCAGCGCCGGTGCAGGCAGCGCGTTTACCGTCGCGGAGAGCGTCGTGTCGTCGCGGCGGGGCGTCGAGCAGCGACCAACGCGGGCCGAAGGCAACGGAGGAAGATGCAGTTTATCCGTAGCAGCGTATCTCGTCTGCGCAGCCCTTGGCCGCCGACTGGGGCCGGCCGAAGCGGCCCCCGTTCTCCAGGTAGCGCTGGTGGATCTCTTCGGCGGGCCAGAACATCGCAGCATTTTTGACCTCCGTGACCACCGGCCGCCCGCTGCTCTTCCATTGGCGATCTTCGACCGCGTGGGCTTCCTCGGCTTGCAGCATTTGCGCGTCCGAGTGCGCATACATACCGGTGCGGTAGTTCGTGCCGCGGTCGCGCCCGACGCGGTTCAACTGAGTCGGATCACCGACGACGTCGAACAACACGCTCGCAAGACACGCGAAGGACACGACGTCCGGTGCAAACGCCACCAGAACGCCCTCAGTATGCCCCGTCTCTTCGGCGCAGACGGCCGCGTATGTCGGCCGCGCCGCGTCGCCCTGCGTGTAGCCGACGACCGTCTCGACGACTCCAGGCTCCCGGTCGAGCGCAAGCTGCAGGCCCCAAAAGCAGCCGCCGGCGAACGTCGTTATTCTTAGTCCGCCATGGGTTGCTGGAAAGACGTCGCCGGCCTCGGCAAAGGCGACCGCGTCCTCTAAGAGCGAGGCAGCGATGGTCCTTCGCTGCACCAGGTACGCGGGCAGGAAGCTGCGCGCGAGCCATGGCATGAGCAGCCATTGCAGCTTCATGGCATGAGCATACATTGCAGCTTCATGCCACGCGAGCCCGATGGCTGTGGCTGCTACTGCCCAAGGCAAGACAGGTGCACTGCCCAAGGTTAAGACAGGTGCCAAACGCGCGCGACACGATATTCGATTCGCCACAGCGCTCTGGAACTCGAATCAAGGCACCAAACGAAGACCTCAGAAGTCTGCAGGCAGCTGGGCGGCCAGTGCCGCGCTTGTAGCGCGCGCTTAACTTTGCGCTCGAGACGGGACGGGTATTTTGCTCTCACATAGCGCTCTCGCACTGTTGCTTGCTCAAAGCGGGCAGTCTTGCAGCAGCTGAGCTCAGGTAGCCGTGGGAGCGCTACATGCTGGCGGCGTGCGCCTTGTTAGCGCTCACCCGCCAAGCAGCGGCGCTGAGCGGTGGACGAATGGCAGGCGCCAGAGCAAGCCTGCGCAAGGCCCGGGTAGCGCGCACGATGACCGCAACCCCGGCGCGTCGCTCGCCGCGGCTACGCGGAGTTACCGCTACGCCTCCAAAACGAGCCGTAGCGACTACGCCGCGCCGGCGGACGTCGCACGCGCTACCGTCGACGCCGCCGCGGCGCCCGCGACCGGCGCTGCTCACCACCGCCGCGAGAACGAGGACCAGCCTCAAAGTGTTCACGCTGCCGACGCGCGACGCGCACGACGCCACGGCCGCCGCCATACGACAATTGGACGTCACGACGATTGGTGTGGACGAGGTCGGGCGCGGCTGCCTCGCGGGGCCGATCATCGCCTGCGCGTGCTATTTACCGGCCGACGTTGACATTGGAGTCGCGGACTCCAAAATGATCACGTCCGAGAAGAAGAGAGAGGCGCTCTTCGCGGCGCTGCAGGAGGCGCCGGGCGTGCGCTACGCACTAGCTACTGCCGACGCAGCACTTATCGATGAGGTCAACATCCTCCAAGCGAACCTAGCTTGCATGCGCGCCGCGGCGGAGGCGCTCTGCGATCGCCTCTCCTCCTCGGACGACGGCGACGACGACATGATGATCGACGTCACGTCGGCGACGAGTAGTGCGGAGGCGTGCGAAGCGGCGGAGGAACGGATAGTGGCGATCGTCGACGGCGTCGACGACCCCTGGCGCCGGGGCCCGGGCGCGCGGCATTCTAGGAATCTTGGCGTGCGCACCATCAAGGGCGGCGACGCCTTGGTCCCCTGCGTCTCGGCCGCGTCGATCATCGCCAAGGTGACGCGCGACCGGCTCATGCGCGCCCTGCACGAGGCGCACCCGGCGTACGGCTGGGCGGCGAACAAGGGCTACGGGTCCAAGCAACACCGGGAGGCCATCGCGGAGGTCGGCTGGATCAAGGGGCTGCACCGGGTGTCGTTTGACCCGGTGAAGTCGATGATGTTAAAAGACGAGTAATTCAATTAGTTTCCCAAGGGACCGCGGGGTGCTTCGAGTGCTTGTGGTGGTGATGGTGCGCGGTGCCGCAGAGGTGCGTCGTCACGCTCGTACCCCAGGCGGCCACTTTAGCCGCTCCCATAGAACAGTTCGCGACGTCGCAGCCTGACTGCGCGAGGACGTCGTGGACGCCTGGCGACGTTACGACGTCGAGGGGCCGCGCGTCCACGTGCGAATATAAATTCAAGTGGACTTCAACCACGACTGCACGGCGAACCCGAAGCACCGCATTCCGGAAATTCCTTCGCATTTCTGCGAACGGAACGGCGGGGTCATGTTCATGCGCGGGCCGCGGGCTTCCGTCATCGCCCGCGAGTGGCTCGGGGAGTTGCAGGAGCGCCCCGGGCCCGGGGGGACGGACCAGATGTCCCTGCGGCGCGTCCTGTGGCGGCACCAGGACGCCTTGTACGACCTCCCGTCGCACGTGCAATGCCGGTGTCGGAAGGATTCGATCTGCGCGCGCGGCGCGCTCCTGTGGCACCTTCACCGGAACTACCGGCTGGAGGTGGCGGCGCGGCTCAACGCGTCCGCGGCGGGCGAGGTGTGCGGGTTTTATCCCTAACAATGTAGCAGGTAGTTGCCTCCTCCCGAACGTGGAGTGTTCCACGGCTGGGACTTTAATTTAATGAGTACCACGATAGCGTATCATTGAATGAATCGGAATGAATACACGGTTTTTTTGCACGGGTTTTTAACGTGGGCGGCGTGACAAAATCTGACTGGTAGCTGCGCATTGATTGGTTTCAGCGTCAAACCGACGCTATGGCACCCGCTGACAGCGCTGCGCCACCGCCCGCGCCGGCCGCGGCCCGCGCCGAGGCAAATAAAACCCAAACAGGAACAGCCAAGACAGCCAAGACGGCAGCCACCGCAAACACGCCGGCCGCCGCGAAGAGACCTTCGAGACAGCTCCGGCCTCACGGCGAGAAGAAGGCACACATCCTCTCGCCGCCGCGGGCCCCCGCCGAGGCGACTGAAACCAAAGGCCGCGGAGAGGCAGAGACCGAGACACCAAATGACGCGACGGGCGTCATCCTCTTCAGGAACTCGCGGAGCGGCGGCGGCAAGGGCAAGTTGGTATTAGATAAGCTGAGAGAAGAGTTAGGGAAAGACCGCGTCTTCGATTTAGGGGAGAATCCCCACCCGGAGCGGATCCTGGCGCAACCTCATTTAATTGAAGAAGCACAAACGGGTTTGATAGTTATTGTGTGCGGCGGCGACGGCACGATGACGTGGATCATGGCCGCGGTGGACGTGGTCAAGAGCGAAGTTGACGGTGCGAAGGACGCGTCGTTCCTAATCGCGCCCATGCCGCTTGGCACGGGCAACGATCTAGCGAGATCCTTAAAATAGGGCGGCCGGTTCACGAAGAAGTGCACTACAAAAGCGTGGGTCGAGCAGGTGCGGCACGCGGAACCCCGAAGCTTGGATAGGTGGGCGTGCTCCGTGATGCCCAGCGCCGAGGGGCAGCGGGACCATAAGGAGGTGCACGTGTCCGAGGTCTTCTCCGTCTACGAATACGCATCAACGGTCGGTCCCACGGTGGAGGAGGAAACCCACCGCGTGGTGCGCAAGGGTCGGCACCACTCGGCAGCCATGGCGGACCGCTCGCACTCGCATCTAAGGGACCACGTGTCCCAGGCGTCCGTGGCCGAGAAGACCTTCGACACCGTGGTCAAGGAGACCAACCTAGCTCTGAAAGAGAGAAGACCGTCCATCAGCCAGCACGTCAAGCCCAGTGAGACTGTTCTGAAGCTAGGTGGCACCTGGCGGTCCTACGACGGCACCTTTTCGAACTACTTCAGCATCGGCCTGGACGCGGCGGGCGCCTTCGCGTTCCACGAGGCAAGGAGAAAAGATCCCGCCAAGTTCACGTCGCGCGTCGGGAACCAGTTGAAGTACGCCTGGCTCGGCATGAAGGCTACCGGTGGCTGCTGCGGGTGTAAGGGGCCGCCGCCTCGTCTACTGGACGTGACCACGGTGCTCTGCAAGGTCGAGGAGGCCTGGGAGGAGGTCGCTGTGCCAAAAAGCTGCCGCGGGCTCA
>Ga0302122_10002369_pt1 | contig 11791 bp, 7 predicted proteins | sample CB21_SCM_MG_FD_203115 | JGI IMG/M metagenome (GOLD analysis project Ga0302122, IMG submission 203115) | Marine microbial communities from Western Arctic Ocean, Canada - CB21_SCM | ecosystem: Environmental > Aquatic > Marine > Oceanic | place: Canada: Western Arctic Ocean | collected 2017-09-28
GTCTAGAGTTTGGCCACAGCTCTCTTTGAGAGCTATGGATTGCCCCAAGCTCTTGCGCGTGCGGTGTAGGCGTCCTATCAACAATGGATCTAACCGAGAGGGAGTCCGAGAGCCGTCCTGCACCTAAAATAAGTACTTTATTTGGGCTTTCGCGCGCCGCTGAACGTCAAATATGACAATTTTCGAGGGCCTCCAATAATTATACTAGCGGCCTCGTTGGGCCCCACACTACCCCCCCTATAGTGGAAATCAAGTATATGACATCTGCACTACGAGAAGGGTACTTTGGACTGCCCGTGCTCGGGTCTGAATATTATTAATCTGGACCTCGCGCAAGTCGGTCGGTGATGAAACAAACAATCGCGCCAAGGTCCATGGGTATGGTACCGGCCCTGGTAGTCCCAGGTTCAGGTATTATGCCCGTATTCAAGTGATCGTGGGGTCGCGTAGTGGCGGAGCCGCGAGGAGCATACGGAACATATAATCGAATGTAGGAACCGTTCATGTGGTTCGGATGGATCGTCCCAGAACCGAAGCGCCTCAAACGCGAATTTATTTTACAACTCACCGGTCTGGGGCCTTTCCCGTGCCCCGTCTACGCACTGTCGTCCGCGGAGAACGGGCAAGTGGGTCGATTGTGAATAGAACAACGGCGGTATAGTTCCTTGGGGTAGTAGAGTCGCTGATACTCGCAGGTCCAGGTCTTGTGCCCGTCTTTGTATATAAACGTGGGGTCGCAGGCTCCAGTTCGAAAACCCGTTTTGGACCAAAAGGAAAGAAGTAGGTATGCTTCTGCCTATCGGACGAGCCGTGAGGCGAACCGCGGAGGCATATTTCTATCGGACGGGGCGCCTGGTGTCCGATGCTGCTGAGCACCCCAGTAGCTACCTCTCTGGCCCAAAAAATAGACATGTTTGGTAAAGTACCTTTTCGCCTTTAAGACGTCGGAGGATTAAGAAGGTACCTATGAGGCGTGGATAAAGGCTATACTAGGCTTGTTAACCATCCCAAGTTCGTACCCAGCGGGTTAGATGCACAAAAGTTATGAGCCTTTAAGTCAAACCAGAAACCCGCACGTAATTCAAATACCCGCACGTTAAAGCTATAGTATCTTGCAAAAGCTATCAAATTGTGCTCACTGCGACTATAAGAGTCGGGGGGGGGTTATATGTGAACATTAACATCGCAAGCACAACAGGCTGGCTCTGTGATGCCGAAAAAGATGATCGTGGACGCCGCGTCGAACGGGGCTTCCGAACGCGCACGCGGTTAACCAAGTCGCTTCAGAACCTACTATGAGATACGATCGAGCCTCAATATCCCACCCGATGGCCCCGGGTCGGTTGGCTGCTTCCTTAGGCCGGTATCTGGGCGCTAGGCCCAAACATGTCTATTTTTTGGGCCAGAGAGGTAGGTACATCAATTTTATTCGCGTGTTGGGGCTGCCTGACGAGCAGGCCAGGAGAATCGATTTGGGGGACACCGCGCCGGAACCCTGCGTCCAAATACTAGTTCGATACTAGTTCGACGCCATCGAGCTGGGGCTGCAGAGGACCTCGCACCGCCGCCGCAAAGCGACAGCACATCGCATCATGCTTGCGCCGGGGGACATCGCCGAGATTCCGCCGTTTAAGTCGCGGCTGCCGACGCCGGAAGCGCGGCCGCCGCGGCTGCCCTCGCCGGCCCCGGCACCGGCGCCACCGTCGCAGCTGGCGACGACCGAGTTCGCGCTGCGCTCCTCGCCCCCGGAGTTGGGAGGCAAGAACGGGCGCCACGCCACCTACGAGTGGCCCTCGGGCGACGCCTACGACGGCTGGGCCGTCGATGGCAAGCGCCAGGGCCGGGGCACCTACACGTTTGCGGGTGGCGCGACGCTGGACTGCGACTGGAAGGATGACGCGCCGGGCGGCCGCGGGGTCTTCACAGCGCCGCGCACGGTCTACAAGGGCCCCTTCCGCGCCAATAAGTTCCACGGCAAGGGCGTGCTCAAGGTCGCGGGCAACACGTACCGCGGGGCGTTCCGGGCCGGCGAGTTCCACGGGTCGGGCACGCTCGCCTTCGCGAGCGGCGACCGCTACGAGGGCGCGTTCCGCCACCACCGGTTTCACGGGAAGGGGGCCTACGTGTGGAAGTCCGGTCAGCGGTACGAGGGCCTCTTCGACGGGGGGGCGATGACGGGCCGGGGCGTGACGCAGTGGCCGGGGGGGCAGCGCTACGCCGGAGACTACGTGGATGGGAAGCGTGAGGGCCGCGGCGACCTCCGGGGAAGCGCGGGCCAGCGCTACCGCGGCGAGTTCGCGGACGGCTTCCCGCACGGCGCGGGCCAATTCGCGTCGTCGAACGGCGAGGGCGTCGAGGGCCGCTTCGCCATGGGCGCGTTTCTTCCCCACGACTCCGATTTCCCGCGGCGGCGGCGGTTTTCGCGGACGGGCCCCTGAACGACCTCGTTCTGGACCTCGAGACGTGACGATTTTCTGATGCAACAACGCCGGCGGCGGCGTCCACAACCACGATATGCTCTGGCAGCGCTGGTCCCCAAGGGCAAGCGCCGCGTGAAGTGCGGCCATCGACACGTCGTTTGGGAGCATGGACACGCTCAAGGAGGAGTGGGGCGCCCTGGCCGCGCCGGCCTCGACCTTCGGCAGCGGCTGGGTCTGGTTGTATGTGAAGGCGAGTACATCGCGGTCTTCTGGGACGTGGTCAACTGGAACCAGCAACGCGTGGTACGACGCCCTAGCGGGCAAAGCGCCGCAGTTCTAGGCGCGGTCTTAGCTCCCCGCTCTTTCAAGTTATCGTGTAGTAGACCAACGCCAGCCATATTCCGCTTGTCGCCGCTGGTTAATGGCATAAATGACGAAGGCTCCCTCACGCTGGGTGACCACGGGTGTTTTCTTACTTACTGCTGGGACCCGATGTCGTAGATGTTCCAAATAGTTAACCGGCCTCCAACTTGAACTATCATCTAATCTCCAACTGCCATCTAATCCAGCTACAAGTACACCACAAATCGACCACGGCCGACGACTCGAATGCCAAATATAGCATCCCTGGCGGACCCCGCGCACACGCGGTCATAATATACCAGTACTCAGCGGCGGGATTTGCGTCCTCGGGCCCGGCGGGTAAATTCCCGGATAATAACATTTAGTATTATCACGGTAGCCGGTCCGCGACCTCAGCGGGGCCCTCCGCGTCCCGCGCGAAGAACGCGTCGAGCGACGAAAAGGCGGGGGCCCAGCCGCCGACGCGCGAGGCCGATCGACTACAGTCGTAGACGCGGCCGCCGCCGGCGGGCCCCCGCCGCGGCGGCGTCTCGCCGACGACAAACGTCGGCGGCACCAAGTCCCGGAATTCGGGGTGGCGCGCGACGGCCTCGACCGTCCCCGATCGCGTCCGCGGGCTCCCGTCGGCGGCGAGCAGCACCTCGTCCGCGACGCGCGCCTCGAGCGCACGCTTCGCAAAGGCCGCGGCGTCGTCGTAGTGCAAAAAGTTCAGGAGGCTCCCGTCGCCGCGGGCCTCGACCGTGCCCCGCTTGTACCAGTACGCGTGCGCGCCCCTGTCTCGCGTGTACAACCCGGCCAGCCGCACGACCGCGCCGCCCGCCTCTATGGCCGCCCGCTCCGCGCCGAGGAGCTTGAGCGCGCGCGGCGTCTCCAGCGTCCCGCCCGCCTCGTCCACGACGCCGCCGCCGTCCTCGGCGAAGACGCCGCCCGATGACGCCATCAAGAACGACCCGGCGCCGTCCCAGCACGCGCGGGCCGCCTCCGCCACCTCGGCCGCGTACTCCGCGTCGCCGTACGCGCTCGGCGGCGCGCAGAACAAGACGTTCGCGCACTTTTGCGTGCCGCGCGCACTACGCGTCGCCGGCGTCGCGCCCAGTCTTTCGAGCTCGGCGTGCGACGCCGTCGACGCCGTCTCGCCGATGATCACCGCATCGGGGTGTTGTTCTCGCCACAGACGGCATGTGGCGCGGCCCAACACACCGCAGCCCACCACGTACAGGGACGGCGCCGGCGGCGCGGCCAGGGCCTGAGCACTCGCAATCACGAAGAGTATTCGACGGCTGCGCATTGCAAGAGGTACAAGATTAGCTCCTTGCGAGCTTCTCCTTGCCCCAAGAGGTACTTACAGCTGTATCTCTCCTTGCATGCTTGTTTAAGTTGTTAGGTGTAAAGTCGCGGGTTTGCAAGTGCGTCGGCTCAGCTCCGACCCTGGTTGCGAAGCCGCGGCCGCCGCAGACCAGCTCTTTGCACGCGTCGCTGCTCCGCTGCGTCCCGCGCTGTGAACGGTTCCCCCGGCGCTTGATGCGCACGACCTGGTTAGTACTGCTGGGGAGGATGGCGGCGGCGCTGAGCGCGCCGCACGTCGTGGTGACGGGGGGGTCGGGCTACATCGGCAGCCACACCTGCGTGAAGCTCTTGGAGGCCGGGTACAAGGTGACCGTGCTGGACAATCTTGTGAACTCGAAGGTCGAGAGCCTGCGGCGGGTCGGCGAGCTCACGGGCAAGGCCGATTTATTGGCCTTCCACGAGGTGGATCTGTGCGACTACGACGCGCTCGACGCCGTCCTCGGAACGATTGGGACGTGCGAGGCGTGCATCCACTTTGCCGGTTTGAAGGCCGTGGGCGAGTCGACCCAAAAACCCCTGGAGTACTACGAGAACAACGTGGGCGGGACCCTGGCCCTGCTCAAGGCCATGCGCAAGCACGAGATCAAGCAGCTCATCTTCTCGAGCTCCGCGACCGTGTACGGTTCGGCGCCGTCGCCGATCACGGAGGCGACCCCGACGGGCGCGGGCATCACGAACGCCTACGGGCGCACCAAGTACGTCATCGAGGAGATCCTGGGGGACTTCCAGAGGTCGCCGGAGGGCCAAAGTTGGTCCGTGACGCTCCTCCGCTACTTCAACCCGGTCGGGGCGCACCCAAGTGGACGCATCGGCGAGGACCCCCAGGGCCCGCCCAACAACCTCATGCCCTTCGTCGCGCAAGTGGCGGTGGGCCGGCGCGAGTTCCTCAGCGTGTACGGCGACGACTACGACACGCCCGACGGCACGGGCGTGCGCGACTACATCCACGTGGAGGACCTGGCCCGGGGCCACCTCGCGGCGCTCCAAAAGTCGAGCGGGACGGGCCTGCGGGTCTACAACCTCGGGACGGGCGTGGGCTACTCCGTTTTGGACATGGTCCGGGCCATGGAGCAGGCCGCCGCGAAGACGATCCCCTACAAGGTCGTGGCCCGGCGCCCGGGCGACGTCGCCACCGTGTACGCGGACACGACCAAGGCCAAGGCGGAGCTCGGCTGGACCGCCGAGCTGGGGCTGGACGAGATGTGCCGCGACCTCTGGACCTGGCAGGCCGCGAACCCGATGGGCTACGTCGACGGGAGCCCCGAGCTCTAGGGTGCCCGGAAGGGGTTACATATCGCCTAGAATCTCGTTGGTCAACCGGTCCGCGCGGAGGGCCCGTTGGAAGGCCTCGTCGTCGTCATTTTTTGACGACGGCGCGGCCTCGACGTCCTCGGAGTCCGTCGCGTAGCGTGCCGCCTCGGCGTTATACTCCGTGAAGCCCACGATGTCGCAGATCTCCCCGAACGGAAGGAGGAGGTCCTCGGCGGACGTCCCCCGGTTAAGCCTCCCCAGCGCCTCGAGGCTCGCCTTCGTGCCGGCGGACAATAACGTGAGGGGGTAGGCGGCGATGCTATAACCCATTTTTTGCAATGCCGCGGGCGGCAGCACCGGCGTCAGCCCCCCCTCGAGCATGTTGGCGAGCTTCCAGCCGCCCACTTCCCGGCAATACGTCTCCATCTCTTCTATGGACGTGGGCGCCTCCAGGAACGTGACGTCGGCCCCCGCGTCCCGAAACGCCTGGCACCGCGCTAGGGCCTCGTCGAAGCCCAGGCAGGCATTCGCGTCCGTCCGCGCGATGACCACGAGGCCGCCGCCGAGCTCGTCGCGCGCGTCGCACGCGGCCCGCACGCGCGCGACGGCCTCGGCGCGCGGCACGACGGCCTTGACGCCCGTGTGGCCGCAGCGCTTCGGCGACACCTGGTCCTCGATCATGACGCCGGCCGCGCCGACCTGCGCGTACCCTTTCACCGTGCGCTTGCAGTTCACCGCGTTCCCGTAGCCTGTGTCGCCGTCCGCGAAGAATGGGATCTCCTTCAACGCGGCGCCGATCATGCGCGCGGAGTCCTGCATCTCGCCGTAGCTCAGGAGTCCGGCGTCCGCGTAGCCCCGCGCCGCGGCGACGCCGAAGCCCGTCATGAACGTGAGCTCGAAGCCCGCGCGCTCGACGAGGCGCGCCGTGATCCCGTCGTAGCAGCACGGCATGACGCTGATCTGCGGCTTACTGAGTGCCGCGCGCAGCCGAGCGGGCATCGTGGTGTCGAGTGCTGCCGCTGTGGTGACGAGGAAGCACAGGCGGCGCAGCATCTTCAGTGCAGGCATTGGTTCCGGCGCCGCGGTCGCAGCAATGCACGCAGGCTGACGTGGGCGACGAGTAGAACAGGTCTCAACTGCAGTTTTACAGCTGTAACAGCATAAAGCACTCGATCCGTCGATCTACGTGTGTAAAACCCGTGCGCTAATTCCTCAGGTCTAGACGTCTAGACGTCTAGCGTCTAGACGTCTCAGCTAAGCACGCGTAAAAACCGAGCCTGTTTGATACGCAGCGAAGTGCAAGAATGAGCGATGGTAAGAAGTCGGCCGTCCGCCTCAGCGTGGACGGCATGACCTGCGGCCACTGCGTCGGCGCGGTGCAAAAGGCGCTCGAGGGCGTGGCCGGCGTCTGCAAAGTGGAGGTCGACCTGGCGAACAATTGCGCGCGCGTGGACGCGGACGCGCCAATTGCCGCGCTCGTCGCCGCCGTCGAGGCGGTCGGCTTCGGCGCCGCGGCCGCGTCCACCGAGACGACGACGCTCAAAGTGCACGGCATGACGTGTATCAAATGCGAGGCCTGGGTCGCCGACGCGCTGCGAGCGGTGCCCGGCGTGTCCGGCGTCGCGGTATCGGTGTCGGACAAAACCGCTCGAGTTGAAGGCTGCGCGGTTTCGAGAGCGGCGCTCGAGGACGCAATCAAGCGCGCGGGCTACCTGCTGCATGAAACCCCAAAAGAGCACTTCGAGGCCGCGGAGCCGCCGGACGCCCCGGCGACGTGGACGCGCGACGCGGCCGCGGCCAACGCGACCGACGACCTCGAGACGCCGCTCCTGCCGCCGACACCGGACCCGGGCGTCGCGCTGCGTTTAGCCGTTGACGGGATGACGTGCGGCGCGTGCGCGGCGGCCGTGACGCGCGCGCTGAGCGGGGCGCACGGTTCGATCGCCAGCGCCGCGGCGAACTGCGTCACCGACGAGGCGACGGTGCGTTGTCGAGCGGAGGACGTGGACACGGTCATCCAGGCGTGCGCGCGGGCCGTCGCCGCGGCCGGCTACGCCGTGAGCCGCGTCCAGCGGGCGACGAGCGACGTCACCGTCGTCGACGAGAACCGCGCCGAGGCCGTGTTCGTCGTTCACGGCATAGTGTGCGCGGCGTGCCCCCCGCGCATCGCGCGCGCGTTGAAGCTGATGGATGGCGTGGCAACGTTGTCGGTCGAGGTGCTGCTGGAGCGCGTCCGCGTCGTGTATGACCCGAGCCTCCTCGGCGCGCACGACGTCGTGCGCAAGCTGCGCCGGTTGGGCTACGAGGCCGGCGTCGAGGGCGCGGACAGTACCAATGATCGGGCGCTGGCCGGCGAGAAGGCAAGGCGGTTGAAGCGCGAGGGCGAGGTGCGGCGCTACGGGCGCGAAGCCTTGTTAGCACTGGTGCTGGCGCTCCCGATCGTCGTGACGATGATGATTTTGAAACCGTACGGGCCGCGCGGCGTCGTGTTGGGACTAGAGGCGAACGTGCTCCAGTCAAAAGCGCGGTACCTCTCCGCGGAGTCGCTCGGGTCCCTCCTCCTCGCGGCGCCGATCCAGTTCTGGCTCGGCGCGCGCTTCTACGTCGGCGCCTACAAGGCGATGCGGAGGGGCTCGGCGACGATGGATACGCTCGTGGCGCTGGGCACGTCGGCGGCCTTCGGGTACTCGTGCTACGCCCTCGGCGCGGCGTCCCATAACCGGCCCTGCTGTAGAAGCTACCGGTCGTGTTCCGCCTACATGGAGTGCTTCCACGGCCACCACTACTTCGAGACCTCCGCTCTTTTAATCGCGTTTGTGCTGCTGGGCAAGTACCTGGAAGCGAGGGCCAAGGGCCGGACGAGCCGGGCGCTCCGGGCGCTGCTCTCCCTGCAGCCGGCGCAGGCTACTGTGATCTACGGCGAGGGGACGGAGCACGTCGACGCGGCGGCACTACGAAGGGGGGACGTGTGCTTGGTGGCGCCCGGCTGCGCCGTGCCGGCCGACGGCCTCGTCGTGAACGGGAGCAGCACCGTGGACGAGTCGATGCTCACGGGCGAAGCGCGGCCGGTCGCCAAGAATACGCGAGCGGACCACGCCCAGGTGTTCGGCGGCACGGTGAACCTGGGGCCCGGTGCCCTGCACGTGCAAGTGGACGCCGTGGGCGACGACTCGGTCCTGAGTCGCATCGTGCGCTTGATCGAGGCGGCCCAGGGCTCCAAGACGAACGTCGAGGCCCTCGCGGATACCGTGGCGCGGTACTTCGTGGCGGGCGTCGTCCTCGTGGCGTTGGTGGCCATCGTCGTCTGGGTGTCGCTCGCGACCACGCGCGCCATCCCGCGGAGCTGGTACGAGAGCGAAGGGCCCGGGTTGTTCGGGCTGCTCTTCGGCGTGGCGGTCCTGGTCGTGGCGTGCCCCTGCGCCTTGGGCCTGGCGACCCCCACGGCGGTCATGGTCGGCACCGGCGTGGGCGCCAAGTTCGGCGTGTTGATCAAGGGCGGGCGGCCGCTCGAGGTCGCGCGGGGCGTGGACTGCGTCCTCTTCGACAAGACGGGAACTCTCACGCGGGGGCGGCCCCGGGTCGTGGGCATGCAGGTCGTCGGCGACGCCGCCGGGCTGCTGGGGTGCGGCGCGGCGGAGGCGGCCGCGGTGCTGCGGGAGGCCGTCGCGGCGGCCGAGGCGAACTCGGCGCACCCGCTCGCGCGCGCGCTCGTGGACCGGGTCCAACTCACGCGGTTCGCCTGCGAGGAGTTCTCGGCCCTCGACGGACGGGGCGTCTCGGCGCGGCTCGCGGGCGACGCGCCGGTCGTCATCCACGTGGGGACGCGCGAACTGCTCAGGGACTGCGGGGAGGCGGACCTGAGCCCCGCGGTCGAGGCGCGCGCGCGCGCGCTGGAGGCGGGCGGCGCCACGGTGGTCTTCGTGCACGTCGGCGCGCGGTCCAGGGTCGTGGCCGCGGGCGAGGCCGCGGCGGAGGCGGAAGGCACCGGCCGGGGGGCGACGGTGGCGTTCATCGCCATCGAGGACGAGGTCCGGGCCGGCGCGGCGCAGGCCATCCACCGGCTCCGCCGGAGCGGGGTCGACGTCTACATGCTCACGGGCGACACGGAGCGGTGCGCCCAGGCCGTCGCCTGGAAGTGCGGCATCCCGAACGCCTTCGCGCGGGTCAAGCCGGACGGGAAAGCGAGCGTCGTCGAGCGGCTGCGGGGCGAGGGCCGCGTCGTGATGATGGTCGGCGACGGCGTCAACGACGGGCCGGCGCTCGCGGCGGCGGACGTGGGCGTGGCCATGGGCGGCGGCTCGAGTCTGGCGGTCGAGGCCGCGGACGTCGTGTTGATGCGGAACGACTTGGCGGACGTGGACGCGGCGATCCAGATCTCACGCGCGACGTTTTCGCGTATCCGCTCGAACCTGTTCTTCTCGCTGGTGTTCAACGGCCTGGGCGTCCCCATCGCCGCGGGTGCGCTCTTCCCGGTGACGCAGGTGCGGCTGCCGCCCGAGGTCGCGGCGCTCGCCATGGCGCTGTCGTCGTTCTGCGTCGTCGCGTCGTCCCTGTCTCTGAACGCGTTCCGGCCCGCCGTCTCTAACGACGAGGCCCTGGGGGTGTCGCCGGAGCCGCGCGTCGTGGTCGGTGAGACGCTTGTGCGTGCGTAATATTCTAGTGTCCTTTCCCCGTGAACTTGTACTTCTACGGCGTCCGCAGGTCGTCTTACTCCTCGATGGCATTGTTCAGGCGCCCCCCCGGATCCACCCCGCGCGCGTCGTCCTTTCTGCCCTCAGAAACGCGAGCGGGCGCGGCACGAACCGCCGGCGCGACGCGCCGTGAGGGAGCGGGCCCGGGCCGCGGAACGCGGCTTCCCAGGTGCGGCTGGGGTCCTTGCGCAGGAACTCACAAATTTGATAGTCCTGGGACTCTTGAGGCTCCAACGCACCGTATTGGAACGAGAGTGTGTTGCCGCTATCCCACAACACTAGCTCCTCTCCGTTATTTCGCCGTCTAGGAAAGTTCATGCGGCAAATATGGTGCCGAGCGGATCGCACGATGTATTTGGCCTGCAGGCCATATGGTGGGCGTCCCTCTTGTGGTTGGCCATATTGGACTTGCCCTCTGTCCATCTTGTAAGCTAAAATCTTCGTACCGTCGTCAAGGACAAGCACGCTTGAGTGCGCTTCCCGGAGGTCGCCGTCACCGTACGCTTCCACTACCGCGGAGAGACCGCCCGATAAGGCATCGACCGCTGTGCGTAGGATTCGACCCTCGTGGCCTCCTCTAACGGAGAGGGGGCTGCGCGTCGGCCGCGAGATGCCTTCGACGTCGAGGCACCACAGTCCGATCTTATTAGCGTCGTCGATGACGAGTTCACGCCAGCTTTGGTACGTGTAAACCACGTCGGCGAACAGGTCACGCGCGCGTTCAACGCTCTCGTCAAACTCCATTACATATCTCCTCTCATTGACAGAATGTCGGAACTGTTTGAGCACCTTCCGCGCCGACCTCATCGCAAGGATCGCCGTCGTCACGGCTGCGGGCGTCTGCGCCGCTCCGCTCGAGACGACGCCCCGCTGGATGACCCATTCCGGGTATCGTCCGTGCGCGTGGCGCGTGCAGGCGGCTTCCAAACACGAGTGGCACTGCCGCGACGCCGCAGCGAACCCACCATATTTATCGAGCAAGAGGAGGCAAACAACACCGATGAGATCTTCAGGGAGATCGAAGAGCCGCTGCAAGAGCTCCGAGTCGACCCACGGCAGTGTCCATTTTTTGTCCCTTGTCCATGGCATTTTTCTCCATGGCATTATTTGTGTCCATGCCATGTGTTTGTCCATGCCGTGCGTGCAGCCGTGCGTGCAGCCGAGCGTGCCTATATATCCACGTGAAGCTATGATAACCAGATATGAAAACCCGTCTGCTTGGGCAAGATATTGCTCAGCTGGAAGACTCTTTGTTGACTATACTCTGTTACTCGCGCACTATATACACGACGCACCGGCGGTGGGTGCACGGGAGTGCGCACGGGTTTTACTGCTCGCGTTATGGATGGGGGGGGAGACAGGAACCCGAACGGGCCCCAGCACTCCGACCTCTCGTCCAATGTGGAGGCAGTTCGAGTTGGAGAGACCTCGGGACACTTCGCATTCACAAAAAAAAAGTGGTATTTAACGGACAGGATATAGTGGTGGCGCTGGCGCCCGCGGGCGCCGCGCCGCACCCAATTTTTCGTAAAATCACTATTTGCGGGCGCGTGTGCTCCGGCGCCGCACCCAATTTTTCGTAAAATCACTATTTGCGGGCGCGTGTGCTCCGGCGTAGTGTCGGATATCATCGGCTATAACCCCGCGCCGGTCCCCGGCCCCGTAGTTTCTCGCACGGGCGACCTAGAAGCTCTCAGTTCGTCTCGCGTCGACCACGAT
>Ga0302122_10002372_pt1 | contig 11780 bp, 8 predicted proteins | sample CB21_SCM_MG_FD_203115 | JGI IMG/M metagenome (GOLD analysis project Ga0302122, IMG submission 203115) | Marine microbial communities from Western Arctic Ocean, Canada - CB21_SCM | ecosystem: Environmental > Aquatic > Marine > Oceanic | place: Canada: Western Arctic Ocean | collected 2017-09-28
CGTTAGCTGGCTTTTTAACTACGGGGCTGCTTGTGCAGGCCCAGGAAGACGACGAAGATGAAATCTTCGAGTTGTCTCCGTTTGCGGTCGATGCCTCTGATGATGTCGGCTATCGTGCTACAACGACATTGGCTGGTTCTCGCGGAACGTTCGACCTCGGTCGTACGATTATCGAAGATCGCTTAGCGATTCGCACAACTCCCAGACGGCGCGGATTTAGACAATTACGCAGCAGCTCAGGGACAATTCGTTCCTCGCACGACAGTTGACCGTTTTAAAAGAGGTAATCCTCTCGGCGATGATCCAGATCCAAATGTATCTGGAATTTATGACGGATCTCTTGCGCCTTACACCTTATCTGGGGATGCGAGCTACGCCCCAAATACAGGAGATGTTGGTCCGGACTTTAAGAACAATCGCAAACGTTTGCCTGGAACCGATGCGAATCTAGCTGGCTTTGAGTCGTTCGACGAGTACTACGCAGCAATCATCGGGGCGATTGTGCCGGAGATTCAATCGCAACGTAATTTCCGTATAACAGAGCTCGAAAATGGCGAAGTCGTGGACTAGAATGATCCGATCATCGGCCTGAATTCTACTCAGGACTTCGTGGCCACAGGTAAGGAAATCGATATCGTTGGCCAATTTACCAAAAACCTGACGCTGTTTGCGAACATTGCTCAGCAGAAGACGGTTACCGCTAATACTGGACCTGTAGCGATTCCATTGGCTTTCGAGCAAGCGGCGCGACTACAGCAGCCAATTCCTGGCTCGGTGGGAGGATTCTCGCTATGGGATCTTCGCGATTCTCCTTTCCAAGTGGAAGAAGGAACGATTGGTACTCGCTATGAAGCGGTTCTTCGCCAAATGCGTATCGAGGCGGGTAAGGATGGTGCTCAGCTGGCTGAGCAACGCGAGTGGCGTGTGAACGTCAGTGGTCGTTGGGATTTCCTCGAAGGACCTCTCAAGGGCTTCCAAATCGGTGGTAGCCTGCGTTACCAAGATCAGGTTGCTGGTGGGTATCCAAACTTGGTTGACGAGTTTGGTACGGTTCTTCCAGGCATCGCGAACTCATGGTTCGGACCTGACTCCATTGATGGTGATGTATTCTTCCGCTACGGCCGTCCGATCATGAACGGCAGGGCTAACTGGAGCATTCAGCTTAATGCAAGAAACCTCTACCGCAAATCTGGTAACGATGATATTCCAATCACGTTCGATGCAGCAGGCGACGTTATGCTTACTCGTATCCTAGTTCAGCAACAGTGGTTCTTGACGAACACGCTTTCGTTCTAATCTGGTAGTATAAACAAAATTCTTTCAAGACCCTCGCCTTAATTGGCGAGGGTCTTTTTTTGTCCTGAAAGAACGAAGTTTTGTTCGATTAGATTGTCGTGAGCCGTTTCAGGTTAGCCGATCGAATGGGCTAGGTGGAGCCTTTTGTGAAGCGATTGCGGTAGTTTCGGGGGGATTCGCCGATGCTGTTGCTGAAGAAACGGGAGAAGGCGGAAAGAGTGGTGAAGCCGAGTTGGAATGCGATGTCAGTTAGGCTGAGGTTGGGGTTCTGCATGTAGAGAATCGCTTGGTGGGCTCGGTAGTTCTTTAGGTAGGCGCCTAGGCTGATGTTGAAATGCTGCCTGAAGACGGCTCGCAGGTTGCTCTCCGACATGTGCAGGTATTCGGCGACATCGGAGACGCTTTGCAGCGAGTCCGAGTTGATGGTTAGGAAGCTCTGTATCGCATTGATCAGTTCGGTCGAAGCCCGCTTGGCAGTGTTTTGGCTCGCGATCGCGGCTTTAGGGCCGCCTTGAAGGCGCTCTCTGAGTTGATTGATGAGGCTGGCCGATTTCAGGATGAGGCGACGATTGGTTCTGAGAGTGTCCTGCTGGCGATAGTCTTGAATGATCTCGTTCAGTTGAGCCATTGAGTCAGCGTCCAGGGAGATGAGCCGATTGCGGAAAGACTCCATGATGACGGGATTCTCCAGTTCGAAGGTAAGGATGAGCCAGAGGATGTTCGGCTTTGCCAGCTCGGAGTAGTAGTGGAATTGATACGGAAAGATCAAAAAGCCTTGCTCGGGTTCGATCTGCCATTGGATTCCGTCGACCGTAAGCGAACCAGTCGTCATGAGGCTAAACACGAGAACAAAGCGGTGATGCGGGTAGCTGTCGAAGCTACGGCGCTGCAGTTCTTGGGAACTGGTTCGGGAGAAGAGGATGATGTTGCTGGGGATGCAAATGTCTTCTGACGAGCGACCTTTAAAGTAGTCGTCTGGAGGCCCAAGCTCGAGGGCATTTTGTATCAGTGGAAGTCGCATCTAATCGGAAGTGCTAAAAAATGAATGTATAATGAAAAGTTTTTGCTATCTGAACAATGCTATTCTTCTCTCCTTACGTATTATGGCCCGAGAAGAAGAGCAATTCGAACGTATCCCCACTCAAATTTGCCGCGATTCGGAAGCGGCTGCAGCGGTTGTTGCAGCGGAAATCGCGCAGTTGATTAGGGAGCGCGCTAAGGAGGGATTGAATGCTGTGTTTGGCTTGGCGACAGGTTCTACGCCGCTACCGGTTTATCGCGAGCTGGTAAGGCTTCACAAGGAAGAGGGACTGAGCTTTCGCAATGTCATCACCTTTAATTTGGACGAGTATTTCGGTCTGTCTGACGAGCACCCGGAAAGCTATCATCAGTTCATGTGGGAGCGGCTTTTCAAGCACGTCGACATCCCGAAGGATCAAGTGCACGTGCCTTCGGGGACCGTGGACCGCTCGGATGTCTATGGCTTTTGCGATTCATACGAAAAGGCTATCGAAGAAGCTGGTGGGCTTGATTATCAGATCTTGGGAATCGGCCGGACAGGGCATATCGGTTTCAATGAGCCGGGATCGGCGCGAGATTCGAAAACGCGTTTGGTGACCTTGGACCCGCTGACGCGTTTGGACGCGGCTCGCGATTTCTTGGGCGAAGCGAACGTGCCGCTTTTTGCGATCACTATGGGGGTGGGGACCATTCTGAAGGCACGTAAACTCGTATTGATGGCTTGGGGACAGTCTAAGGCATCCGTCGTGCGCGATGCGGTCGAGGGGAAGCCGAATGAGAATTTGCCTGCCAGTTTGCTGCAAGGGCATGAAGATGTGCGTTTCTTTATCGATAAAACGGCATCGGAAGAACTGATACGTTTTCGCGTTCCCTGGCTGGTCGGTTCAGTAGAGTGGACGCCTCGTTTGATTCGCAAGGCGGTGCTTTGGTTGTCGAACACGGTTAAGAAGCCTATTCTCAAGCTGCAGGATTCGGATTATAACGAGCATGGTCTCGGTGAATTGTTGATTGAATCGGGACCGGCCTATGGGGTGAATATCACGATTTTCAATCAAACGCAGCATACGATTACAGGCTGGCCTGGCGGAAAACCGAATGCGGACGATACAAATCGCCCAGAGCGTTCAACTCCGTTTCCCAAGCGCGTTTTGGTCTTAGGGTCCGAGCCGCACGAAGATATTCTCTGCATGGGCGGAACGGCGTATCGTTTGAGTAATCAAGGATCCGAAGTAACGTTGGCTTATCTGAGCTCAGGCAATTTGGCGGTTCCGGATAATTTGGCGAAACAGACTTTGGCTTTGATGAGCGAGCTGGAGCGAGAGATGGAATTCAAGAAAGGCGATGGCCTTAGCTTGGGTCAGTTCGCGGATGTGATTCTGAAGGAAATCGAAGATAAGCGTGAAGAGGATAACGACTCGGAAGCGGTTCGACGTATCAAAGCGTTAGTACGTCGCAATGAGGCGCGCGATGCGGCTCGGATTTTGAAGATCGATCGCGAGGCGCAGGAGTTTCTCGATTTGCCATTCTACGAAAAGGGCCGGTACCGGAATTTCGTTACGAGCGACGAGGACGCAAAAGCGTTGGTATCCTTGTTGGAACGCGTTAAGCCGCATCAGGTATACGTGAGCGGCGGCTTGGCGGATCCCGGTTCGGTTTCGGGGGTTTGCTACCGTCTGTTTTGCGAAGCGATGAAGCAGCTGAAAGACAAGGCGTGGATGAAGCATTGTCGCGTTTGGAGCTACCGCGGGGTCGGGCAAGAGTGGCCGCTTTTCGAAATCGATATGGCAGTGCCGTTGAGTCCGGATGAATTGGCATCGAAGATCGAGGCTAGCTTTCAGTATCGCTCGCAGCGCAGTCAATTTCCGTTTCGCGCGGCCTCACATCGTGAGATTTGGCAACAGACGGATGAGGTCAATCGCTCGACTGCTGCGGCTTACGATGATGTAGGGATGGCCGAATACGAGGCAATCGAAGCATTTAAGAAAATTGAACTAGAAGACTTGCTAAGCTCCTAAGGGATTGAGGTTTTTTGTTTTATGTCGACGCTAACGCAACCTGGAGCCGATATTTGGATACGCGACGATTTGTCGATTGACGATGCGTTGAGTCGAACCACGTATCTCGGTATCGGGGCTCATCAGGATGACTTGGAGTTCATGGCTTACGAGGGAATCGCCGCATGCTACGAATCGGAAAATCAGTGGTTTACGGGAATTACAGTGACCGATGGACGAAACAGTTCTCGCTTGGGGCCGTACGCCAACTACACGGATGACGATATGCGTGTGGTCCGGAGAGAGGAGCAGCGGAAAGCGGCTGAGCTCGGTCGTTATAGCGCTCAGTTTCAACTCGACTATCAGAGTAAGGACGTCAAAGTAGAGGCTACCGAAAAGGTGATTGGTGATTTGGTCGAACTGATGCGTAAGATGAAACCGACTACGGTTTACTTGCATCAACCGGCAGATAAACACGATGCTCACGTTGCGGTTTTAGCGCGTTGTATAGAAGCCTTAAGGCGAACGGCCGAACACCATATTCCCGACCGAGTAATCGGTTGCGAAGTTTGGCGGGGACTCGACTGGCTTGCTGATTCGGATAAGGTTTTAATGGACTGTGGAGCGTATCCGGAGCTGACCGAGTCTTTGAATGCCGTATTCGATTCGCAGATAACCGGTGGAAAACGCTATGATTTAGCGGTCCAAGGAAGACGTCGCGCGAATGCGACTTTCTTTGATTCGCATGGATCGGACCTTTATTCGTCGGTTGCCTGGGGAGTAGAGCTCAAACCGCTGGTTGAAGATGCTAGTCTCTCAATGGAGGCGTTTATAACGGATAAGGTCGCTCAACTTTCGGAAGATATCGTTAATCGCGTAAGTAAATTTTTATAATGGAAGATAATGCAAAACAACTAAAGGGCATCCTTGTGGGATGCGGGTTCATGGGAGGCATGCATGCCCAGATCTATAAGAGCTTGCCAGAGGTGGAGTTGGTAGCGGTGGTTGATGGACGGATCGCCGAGTCCGTGGAGAAACTGGAAAAGCTGGGTTGCCCGGCTCCGGTATTCGCTGAATTAAGCGAGGCTTTAGCGGCAGTCGAATGTGATTTTGTCGACGTTTGCATGCCGACGTTTTTGCATAAGAATTACGCGATCGAAGCGATCGAAGCAGGTAAGGCTTTATTTTGCGAAAAGCCACTCGCGTTAACGGTGGAGGACGCGGACGCGATCTTGAGCGCTGCGAAAGCGAATGGAACGTTTGCCCAAGTTGGTCACTGTATTCGTTTCTGGCCGGAGTATATGCGCTTGATGAATTACAATAAAAGCGGTGATGGTGGGAAACTGTTAAGTTTGAGCCTAGCCCGTAGAGCAGGACGTCCAGACTATGGTATCGAGAATTGGCTGAACGACGAATCGAAGTCGGGCGGCGCTGCGCTGGATCTGCATATTCACGATACGGATTTTGTATTGGCTCTATTGGGACAGCCGAATTCAGTTACAAGTAAAGTGACACGCGATTTTAGCGGTCCGGTTCATGTATTTAGCCTGATGGAGTACGACTCGGTGACCGTTAGCTCGGAGGGAGGATGGAACTACCCGAAGAACTGGGGATTTCAAATGGCATTCCATGCAGTTTATGATAATGCGGTTCTCGATTTTGATTCGAGCAATGGCAAAGGATTAACGATTTGCGAAGGCGATGCGGCGCCGACTGCTTTGGATGTCGTTCAAACCGATGCTGGCGAATCGCAGAGTGGTGAGGGCAATGTTTCGGACTTGGGTGGCTACCTGAATGAATTGAAGTATTTCGTGAAATGCCTCAGCGAGGGAAATGCGCCGGCGATCGCGACATTGGAAGATGCTCGAGAGTCTTTGGCTCTGACGCTTCGGGAGATTGAACTGGGGAAAGGGGCAGGCTCCTGATGGCTTTTGCGTAGGGCCGGCGCTCGCGCCGCGCCGCGTATGAAGATAGAGAAGATAAGGCAACGCGGCGTGGAGCAAGCTCCAGCCCTACGCTTTGAGTTTCTAGAAAAATTGAATAAATAATTAGCTCATGAAAAAATCGATAAGCATTTGGTCGTTCTACGGCGACTGGTCATTAAAGGAAAAAATGAAGCTCGCGAAAGATGCGGGATTCGAAGGATTCGAGCTGGATGTCAGCGGCGATGGTCCGATCACTTTGGGAAGTAGCGATGCGGAGATCGATCAGATTGGCGAGCTCGCTGCTGAATCGGGTCTGACTCTGAGTGGCCTCGCAACGGGCATGTACTGGGAATTCAATCCAGCGAGCGAAAACGCGGAAACGCGAGCGAGCGCCAAGACAGTGTTGGAAAAACAAATTCGTGTCGCATCCCGCTTGGGTATCGACGCGGTTTTGGTCGTGCCGGGATCAGTCGGAGCGGACTTTATCCCTGGCTGCGAGGAACTTTCCTATGATCTCGTATGGGATCGCGCGACCGCGTTTGTGGCGGATTCATTGCCGCTCGCGAAGGAGCTTGGGGTTACTATGTGCATAGAGAACGTGTGGAATAAGTTTCTTCTGAGCCCGCGGGAAATGGGGCAGTTCATCGATCAGTTCAATGACGAGCGAGTCGGTAGCTACTTCGATGTGGGTAATGTTCTAGCGACGGGTTACCCGGAGCATTGGATTTCGATACTAGGCGATCGTATTCGTCGGGTTCACGTGAAAGACTATCGCCGTGCGGTTGGTTCGGTGGACGGTTTCGTGGATTTGCTTTCGGGCGACGTGAATTGGCCAGCGGTTGTTCAGTCCTTGAAAGCGAGCGGCTATGATGGTTGGGTGGCAGCTGAAATGATTCCCCCGGTGCCATTCTACAAGCATGCTCCTGAAACGTTGATCTACAATACCTCTCGCGCAATGGATAGCATCTTCGCTTTGTAACGCTTCTCGTGGCCCTTTTAGCAATTGTTTCAAACTCCAATGGCGGTCTTTAATACAAGCAGACCGTTTCCTCGCACATCTCCTTAAAACCCACGTTTCACCTAAAAAAACTATGCAACTAGCCACTATCGATTGGATTATTATTGGGGTCTATTTTTTCGTTGTTCTGCTAATCGGCGTTTGGGTCGCCAAGGTCGCCGGCAAGAATTCTGGCGAGTTCTTTTTGGGAGGTCGTGGAATGCCATGGTGGCTACTGGGCTTTTCGATGGTGGCTACCACATTTTCGACGGACACGCCGAATTTGGTAACGGATATCGTACGTCAGAATGGCGTCGCCGGCAATTGGGTTTGGTGGGCGTTTCTTATCACCGGAATGGTGACCGTGTTTTTGTATGCCAAGCTTTGGCGGCGGACGGAAGTCATGACGGATATCGAGTTTTATGAGATTCGGTACAGTGGGAAAAGCGCGTCATTCTTGCGAGGTTTTCGGGCTATCTATCTCGGGGTTTTCTTCAATATAATGATCATGGCGTCTGTCTCCTTGGCGGCTATTAAGATAGGTGGAGTGATGTTTGGATTGGAGCCTTGGCATTGTATTGTGTGGGCTTCGTTAGTGACGGTGATTTTCTCGTCGCTGGGCGGGTTTCGTGGTGTAGTTTTTACAGACTTCCTTTTATTTATAATGGCTCTGGGCGGCTCGATCGCGGCTGCGTATTTCGCGCTTGGACATGCGGATGTTGGTTCCTTGAAGGGCTTGCTCGCTAATCCGAATATTGCTGATAAATTGAGTTTCTTTCCTGCCGTCGAGCGCGATGCTTCGGGCGCATTGACCGACGATAATCTGAATCTTTGGATGACGTTAATTGTGATTCCCTTGGTCGTGCAGTGGTGGAGCGTTTGGTATCCCGGCGCTGAGCCAGGTGGCGGTGGGTATGTCGCGCAGCGTATGTTGGCTGCGAAAGATGAGCGTCACGCTACAGGCGCGGTGCTGTTCTTCAATTTCGCGCATTACGGTTTGCGTCCTTGGCCTTGGATCTTGGTTGCATTGGCGTCGCTGGTTGTGTTCCCGATGGATTCCGATCTTGTTCGAGATAATGCAGAGGAAATGTTGAATACACCTGAAATGGTGGAGTTGGCAGAGATTTTGGAGAATGATCCCGGACAAGTGAGTGAAGCGGATAAGCAACTCTTGGCAGGTTTGAAAATTCAAAAGTCAGGGCTTACATCTCTCCGTAATGAATTTCCGGAAGATGCAGTGCCCAATGATAAATTGGGTCATGACCTAGCGTATCCAGCAATGCTTACGTTTCTTCCAACTGGTTGGCTGGGGCTGGTCCTCGCTTCGTTGATCGCGGCCTACATGTCTACGATCTCGACCCATTTGAATTGGGGTTCTTCGTATGTCGTAAACGATTTCTACAAACGCTTCGTTAATAAGAAGGCTTCGAATAAAGAGCAGGTTTTAGTTGGACGGATTTCGACAGCGATCATGATGGTCCTTGCCGGTGGGTTGGCGCTTCAATTGACGAGCGCTTTGGATATGTTTCAAATTTTACTGCAGGTCGGAGCAGGTACTGGATTGCTGTTTATCCTACGTTGGTTCTGGTGGCGAATTAACGCGTTTAGCGAACTCTCTGCATTGACCGCTTCGTTTACTTTCGCTGTTTTGTTTAAAGTGTTCGATCCGGATATCGCGTGGTGGTTGGAACTCATAATTTCAATCGCCATGACGACTGTCGTTTGGGTTTCCGTCACGCTGATTACTCCGCCGAGCGATATGAAAACCTTGCTTATGTTCTACAAGCGCGCTCGTCCCGGCGGAATCGGATGGAATCCCGTTCGAGAGCATTCGAAGGAATTCCTTCCGAAGCAAGATTCGCTAGCGCCGCAGATCGGCCAAGCGTTGATGGGTGTCGTCGCTGTCTATGGACTTCTGTTCGGAATCGGGAAGTTGATCTACGGAGAGTATTTATTTGCGTTGGTCCTTATCGCAGTTGCTGCCTTTTTGGGCGTGAAGCTGGTTCGTTCTAAAACGGTTAGCGGGAAATTTTAGAACTGAAATTTCCCGTTATTGAGGGGCAGTTATTAATTGAAAATAAAATTTAGACATTATGGGGAAAAGCGAAAAATCTCGTCGTAATTTCGTTAAAGCTGTCGGCGCTGTAGGCGTGGGCATAGTCGCTGGTTGCGCGGTGGCTAAAAAGGGTGGAGCTTCTTCGCGGCGTTCGGGAGCTAAGTACATGGGTGATTTTGTCGCGCCGAAATTGGGAACGGTTCGCTGCGCTTTCATCGGCGTTGGCGCGCGGGGCAGTGGTCATAATAGTCAGATAGCCGAAATCGAAGGCACCGAAGTGGTCGCGATTTGCGATTTATACCAAGATTTGGCTGAGAAGGCGAAAGACAAATGCGTCGCCCTCGGCAATGGAACGCGTCACCAGGATATTAAACTGTACCATGAAAATGGCGACAGCTGGAAGAAGATGCTTCAGGAAGTTAAGCCTGATATGGTATTGATTGCGACGCCGTGGGTACTGCACGCGCCAATGGCGATCGAAGCCATGAAGGCTGGAGCCCATGCATTCGTGGAAGTTCCGCTTGGATTGACCAATGAAGAAATGTGGGAGATCGTGGATACTTCGGAAACGACCGGTAAACACTGTATGATGATGGAGAACGTCAATTACGGCCGCGAAGAGTTGATCTATCTTAACATGTGCCGTCAGGGATTGATCGGCGAACCGCTGCATGCGGAGGCAGCTTATATTCACGAATTGCGTGGTCAGATGAATAGCGAGCGGAGTACTGGTTCATGGAGAACGCATCATTATGCTAATCGCGATGGGAATTTGTATCCGACTCATGGACTTGGTCCAGTTGCTCAGTACATGAATCTCGCTCGTGGAGACGATAACTTCGGTCGTTTAGTTTCGTTTTCGACACCGGGTAGGGGACGCAATCTATACGCGGAAGCTAACTTCCCTGCGGACCACAAATGGAATCAGCTGGACTTCAAGGGTGGCGATTTGAATACATCGTTGATCAAAACCAATTTGGGTCGGACGATCATGGTGCAGTGGGATGAAACGAGTCCACGTCCGTATTCGCGTCACAATCTTATCCAAGGCACCAAGGGTACATTGGCTGGATTTCCAAATCGAGTGGCTTTTGAAGGTGGCGTCGAAGGGGCAACTGATAGCCATCACCAGTGGGCCGAAGGCGATAGGCTAAAAGAGATCTTCGAGAAGTATGAACACCCTCTTTACAAACGTCTCGGAGAGCTCGCTGAGAAGATGGGCGGACATGGCGGGATGGATTTTATAATGCGTTATCGGATGATCGAATGTCTGCGCTTAGGACAACCGCTTGATCAGAACGTCTATGAGGGCGCTTTCTGGAGCGCGGTCGGTCCATTGAGCGAAGCATCGGTTGCTCAAGAAGGAGCTCCTCAAGTATTCCCGGATTTCACTCGTGGCGAGTGGAAGAACACAAAGCCGTTGGGGATTGTCGGATAGTTTAAGGCTGAAGGATTAAGGAATAAGGCTGAAGGTCGCCTAGGAAGAATGTAGCTCACTCGCTTCAGCGTGAGCCGCCAGAATAATGCTCAGGCTAAAGTACTGAGCTACGAATTAGATAGGTATAAGGAATATAGAAATGAATAAAACGCTCTTTTCAATTCTAGCCGTATTGGCTTTTTCGATTCACGTGTTTTCGGCGGATAAGCCGAACATCGTTTACATTTTGGCAGACGACCTGGGTTATGGAGAGCTCGGGTGTTATGGTCAGGAGAAAATCGAGACGCCGAATATCGATGCTCTGGCTGCAAGTGGTATTCGTTTTACTCAGCACTACTCGGGTTCGCCTGTTTGCGCTCCTTCGCGCTGTATGCTGCTGACAGGAAAACATCCAGGGCATGCCTACATTCGCGGTAACGACGAATGGAAGGAACGCGGCGATACGTGGAATTTCGCGGCGGCGGTCGACGATTCGAATTTGGAGGGGCAGCGTCCGCTTCCTGATGGAACCGTTACTGTTGGATCCGCGTTGCAGTCGGTCGGCTATAAAACGGCGCTCGTGGGCAAATGGGGTTTAGGAGCGCCGCTTACGAATAGCATCCCAACGAAGAAGGGCTTCGACTTTTTCTATGGCTATAATTGTCAGCGTCAGGCGCATACGCTTTTCCCGAAGCACTTGTGGCGAAACGAGGAGAAGCATTGGTTGGATAACGAGTTGGTTGTACCGGGGACGAAAATTCCCGAAGGAGCCGATCCGAATGATCCTGCTAGTTACGCGAAATTCGAGCTGACCGATTACGCTCCGGAGTTGATGCTGAACGAAGCGCTCGAATTTGTTCGGAATAATAAGGACGAGCCGTTTTTTCTCTATTTCGCGTCGCCGCTTTCGCACGTTCCATTACAGGCGCCGGAGAAATGGGTGAAGCATTACCAGAATAAATTCGGCCCGGAAGAACCTTATCTGGGCGACGAGGGGTATTTCCCCCATCGCACGCCTCGGGCTGCTTACGCAGCGATGGTTTCGTATCTGGACGAGCAAGTGGGCGATATTATT
>Ga0302122_10002374_pt1 | contig 11778 bp, 10 predicted proteins | sample CB21_SCM_MG_FD_203115 | JGI IMG/M metagenome (GOLD analysis project Ga0302122, IMG submission 203115) | Marine microbial communities from Western Arctic Ocean, Canada - CB21_SCM | ecosystem: Environmental > Aquatic > Marine > Oceanic | place: Canada: Western Arctic Ocean | collected 2017-09-28
AGTTTCATGGACGCCGTGATCGTGGTTTCGGTCTTCTTCTGGATCTCATCTTTATCCTCGCCGTCTTTCACAGCGCGCAGCTCGTCCATAGCGGCCTCGATGCCCGCCTTGTCGCTGTCACTGACCTTGTCACCATGCTCTTTGAGGTTGCGCTCGGTCGTGTGAATGACAGCTTCGGCCTGGTTTTTAGTCTCGACGAGCTCGCGCTTCTCTTTATCTTCCACCGAATGGGCTTCGGCATCCTTGACCATTTGTTCGATGTCCGCGTCGGACAATCCACCCGAGGCCTGGATGCGCACTTGCTGCTCCTTGCCTGTGCCCTTGTCCTTGGCCGACACGTTGACGATTCCGTTGGCGTCAATGTCGAAGGTGACCTCGACCTGCGGCACCCCGCGTGGAGCCGTGGGAATGCCGACAAGGTCAAACTGACCCAACATCTTGTTGTCGGTTACCATTTCACGTTCGCCTTGCGCGACCCGGATGGTCACAGCTGACTGATTATCTTCGGCGGTTGAAAAGACCTGAGATTTGCGAGTCGGGATCGTTGTATTGCGATCGATCAGGCGGGTGAACACGCCGCCCAATGTCTCAATGCCGAGCGACAACGGCGTCACGTCGAGCAACAAAACATCTTTCACATCGCCAGCCAACACGCCCGCCTGAATAGCGGCGCCCATCGCCACGACCTCGTCGGGGTTCACGCCCTTGTGAGGCTCGCGACCGAAGAATTTCTTCACCGTTTCGATGACCTTCGGCATACGCGTCATGCCGCCGACTAGCACCACTTCATCAATTTCACCCGCGCTCAAGCCGGCGTCCTTGAGGGCCTTCCTGCACGGCTCGACTGTGCGCTGGATGAGCTCGTCCACCAACGCCTCTAGTTTGGCGCGGGTGAGCTTCATGGTCAGATGCTTGGGACCGGACGCGTCGGCGGTGATGAACGGAAGGTTCACTTCCGTTTGCGCCGAACTGGAGAGCTCGATCTTGGCTTTCTCTGATGCCTCTTTTAGGCGTTGCAGAGCCAACTTGTCAGTGCGCAGGTCAATGCCTTGCTCTTTCTGGAATTCATCAGCGAGGTAGTTCATCAGCCGCATATCGAAATCTTCGCCGCCCAAGAAGGTGTCGCCGTTGGTGGACTTCACCTCAAACACGCCGTCGCCGATTTCGAGAACTGAGACGTCAAACGTGCCGCCGCCGAGATCGTATACAGCGATCATCTTGCCTTCGTTCTTGTCGAGTCCATACGCCAGCGCTGCCGCGGTGGGTTCGTTGATGATGCGTAGTACTTCAAGGCCGGCGATCTTGCCCGCGTCCTTGGTAGCTTGGCGCTGGGCATCATTGAAGTAGGCCGGGACCGTGATGACCGCCTGCTCGACCTTGTCGCCAAGGTAGCTCTCGGCGGTCTCTTTCATCTTTTGCAGGATGAACGCGGAAACCTGACTTGGAGAATATTTCTCGCCGCGCGCCTGAACCCATGCGTCGCCATTGGTGCCCTTGACGATCTTGTACGGCACCATGTCCTTGTCTTTGGAAGTAACCGGATCGGCGAAGGTGCGGCCGATGAGCCGTTTGATCGCAAACAGTGTGTCTTCGGGGTTGGTGACGGCCTGCCGCTTAGCGGCCTGTCCAACCAGGCGCTCTTCCTCTTCGGTGAACGCGACCATCGATGGGGTGGTCCGGGCGCCTTCGGCGTTCTCAATAACCTTGACGTCGCCGCCCTCCATGATCGCGACGCACGAGTTCGTGGTGCCGAGATCGATACCGATAACTTTGCTCATGTCTTCACTCCTAATTCGGCGAATCCGCCTTTGGGCCCCAATTCGGCAGCCCGGGTGTGGATCCCCTGCGGGAACATCCGCTATGGCCGAGGGTTATATAGGCTCCGAATCCGGCCCGACAAGCGCCACGGGGCCGGTTTGGGGACAAAAATAGCCTCCAAAGAGCCAAATTTGTTGACCTCAGTGCTTAGGTCGCGCGCCTCGAGTGGTGGCCGTGGTGCCGCGCCTCAATTGCATCCCAGATCTCGGCCTCCAGCTTGACCCCGTTGAAGCGGTTGGTCTCCTGGATGCCCGTGGGCGAGGTGACATTGATCTCCGTCAGATATTTGCCGCCGATGACGTCGATTCCTACAAAAACCAGGCCGCGTTCCTGAAGTGCCGGGCCGATCGCCGCGCAAATATCCATCTCGGACGGTGTGATCTCCGTTTTCAGCGGCCTGCCGCCGACATGCATATTGGCGCGCACCTCGCCCTTTGCGGGCACTCGGTTGATCGCACCGGCAGCCCGACCGTCGATCAGGATGATGCGCTTATCGCCCTCACGCACTTCGGGTAGGTAGCGCTGGACGATGACCGGCTCGCGGAACATCTCGGTGAACATCTCCATCAGCGCCGAGAGGTTCTCGTCCTCCGGCCGTAGGCGAAACACCCCGGCGCCGCCGTTCCCGAACAGCGGCTTGACGATGATGTCTTTGTGTTTGGCACGGAAATCACGGATCTCCTCCATGTCGGAGGTGATCAACGTCGGCGGCATGACTTGCGGGAAATGGGTTACGAACAGTTTTTCCGGTGCGTTACGGACATGTACCGGATCGTTCACCACCAGCGTATCGGGGTGCACATGCTCCAGAATGTGGGTAGCTGTGATGTAAGACATGTCGAACGGTGGGTCCTGACGCATCAGCACAACGTCGAGCGTGGCAAGGTCAATCACCTCGGGCGAGCCAAGTCTGTGGTGGTTGCCCTTTTCGTCGCGGACTTGCAGCGGCTGGGCGCGGGCAAACGCGCGCCCGTCACGCAAAAATAGATCCCGTGGCAAGTAGTGAAAGAGGCCATGGCCGCGCGCCTGCGCTTCGAGGGCCAACACGAAGGTCGAGTCCGCGGCGATATCAACGCTGGCGATGTGATCCATTTGGATGGCGACAGCTAGGCTCATGGCGTTCCAGGTTGTTGAATGGCGGACGCGCTCAGTTCAGGCGCGACTTGAACTTTTGTACCAGCATTGCGGCGTCATTGCGCAGCTCCTCGTTGCCAGCCATGCCGCAGTAGTGCTCGGCGGATCTAATGGCGTCTTTGACGCGCCCGCAGGCGACCTGGAGAACACCGAGTTCTCGCCACAACGCAGCCTCGACCGGCGCGAAGAGCAACATGCGCTCGACAAGCTCTGCGGCACGGTCGAAGCGACGTTGTTGGACCGCCCGCGACTTCATGTTGTTCTGTAGGCGCAGCAAAATGCCGCGTTTGCTGACCGATTGATAATGTTCCGGTCGTAAGCCGGCGTCGTCATCAAAAGACTTGAGCAAGTCGCGCATCTTCGGTGTTGTCAGGACTGCGCCGGCGTTAAACGGATCGATCACAACACGCTCGGTTTCATGGTCGAGTCGGATCAAAAAATGGTAGGGAAACGACAGACCAACGACGCGCCAGTCTACGGTTTTCGCGGCGTGGATCAGCAAAATAGCGAGGCTCACCGGCAATCCCTTGCGCCGATCAATGACTCGAATGAGATTGGCGTTCTGCTCATCATCATAGGTTTGGGCGTCGCCGGCGTAGCCCTGCCCGATGACCAGGTTCTGCAACGCAGCGGTCTTTCCGGCGAGGGTGTCTGCTGTGCCCCCAAGGGCGGCGCTCAATTCAGCCAAATGACTTTCGTAGTGGGCAAGCCCAACCTGTGGTCGATCGAGCGCGGCTAGCCAAAGGGCAGCATGCCCGAGGTCGATTGCGCCATCGTTGCATGTGCCGAGGGCGCCGAGGCGTTCGCGCAAGTCTTGGGGGTGGGGTGCGACGTCGCTCACGAACCGCGCCGGGCATCGTCCTTGAGGACAACGAAACTCACCACGCGCACCACGCCCTTAATGGTGCTTGCATGACCAGTGACGCGTTCTAGTTCTGCTTGATCTTGGCCGATTCCCATCAAGAAGATGACGCCGTTGACCGTTTCGACTGAATAATTGACGGCCGAGATCTCTTTGTCTGTCAGCAGTTTTAAGCGCAACTCGTTGGCGATCCGGATGTCCTTGAAGTAGTCGATCAAGCCACCACGATCGCCGACCTCAACCTCGTTGAAGACCTCTTTGACCCCATCTATCTGCCAGGTCAGGCGCGCGACATCGACGCGGTCATCGGGCGTTTCGACTGTGCCGCTCAGCAGTACCCGACCCTCAACCGCGTCTACACTCACGCGGGTAAACAGCTTGTCGCTTTTCGCAAAGAATTGGCTCTTGACCTTAAGCTCAATGGTGGCGTCATCGATCGCGCGGCCGACCGATCGTTCTTGGGCAGTGGCGACTCCAATAGCCGCTGCCCCGCCAAAAAGTGCGCCCGCGCAACCGCTCAGAACGAGGGCGCCGACGATGAGGATTAATGGCAGATAGAGGGGCGTGCGGATCACTCAGAAAACTCCTTGGTTGGCCGGTTGCTACGGTGGCCGCATGGTACACGAGGGATCGGTCCGCGTGCAGCCTCTTCATGATGGTCGCCATGCATCGAGAATGTGTCGCAGCCATTGGCGTGGCTGCAAGAAAACGACATTGAATCGAAGCCTAAGGTGGTCAAATTGGCGCCGCGTGGCATAAAGCGCCAACGCGCGACAGATCCGGCGCCACCGTGCCTCAGTAATGAGGTCTCGCAGTGGCCTATCGGCGCTGCGCGCCTTCACCTCAACCGCAACCAGAGCGCGCCCGCGCTTGGCAACAATGTCGATATCGCCAAGCGGGGTGCGTTCACGACGGGCGAGGGTCGTGTACCGCTTGAGGCCTAGTGGCCAGACAGCAACCGTTGCGGCGCGCCTGGTTCACTTGTCCTGTGCCAGGGCCAGCGCGCGGTTATAGACGCGTCGCCGCGAGATGCCGGTTTCTTTCGCCACCCGGGCGGCAGCCCGACTCGGAGACTCGTCGGCCAAGGCGCCGCGGACCAATTCGTCCAAAGCGAGATCGTCTATCTCTTCTTCGCGGTCGGGAGGGCCGACCACGACAACAAATTCGCCGCGGATCTCTTCGGACCGATTGTCGCGCAGCGTGTTCAACGTGCCGGCGCGAACTTCTTCGAACATTTTTGTGAGTTCACGGCATACGACGGCTTCGCGGTCGCCTAAGATGGTGGCGAGGTCATCGAGCATCGCGGCTAGGCGCGATCCCCGTTCGTAGAACACCAGAGTCGCGCGCACGACCTTGAGGTTTTCGACGGCGCTCCGACGCCGCCCTGCCTTGTTTGGCAAGAATCCGGCAAATAAGACTTGGTCTGTGGGCAGCCCCGCAACCGACAGAGCGGCGGTGAGTGCTGAGGCGCCCGGCACGCTATTGACGGCGATCCCGGCGTTTCGAGCATCGCGGACCAGCTTGAACCCGGGGTCTGATACCAGCGGGGTGCCGGCATCCGACACCAGCGCAATCGTCGAGCCATCGCAGAGCTTCTCGACTATTTTTTTCCGCACCGTTGCTGCATTGTGGTCGTGGTAGGCCCATAGCGTGGCCGTGATGCCAAAATACTTCAACAGCCGCCCAGTCACACGCGTATCCTCGCAAACAACGATGTCGGCCTGATCGAGCACGTCGCGGGCGCGATCAGTCATATCCCCCAAGTTGCCAATGGGGGTGGCGGTTACGTAGAGGCCGGGGCTCAATTTACTTGGCATTCAGGGACCGTTACTCTCCTGGCGCGGATCGACGGGGATCGATGAATTGACCAACCGACAGGCCTTATCCGGCCGGCGCCCAGTCCACCGCCTTAGCGGTACTATTCTAGTCCTTGCGGTCTCGGTTGTTCTCGCTGCCTGCGCCAATACTAATTTTCTTTCGGTGTTGCCAACCATCTTAACCGATACGCGGCGCACAGCATCGTTGCCGCCAGATCGCGCCGATGCCGCGGCTCCGGCGCAGCCGGCGCCGCAAACCGCAGCGGTATCAGCGACGCCCGACCCCGCGGCGCCGCGCCGCGTTGACCCAGCGCCGCAACCTGCGGTAACGGCGCCGGTGCCCACGCCGCAACCTGCGGTAACGGCGCCGGTGCCCACGCCGCCGGTATTTGCGGCTGCCGCCCCAGCCCCGGCGCTAACGCCGCCGGTTGTCGAGGTAGATGCCCCGGTTCGTGTGGCACTTCTGTTGCCGCTCACCGGTTCCAGTGCGGCATTGGGCGAGAGCCTGCTCAATGCGGCGCTGATGGCGCTCCACGATGTCGGCGACGAACGCCTGATGCTTCTGCCCCGTGACACCCAGGGCCTCCCCGAAGGCGCCATTGATGCGATCGAACAGGCGGTCGCGGATGGCGCCCAAATTATCTTGGGCCCGGTATTTAGTGCGTCGGTGCAGGCCGCTGCCCAGGTCACACGCAGTCTGGACCTCAACATGATCGCGTTTTCTACGGACCGCAGCGTAGCTGGTGACGGTGTGTACCTCATTGGGTTTATGCCTGAGCAGCAGGTCGACCGCGTCGTTTCGTTTGCGGTTCGGCAAGGTCTCCAACGTTTCGCTGCTGTGATCCCGGCGACGGCCTATGGCGATACCGTCGTGGGCGCGATGCAAAACGTTGCGGTGCGCGAAGGCGCCGCGATCACCCGGATTGAAGTCTTGACCGGCGGGCCCGACAGTTTTCAGGACTCCGTGCAAATGCTAGCCGACTACCAGGCGCGGCGGAACGAACTGGCGGTGGTGCGAGCCCAGCTTAGGGTGCGGGACGACGAGGTCTCACGGCGCACCCTCGACCGACTCGAGGGCCGCGATACAGTCAGCATTGTTGGCTTTGACGCGGTGATGCTGGCCGAAGGCGGCGACCGGCTGCGTGCGTTGGCGCCGCTGTTGCCGTTCTACGATGTTGACCCTGCCCGTGTGCGGTTTCTAGGCACAGGGCTATGGGACGAACCAAGTCTTGGACGCGAACCATCGCTGGTGGGAGGTTGGTTCGCTGGACCGGACCCCAAGGCGAGCACAGAGTTTCGCACGCGGTATCAACAACTCTACGGCAAGCTTCCGCCGCGTATCGCGAGCCTGGCATATGACGCAACTGCACTGGCGGCCGTCCTCGCCCGCACACGCCCCCAGCCCTATTACGAAGAATCGGCCTTGATCAACCCCGCAGGCTTTGCCGGCATTGACGGAATATTTCGGTTCGCCACCAGCGGCATTTCCGAGCGCGGCCTGGCGGTTCTTGAAGTCCGGCCCGATGGATTGCGGGTGGTTAGCCCGGCGCCAGTGTCGTTTGATCCGCCAACCAACTGAGATCGACCGCAATCTCTGCAATCACACCGTTCAGAAGCCGCCGGCCCGTTGCGGTCGCGGTCAGCCGACCGTCGTCGATAGAAATCAGGTTCTCTTCGCGTAGCGTCGTGACGCGTGGGGCCATGCTCAGCTGCGCCAAGTCATATCCTGTCACCGCCGCAAAACGCGGGCCCGGGACTCCGGCCGCTAAGCGCAAGCCGGTCACCAGGAGTTCATCGCTGCAAGCTTCGTCGTCTAGCACGATTTGGTCGGCTACACCGTGTCCTTTGGCTAAAGCTGCGCAGCGCCATCCATCAGGATCGCGGATGGTTTCCGTGGCCACGCGACGACCGTCAATAACGAGGCGACCATGGGCGCCAGGCCCGATACCGGCGTAGGCGCCGTAGTTCCAGTACGTGAGATTGTGCTGACCTTGTTCGCTGGGCCCTGCGTGATTGGAAATTTCGTAAGCGGGTAGCCCAGCATCCGCCATGATGTCTTGGGTCGCGTCGTAGAGGTCGGCTAACACCATTTCTTCCGGCGTGACCAATGTGCCGCGCCGCCGTGCGGCGGCAAACGCGGTGCCGTCTTCAATCGTGAGCTGATAGAGCGAGGCGTGGCCTGCCGCAATGGTGAGCGCACCGCGCAATTCCTCTTTCCACGCAGCCAGCGTTTGGCCGGGCCGCCCGTAGATCAGATCGAACGTAGTGCGGTCAAAAATCGCTGCCGCCTCGCCAAGTGCGTGGCGAGCTTGATCCGCCGAATGATTGCGTCCCAAGAACCGCAGCGCGGTATCATCCATGGATTGAATACCTAACGACAGACGATTTACGCCCACGGCACGGTAGTCGGCAAATCGTGCGGTCTCACTGGACGTCGGGTTCGCTTCGACCGTGATCTCAGCGTTATCGGCGATGCCCCACGTCGTGGTCGCATCCTCAATGACACCGGCGATTAACTCGGGCGCCATAAGGGAGGGCGTGCCGCCCCCGAAATAGATACTCGTGAGACGTTGTGCCGAGGCGCTTTGTGCCGCGCGCAAGTGAACCATCTCAGCGCGGAATGCCGCGCGCCATGCCACAACATCGACGGACTGGGTGCGCCGGACGTTGAAATCACAATAGGGACAGATGCGGTCGCAATACGGCCAGTGGACGTACAAGCTGAAACCCGCGTCCGGATCGGCCGGGAGTGCTTGGTTAGGCCCCGCCACCAAAACAGCTGTCCAGCAATTTTTGGAACGCAACGGCGCGGTGGCTGATGGTGTGCTTTAGCGCTGGGTCCATTTCCGCGAACGTAACGTCATAGCCATCCGGCACGAACATCGGATCAAAGCCAAAGCCTTTTTCGCCGCGCGTCGGCCAAACCAACGACCCGAACACTTTGCCTTCAAATGTCTCGCAATGGCCGTCTGGCCAGCACATCGCTAAGACGGCGGTAAAATTGGCGCGGCGGTCGGCGGTATCGCCCATCGCCTCGTTGACGCGCGACATGGCGACCATGAAGTCGCGTTTCGGTCCGGCCCAGCGCGCGGTGTAGATACCTGGATCACCATTCAGGGCCGCGACTTCAATCCCCGAATCATCGGCCAGCGACGCGATGCCGGACCCGGCAACCGCAGCACGGCCCTTCAACAATGCATTGGCTACAAAGGTGTCGCCGGTCTCGTCGGGTTCGGGTAGGTCGAGTTCTTTTGCCGAGACGACAGCACGCCCTAATGGTGCGAGCAGGTTGCGGATCTCACGCACCTTACCTTCGTTGTGGCTGGCGACCACAAGGCGTGATTCACCAAAACGCCGGGCCATCGTCTCTAGCCGCGCTTAAGCGCTTCGATTTGCATGGTGCAAAGATCGGCAATGCCTGCCTTGGCCAAGCGGAACAGTTCGTGGAACTCTTCTTCGCTGAACGGCAGCCCCTCGGCGGTGCCCTGCACTTCGATGATTTTGCCACTCGCGGTCAGCACGAAATTGGCATCAGCCTGTGCGGTCGAATCCTCGGCGTAATCGAGATCAAGAACGGGCGTGCCCTCGTAGAGGCCGCACGATACGGCGGCCACCTGGTCGTGCAACGGCATTTCTTTGAGCAGGCCTCTTTCGATCAGGCTTTGTAGTGCTTGAGTGAGTGCGACGTAGGCACCGGTGATTGATGCGGTCCGCGTGCCGCCATCGGCCTGCAGGACATCGCAGTCAATCGTGATCTGCCGCTCGCCGAGCGCTTTGAGATCGGTCACGGAACGAAGCGAGCGACCAATCAGGCGCTGGATTTCTTGGGTGCGGCCACTCTGTTTGCCGCGTGCCGCTTCGCGCGAACTACGGCTGCCAGTGGCACGCGGTAGCATGCCGTACTCAGCCGTCACCCAGCCTTGCCCGGTGTTGCGCAAGAAGGGTGGTACGCGCTCCTCGACGCTCGCAGTACAGATCACGTGGGTGTCGCCGGCCTTAATAAGGCACGACCCTTCGGCATGCTTGGCCCAGCCGGGCTCCATCGTGATCGCCCTGAGTTGATCAGGCTGTCGCCCTGAGGGACGTTGCGCCGCAGTCTTGTTTGTCATTGGAGGCCTCCCGCCGTTCCGGGCGTTCTAGCGGGCCGTCGAGCCAAGGTCCAGCATGTGTCCCGGTTTCGTTGACATTCGCCCGGGCGATACTACATTCAAGCTCACTGCAGGACGCAGTGCTTCTTGCAAAAACTATTATGATTCAAGAGCTTAGCGAAAGAAATCGAGAGATCTTCCGGCGCCTTGTCGAGGCGTATATGGAGACCGGCGAAGCTGTGGGCTCAGCGCGCCTCGCGGAGCGCCTCAACATCAAGCTGTCCTCGGCCACGATCCGTAACGTGATGGCCGACCTCCAAGATTCCGGCTTGCTCTATTCGCCCCACACGTCGGCCGGTCGAATCCCGACGCCAGCCGGGCTCAGCTTTTTCGTCGATGGGTTGCTCGAGGTCGGCAACGTTAGCGAAGACGATCGCGCAAATATTGATGCGGCCTGCGCGGCAACAGGCCGCAGTATGGAAGATCTGTTGACTGAAGCCATTGATGGGCTTTCCGGATTATCGCATTGCGCCGGGCTTGTTGTGGCGCCCAAACAAAACACGCCGTTGCGCCATATTGAATTCGTTGGGTTGTCACCAGCGCGCGTTTTGGCCGTCTTGGTAAATGAAGATGGCCAGGTCGAGAACCGGGTTTTGGAAACGCCAGGTGGGTGGACGTCGTCCTCGCTGGTTGAAGCCACTAACTACATCAATAGCAGGCTGCGCGGCCGAACCTTTACCGAGCTGCAGGCCGAGTTGATGGAAGAACAGCTGCGCCTGCGCAGCGAACTTGATGACCTCACCGGTCGCCTTGTCGCCGACGGCCTCGCCACTTGGAGTGGCGAGGCTACGCGCGCCACGCTGATCGTGCGTGGTCGTGCCAACCTGCTCGAGGACGTCAGCGCCGTCGAAGACCTTGAACGGGTGCGCGAATTGTTCGACGTGCTCGAAACCAAGGCCGGACTGGGCAGCCTTCTCGATCTGACCAAAGACGCCGAAGGGGTGCGCATCTTCATTGGCTCCGAGAGCAACCTCTTCAACATGGCCGGCTGTTCAGTCATTGTCGCGCCCTATACCGACAGCCGCGAGCAGATCATCGGCGCCGTCGGTGTGATCGGCCCGACCAGATTGAACTATGCCCGCATCATCCCCATGGTCGACTACACGGCCCGAGTCCTTGGCCACAAAATCGGCCGTTGAATACCCCTACGACGAAGGAAGAGTTATGATATCAAGTGACGATACTGCGACCGCCTCGAACGACAACGCTGATGGCGAAGCAACAGAGAATGAAGCTGCTGAGGCTGAGAATGAGGTGGCGGAACCAGAGCTAACGCCCGAAGCGCAAGTCGCCAAGCTCACCGATCAGCTGCTGCGCGCACTTGCCGAGGCCGAGAACATGCGCCGCCGCTCCCAACGCGAGATCGAGGACGCGCGCAAGTACGCGGTCGCCAATTTTGCTCGGGATGTACTGACAGTTGCCGACAACCTACGTCGCGCGCTCGACGCGGTCCCCGAAGACGCTGCCGCGAGCGAAGACCTTAAAGCCCTATCTGAAGGCGTTGGACTGACGGAGCGTGAGTTGCTGGCGATGATGGAGCGCCACGGCATCCGCAAGGTCAATCCGATGGGCGAGAAATTCGATCCGAATTTGCATCAAGCGATGTTTGAAGCCGACACCCCCGGCGCAGATCCCGGCACGGTCATCGAGGTTGCGCAGGCGGGCTTCGTCATTGGCGAACGCTTGCTTCGACCGGCCATGGTGGGCGTCTCTAAAAAGCCACCCAAGGCCCCGCCCACCGATGCCGGCGACGAGGTCGATACCACGGCATAGCACGCGACCGTGGCACTGTCGGTACGGTACGGTACGAGGCGGGGACGATCACACCGCCAGTTTTCCCACGCAATCTACAGCATCACCAATTGCAACCGGCCGCGGACGGCCTTGCGGTTGAACAGTTTCTACCGCGGCCGCCATACCGGTCATCACGTCACGTCGACTGATCGCCGACGGGGAAGACGCTGCCTCGTGGTCGCCGTGCAATCTCCCGCAAATGAAG
>Ga0302122_10002375_pt1 | contig 11775 bp, 10 predicted proteins | sample CB21_SCM_MG_FD_203115 | JGI IMG/M metagenome (GOLD analysis project Ga0302122, IMG submission 203115) | Marine microbial communities from Western Arctic Ocean, Canada - CB21_SCM | ecosystem: Environmental > Aquatic > Marine > Oceanic | place: Canada: Western Arctic Ocean | collected 2017-09-28
GAAAGCCAAAGTTGTTGACCATGTCCTTCCGTGCCAAGCCATGCACTACATCAGTAGACAGGACGAGTCCTCCGAGACCCATCGGCAATAGTTGGAGTAGCTTGCACCATGTTAGGAGATCGATGCTCTGTAAATCATCCATGATGGATAGATACAATACCCGATATGCAACCGCGCTCAGCTGCAGCGGCGTTTTCCTTCATGGGTTTTAGCGCACGGGTTTAGCGCACGGGTTTATAGTACGGGTTCGTTTTCCTTTTTGACCCGCTGCGGAGCGAGAGGAGCCCACCTACACGAGACTGTCCAAGGGCAGCCACCTACAAGCAGCGGCTCGGGCATCGATGCGATGCCGGCCTGCGAGGAGATCGATGGAGAGGAAGAAGAGATCGTGATGACCGTGCTCGGATCATTGGAGGACCTGCTCTACGAACCAATAAGCATCGGCGGCGGCGACAGCGACTCGAGCGACGACGGCGCGTGGAACTCCTGCGAATCGAAGGAGGGCAACTCGTTGCGCGACGAGATCGCGACTTTCGCCGACCGCGCGCTCGCGGTCGACGACGCTGGCGAGGGCGAATATCCGTTAGTGTATACGGAGCTCCACCAGGCCTTCAAAACTCTGGTTGAGGGCCATGTCCAAGGCGTGCTCGAGAAGCAGCGCCACACGCCGCAGAGCTTCGTCCGCCTCGTCGAAACCATCGAGAAGCGCGAGGGCTGGACCTGGGCGCGCGACGGCTGCCGGGAAGTCGTGGCGTTGCTGCGCGAGGCCGACGACTTCGAGGCGTGGGCGCGCGAACTGCGGCGGAAGGCCGCAGCACGGCGGGAGCGGGCGAGGCATAAGTAGTACTTCTTTTATTGCTTTGTGCTAAAGCCTGCACGTTTCCGGGGCCTCGTCACATTCGTCCCGGGCCTCGCCACGTTCGCGGACGAGCGGAGCACGTTCTTCGCGACGTGCTTCGTCGGCGCTTTGGTGGCTATGTTCGACACGTCGGCGGCGAAGCGTAGCGTCGCGCCAGACTCGGGCAGCTGATCGGGCGCCACATTTGCGACCACAAGGCACTTGCCCGTGCCCGAGAGCGGCCGCTGGAGGAGGCGCGTCAGAACACTATTCCGATAGGGGATGTGAATGTCGCGGTCCGGCGCCGCGCCGCGCCGCGCGAGCGCCCGAAAGACGTCGCAGAGACACAACAGACTCCGGTTGATGGCGCAGGCTTCGCGAAGGCGCGTGTCGCAGGCGCCCGGCTTCGCGGTACCCGCCCTGTCCGCCCGTTCAGAGCCCGCGAGGTCGACGAGCGTCAGAGACCCGGTGAGCCTCTCGCGGCCGTCGTCGCCATCCAGCTCGACGCGCACGAGGGCGTGCGACCGCGACGACCGGTCGTTCAACGCTGTCGCCGCGGTCCGTCGGGCGGCCGAGGCGCGCCGCACCAAGTCGGCCAAGTCGTCGTCGCTCCCGACCGTGTGCACGCTGGCTCCGTCGACCGAGCCGTCGTCACGCAGGACTAGCGGCGTCCGTTCCGCCCCGAGCAAATCGAAGCACTTTTCCACATACACTTCTACAGCCGTTGCTTTCACTGCGAGCGACCAGCCGCGCCGCTGCCGGTCGCGGACCGCGGCGGCGATCGCCTTCGCGGCGGAAGGTACGATGCCCTCGTCGCCGAGCATCGTATGGGTCTTGCCCGCCCCAGTCGCACCGTAAGCTAACACACAGACGTCGTAGCCGTCGAGCGCCGACCGCACCAGCGAATCCACCTCGGCATAGACATCGCGCTGCGAAGCGTCCTGTCCAAAAACGCGGTCGAGGCGTATCCGGCGGGGCTTCGCGGCCGGCGCGGCGCCGCCGTCGACCTTCGTCCGCGCCGCCGCGGGCACGACGACGGCATCCAGTCCTTCGACGTGGATGGCGCCGGTGCCAGGCTTAATTCGTGCGCAAACCCTGACGCCGCCTTTCAGCGTCTGGAGCGCGTCGTGGAGGTCGCGCCGCAGGGCATCGCTGGCGCGCAATGCCCCGGCCAGCTCTATGCTGCGCTGCTCCGCGACGGCGTAACGGTCGTGGTGCTCGGCGGCCTCGTCCGCAGTTGCGGCGAGGTCGACGCGGGCGGTCGCGATGGCGGTGTCCCGTTCTCGCCTAGCCTCATCAACGGCTTCGTCGCGCTCCTCCTGGGCGGCGGCGACGGCGGCGTCGCGCTCCTCCTGCGCCGCATTGACAGCCTCGTCCCGCTCAGCCCTCGCCTCCCGGACGCGAGCTTCGAGCGTCGCCACGGTCTCCAACGCAGCGGCCGCGACGTCCTTGCTCGTCGCCGCGGTAGCCGCGACGGTCGCTCGTTGCGCCTCGTCCGCTTTGCGACACCGCGCGGCCTCGGTCTGAGCCGCGTCGCGCGCGGCCTTTGCGCCAATCGCGCGCGACGTGGCCGAGTTCGCCATTGCCTCGGCGCCCGCGGCTGCTGTCGTCGCGCGTTCGACGTCCCGCGCCGCTCTAGTTGCAACTCGCAAAGCACAGAGTCTCGCCTTCGATGCGGCGTTTCGAGCCGCCGCGGTCTCTGCGAGCGCCGCCGCTCGCCTCGCTACGGCCTCGTCGCACGCCGCCTCAGTCGCGGCGGACTGAATCTCGACGCGCGCCGCGCGAGTCTCGGCATTTTCCCTCGCGTTGGTCGCGACCTTAATCTCCGCCTCCAGGCGTGCCGTGTCCTCCGCGGCGTTCCTCGCCGCCATCACCGCTTCGTCCGCCCCGGCCTCAGCTTCGACCCGCTTCGACCGCTCGGCGACCGCACTCTGCCGCGCCGCGGCCACATCTAAAGCGAGCTGCGCATCGCGCGCAGCCACGCGCGCGTCGTGGCGGTCCCGTTCGAGCGCGTCGCTTTGACTCTTCGCAGAGCGGCGGTCGCGTCGCCGCTCCGCCGACGCCTTGGCCTCGCGCAGCGCCGCGCAGGCAGAGTCGGCTCGCCGTATCTCCGCGCGCCGCGCAGAACTTACAGCTGCGAACGTGGCGTCCGCGGCGGCGGCCGCGTCGGAAGTACGGTCGCGTTCGGCCGCGCTCGCGGCATCGCGCTGGTGCAACGTCCGGCGCAGTGCGCGCGCCTGCTCGAGCGCGGCGTCGTGGAGCTGCCTGTCCTCCGCCCGGGCTGCGTCCGCCTCCGATGCCACACAGCCCGCGCGTTTCCGCTCAGACGCGGCGGCGGTATCGGCGACCGCGACGCGGCGCGCCCACTCCTGGGCTTCGGACGCGCGCAGCGCCGCCTCCTGGTCGGCCTGGGCCGCTGCGTCGAAGACGGTCTTTGCGACCTGGGATGCGAGCTTCGCCTCGAGCTGGGCGATCGCTTCCGCGTGTTCGCGCGCGCGGCCGTCAACCGCCTCGCGCAAGCAGGCCCACTCGTCGCCGTCCGGTATTCCACCGCCGCCGATGCCCGCCAGCGCCGCCGCCGCCGCGCGCTTCAGATTCGACGTCTCGGCGCGCGCGCCGGCCGTCGCCGCCGTGACGCGCCAGCGGTCGAAGCCGCTCCTCACCGTCCGCGTCGTCAGGCGGCGCGCGAGATGGAACAGGACACCGCACTGCGTCGCGTGTTGCCGCCAGGCCACCCAAGCGTCGCGCCGGACCGCCTTAGACGTCACGGCCGCGAGGCGCCGCAGCGTCGAGGTCACTGCCGCGCGCCGCGCCGCTTCGCACCGCCACACCGCCCAGGCCCCCAGGCGCCGGTCGCCCGCGCGGTGGCGCAGCACGAGCCGCGCGGCCCACCGCGCCGCGAGGTCCCGCTGCGACCGCGCCAGGGCGAGCTTCGCTTCGAGCGTCCGGCGCCGCTCGTGCTCCAGAGCCCGTTCGAGGCGTGCTTCTTCCGCAGCCGCGGAGCGTTCCCGCGCGGCCGCGTCCTTCTCCGCCGTCGAGCGCTCGCGGTTCAGCGCCGCGGCGGTCGCGTCGATTTGCTGGCGGCGCGTCGGCGGTGGCGGCGGGTCGTCGTAGAGCCGGTCCAGCGCGGCGGTGGCGTCGATCTTCTGTAGGCGCGTTGGCGGTGGCAGCGGCTCGTCGTAGAGACGCTCCAGCCGCGCCGTCAGGCTGTCCTCATCGCGCGGCGGCTTGCGGTGCTGCCGTATCGGGTTGTGGGGCAGCGCCTCGCGGAGGCCGGGCGCCATGTTTTGCGGTTGTTGGCTGCCGTTTCGGTGCCTTTGGCAATCGCGTTGCAGATTGCGTTCGCGTTCGCCGCGCACCTCGTTTCGTGGATGCAAGCCAACGGTTGTATCAGCCCAGCTCCGGGAGGTTATACTGGAGGCTTTCAATCCTCGGGCCTGCCCCCGAGGGAGGTATCTTGAAGCAGGGCTGCCGCCGCAAACCCGAACCGAAAACCCGCGGCCGCAGAGATTTTGCGCGCGTCTTTACAAATAGAGCGGTGCCCTTCGTGGCCAGCTGGGCACCACCATTCATCGTTCTTGTCAACGCGGCATCCCTTGCACGTGCGCGCGCTGGCCTGCGAAACCGCTCCTGGCGAGCACAGCTGAGGCCTGCACAAGCATCCCACGCCGTCGGCCACCATGTACACCGTCGCGCGCTTACCTACAGCCGTCGCGCGGCCCGCCTACGGCGCGGGCACGCCCCTCAAACGCAAGTGCGACGACGGCCTGCCGCCCGCCAAGCGCACGCGCGGAACCGGCTTGACGCCGCTGCTCGCGCGGCGCGCGAAAATCACGTACACGTCGCCGCTCGACCAGCTGCGCTGCAGCGCGGCGCACGTACCGCCGCCCGCCCCCGCGCCGGCCACCGCGCCGGCCAAGTGCGGCTCCTGCGCGAAAACCGAGCAATGCGCCGCCTGCGCGTACTGCGAGCGGCCCGCCTGCGCGGGCTGCGCGCGGCGCTGCGAGGCCTGCGACGGCCTGTTCTGCGCCGTCTGTTCGACGGTCGACTACCAGTCGCGCTACGAGCGCGTCGTCTGCCTGTCGTGCGCGGAGGAGGCCGCGCGCGAATACGGCGACGCCATGGACGTGTGATAGGAGGAGGGTTGTGTCTCTGTGATTAACTTTAACAAAATTTACGCGAGAAGCGGCTCGGAAAACAGCTCGGCCGTAGCGTTCGCGATTGCGTCTCTTGCCGCTCGACCGCAGAGCGGGTGGTCGTCCTCGACGACCGCGACGGTCTCGTAGAGATTTTCCGTCGCCGGGCGCGGACAGAAGTCATCATGCTCTGCAAGGACGACCCTCAGGCGCGCGTCGTCGAGGCGTCGTGGCGCGCGCAGCGCGCAGCGACTCATCGCGACCGACGTCGGCGCGAGAAGTAGCGTAGGCCCGCGCCAGGCCCGCGACGAAACCAGCTGGTGCGCGATGCCGCCGCCCCACGAGAAGCCCACGACCAGCGCGACGCGGTGCTTCGCGAGCAGGCGCTCGGCGTTCCTCGCGCCGTGCCATTCGGAAAACCGGACCACTCCCGCGACGCAGAGCCTCGCGACCACGAGCGCGCTGGCGATGACGAAGATGGTCGCGACCGCACTCGCGGCTGTCGACGTCAGTTCCAGTGTCCACTCGTTCACCGCGTAGATCGTCAGCCACACGACCCCGGCGAGCAGCACCAGGAATGGATTTAACAACCAGTACACGCCGCACGGCGGCATCGGCAGTGCCACGCGCACGCAGCGGAGGCCGCGCTGGCGCAGCGAGTGCTCGAGGGCCGGCAGCGGGCCGTCGGACCAACCAGAGAGTGTGAGGACGACTTGTTCGTCGTCTCCCATGCTGTATGCAGAGATCTTGTGTTTACGGAGGAAGCTCCCCGACCAGTTGAACGCTGCGCTCCGGAGCCCTGCGCCCGGCTGCTAGCCCACTCTCCTGTTGTGAGATGCTCCCCGGGCTTATACGCGTGCCTACTGACGGAACCGCCGTTAAGGGCTCGGTGCAGGGCTTGAAGAGACTTAGAAAAAAGCCTGCGAGCAGCTATTGGGCTCTACGCTTGTCCGCGTGGCCATGCATACGGAGCAAAATCTACACGTGCGGGTTTCCAGTTGAAAAAGGTGCGGGTTGACTCAGCTAAAGGTGCGGGTTGACTCAGCTCTGCGCCTTGCGTCCTGAGCGTCCTGATGCACGCGAGAAGGCACGAACGCACGTCTGCGAAGCACACATAACCCTGGCCGGGCTGCCCCGCACGCCATCGACGCGGTCCCTTGCAGAAAAGTAGGCAGCCCAAAAGGCTCATCGACCGGACAGGCCCGGACAGCACGCAAACGATGGGCCACGGCGCCTCCCTACCCTCGGAGTACAAGCAGAGGATCCACACCGCCTTCCAGGTCCAGGACACGGCCGCGTGGAAGGCTTGTGACGACGTGGACGATTGCCGGCCCGAACTGATCAAGCTGCGCCGGCTCGCGTCCAAATTAATACATGGCGAGCGCCGCAAGAGCACGATCTACGTCCACCAGACGGTGAAGTCGAGCGGCGTGAAGAAGCTGCTCCACGCGGCCGTGGCCTCGAACCCCCTCTTCAAGCGGTGCTGGACGCCCGAGAAGGAGGAGATGCTCGGGGCCGTTGCCAACGTCCACTTCGCCGTCAAGGATACCATTATCAAGCAGGGTGATAGAGGAGACGCGTTCTATGTCCTGGAGAACGGTACGGTGGAGTTCCACGTGGCAACGAGAGGCTGCGTGGGGAGCTGTAGTACGGGAAGAGGCTTTGGCGAACTCGCGTTGATGTACAACACGCCGCGGAGCGCCTCGTGCATTGCACAAACGGAGTGCACGGCGTGGACCATCGACCGTGCGACGTTTCGCTCGATCCTAGCGAAGCACGCCAAAAAAAGGGCCTTGAGCTACAAGGAGTTATTAAAACAAGTACGACTGAACAAGGACCGGCACTTCGGTCCGTTAATCCGCCCGTTGACGGACTGCATCACGTCATCTCAACTCACGAAGCTCGCGGACGCGATGGACGAGGAGCACAAGCTCGACGGCACGGACATCATCACGTGTACGAGCGGATCCTGAGCGGCGAGTTCACGATGCCGCCGCACTGCAGTGGGCTGTGTGGAAACTCAATCAGTGACGCAGACCATAGAGTTTGATTACTGCACAGGTAGCGGCCACCTGGAGAACATCATACGTTTACTCCTGCGGCCGAACCAGGGCAAGCGCCTCGGCAACGGCAAGGGCGGCGTCTCGGCGATCGTCGGCCACCGATTCTTCGCGGGCTACTCGTACCTCACCGCGCGCGTGCCGATCAAGGTCGAGAAGGCCGAGGACTCGGACGAGAGCGACGTGGAGAACTACTTCGTGGAGGACGAGGAGGAGAAGCCCGAGGAAATCAAGGGCCCGGCGTCGGCCTGGACGCCCGAGCTGGACGGCGCGGCGCCGGCGGTCCGGCTCTAGTGTGCAGCGTTGTGTTGTAATAATAATAAGATTAGTGTGCACAGTGCGATCGCGGAAGAGTTCTCGCGACGGTTCTAGAAGAGCCCGAAGAACTTCTTTTCTTCCTTCTTGCCTCCGACGTCGATCTTCGGCGCGCCACCGCGGCCGAAGCGGTTCTGCTGGAGCTTCTTTGGGTCCACCGCGCCGGCGTCGCGCCACATCTGCTGGTCGGCACTGATTCCGTTCTTCGCGGCTCGCGAGGCGAGGCCGGAACCCGACCCGGCCGCGGCGCCGCCGCCACTGCGCGCGCCGCGCCCCGTCCAGTCCACCGCGCCCGCCTCCCCAAAGATGCCCACGCTAAATCCGTCTTTGGCGCCGCCCGGGTTGTAGAGCTTATCGTATTTATTCTCTTTCAATGTTTTGGCCTTGCCGTCGTTCAAGGCCGTCATGCCGAAACCCGTGGTCATCCACCCTTTCCCTTTTTTGGTGAGGTCCTTGTTGTTCCAGGAGCCGCCGCGCTGCATGTACGGCACGTCCTTCAGGGCGATCTCGCCACTCCGCACTTTAGCAGGATCTACAGGGAACAGATGCTCGGCCTCGCCCCGCTCCTGCGCCCTCATGAAACTCGCCATCGACCGCGACTCGAAGCCTCTCGCGCCGCCGGCGCCGAACGCCTTCTTCTTTTTGTCGTCGGCCTCCTTCTTCTTTATCTTGTCGTACTCGGCTTTGCTCATGCCCGACGGCACGTACGCAGCCAGCTGTGTGGCGGCAGCCCGCACCGGCGCCGGTGCGGCCTGAAAAGCCTCTGCTGTCCCCAATGCCAAAGCGATAACTACAGAGGCTTTCATGCTGCCAAACTGTTCTGGCCTTCAAGATAGCTACTGGACTTTCTCACGCGAGGCTCCAATGGCTTCGCGACTCGGTATGCGCAGAGATGTATAGCGCCACGACTGATTTTAGAGATGGCAAGAAACCCGTACGAACCGAGTCGATGCGGCATGGGCAATACGCCATCGACGCGACCGATCGAGAAAAACGGCTTAGCTCATCCGGCTCCCTCCCTCGTCGAGGGCCTCGGCCTCGGCCAGCGCCCTCTTCTTCGCTCGCGTCGCGCGGCCCCAGGACACGACCACGAGCCGCGTGATCTGGTTCATGAAGCCCTTGCCCAAGTTCTTGCGCCACTCCGGCAGCTCCGAGAGCATCTCCTCCGTCACCGCGATCACGGGCCGCATCTTCGCCGCCTCCAGACCACTTTGCGTCACCTTGTCGCAGATGACCTTCGCGAAGTGGTTGCAGTTGTGGTCGAAGACGTCGTAGGACTCGGGCTGCCAGTCGCGTTGTAAGGCGTCCGATTGGATCCAGGCTTCTAATTCCGCCTCGGTGACGGTCGCGGGTCCCAGGTCAAAGCTGATCTGGGGGAAGTCCTCGAGCATGTCCTGCATGACGGCGACCGGTCTTGTTTCAATGACGTCGCTGTAGAAGTACTCCGTCCCGAAGAGTCGGACGCCCACGTGGGGGATCATCGGCAGTTGTTTCGAGCAGGTCAGCGAGAGGACCTGCGTCAGCTCGCCGCCTATATTGTAGACCGTGCACTTCACGGTATCGGTGTTTTCGTCGACGTCCTCGAAGCTGGCCTGGCCCCAGAGCGGCTGCGCGAATTCCGCTGTCTGGGCTTGTACCGCGGTCTTTGGCCGCGTCGGCGTATTGGGTGCGACGAGCGCTGATGCGACGCCGGCCAGTGCCAGGTAGCAATACATGATGTCACGCTAATGCCTTAGGTCACGAGCTGCGATGTTTAGCTGTGCAGCGTGGTCGATACTAAGCGTACAGCTGTGCTACTATGAAACGTTGTGCAATCTCGCGTGCAGCGGCAGGTGGACCTACTACGCCGTTCTCTGGCTCGCACACTGCGTTGTGCTGACGGATGGCAGGCAACACAGGCGGCTAGCAAAGTTTTAGCTCGAGGATTGCATCGTAAACCCGCATGATAAAACCCGCACGAAGTGGTATTTGCACGAGTCTAGTCCGCCACGACCGGTGTGCTGTCCCATTTGCACGGTTGCGTGGTCAGACTGCACCACCATGAAATTGCTTGCAAGCCTCTCATTACTGCTCGTTGCTATGGCGCAGGGGCAGCTAGAACTGACGCCCATCAAAATCGGCCTGGAGTGGTTCCTTAACCCGGACCACCTGCCGCTCGTCGTGGCGCTGAAGGAAGGCTACTTTGCCGACGCCGGCCTGGATGTGTCATTGGTGGAGCCGGCGGATCACTGGGAAGCTGAAGAAGAGATCATCGCGGGCCGCCTCGACGTGGCTGTTACTGAGACGCTTCACCTCGCACAAGATGCGGCGAAAGGCAAACCGGTCGTCGGATTCAGCCGCTTCTTGCACACGGACGGAGGTGTGATGTTCCTAAAGGGCAAGGGCATCGAGCGACCCAGTGACATGTGCGGTAAGACGATCAGCTACCCCGGCTACCCGGGCCCAGGCGGTCCGGCCATCGTCGGGACGATGGTCAAGGCCGACGAGGGCGACTGCAAAGGCAAACCTTTCGGCAAGCACGACGGCAGTTTCTACCACGTCGATGCGCTCGTCGGCGGCGCCGACGTCGCGACGCTCATCTTTAGCAATTTTGAGATGGTCGAGGCGAAGAGCCGGGGCCTCGACGCTGGGTTCTTTAGTTTGAAGGACTGGGGCGTACCTGGTCCGTCCCGCGGCGTCCTTGTTGGAGCCTTCCGCCTTGCGCTCGAAACGTCCGCGATGCTACTCATCGGGTCGACCCCACGCCATCGAAGCGCCATCTTGAGCTCGGCCTCACCGCTCGATCCACGCAGATTTTTGCCAGCTAGTTTTATTCACGACGCCGGCGAAACTCGAAGCCTCAGCGGCAGAGCTCCGAAAGCTGGTCCTCGCCGTGCGCCGGGCCACCGGGCTCATCAAGAGCGACCCGGAAAAGGCGCGCAAAATCTGGTTCGAACACACGAAAAAGAGCCGCCCGTTCCTCGCCCGACTCAACCCACGGACGGTGCGATCCCGCATGCGCGAGGCCCGCGTCGCCCGCGGGACCTTCGAGGCGACGCTACCGGCCTTCGTCAACGACAATCTTCTGGCGCCCGAGTACTGGTCCGCGCTCACCTCCTGGCTCGTCAAAACGGGGCAGATCGACCACCAGCCTCCCCGGTCTCCAGGCGCCCCTCTGGCCTACTGGACCAACCGCCTCGCGCTCTAGGTCCCGTCAACCTCCACGCTGCCGAGCAGGCGTATCTACGGACGTGGAGTCGCGCCGCTTAATTTTAACATGTCTAGGAAAGATATCTCTCACAAGTTACGTCCCGCTACCGCGGGGGGGTCTACGTCCCGCTACCGCGGGGGGGTCTACGTCCCGCTACCGCGGGGTATTAGCGCATCGAGGGGTCGCAGGGCCCGTCGAAGAGGAACCCCTCGCCGCACGGGGCGTGCGGGTCGGCGCGCGGCGCCCAGGTCTGGGGTAGCGTGATGCCCTGCGCCTGCGACATCGCGAGGATGAGGCCGATGGGCACCTTGATGGCGTTGAGCGCCCTGGCGAGGCGCTCGAGCCCTTCCGCGAGGCCGTGGATGAAGTGGGCCACGTTTTCAAAGGGGGAGGGCTCCGGCTCGGGCTCGTCGACCCACGACGGGGGCATGCCGGACCGCGGCTGCGGCAGGCCGCGTTTTGCCACGACGCTCGCGACGTTCGGTCGTATTGCGGCGATCTCGGACGCGCGGTAGCCCAGACTCCTCATCCTCGCGGCGTCGCTGTTGGTGACCGGGGCCGCGCTCGCGCACGTCGCGGCGAGGGCGCAGAGGGAGTAGCGCATCGTTCGCGACGGCAGATCGATGTGCTCGTGCAGTCCAGCGATGTCCTGGCGTGCCTGGGCTTTGTGCACCGCGGCTCAATAGCAGCTAATTTGAACTGCTCTATGCTCTCCGGACCAGGCGTTCGCGCCGTGGCGCAAAAGCGGCTCGAGCCAGTAGAGACGAGTCAAAAGCAGGGTTCACAGGCAGCTGTGCGTCCTGTAGGCGCGTCGCGTGAGAGAGCAGGCACTGTTTAGCTTGCATGTCCTTCGGGTTTATCGTGCGGGTATCTGGGAAAACGCGCAATTTTTACGCGGTGGCCCTAAACTACAGCTCTGCAGCTCTTTCGCACGTTCGGTGAGTGTTGGAGGTGCTCCACCACACCACTGACGCATCTTAGGGGAAGCGGCAGCAGCAATCGTGCTCCAAAAAAAACAAACACCAAGATGCCGATTGCGGACCTAGAGGCGAAGATCAAGGCCGTCATGGCGCGGTCCAAGGCGGTCTCGGCCCTCGCGGCGACGCAGGCACCTGTGCCGCCGCCGGTCGCAGCCGACCCGCCGCCGGCGCCGGCCGCCGCCGCAGCCGCCGAAGCGCCCGAGCCGGCCGCCTCGGCGTTCGCGCCGCCCGCGCCGCCGGTCGTGGCGGCGGCGCC
>Ga0302122_10002376_pt1 | contig 11770 bp, 6 predicted proteins | sample CB21_SCM_MG_FD_203115 | JGI IMG/M metagenome (GOLD analysis project Ga0302122, IMG submission 203115) | Marine microbial communities from Western Arctic Ocean, Canada - CB21_SCM | ecosystem: Environmental > Aquatic > Marine > Oceanic | place: Canada: Western Arctic Ocean | collected 2017-09-28
GCGCGGCGGGCCCGGCCGCGGGGGACGCCGGCGCGCCGCGGCCGGGCTCGATGAAGGAGGCGCTTCAGCGGGGCGCGCCGCCCTACGGCGAGGGGTCGCGACGGTTCCGCCGGACGGTGTACACGCAGGAGGACTGGCTCAAGCACCGCTCGTCGACGCGGCTCTTCAAGACCCTCGGGGGCACGCTCACCAGTGGCGTCGTGCGCTCGCTGCTGGTCGAGGTCGGCGTCGTCACCGGCTTCGCGCTCGCGATCGTCATGTGGAACGCCGTTTTGTTCGGGTACGTGGACCTCGCGAATGTTGCGCACGCGGCGCCGCTCGGCGAAATACCGGGCTACCTGCGCCTCACGCTGCCGGCGCTGCCCTTCACGCTCTCGAGCCCCGCGCTCGGCCTGCTCCTCGTCTTCCGCACGAACTCAAGCTACCAGCGGTGGCTCGAGGCGCGGATCACCTGGGGCCGCGTCGTCGCGTCCACGCGCAACGTGCTGCGCCAGGCCTCGGCGTGGCTCGACGCGGACGTGCCCGCTGCCGACCGCGCGCGCGTCCTTAGTGCGCTCGGCACCTCGGCCTGGGCCTTCTGCGCCGCGCTGCGGCTGCGGCTCAGCGCGGCCGACGAGCGCCCCATGATCGAAGACGAGCTCACCGCCGGCGCGGGCGATTTAATCGTCGGCGGCGGCGCCGCGGGCGCGCAGCTGCTGAGCGCCGCGCTGCTGAACGCGGCGAGCCCGCCGCTGCGCGCGCTGCGCGACCTAAGTGAGCGCGTCGTCGCGCTGCCGATGGACGAGAAGCGGCGCGTCGAGATGGACAAGTCGCTGATCGTCATGGGCGACTGCGTCGAGACGTGCGAGCGCATCCTCTCGGCGCCCGTGCCGCTCGTCTACACGCGGCACACGGCGCGCTTCCTCTCGGCGTGGTTGTTATTGGTGCCGCTCGCACTGTGGGAGCCCTTCGGCGCGAGCTGGAACCACCTGAGCATGGTGCCGGCGACGGCGCTGCTGGCGATCTTTTTGTTCGGCATCGAGGAGCTCGCCGTGCAGCTCGAGGAGCCCTTCTCGATCCTGCCGCTGCAGAAGCTCTGCGACGACGTGCGCGGCGCAGCCGCCGACCTGGTGGCGTAGCGGCGGAGCGCGCGCCGCGCGGCGAACGCCGCACCCCGCGCGACGGCCGCGCCCGGCGGGCCGGTCCGATGTCCTTGGGCGCCTGAATTGATGTACAAACGGCGCGCGCGGCGTCGAGTGTGTGATAAGTGAATTGATTGGCCTGTGTGGCTAGGTCCCTAGGGGACGGGGACCCGGGATTAGACGTCTAGACCTGACCTTTGTTAACACGGGTTTTCTCAGCTATGACTCGAGGGAGCCAAAGCTTTAGAGCTTAGCCATCAGCCGCATCGCTCATCTCGCGCGATCGCAACGTCTGCACCGCCACGTCCAGGAGCACTCGCTGCGTAGGAGACCTGCGCCGCACCTGCCGCGCGTAGCCTTTGGCTGCAGCATCGCCGCACGCACCGCTCGCGGCCGTACGCGTCACAGATGGACCGCCACCAGAAGCGCGCCCGCCTGGACCTGGGCAGCCACGTGAGCGCCGTGAGTGCCAGTCAAGGCCCGCTGCTCGCCCCGGGCTTTACCAGTCAAGTGCCCGGCGCGAACCCCTTCACGGGCCGGCCCTACAGTAGAAGATATCATGACATCTTGAAAGGAAGAAAAGACCTGCCGGTTTATGGGTTCCTCGACCGCTTGCTGGACTGCGTCAAGAACAACCAGACCGTGGTGGTCGAGGGCGAAACAGGGAGTGGAAAAACAACGCAAATCCCCCAGTTTTTGGTGGCGGACTACGCGAGAAGAGGAGAAAAATGCGTCGCGTGCACGCAGCCCCGGCGCGTGGCGGCCATGTCCATCGCGCAAAGAGTAGCGGACGAGATGGACGTTTCATTAGGGGATGAAGTAGGTTACTCCATCCGCTTCGAGGACACGACGGGCCCGAAGACGTTACTCAAGTTCATGACGGACGGCATGTTACTTAGAGAGGCCATGTCCGATCCGTTCCTAGAAAGGATGTCGGTGATCGTGCTGGACGAAGCGCACGAGAGAACGCTAAGCACCGATGTTTTAATGGGGTTACTGAAAGAACTCTTAAACAATAGAAAAGACCTAAAGTGCGTGGTCATGTCCGCCACTTTAGACGCGGAGAAGTTCCAATCGTACTTCGAGGGCGCGCCATTACTAAGGGTGCCCGGACGGACGTTCCCCGTGGAAGTCTTCTACACGCCGGAACCCGAAAGAGATTATGTGGAAGCGGCCGTGCGCACGGCGGCGCAGATCCACGCGTGCGAGGCCGCCGGCGACATTTTAGTGTTCCTGACAGGAGAGCTGGAAATAGAGGACGTGTGTCAAAGATTAAGAAATGAAGCTCTGAAATGCGGTCCGGAACGAGGCGAGCTGGTCGTTTACCCGTTGTACTCTTCGTTACCCCCGCGCCAGCAGAAGCGTATTTTCGACGCGGCGCCGGGTCCGCGCGTGGCCGGGGGCATGCCGGGCCGGAAAGTCGTGGTTTCTACGAACATCGCCGAGACGTCCTTAACAATTGACGGCATTGTGTACGTCGTGGACCCGGGCTTCTCGAAGCAAAAGGTGTACAACCCGAGAATTCGGGTCGAGAGTCTGTTGGTCTCACCTATTTCGAGAGCGTCGGCCAAGCAACGAGCTGGTCGGGCGGGGAGAACCCGGCCGGGCAAGTGCTTCCGCCTGTACACGGAAGTTAGTTTTAAAACGGAATTACAGGAGCAGACGTACCCGGAGATCTTGAGAAGTAAGATGTCCAACGTGGTTCTTACGCTGAAGAAATTAGGTATTGATGATTTAGTACATTTTGATTTCATGGACCCGCCGGCGCCGGAGACGTTGATGCGCGCGCTGGAGCTATTGAACTATCTAGGCGCGCTAGACGACGACGGCGCCCTCACTCCTCTAGGTAAGCAGATGGCCGAGATGCCATTAGATCCGCAATTAGCAAAACTGCTGTTAGCGTCGCCCGAGTACCGGTGCTCCAACGAGGCGCTGAGCGTCGTGGCCTGTATGTCCGTACCCCAGATTTTTCAGAGACCTAGAGCTAAACAAAGAGAGGCCGACGACGCCAAGGCCCAGTTCGCCCACCGGGATGGGGACCACCCCACGTTATTGAACGCGTACCACGCCTACAAGCACCATCATTCTGATGCGGGCTGGTGCTCGGAGAATTTTTTGTCGTCGAGAAGTCTCTCAAACGCGGACAACGTCCGGCAGCAGCTCCAGCGCATTTTAGAAAGATTGAACGTCCCCCTGGTGAGCACGCCCTTCGACGACCCCGACTACTACGTTAATTTGCGGAAGTGCATTTTGGCTGGAAACTTCCTCCAGGTCGCGCACTTGGAACGAGGCGGGTCGTACCTCACGGTAAAAGACAACCAGGTCGTGGCCTTGCACCCCTCCACCGTTTTGGACTCCAAGCCCCCGTGGGTGTGCTACGAGGACTTCGTATTGACTTCGCGAAACTTCATCCGGACGTGCACGGCTGTTGATGTCCGGTGGCTGTGCGAGATCGCGCCGCACTACTACGATCTGCAGAACTTCCCCAAGGGCGAGGCCAAGGTGGCGCTGGAGCGGTGCTACCGGCAGCTCATGCACGAGCGGAAGGAGTAAGTATGTTACGAGGCCAAACAAGCCCTGGAGCAATCCTGGAGCAGTGCTCCCGGCAGATCGCGCAAGAGCGGGCGGAGTAAGTACGCTACGCGCCCCCTAAGGGTCAATACCCACAGCCAACACGGTGGCCTTCTCGATGACGTCGCCCTCCTGGATGGCCCCCAGGAAGTCCTCGCCCGCGACACTGTAACCAAAGTTCGCGTACCGGCCGTCTAACAAGTTCTTGCCGGCGGGCGTCAAATCCGAATCGAACAACAGCCAGAAGAATTGGCTGGAGGCCGAGTCCGCCTCGTACTCGTCCCGGGCCATGCCCAAAGCACCATAGGCTTGGAACGGGAGGACCGTCGCCACGCCTCCTCTACTTCCCTCCTCGGTCGTCTCGCCGTAGGTCGGGGCCTTGTCGCCGTCCACGAACAGCTCCAAAGGTACACGTCTAGGCTCCTTCTTGGGGTCGCCGTCCTGGCCGTAGCCGATCAAAGGACCATCCGGGCCGTCCGGGTCCCCGGTCTGGACGACGAAGCCGTCAGAGCGCTGGATGGCCATGCCGTCATAAAAGCCCTTCTTCACCAGGTCCACGAAGTTGCCGCTCGTCAAAGGTGTGGTGTACCCGTCCACGACCATTTCTACCGTCGCTTGTTTATAACTTTTGCCATTCACAAAAAAAGTGTCGGCCTTGTCCGCTTTCCTAAAAGTAAACCGTACTCTAGCCCGCGTGTCCAGGCGGGGCACATCCTTGAACTCCGGAGGCGCGTTCGTATATTTAAAACCAGCAGGCACGAGGCGCGCCTCGGCCGCGCCGATCAAGGACGCGCACTTCTGCTGGGCCGCGCCGGCCTTATCTAAGGAATCTCTTTCCTGGGGCGACCCGGCGGCGCCTGAGTCCGCGATGAGGGGCAGGATCGTGTCCAGGGTAGTTTTGACCTCGTCCAGGATTTTGGCCACTTCACTATTCCCGCCCGCGATCACCTTGGCTTGGGCGTTCACGATCTGCGAGGCTTTAGAAACGTCGCCCTTGGCGGCGTTGATGCGCTTCACTTTTAGATCGTCGCCGAGCAGCTCCACCGCGCTCTGGAGCTGGCGCACCTCGAGCTTCCGCGTGGCACTCCCGATCTTGCCGTTCACGGGGAGCCCGTTCCGCAATAAGGACTGGGGGTCCTTGTTCACGCGCGAGCCCGCGCTCGAGGCCGCGTTCGAGGCCTTGGCGGCGCGCGCGGGCGCGGGGCTCAGGACGAGGGACGCACAAGCGAGCGAGGCCGCGGCGCCGCCCAGGGCCTTCCTCATAATACGCTGCGGCTTGAGACTCCGCACGTCGAGGGCGTGCGCCGTGAGGGCGAGGCCGAGGAGGCGGCGCATGGTGCTCGGTGTGCAAGTGCACGCTAGCGGTCACGCGTACAAACGCTGCGCACACTGCTGCACCAGTGGGCACGATGAGACTAACAGCGCACCAGTGGTTCAGTGCGGCTCGGTCTAAGCTCACGCTGAGGTTGAATGCAGGCTGAGCAAAAACCCGTCACAAATCGCAGGGCTGCTAGGACAAGAAAAGCACCGCTTGCGAGGTGTCCGGCGACGGATGGATTGGGGGCAGGCCCTCCCCGCGGCGGTCGCAATTCGGACTCTAGGGTTGGTCGGCCCCACAGCCAAGGGCAATAATTGGCAGCCACGCGTAACGCATCGAGGTGCTGCCGCAGACGCAGCGCTCTTCCAGCAGCCTGCTCACCGCGCGCAGCCAGAAACGCTGCTCGCCAGCGATACACCAAGGCGTAGCCGACGAAACCCGTCGGACTCCTCGGCGCGCGGCGCACCTTTAACACGGCCATGGACGAGCACGGCCCGGGGGGCGAGTGCCGCCGCCTCCAAAACAGCATAAGAACGCGGCCCCTGCCCTTTTTAGCAATGGCAGCATTGGGTATTTTTGCGCTCGGCACCGCGCTCATGCCAACACAACCGCTCGAGGACGGGGCCGTCACGGCGCACGTCATTCATGGGGTCGTGAAGTCGGCCGTCGTGGAAGAAGTGGCGGCCATGCGCGCGGCGGCGACGCGCGGCGGCGCCACGGGCTACCCCCCGGTGAAGAAATTGAGCACCATTAGAAAGCTGCGAATTTTAGTCACGGGCGGCGCGGGCTTCGTCGGTTCTAACCTCGTGGACAAGTTGATGAGAGAAGGCCACGAGGTGACTGTCCTCGACAACCTCTTCACGGGAAGGAAGAAGAACATCGAGCACTGGCTCGGGCATCCCAACTTCGCGTTGATCATCGGAGATGTGGTAGAACCAGTCATGTTGGAAGTGGACCAGATCTACCACCTGGCCTGCCCGGCCAGCCCGCCGCACTACCAGTACAACCCTATTAAGACCATCAAGACCTCGACCGAGGGAACGTTGAACATGTTGGGCCTGGCGAAGCGCGTCAAGGCCCGCATTCTACTAGCGTCCACTTCCGAGATTTATGGCGACCCCGAGGTCCACCCCCAGCCCGAGTCGTATTGGGGCAACGTCAATACGATCGGGCCTCGATCCTGCTACGACGAGGGGAAACGAGTCGCGGAGACCATGATGTACGCCTACCAGCGCCAGGGCGACGTGGAAGTGAGGGTCGCGCGCATCTTCAACACGTTTGGGCGACGCATGCACCCCAACGACGGGCGGGTGGTGTCGAACTTCATCATTCAAGCTTTACAAAACAAGGACATTACGTTGTATGGTGATGGTTCTCAAACGAGAAGCTTCCAGTTCGTGGACGATCTAGTAGACGGGCTCCACGCCCTCATGAACTCGAACTACTCGCTACCGGTGAACCTGGGGAACCCGGACGAGTACACGATGGCGGACTTTGCGTCCACGATAAAAAGGTTGACCAAATCAAGTTCTAGCATCGTCCGCCTGCCGGCGAACCAGGACGACCCGCGCCAGCGCAAGCCGGACATCACGACGGCCAAAACGCACATCGGCTGGCGGCCCCAGTGGAGCGTGTCCCGGGGCCTCGCCGAAACTATATCCTACTTCGAGCGCGAGATCGCGGACGCCGGCGGCGAGATCGTGCCCACGGGCCCGCGGGCCGCCAAGCCGCGGCCGCGCTACGTGGCGCCCAAGGCCTCGGCCTAGCTAGCTCCGTAAGTGTACCTGCAAAGTCTTACTCCTCGGTAGCGTCCATAACACTGCCAGTGGCATTTCTGACAAGGTATCTGACTAGGAGCTTTACCTATAGCCCCTCAGCCCCCCAGCCGGTCGTCTTGCGCCTCGCTTCAACACGGTCTAATTACACCCCTCGTCGACGCCCACGCGGCAGAGCTCCTCGGGCCACGCGTCGGGCCCGCTCCGCGGCACCACCCGCAGCACGTTCGAGGCGCCCGGCGTGCCCCAGGGCAGGCCCGCGGTCACGACGGCCACGTCGTTCTCCTCCTTCAGCAGGCCGTAGTCCGCGGCGACCTCGACGGCCGCCCCCAGGACATTGGAGAAGACCTGGTTTTCTTCAAACGTCGCCGGCGCTAATAACCGCGCGTAGACGCCCCAGCACAAAGCTAATGCACGAGCCGTGTCCTCGTTCGGGGTCAGGGCCATGATGGGCACGTTGGGCCGCGCTTGGGCTGCTTGCAAAACGGTGGTGCCCTCGGACGTGAACACGATCAGGCACTTGGCCTGGATGGCGTTGGCCACCTGCCTCGCGGCTAAAGTCACCGCGTCCGTCGTTGTGGTGGTGGCCTCTAATAACCGGAAGCCCACCAAAGCGTCGTGCGCCTTTCTATACGAAGGGTCGGCCTCCACGCGACTGATGACGCGCCGCTGCATGGTCACCGCTTCCTCGGGGAAGGCGCCGGCCGCTGACTCCGCACTGAGCATGACGGCGTCGGCGCCGTCGTACAACGCGGTGGCGATGTCCGAGCACTCGGCTCTCGTGGGGGTCGGCGACTCGATCATGGACTCGAGCATTTGAGTTGCTACCACTACAGGAATGCCCTTCGCTCTACAGAGATTGATGATCTGCTTTTGGACCACGGGCACGTCCTCCGGGTTCATCTCCACCCCCAAATCACCTCGAGCCACCATGATGCCATCACAAAGGTCCACAATATTTTCAATGTCCTCGACGGCCTGCGGCTTCTCGATTTTGGCCATCAGGCGGACGTGGGGCCTCTCACTATTTTTGACAATAGTCCTGAGCTCCTCCATGTCCTTGGGCCGTTGGACGAAGCTCAAAGCGACCCAGTCGATGTCCTGGGTTAGAGCAAAAGCTAAATCAGCCCTATCTTTAGGCGTGAGCGGAGACATGGGCACCGAGATGGTGGGCATGTTGACGCCCTTCATGTCAGAAATGGCGCCGCCGACCTCGACCACGCAGTCCACCACGTTGTTAGAAGATTTTGTAACTTTCAAACGCAGCTTGCCGTCGTCGATCAATAAAATATCGTCTTTTTTCAACGTGCTTAGGATCTCCGCGTGGGGCAGTCTGACACGACTGGCGTCGCCGGGCTCGTCCACGTCGTCCACGCGAAAGGCTTGGCCGTTCGTGAGGAAGACCTTGCTCTTGTCGAACACTCCCACTCTTAACTTCGGGCCCTGCAGGTCCGCGAGGATCCCAATCGGGTGACCGCACTTCTTCTCCAAGACGCGGATCTTCTCGATGAGTTCCCGTTTTTCATCATGACTTCCATGACTAAAGTTCAGCCGGAACACGTCGACGCCGGCCGCGAAGAGCTTCTCAAGCATCTCGGAGGTGCTCGACGCCGGGCCGACCGTCGCCAATTGCTTCGTGGACTTGCGCCAGCGCTCGGGGGCCGACTCCGGTAATGTGGCAGTGAGGGCCACGACGGGCGGCGCGTCCTCGAGCACCATGGTCAGTCTGCTGCTCGGGGAGCGATAGAGCTTTGAGAGAGGTGCCGCGCGCAGGACGAGCGCCGCGGCGCTGGACGCATAGTACAGGAGAACGACATGGAGCTTCATCTTTCCAGAGCTGCGTCTTCTGGCAGCTTTTACGAGGGCTTGATGTCAGGTCTGGCGAAAAACAGAAAGTGAAAACCCGTGACATCGCTGAATCGGACGAATACGAACAGTGGCGCTGTCTCAGACGCCCACTAGCCCTAGCACGGAATCACGACAGGTCCACACTACTAACTCACAATTCCCCGCCATCGTCCCGGAGCCGGAGCAATGAGCCGAACACCGCCGACACGGCGACGACGACGCCGCAGCCGCCGAGCACGATGAGCCACGGATAAACACGCCGCGCGGGCGCCGGCGCCGGCGCGGGCGCCGCGGCGACCTCGAAGAGCGCCCCGGCCATCCGCGCGCCCATTTCCTTGTTCCGCGCCTTGTACCGCGCCCGCTGCGTGCGCAGCGCCGCCTCGAGCCGGGGGAACGCGGGGGACGCGGGGAACAGGCGGCGGCCTTTCGCTAGAGCGGCCCGGGCCTCCTCCCACTTCGTGAGGTGGAGCGCGACCCGCGCGGCCAGGTACAGGGCCTTCTCGTCGCCCGGCGCCACCCCCAGGACATCACACACGGCCTGCTCGGCCTTGAGCCACGCCCCGAGCTTCATGAGGCTTTTCACGAGGTTGTTCGCGCATTGTACATAAATGTGTTCCGCCTGGACCCGGTCCTCGCCCTCGAAATCTCCGACGTGCAGCTCCTTCAGGACCTCCTGGTAATTCTGCGCCGCCTTCTTCCACATGCGGTGCCGGAAGTGGCCGTTGCCGAGGTCCTTCTTCGTTAATGCCTCGTGCAGCTTGTCCCCGCCCCGCGCCTCGCCGTCGCATAGACCGAGGGCGTGCGTCTCCAGCCGCCACGTCACGTCCGTCCTGGGCGGGATCTCGGACGTGTCGTCCGCCCGCGACGCCGCGCGCCCGTCTTCGCCAAACGCGAAGCGCCACTCGGCTTCCACGACGCAGGAAGTCCCCTGGCGCTGCCGCCGCAACGCCAACTCCAGCCCGGGCGGCACGTCCGCGTCGCCTATTTTTAACGTGCGCCTCTCACATCGTTCGAAGACGGCGCCCGTCTGGGTGCCCTCGCACGTGTAGGAGCACACGATGCTCTGCTTGTAGTCGGCCGCGGGGCCCTGGCCGCGCCCGACTTCTCTATACCGCACGCCCGGCAGCAGCGTCGTGACGGCGTCCGTGACGTCCTCGACGAGGGGCACGTCGGCCGGCGTGCCTTCGTCCTCTCCGTCGTCCTCAAAGTCCGCCGGGTCGAGGTCCTGCTGCGCGTCCATCCGTGCTACCTGCTCTCTCTGCTGTGCAGCTGTACGCCAGGCGACGCTGCGTGACGGTTATGTGTAGGTTCGCACTGTGCAGGCTCGCGTGCGCAGCTTTTTTTTTTTTTTTTTTTTTTTTGTTGAGAAACCCGTCCCCAGTTTTGTCCCCCCGCATCGCATTCTAGAACGCCACCGAGGCTTCAGACGCCCGGCCGCCACCCACGACACGAGGCCTGCTACCTTAGGCACCCCCCTACTTCCGCGCCTTCTTCTTCGGCGGCGCGCGGGCCGGCTTGGCCGCGGGGCCCGCCAGCGCCTCTGTGGGCGGGTCCCACGCCTCCAGCCCGGTCACCGTCGAGGCATCCACAAGTAAGTGCGTCTGGCCCACGGATGCGACAACCTGCCGCGCCACCAGGCCGTCGGGGCAGTCCATCTTGCCCGCCGTGTGCGACGACTTGGGCCCCGTTGTGCCAAACCCGAGCTGGCCGAAGGCCACGGGGTTGAACGCCCACGCGACGCCAGAGCCCTCACCCGCGAGCGCGCAGTGCGTGCCGCCCATGGCGAAGTTGGCCTTGTCCACCGTCCAGCCCTGCATGTTGTACTCCGGTACGGGATGCGTCGCGCCTTCTCCATTAGACCCTTTCAAAACGCCCCAGACCCAGACCAGGCCGTCGCCCTGCTGTTGGCTGAAGGGTCGGCCCTGGTACTCGGGCCAGCCCAGGCCGGCCGTGGTCACGTCGCCACATAACAGAGTGGAGAAGCGCGCGCCCTGGACCTTCGTAGGAGCTTCCCGCTGCTTCTGGTCCCGGTGCCCCAGCTTGCCGTAGCCGTTGTCGCCCCACGTGTAGCCGTGGCCTTCACTCGTCAAGCAGGCGGCGTGGTGCTTGCCCGCGCTCACCTGGATGACCTTCCCGTCTCGGATGTCCACCTTCGTAATAGCAGTTTCCGTGTATGTCATCTTGATTGACGAATCCTTGGTGTTGTAGGCGCCGTCGGAGCCCGTGCCCAGCTTGCCGTACTCGGACCAGCCCCAGCTGTAGAGCTGGCCGGCCTCGTCGGCAGCTAAAGAATAGTCCGTGCCGGCGGCGACGCACGTAACGTTTTCGAGAGGCACTTTCTTGGGCGCGTTGATATCGACCAGCGTGGTCTTTGTGATGCCGAGCCCTAATTGACCTCTTTCACCGGCGCCGCACGCGAAGACTTGGCCGGACGCGTACACCATTAACGTGTGCTTGTTGCCCGTCGCGACAGAAAGAGGCGCATCGCCGTCCCTGTCCCAGAGCGTGGCCCGGACCGGCCCGGGGTGGCAGTAGCCTCCCTTACTCCCCAGACCGAGCTGGCCGTTGCCGTTCAGACCCCAGACAAAAACGCCTTCGCCGGTCAATGCAACGATGTGCCCCGCCGAAGGGCCCACACTCAAGTAGCGCACCCGCTTATCACTCAAGGACGCGATGATCACGGGCTTGTTGAACTCCTCGCCGTTCGCGCCCTCCTTCTTCTGCTGGGCCTTGCCGGAGGGGCCCTTGGCGGCGGCGACGAAGTCCGCCGAGCCGCAGAAAATAACAGTGGTAGGGTTGGGCGTCGTCACCGTAATGGTCGAGGCCACGGCCGTCGCCTTGGCTTCGGCTGGGGCTGGCTCGGACTCCTCCTGCAGGTCCGCGAGGGCACCTAATACATTATCCGCCATTCTGGCGCGTGGGGCGCGGGTGACAGGTGATTTTGGCTGGTGCAGTGCGTGGCGCTTAAATACGGCCTTGGCTTGCGAGTTGGCTGGTCGCGGGCTCTACTAGGGGTCCTTAAAGAGCGCCGCGCAGATTTGAGCGCGCGAGAGGCTGTGCGGGTTTTTCAGCGTAGAGCCTGAGTGCTCCGCCGTACCAGTAATTCTCTGGGTTCGCTCCGGCCCTGCTAGACAAGT
>Ga0302122_10002377_pt1 | contig 11761 bp, 8 predicted proteins | sample CB21_SCM_MG_FD_203115 | JGI IMG/M metagenome (GOLD analysis project Ga0302122, IMG submission 203115) | Marine microbial communities from Western Arctic Ocean, Canada - CB21_SCM | ecosystem: Environmental > Aquatic > Marine > Oceanic | place: Canada: Western Arctic Ocean | collected 2017-09-28
CACATTCCGGAAACACTTCCCCCATCCGTATCCACTTTTCCGGGAATCCCGCTAAGCGTTGCGATTTCATTGAGTTTCGGAGTTTGAGAGTAGCGTCCGAGAATTGGAGCCAAGTCCACATTGAAATCCCCGCTCTGGGCAAAGTAGTCCACGCCTTCCCAAGGTTTATCGGGCCGTTCGCCCATACCTTCGCCGAATAATCCGTTCACAATGGAACGCTGTATAATAATCGGCACGTCCGCATTGTGAGAATTGTATCCGACCAACTGCGGCTTCCGAGAGCCGATCGCTTTCAACATAGTCTGCAGAATCGACTTTTCCTTCACCTTCTCGCTATCGCCCGTATCTGTCGGAAGCGAAACGAGTTTCAGTTTCACCTCTCCCTGTGATACTTCTCTGAAAATACCGGCGATCGAAACAATGCGACACAACACCGTTTTCAAATAAGGTTGCGGTTGCTCTTCAGTCGCCCCGGCTTCCGCCCAAAGTCGCTTCATCCCATCTTCGTAGGCTTGAACCCCTTCTCCTCCTACGCCGTGCAAGATCTCGGCAGACAGAGGATCTGGGATCCACTCGATATCGAACGAAAAGAGACAGGGAGCGATGGTCTTGAACACAAAAAGACGGTAAGCGAGGTGAAGGCATATTGTTAAGGTAATTCTTCCAGCGTCGTTATCCTTGCGTAGAAAACGGAAATCCATCAACACAACAAGCCATGCCATACGAATCAGAACTCGCCGTCGCTTTAGAAGCCGTACGCCAAGCGAGCGCCCTTTGCTCCACCGCACAAGCCGGTCTTACTTCTAGCGAACATATGGACAAAGCCGACAAGTCACCCGTAACCGTGGCCGACTACGGAGCTCAAGCTCTTGTTCTAAACACCTTAGCCAAAGCCTTCCCCGACGATCCCGCCGTCGGCGAGGAAGATGCGGGAGATCTTCGAAAAGAGGAAAACGCTGTTCTCTTTTCCAAAATCGTCAGCTACGTCCAAGAAATCGATCCATCAATGGATGAAGCAACGATTCTCGAATCAATCGACCGAGGCGGGCATTCGGGAGGAGCCACCGGACGTTTTTGGACACTTGACCCCATTGACGGCACAAAAGGCTTCCTACGCGGGCAACAATACGCTGTAGCCTTGGCGCTTATCGAGAATGGCGAAGTCCTCTTGGGAGTTCTCGGCTGTCCTAACTTACCCGTCGATCCCGATACGCCAGACGGCGAAAAAGGCTGCCTGCTCTATGCTGTAAAAGGACAAGGCAGTTTCCAAGCCCCTCTTAGCGATCTTTCAAAAGCGACCTCAGTGGTTTGCGATTCCATTTCAGAAGCTGCCCAGGCTGTCTTCTGCGAATCCGTCGAATCCGCCCACACCGCCCACGGTCGTTCCGCCGTTATCGGCGAACTTCTAGGGTCAAAAGCGACCCCCTTCCGAATGGATAGCCAATGTAAGTACGCAGCCGTTTCTAGGGGTCAGGCTTCTATTTACCTTCGCCTTCCTACCCGGCCAGGCTACGAAGAAAAGATTTGGGATCACGCCGCCGGATGCATCGTGCTAACCGAAGCCGGAGGCAACGTTGCAGACACTTTTGGCAACCCACTCGATTTTTCTCTCGGACGAACGTTGAAACTCAATAAAGGTATCGTTGCCACCTCGGCAGGCGTCTTTGATTCAGTCATAAAAGCTGTCGTAAAGTCCAGTCAGACTGATTCCTAGCCTAAGGGAAAGGTACGCCACCAAACGTCCCCTTGCCGTTCTCAGACGCTCGAAGAATCCATTTTGCGAATAGTATTTCTACGCGCTCTGTGATGGGAATACTTCTCAAACGTGCCTAGCGACTAAAGTTCAGCTGTTTCCAAGCGATTATAGAGGTAATCGCTCAACCACGAGGCACATTGAACTCACATTCCCACAGTCTAGGTCGGTTTACCAACGTTACGGCATTCATTCGCAGCGTCTGCTTCATTGCAGGCTTAGCTATCTTGATTCCGTTCCAAACGAACCACGCCCAATCGCTTTCGGCTTCTATTCAAGCCATGCTCCAAAACTTTCCCGAAATCAAAGTCGGGCAAGCCGATGTGCGCATTCAAGAAAGCACAATCGATACGGCCCGCAGCCAACGCCTTCCCCAACTCGGTCTCAGCCTAAGAGGCGGCGAAGAACGCTTTAGACAACCCTCGTCACGCTACTCTCTTGCAAAATTGGGCGGATTTTCATTTGACGCTAGTCAGCTCCTTTTCGATGGCGGCTCCGCAAGAAGCCGAATTCGCGAAGCCCGAGCCCTCAATCAACTTAGCGAAATTGAACTGGAGTCTACTCGCCAAGGCCTCGCCCTGGATCTTTCGCAAACCTACGTCGACATCATCAAATTTCGCACCTTGCTCGGATTTGCCGAAGAAAGCACTCGCATCCACCGAACCGCTCTCGACAAAACTTCGCAGAAACATCGGGCCGGTGCCGGTCCTCGGGCCGATGTCGAATTGGTGACCGCCCGTTTATCCATGTCGGAAGCGACCCTCCAAGCGCGACGCCGTCAACTCGCCTACGCAGTCACAACCTACCGTAAATACACTGCTCTCGACCCCGACGAACTAGAAGAACCCGAATTCCCAGACTGGGCCCTCCCGGTCTCAATCGAGGAAGTCAATCTAGGCCGCAACCCAAACATACGCTCAGCTCTGGCCAACATATCCGCTACCGAAGCACGTCACCGCGGAGCCAAAAGCGCTTTCCTCCCTCAATTCGACTTATTCCTGCAAAGCAGCCGCTCCGACAGCGCCCGATACTCTAATCAGCAACAAGACACTTCAGGCCTCGTCGTCATGTCCTACGACATTTTTGGCGGCGGTCGTCGCAAAGCCGATCTACAACACACGCTCTCCGCGATCGACAAGGCCACCTACGAACTCGAGACCACCGAGTCCGAACTAGGCGCTGCGTTCATGAATGCATGGAACGACCTAACCATAGCCGAGGAACGCCTCTACCGGCTTGAAGACTATCGCGACGCGATGACCTCTGTCGTATCCGCCTATCAAAAGCAATTCGAGCTCGGGCAACGCGCCCTCATCAATGTTCTCGACGTCGAGAACGAACTTTTCTCGGCCAAGTCCTCCGTCGCCGAGGAACGCTAAAAGCCACCCCGTATTCCGCTACCGTCAAACAAGTAACTTTTTCTACGGTCCGTAAATCCCGCGACCACCAGGGCCGAATATAATTGACGGCATTCGAGGCTCTCTTCTCGGAATCGGAGCTGGAAACCGTTCGTCTATCTCTCTCGATCGGGCCTTTAAGCTTTCCCGCTCCAAAGCAACAAAAGCTCCACCGTGCTCGTAGGTCAATTCCCGCATAAGATTGGCAAATTTCAGACCTGATTGGCTCAGAGACAAGGTGCTGCGAATCAAATTGGGAAACCCAATCGCATTTATAACGGCCAGCCGCTCTCCGTCTTTTCCTTTATTCAATTTATCAAGAGTATTGAGAACCGGCTCCGACTTGCCGGTAAACTCATCCCCGAAAACATAAATACCCATTTTCATCTCTTCATCTTTCGGGTTCGCTAAACGTCGAATCGCTTGCGCAACTCCTGGTACAGGATTACTTTCGCTATCGTATTGATAAAGACGAAGCGCGCGTACCATGTAGTCGCGAGTTTCCTTATTGTCCTTCATCCAAGCGCTACCCATACTGCGTCCACCGACGATAAATCGCCCATTCGCATCGAGTAACTGAATGCCTTTCACTTCAGGATAGGATTCCAAAGTTTCCTCGAATTTCTGAATAACATAGCCCCAAACCAATCGCGTATTGGGATCGCGCATACTTCCAGAGGTATCGATCACGAAAGCGATATGATTGCTCTCGACGGAAACTCCAACAGGTGTATTTCTCTCCGGTTTTTGCTCAATCTCGGGATCGGTCTGCCTAGCTGCCAACTCTTCCTCGAGATCCTCAATATCCGTTACGAACTTATCCTTGCTAAACTCTTTGTCGTTTATCTGCTCTTGGAGCTTTGCGATCACCGCGTCCAAGTCTTCTTCTACAATCTTCTTATCTTTTTCCTTCGTGTCTTCCATCTTGACCAGAATCGACGTTTCTTCAATAGCGATATCGTACTCATTTATTTGAAGCATTCGCTGTTGAATAATTCGTTCTAAAGCAATCCGAAGGTTTGTAACTTCCGTGGTTTTCTTTCCCATCGTAATTACGAACAAGAGAATAATCGCTCCAAACCCGCAGCAAATTACGTCCAAGAAGGACAAACTAAATATTTCTGTCGACCGTTTGCGCTTCATGTATTCGGCCAAGTTCTAGAGGGGCAGACCATCGCTCCGCCTTGATCATCCGCAAGGCGCCAAAAGTGAACAGCAGCACCCGGGTCATTTTTCATTGGATACAGAAGAACGTTAACAGGAACAGGAATGGTAAGCGCTTTCTTCGCCACGCGAAACATATTGATGCGATCATGATCGTCGACCACGCTAGAAGTCGTATAACTATCCGAAAGTGTCGGTAGGCCATCGACAATCAAAACGATTCGATCCGGCTCAATCGGCAGATCGCTCACCATGCTAAAAGCCTTTTCAAGGTTCGCGCCGTTTTCGGGCACGACTTCTTCTAGCAAATCGAGCACCTCTTTAGTAACCTTACGGTCCGACGGATCCATCCAGTCGACTCCGTAACTCGTTTGCAGCGGATCGATCTCATCATTAAATATTATCACTTTATAACGCGAACTCGGTTTCAGGGTTGCGATCAGCCATCGCATGCCTTTTTTGACCCGCATCCATTTAGGAGACTCTCGTTTTTCATCATCCGTATCGCTAAGTCGCCCGGAAGCCGCTTCCGGCGTATCATCCATCATACCCCCAGATGCTTCGATGAGAAAAACGACGTTATCGCCTTGAATATCGAAGCCTGTCAGGTACTGCCGACGAATCGGGTTGAGAATAGGAATTGGCGGTTTTTCCTCCTGCTTGGGCAGGTTTTCCTTATCATCAATTAGCTTTCCCAAGTCCTCTTCCATTGACGACAATTGAGCGAGAAGCAGAGCGAATTCATCCTCAAGCTCGGTCTGCATTTTAACCTTCACGATAATCTCCTCCTCAGCAGTATGATTCCGGTCGCGAATAGTAGACAGCGAGCGATGCAAATCTTTCAACTCCTTGTCCTTTGAAGAAATCTCATTCTCCATCTGCCCAAGCACCACTTGGATCTTCACTTCAATCTTATCCATGGTATCCGATTTCTTACCCACAGTTAAAACGAAAAGCAGTAATACCGCTCCGAAACCGCAGCAGATCACGTCCAAGAAGGACAAGCTAAATACTTGAGTTTCGCGTTTTTTTCGTTTCATCGGAGTTTCGGATAAACCAATCTACTCGATGCAGTGAACGAGCAAGAGCCGCTTTCGGGTTCCTTGTATTAAAATTTCAATGACATCTCCTGCCTTTAAGCTAACATCGAAATCCGTCTCCAAGCTTGCTCTTTCCAAGGCCTTGATTGCCCAACGATCATCCGCAAAGTTCAGATGGAACAGTGGCTGAGGCGATTCTAAGGTCTCGCGATCTGCAACCAAATCAAAGCGATCGCTTTCGCCGACCCCTACCAAAAACGACTCACCTTCCAAGCGGTAACCTAAACCATCGCACACAATATGGGTTGGGTTCAATGAACGACCTTCTCTAACGACGCGTATCGACGTAATTGCCGGCGACGTATCCAATGTTTGTTTCTCAGCGAGAGCATCCATTGAAATGCCTACTTCCACTCGCATTTCTTCAACGTCGTTCTTAACTTCCCAGTCTTTTCCGTAATTCGCAGCTCCGAAAGCCGCGCTTTCCGACGGCAATTCCTTCACCAGCCCCACTCCTTGCGAAACGATCGATTCTTTCAATCCTTGGATTGCCGCCGCTCTTCCGGACAACGCAATTTGTATCGCTTCGTCTCCAGTGGCAAAATCGTTCACCGCTCTCAAAATCAACTGCGTGAGCTGCTTCACCTGCGGTGCCAACTCGAATGCAGCCAGCTCTTTAGAGATCACCATTTGGCGAGACTTTTCTCGCGTCAATACTTCGATATTCGCCACGCTTTGACGGCCAAAACTAAACAAAGCTTCACGCGCTTGAGCATGAAACGCCCGTTCAATTTGACGATCCTCATTAATGTCGAACGACGTTTCGACCAAAAACTTATTCGACATCGATGTCGTAAATCGCTCCAGCATTTTGCTAAACCCATGTTGCGTCAATCGAGCGAAATAAACCCGTTCGAGCCCAGAGCGTTTGTGAAAAACCGAGATATGAGTAGCGTGAGCCAAAAGATCGACATGGAAAATTCGCTCGCCTTCGGGCACATTCCATAACCCTTCGCTGTATAGCGAAGCCGCGGCAATATCGACAATCCCAGCAACCGGAATTCCATTATCCGCGAGAATGCTCAAGAGCAGCCCTAAATGCTCTTCCGATTTTTCATTCGCCTCAAGGTAATGCCCCGGAACGGCAATAATCGCCCGATCGATTTCCCCGACCTCCTTTTCGATCCGCGTCGCCAAAACCTGAAAGAACTCGTAGGCCAATTGCGAGTACATGGTTTTACTGTAGTGCCCATCGAAATTCGTAGACTGAAAAGACAACTCATCAATGAACTTGCTACACGTGCGCCCGGGATAGACGAAGTTCATTTCCTGCGCCTCGGCTCCAAACCAAAGTTCTCCAGCGCGAGCATACGCGCAAGCCGGCAGCGAATCCGCCTCATTCCCTAAAGCCAAAGTACGCGAAGAGCCATCCTCCTTGATCAAAACGGCATTCACGCCGACATCGCTAAGTTCAATTCCTAGTGTCGCCATATCAAGTGAAGCTAATTTTCGACTCTTCGAGAGTAGGTTTCTTCATCAGCCCGATAACCTTCTTAGACGCATTATCCTGCAATTCGATTACGAGAGACTCTTGCTTCGATTGTAAAAGATGGACCATCAACATGAGCACGATACTCAACATCAAGGCCACGAAAGTAGAATTAAACGCCAAACCCAAACTGGTAGTCACTCCGCTGATATCGCCTCGAATCGCCATATCCGCCTGCTCCAACGCCTCACCAATACCCCGAACCGTTCCGATGAAACCTACCGAAGGGATCGCCCAAGCGATATATCGTATAAGCGAGAGATCCGATTCTAACTGCTCATAGGCCATTTCAGCTCTCTCTCTCATCGCGTGAGCCGCATCTTGAATCGAACGAGTAGCGTCAAACCGGTGCAACGCCGCTTGAATAACATCCGGCAAAATCTTACCGCGCAACCGCGGCGATCGTCTCAGTTGACTTTCCACTTCCTTATAATGGCCTAGAGCATCCTCGGGGATAATGCGTTCTCCACGAGAAATCTTAAGAAATGGATGTTCCATCATCGACTGCTCCCCTTGTAGTTTTACGAATTTGAATCCTATGATGATCGTCGCCCACATCATCAGAATAAGACAGGTTTCCTGCTCGATATTCTTCAAAAGCACGACCAGCGAGCGCTCGGGAACAAATCCCCCGTCTGGATTCTGACTCGCGCGAATATCGTCCATCATTTTAATCTCATCCGCAGCTGGTAGGATATAGGTATTATAGACCGTCACGACAACGACTATTGAAAACACAAGACCCACTACTTGGATAATGAAATCTCGAGAGAGAAACCCTTTACTCTTCATAATTTACAATCGCCTAGGACGGCTTAAACCAATTTCTATAAGTTACGCAATCTGACGCATTTAATCCAGCATTCGTTACGTTAATCTCTACGGAAAGCGAACGCTCGCGGATTCACTGAAAATATCTGCAACAAAGCGGATTTACAAATGTCAGCAAAAAGTCTACATTCGCCGACATAACAACGAATCCAAACCAACCAGCGATTGCGTAGTTAATTATTAAACATGAATCGGTCGAAAATTCTTGGAAAAACAATCGTAGCCCTCGTCAGCCTCTCCCTGATGACATTTCAGTGGGGTTGTGCAGGGCCCGCCGCCTCTAAAACCGTAAAAGGAGCCGGAGCTGGCGCCGCAGTAGGAGCCATTGGCGGGGCATTAACAGGTCAGGATACAGGAGGTATAGCAGCCCTGGGTGTTGCAGGAGCCGCGGTCGGAGCCACCATCGGAGCCATCCAGGAAGGCAGAGAACGCAAACGCCAGGACACTCTCGCCCAGCAACGGGCCTACAATCAGTCCATCGCCATGCAAAAACGGGCGATCGATAAGGAAAAGGCCACTTTGCAAGAAGAACTCGACATAGCCGAAGGTTTTAGAATTTCCAACGAAGAGCTCGAAGAAATGACCGGGAGAGCGGAAACCGCCGAAGGCCGACTCAAGGTTTTGCAGGCCAAACGTCAAGCCGCCATCGACCGTAAGAACGCCCTCGAAGAAGCGGAAGAACGTGAACAGGACGCATTGGCAGAAATCGACCGTCTCGAGAAGGAACTTGCCGAACTTGAAGGTAACAACGGCGATGGCACCAGCCCTTGAAAATTGATCTCACCGACCCGAGAACCATGAAACGCCCCCAGCACCTACCCTTTTACCTATTTGGAGCAGTCCTCGCGCTGCTGCTTTACGGCTGTAACACGACCTACGAAATGGAGGTCGATGCCATCAAGAATCCCAACATCCAAGATGCCGATTCATACGTAATCGTACCGCGGGATCCCGAACAAGACGTGAACGATCTTCGCTACATGGAAACCGTCGCCTACATCAAAACCGCTTTGTCGGGAAAAGGCATGTACGAAGCGATCAACGCCTTAGAAGCGGACATGGTCATCGAAGTTGACTACGGTATGGAGCCTCCTAGACGCGAAATGAAAGTCGTCGAAGAGCCGGTTTTCGCGACAATCCAAGAACCCGATAGCTATCAGACCGTAAGCCAACGAGATCCTAAGACCGGGCGGGTCATCACTTATACAGTGCGCGTCCCCGGGAGACGTTCGCGTGAACTGATTGGCTACCAGGAACGACTTGTTGCCGTTATCATCAACGAAAAATACATGGAGCTAACCGCCAAGGAAAACATGCTCGATGCGGTTTCCAGCGATATTCCTGCTCAAGAAATTTGGAGCGTTCGCGTGCGCAATTACGATGAAAACGACGATTTACGAGAGTACCTCCCAATTATGGCCGCATCGGTTGCTGACTACGTCGGCGAAGACACCGAAACGAATCACAAGGTAAGACTCAAAGACAACGACGAAGTTGTGGATTTCATCAAACGAGGAATTATCGCGACTCGCCCGGAAGAGGCTATCGATGCAACCGACTCTATCGGCGCTAATCAGTTCAGCGAAGACAATAACATCTAAGCTAATCGCTACTTCCGGTCGGACGGTTTCCCAAGAGCGTATCGAATAATCAATCGGAACGTTTCCCTTAGTCCATCGGGACGGTTTCCAACTCCGATGCTTGCTTCCGCAATTCCGAAAGCGATTCGAAATTGTTCGATAAGCGTTCGATAAGCGAAAAATAGGCTGTGTTTCGGGTCGTAAATATTCGTAGATTCTGAAGTCAATCCATTGAGCTCGATAATCCGTAGATTACGCCCAGCCATCAAATCCGCTTCCGACGGAACGCGGATATCGTAACGTCCAAAGTGAAACCCCTCTACTTCCCGACTCATAGCATCAACCGCTTCCTCTAATTCGGGAGTCATCAATCCTTCTCCATCTAAAAACAGGGCTCCTCGACAATGAGTCCCGAGTTCCGTCAGGGAATAAACTTCTCCCTCGGGAATAACTCGCTCCAAGTCCTGTCGATAGGCCTCCAAAAAGAACTTCGCCATCCCTACCGCTCGTTCATCGGTCAGAATCAGACGCTCCAAGGTCGATTGCCCATTTCCCGTCACGCGCATCAAACGTTTGTCGGTTATCGAAAACACTCGGCCCTTTTCTTCGTTAGGATAGCGGTAATAGAAGACCCCATACTCCCGCCCCGGAAGAAACTCTTGGGCAACCGTATCTTCCTTCTGGGCTTCGAAAAACCGCATCGCTTCCTCCTCGGAACTGATAACCTCTACACCCTGTCCTCGCTGGCCGACATCAGGCTTAAGAACGACTGGATAAGACAAACTCTGATCCCTCATAAATCCTCTAAGACATGTCTTTTTCTTCTCTAAATCCCATTCAAGCGGGATAACTTCGAACAATCCCACTGGTGATCCGAATTTCTGTAAGTGAGAGAGAATATCTCCTTTCGACTCATACACCAAACCACTCGCCGGCATGCATGGATTTACCGCAGTGAGCATCGTAATCGATCGATGCCGAACCATCTTCCAAAGAACGAAACCGATAATCGGCGGATAAAACAGCCACATCGGCCAATATTCCCAGCGAATCGTTCGTTTGAAACGCGAATAGAGCATTCTCCGTCCTCGCCAACTGAACAAGCCAGCCGCGAGCCGAACAAGCGTGAGAATAGCCAGCGATGAGATCAACAACCCCCAAAGAGCCCAGCCTTCGTATTGATCGAAAAACTCCAGAAACGCCCCGCCCATAATATATGAGAGACCAACAATCGCGGGCGTCCAAATCGCAGCCCCCAACAACAGAGCGAAAGCAAAACGAAACGCATTAGCTTTCACCACTCCTGCCACGAAATAAGTCGGCACTCGACTTCCTGGAATGAACCTGGTCGATACGATCCAAGCCAAGCCTTTCTCGTCCAACCAACGAGCGATGCCGTCAACCCTGTCTTGGTTCATTAATCGCCGAATGACAGGTAATTCCAAACCAGATCGACCCAAGACTCGCCCCAAGAGATAGATAAAGAAATCGCCTACAAAGATTCCAAGCAGACACCCGATAATCGCCACGTGAAGCGGGATCGTGCCTTTCGTCGCCAAAAGCCCACCTCCAATACACGCAAGATCCTCGCTCACAAAGGTCGATATCCCTAAAAGCGTCGCCATGAACACTCCGCTCCTCTGCATACCTCTAGCAGCCAACTCATCGACCAAAGCCGAGCCCTCTCGATGCGCTGCGGCGCCAATTTCGACATCGTCGACGAACCGCGACAAATCCCGACCGAACCGTTCTGGCTGACGATATATCGCCAAATGCCCCGCATCTTCATACGTCGCCAAACGCGACTGAGGCATCACAATTCGATGAGCTATCGCCGCATCGTAAGGCACCAAGCCATCCTGGTCTCCGCGTACGATCAATACTGGCTTCTCCCAAGCGAGCATCGCTTCCCGCAACGGCCTTTGATCCGTATCGTAAAAATTCCGAGCGTACCGATAGTTCAAAAGCACGCGATCAAAGTAGCCAAAGTGTGGAACAACCCAATCCAAGGCCCAAAACCCGAAAAGCTGCGCCGCGTGCAAAGCGTGATTTAGAGTGTAGTCGCCCAACAGTTCATATTCTTGCAACCCGATCGAAGACACCAATGTCAGCGACTTCACCAAGTCCGGGCGCGAATCGCATAACTCAACCGCGACGCCTCCTCCCATGCTATAACCCACCAAATGACATTCGGTCACCTGCAATTCGTCTAGCAGCTTTTCCAAATATAGCCCATGCGCCGTGATCGAATAATCCGAAATCGAACGCTGCGATCGCCCGAATCCAGGCAAATCCGGGACAATCAACCGATACTTATCTGACAAATGCGGTAACAGTGTATCGAATGTCGAAGAAGCCATCGGACTTCCATGTAAAAGAACGATCGATGGCCGACTGTCGGGAATTTCTCGCTTCGTATCCAGAAAACGAATTTCGACTTCTGAATT
>Ga0302122_10002378_pt1 | contig 11761 bp, 8 predicted proteins | sample CB21_SCM_MG_FD_203115 | JGI IMG/M metagenome (GOLD analysis project Ga0302122, IMG submission 203115) | Marine microbial communities from Western Arctic Ocean, Canada - CB21_SCM | ecosystem: Environmental > Aquatic > Marine > Oceanic | place: Canada: Western Arctic Ocean | collected 2017-09-28
GCCGCGGCGCCGGGCGGGCCGCGGACGCGCCGGCGCCGGCGACCGCGAGCGCGTCGCTCCGGCCCAGGGCGTGCGCGAGCGTCTCCGGGAGTTGTCGGCCCTTGATCACGTGTTGTCCAACCATGGTGCGCTCCAGGGGCGCCGGGGGCTGCTCGCGGTGCTCTGCCGGGGGCTCCAGGGGCTGCTCGCAGTGCTCTGCCGGGGGCTCCATGGCGGCCGGGGGCTGCCCTGCTGCGGGCCCCACCGGCGGATTTAAAAGGGCGCTTCGAGGAACTCCTACGGCGTCGATCTCCCCCACGATGGGACCGCGGGCCTCGATTGCGAGCTAGGCGACCCACTTGTTCGATGCCGGCAACTCCGTCGGAGGTAGGGCGGCTTCGGAACACGCACCCCGGCGGGAAGACACGTAGCGGACGGGTGTGTACTGACTTTACTGTTACTGGTGATGTCTTTCAGGCAAAACGGGTTTTATTTTAAGCCATACTGAATGAAAGTGTTGTAAACTATAGTACCCTCGAGCGAGGACGAGCGTTTGCAGCGTGAACACTTTCGTAGTGCTCGCCAGTGCTGCGATACCAAGCGCATCCGGGTGCCTCAGGGCGCTTGGCTGCCGCCTGCAGGACCGCAAAAGCCAGTGCTGCGATACCAAGCGCATCCGGGTGCCTCGGGCGCTTGGCTCTGCAGGACCGCACAAGCCATGGCCGACCAGGCGCCGCACGGGCGGGGCGTGGCCGACGCGCCGCCCTCGGACCTCGCCGCGCGGCGCGCCCAGGACCGCGTGACGCAGGACGCGGCGCTGAGCGAGGCGGTCGCCACGGAGCTCGCCCGGGCGCTCCAGCTGCCGGGCACGAACAAGACGCTGGGCCGGACGTTCGTGCGGTACGGCCTGGCGGCGCTGAATGAGCCGACGGCGGAGCGGGCCGAGGCCGTGTTCCTGGGCAAGGCGAAGGGCCTGGCGTCGATCCGCCCGGAGCTCGCGGCGCAGCTGCTGCACCGCGTCCGGGAGCGGCTGCGGAACGCGACGCTGCAGCTCGCGGCGGAGCGCGACGAGGCGAACGCGGCGGCCCGGGGCGGCTCGGCGATCATGGGCTTCTCCCGGGCGACGGCCGAGACGCTCGCGCGGGCGGACCCGCGGGCCGGCGGGCTTGAGCAGCGCGCCAAGCCGACCTTCCGGCGGCCCGCGCCGGCGCTGGGGCTGCAGGCCCTGGCCAAGGCGAAGCGCGCGGAGCGCGACCAGGAACTCCCGGGGGCGAAGCCGGGGACGCGGCCGCGGCGCAGCGGCCTCGGCGTCGACGCGGAGGCCTGGGAGCGGCCCGTGCGCCTAGACTCGGCCCAGACGACGGCCGCCGAGACGTTCTGGGGCCGCAAAGCGGAGGTACTAACGCAGCCGGACCTCGAGCGGCCGCCGCCCCCGCCGACGCCGCCGCCGGAGAGCTGGCGGGACCACGAAGGGGACAGCGATGACAGCGAGGACGAGGCGGAAAAAGAGGCGACGCGGAAACCGAGAGAGCGGCGGGAGCGGGCCGACGAGGATTTTGATAGGAGGTACTACGACGACGACGACCAGGCCCCGGCGGACGAGGCCTTCGTGGGCGACACTCTAAAATGGCAGGAGCGGGAGCAGGAGATGGCCCGGAGCCGGGCCAAGGGCGAGGGCGGCGAGAAGCTCGCAGGCATGTCCGCGCGGAGAAGTCAGCTCCACCAGGACCAGGCCGCGTGGGAGGAGAACCGGCTGGTCACTTCCGGAGTGGCTTCCGAAAGGGAGGCCGAGCTCAATTTCGACGACGAGGGGGCGCAGCGCGTGACGTTGTTGGTGCACCAGTTACGGCCGCCCTTCTTGGACGGGCGGGTCAAGTTCACGGTCCAAAACGACGTCGTGCCCACTGTGAAGGACCCCACGTCGGACATGGCCACGAACGCCCGGAACGGCAGCGCGCTCTTGCGCCAGATGCGCGAAGCTAGAGACCGCCAGAAGATGCGCCACCGCTTCTGGGAATTGGGGGGCTCGCGCATGGGCGCGGCGATTGGCGTTAAAGACGACGCCAAGGAAGAAGTTAAAGTGGAGGCGGAGGAGGTCTTTGATTATAAGCAGTCCTCGTCGTACCAGAAGAACATGAAGGAGGGGTCAAGCTTGACCCAGAACGCCCGGGCCTCGGACTTTACCGCCAAAAAAAGCCTGACGGAGCAGCGCCGGGCGCTGCCGGCCTATTTAGTAAGGGAGGAATTGCTCACTGTGGTGCGAGATAACCAGGTGGTCATTGTCGTGGGCGAAACCGGAAGTGGGAAGACGACGCAGCTCGCCCAGTACTTACGGGAGGACGGATTGTGTCGGGACGGCGCCGTGGCCTGCACGCAACCGAGGAGGGTCGCGGCCATGTCCGTGGCCGCGCGCGTCGCCCAGGAGGTCGGGTGCGAATTGGGAAGCGCGGTGGGCTACGCGATCCGCTTCGAGGACGTCACTAGTGCGGAGACGCAGATCAAGTACATGACGGATGGGGTTTTGTTGCGGGAGAGTTTGAGGGACTGCGACCTGGAGAAGTATTCAGTGGTGATCATGGACGAGGCCCACGAACGCTCATTGCACACGGACGTCTTGTTCGGTTTACTAAGGGGCGTTTTAGCAAGGCGTAGGGATCTGAGGCTCATCGTGACGTCAGCAACCCTAAACGCGGAGAAGTTTTCTAACTTCTTCGGGGGCGCCGCGCCCATTTTTAGAATACCGGGACGGACCTTCCCCGTGGAAAAATATTTCGCGAAGAGCCCCTGCGAGGACCACGTGGACGGTGCCGTGAAGCAGACGCTGGCCATTCATTTGAGCTACCCCCCGGGGGACATATTGGTGTTCATGACGGGCCAGGAGGACGTCGAGGCGACCTGCGCGGCGATCGCCGAGCGATTAGGCACGCTGGGCGACGGCGTGCCGCCTTTGTTACTACTACCCATGTACTCGCAGCTCCCCGCGGACCTGCAGGCCAAGATCTTCGAATGTTCAGAGAACGCGCAAAGGAAGTGCGTCATTTCCACGAACGTGGCCGAGACCTCCATAACTTTGGACGGCATACGGTACGTGGTGGACTGCGGCTATTGTAAATTGAAGGTGTACAACCCGCGCGTCGGCATGGATTCCCTGCACGTGACGCCCATCGCGCGGGCGAACGCGCAGCAAAGGGCGGGTCGGGCGGGAAGGACGGGCCCCGGGTTCTGCTACCGGCTCTACACCGAGAGGCAATTCAGAGATGAACTGCTGGAGACCCAGGTTCCTGAAATTCAAAGGACCAACCTGGGGAACGTGGTCTTATTATTGAAATCTTTGGGTGTGGAGGACCTGCTCGACTTCGCGTTCATGGACGCGCCGCCCCAGGAGAACATCCTGAACTCCATGTACCAGCTCTGGGTCCTGGGCGCGTTAGACAACACCGGCAGGCTCAGTGCGTCGGGCGCCAAGATGGCGGAGTTCCCCCTGGACCCGCCCCTGGCCAAGATGCTCTTGTTTGCCGAAACTTTAGAATGTACGCAGGAAGTGCTGACTGTGGTGTCATGTTTAAGCGTCCCTGCGCTATTTTTCCGGCCCAAGGACCGGGAGGCCGAGTCCGACGCGGCCCGGGAGAAGTTCTTCGTCCCCGAGTCGGACCATTTGACTTTGTTAAACGTGTACGAGCAGTGGAGCGCTCGGAGCTTCGACAAGAACTGGTGCGACCGGCACTATGTGCACCACAAGGGCTTGCGGAAGGCGCGGGAGGTCCGGGGCCAGCTCGAGGATTTGATGGAGCAGCAGCAGGTCCGGCTCCTAAGCTGCGGGCAGGACCGGTGGGATATCGTAAGGCGGTGCATCTGTTCCGCCTACTTCTTCAATGCGGCCAAATTGAAGGGCGTGGGCGAGTACGTGAAGTTGCTGAGCGCCATCCCCTGCCACCTGCACCCCTCGTCGGCGCTGTTTGGGCTGGGGTACACGCCGGACCATGTGATCTACCACGAGTTAGTGTTGACGTCGCGCGAGTACATGAAGGTCACGACGGCCGTGGACGGCGAGTGGCTAGCCGAGCTGGGGCCCATGTTCTTCAGCATCAAGCAGAGCTACCAGGACCGCGTCGCGAAGCGCAAGCGCGAGCGCACCGAGGCGGACGCAATGGAACAGGACTTCGAGGACGTCCGGAGGCTGCGGGACCTGGACCAGCGGGCCAAGCTCCGGGACAAGCTCAAGCTCGAGGCGACGCCGCGGCCGGGCACGCGCATCTGCACGCCGGGCCTGAGCGCGCGGCGGCCGAAGCAGGGCGCCGTGCCGCGCGGCTTTACTAAGTAGTCTACCTGTGCGGCGTCCCGATTGCGCGCGTGCGTGACCCCTTATTGGTACTGGCCCTACGAGGGCCATGTGTGTTTCTGTTGCGGTGCTAGGACTTGTGGGCGGGGGCCCGGGGGGGAGACACCGCGCGTCGCCGGTTCATCGGCGGCGGGCGCGGGCCGCGACTGTCTTAATAGCATACTTCCTTCTAAGCAAAACCACCTCGGCGAAACCCCCGGGCAAAGGGTTCGGGTTCGGGTCTGAATCAAGGAGTGGAGAGCAGTCTCGGGCCCTACCCATAGGCTGCCCAGACGTAACGCGTGGCACATTAGGCAGCCGCAGTGCAGCGTCAATCCATCCGTAAGCGATGCCAGGGCTGGACGCACAAGGTAATCCTTACTTTGTTTTAAGGAAGGTAATCCTTTTTTGGTGCGTGCGGTGCGGGCAGCCGTGGAGGGACAGCCTGGCGGGCGTGGCGCGGTACGTGCGCGACCGGCGGTCGGCGCGGGACGTACGGCCGGCTGGACAGCGGCGCCTCGTGCTCTTCCGGACGCACGTCGCCGACCCCCTGACGGTGCGTGCGGCGTCCCAGATGGCGGCGTCGCTCGAAGCGTCGCGCTACGACCTCTGCGTCATGTACGACTCCGATGCGATACCGGACGCGCCGCGGCGCTTCGGCACTCTCAACGAAACCGTGGCGTTCGAGGGCGTGTCGCTCGCCGACATGCTCGGCCGCTACCCGGCCGTGCACCGGCGGAGTGCGCTCATCAAATCGCACTACCAGCAGCTCGCGTACGCGCTCGTGGCCGCCCGGCGGGGCGTGGAAGCCTCTTCCTTCGTCTGGGGCGTCGAGCACGACGTGGCGCTGACGGGCGGCCGGTGGCGCGCGCTCTTCGAAGCCCACGACGACGTGGACGCTCGAAGCTTGCTCGCGTCGCGCGTCGGCTGGGCGCCCAAGCTCGACCCGGTCCACGGCGGCGGCGCGTGGAACCTCGCGCACATCCACGGCCCGGGCTTTGCGCACACGCCCCTCGCCGACGTCGCGTTCATGTTCGGGAGCATCACCCGGTACTCGGGAAGGTTCGCGGCGCACCTCGACGCATTGGCGCGGGGCCCCTCCCCGACCTACGGCCACAGCGAAGCGGCGACGCCCTCCCTCTGCAACGCGACGAGCTGGTGCTCCATGGGCAACCTGAGTTCGGCGTGGGTCGGCCTCAACGAGTACCAGCTGCCCCGGCCCATTACCTCCGAGGTCTTCGAGGAGCTCGAGGCGCTCGCCCCCGACAAGCTCTTCCACCCCGTGCGCGACACGGGCTCCGCCTCCTCGAGCTCCGCACTCAAGCGCGCCACCGGACGCGTCGCCGGTCGCGTCGGCACGACCGAGGCGTCCAACGTCGCCCGGTGCGTCCTCGCGAACCCGCGGCCCCACAAGCCCAGCTACAGCTGCCCCGTCGGCTGCCGTGCGGAAATCAACCAGTGGGGTTATCCTGAGGATTATCGCGGAGACCCAAGTGAACCTCCACGCCATCGAGCAGGCGCGGTTACGGGGACGACGTCGCGTCGATGGCTATTTGATTTTCACGCAGGTCGGCTGCCCCTGGCACCGCCAGCGGACCTGCCCCACGGTCAACTGCCTTTGGGGCGACTCCGAATCGACGTACGTGCACATGGCCGTCGAGGAGTGCGTCTTCAAATGCAGGAGGAAGCCCGAGGGCTGCCCGTACGTTGTAAAAATGGCCCCTACTCCGTCACGGCCCTCCTTCACGAACGGGATGCTTCGCCGCGCCGTGAAGGAGTATCTCGCCGGCGGAGTTGAGAAGCAAAGAATTGTGGCACAGTATGGACCTATAGGCACCTGGGACGTGTCCAAAGTGACGAATATGAAGAGATTGTTCCAAAACGAACGTACCTTCAACCAACCGCTCAACGGCTGGAACGTAGCCAACGTAAAAAATATGTTCGCCACGTTCCATCGCGCAGAAGCCTTCGACCAGCCACTCGATGCATGGAACGTGTCCAACGTGGGGAACATGACCCTCATGTTTTCCGGCGCACGGTCCTTCAACCAGCCGCTCCACGCTCCTTGGTACCAGGGAGCGGCTTCCACGTAGGCTTATCTTAACTTTGTACAAACAGTATCTAGACAAAAGTAAGTAGCAAGGGGGCTTCTAGAGGGTGCTTCGCGTAAAGGGCTCACTTTGAGTCCGAGTCGACGGACAACCCGCGCGTTCGCCGGGCGAGCGTGCCCACGATCTGGTTGGCGTATTTGGGGAAGTACGCTTTCGGGCGCGCCGCGAACCGCGCGTCCCTCAAGCGTCGGCGCGCGGCTACCTGCCCCGGCAGTATCAACGGCGCCGCGGCGACGTCGCCGTGGCCGAGGAACGGGATGACGCAGGTCCAGAGGACGTCCCAGGGTAAGAGCGGCGACTCCCGGAGCATCTTGACCACGAGTCGGAAGTCGGCCCCGAAAAGGTGCTCCTGGTCGGCCCAGCGCGGGCCGACGAGGCGGACACGCGCTAGCTTCTCCCACCGCGGCCGCGGGGTGGCCGCGGAGATCGCCGCGTCGATCTCGTCCCCCGAATCGTCCCCCGACTCGTCCTCGTCGCCGTCGCCGCGGACGAGCGGCGCGAAGTGCACGGGGACGAGCTCGGTGACGTCGAAGTCGCCGGGTTCCCGGGCCCGCACCACCCGCACCAGCGCCTCGTCCGCGCCCGGGGACAGGGGCATCCCGGCCGTCGCCTCGAAGGGGCCCACCATGACGCCGTCCGGCTTGAGTAGGCGCCCGAGCGTGTCCGCGTCCTCCATGCGCGCGCCGGCGCCCACGTAGATGCGGTCGAACTTGAGGCTATTGTCGAAGTCGAGGTCGAAACAGGAGCAGGAGACGACCCGCACGTCCCGCACCTCGGGGAGCGCCGCCGCGCCCAGCCGGCGGAGCGTCGCGCGCGACCGCGCGGCCAAGTCGGCGTCGCGCTCGACGCACACGTGGACGCAACCCCCGCCCATCACCACGGCCGCCAGGGCGCTCAGGTAGCCGGTGCCCGACCCCAGGTTCAGGAAGCTCTGCTTCGCGTTGTTCCGCCCCCTTTTCCATAGGCAGAGCGCCTCGAGGGCCGCGCCGTAGATCGCGGGCGCCGAGAGGTGCACGTGGGTGCCGCTCACGGCGTCCCGGGCGCGCAGCGGCGCGTCGTCGTACGCGCGCGCGTGGCCGGCGGGGGCGAACACGGCCCGGTCGACGCGCTCGAAGGCGGCCGCGACGGCCGGCGTGCGCACGGCGCCGCGGGCCACGAGGGCCCGGGATAGTTCCTGGGACCGGAACGCCGGGCTCTCCGGCGTTGGATGCAGGACGAAGATTGTCGAGCTCGAGATTGTTTGCACTTCACGCAGAGCCAATGCCCAGGGTGCTTGGGCCATGCTTTTGCGGGAGCTGCTTTCTTGTGTGGTCTGGCGTAAGCGGCTGGCTTTTGACGTCCCTTGCGGGAGCTGCTTTCTTGTGTGGTCTGGCGTAAGCGGCTGGCTTTTGACGTCCCGAGAGCAAAAGTCAGAGCCAAACTCTAGATCGGCAGCCCGCACGATCAAAACTAGACAACATGACCAGGTCGGTTGGTCTGGAGAGAGACCTCCTACACTTACTTAATACTACACGAAACAAATTACATCACCAGCCGCACGTGGCTGGAGCAGCCGTCGCACGGCACGAGGTCCCCGTCGGCGCAGGGCTCGTCGATGAAGACTTCGAACACGCCGCCGCAGCGGCACGCGAAGGTCCACGTCGCCAGAGGCCCGTCCGGGGGGCTGAAGTCGTCTAGTGTTACGTTCAGCCAGACGACCGCGCGGGCCTCGGGCCCGTGTCGTTCGTCGTAGGCCGCGCGCGCCTCCGCGGACCCGAGTTTTTGCCACGCGGCCTGGAGCTGTTCGAATTCAACAGCCTTGGACGGGTCCTTGTCGGGGTGTAATTTCAGCGCGAGATTATGGTAGGCCCGGCGCAGGTGCCCCTGGTCGGCGCCGCGCGGCACGCCGAGCACGGCGTAGGGGTCCCCTTCCTCTGCGGCGGCGCCGCGGCCGGCGGCGTCCGCATCCATCCGTGCGCGTAGTGAGCGCTGGTAATGTGCTGCTGTGCTCCTCTGCTTGGATGCGGTGCGAGTCGCGGTTGCTGCGCCGCTGTCCGGAGGTTTTCGGTCGCACCAAATACGATGCAGACGGCGGCTGTTCTACGTCCGCGCCCCACACCGTGCCAAGCTTTCATGCATGGAGCTGTTGAGCTATTCATCTTGCATTGACCTCCCACGTCCAGACTTTCCTATCTTTCCAGAGCTATCCACGTGGGCCCCGCGAAGCCTCACTCACGACGGTTTGCCAAGTTTTACGCTTGACGGGTTTCACGCTTGCATCGAGGATCTCCAGACGCAAATAGGACTTGTACGCAGCCCGAGTCGTCCTCAAACTCCGTTACGAGCATATCGTGGTTGCGTTTGGGTAGCGAGCTTCGCGTGGTGCGAAAAAAACGGCTCGCGACGCGCTGACCACTCAAAGCTCGCAGCAGCTAGCCGCGGCGCGGCCCGCCTCGGCCGCGCCGAAAAGCCCGCCCCCCGCTGCCGTGGTGGCCGCGGTCCGCCGGGCGCCGCCGCGCGTCGCCGCTCACGCGCGCCCCCCGCAGGTCGAGATGGCACGGAGTTTGGCCCTGGTCCTCGCGGGCGCGGCGGCGCTGCGGGCGCCCCTCCAGACGTGCCGCCGGACGGCGCTCCAGTCGGTGGAGCTCGGCGTCGGCCCCGAGACGGGCGGCGTCATGTGGGACCCCGCGGGCTTCGGCAAGCTGGCGAGCCCGACGACCATGAAGTGGTTCCGCGCCTCGGAGCTCAAGCACGGCCGCGTGGCCATGCTGGCCACGCTCGGCTGGGCCTGGCAGTCGAACGGCGGCGGCCAGATCCCCTTCCCGCTCGCCTCGGGCCTGGCGCCGCTGTCGGCCAAGCCCCTCGAGGCCAACGCGCAGCTGTGGAACATGGCCTCGGGCATGGGCTTCATCCAGATCATCGCCGTGTGCGGCATCATCGAGCTCGTGACGGAGGCCACGGGCACGCACTACATGTCGCCCGGCGGCAACGGGTACATCGACATCTTCGGCTACTCCAAGAGCGGCGAGGACCTGAGCGAGCTCCAGACGCAAGAGCTCAAGAACGGGCGGCTGGCCATGATCGGCATCATCAGCTTCATCTCCGCCTGCCTCATCCCGGACAGCGTGCCCGGCTACCCGTGGCCCAACTAGGGGCGTAAGATGCGAGTGCCTCGCATATGATTAGAGGTCAGTCCCCCTTCTCGCGCGTCGCCCGATGCCGCAGGGACCGCGGGAAGAGGACCTCGTGCGCGTTGCGGAGGGGGCCGCGGTCGTAGGCGTTCGCGGGCGGGGCGCCGGCCCGGGCCCGCCGGCGCCACTTGTAGTGCTCGTTCGTCGTGCGGCCCCGCCAGACGAGGCGGAGGTGGTAGGCGAGGAAGCCCGCGACCGCCGCGCCGAGCACCGCGCACGCGAGGGCCAGCCCGCACAAAAGGCGCTCCGTGTGGAGCAGGAAGTGGACGATGACGCCCCGGGTCGCGGCGACAGGCGCGCGCTCCACGTAGAAGGTCGCGCGCGTGAGGTCCTTCGCGTCGATGACGTCCAGCAGGAGGAGGAGCGCGCAGGCCGCGCCGTAGACTAGTAGGAGCGCGTGGCTCGCCAGGAAGAGCAGGAACCACCGGTAGTTCTCCTCGCCCACGGCGACGTTCACCCAGGGGCAGAAGTGGTCGAAGCGCGCGACGACGCACCCCGTGACGCGGCAGAACTTGGCGCGCGCCGGCTTCCGCACGGCGATCGCGGGGCACGTTCGGTCCGGGAGGAAGAGGTGGCCGTCGGGCGCGTAGCAATCGTGCTTGGCGAAGGACGCGGCGTCGACCACGTAGCCCGGCGGCGTGCCGCAGACCTTGGCCCAGGTCCCCAGGCACCCCAGCACCGCGAGCAGCGCGTAGGCCCGGTGGTGGCCCGAGAGGGTCGAACAGGGCACGCGCGGGTACAGCTCGGCGAGGGCCAGGCCGTAGCCGCCCCCGACGAGGAGCAGGTACACGAGCTGCAGCGCGGGGTTCGGCTCGTCGCAGAGGTACGCGGCGCAGCGCGCGCCCCGGCGCGCGCCGACGCACGTTCGCATCAACAACTCCGGCGCGTCGAGGAGCCAGGTCGCGACGGCCGCGAGGCGGCCGTCCCCGTCCGCGTCGACGCACGCCACCAGGAACAAGGCCGCGGCCGCCGCGGCGTAGCTCGCGAGGAGCGCGCCCTGCAGGAGGGCCAGCCACATGGGGTTGGCTACGCGGTCCGCGCCATGGCCGGTTGCCTACTGCCGCGAGCAATGTGCACTTGTGCGACTCTGCTTTTGGCTACACCTATTACAGCAAAAACCCTCAACCCGAGCATAAGTCTTCAGGACGGGTTTTTCCTCGGAGCCGCTAGCTATTGAGCCACGCTATCGACGCATGTATCATGTTCTGGCTCGCCTGACTGTAATGGCGTTGTGCCTGCTGCCTGCCGCGCAGGCGCTCGCTGCCAGCAGCAGCGCGGGGCGCAAGCCGCGGCGCGTGCTTGCCGAGCTGCCCTTTGCCCAGGCGCGCGCGATGGCGCGGGCGCTGGGCATGGCGAGCCGCGCGGAGTGGGACGCGTACGACTGCCCCGGCGCGTACCGCCTGCCCAAGGACCCGCACGTCGTGTGGGCGTCGCACTGGCTGGGCTGGGGCGATTTCCTCGGCGTGACCCTGCCCTTTGAAGAGGCGCGGGCGGCGGTGCGGCGGCTCGGGCTGGCGAGCGAGGACGCGTACACGCGCCTGCTGGCGGCGGGCGCGCGCCGGGAGCGCACGGAGCACGGGGCCTGGAACGGCGGCCACGCGCTCAGGCTCCGCCCGGAGGCCGCGGTCACTTCCGGCGTGGACACGGGGCGGCTGCCGGCGCTTCCGGATCGCAAGTACAAGGAGGAGTGGCGGGGCTGGGACGACTGGCTGGGGCTGTGATCCCCCGCCGCTGTCGCGAGGCTGGTGGTGGTGAAAGCAAGAGAGGACGGCCAGCCGCGGTTGTGTGTAAGAATTTTTCAGGTACTACTAGTAAACAAGTTGTACCGCAGAGGCAACTTACCGCGGGGGGGGCGTCACGCGACCGCCAGCGGCGCGCTGCCCTCGAGGAAGACGCACTCGGCGAAGCCGCCGCCGTCGTGCGACGCGTAGTAGTGCGGCGGCGGGCGCAGGACCGCGGGCGGCGGCGGGGCCGGCGCCGCGTCGAACGATGCGCGCGCGTCGGTCGGCGCCGCGACCATGACGGCGCCGTCGCAGAACGCGGCGACGCGGTGCGCGTGCAGCGGCGCGCGGGCGAACTCGAGGTCTCGCGTTTCCGCCGGCGGCGGCGCGTGCGACGCCCAGTCGGGGCGCCGGCGCGCGACGCGGACCGCGTAGATCCCCGACGACGCGGTCGACGCGTCG
>Ga0302122_10002384_pt1 | contig 11750 bp, 7 predicted proteins | sample CB21_SCM_MG_FD_203115 | JGI IMG/M metagenome (GOLD analysis project Ga0302122, IMG submission 203115) | Marine microbial communities from Western Arctic Ocean, Canada - CB21_SCM | ecosystem: Environmental > Aquatic > Marine > Oceanic | place: Canada: Western Arctic Ocean | collected 2017-09-28
TTAAGGGGTTACTTGGCCCAATCCAAACTGACCAAGGACCATGGACCTGGAGACCCCGGATCACGAGCCATGCGCCTCGGACCACGGCCCTTTAGTATTAGCCTTGTAAATTCATTCGGGGGTAATTTTGTTTGGCTGTACATCTCGGTTCACGCACCAATTTCAAGCTAAACCGTGCCGCTGCTCTCGCTGAGTGGCGTCAATTATTGAGCGCATAGATTTAGGCTGTGGGAGCAATCTGATAGGTGTTCGCCTTGGCCTAACCGCACTATAATTATTTATAGACCAGCAGCCAATCTTGCACTAACATTGCTAGCGGACCTGTTGGTGGGGCTGATCAACCACTGACCAAACGAGACCATAAAAGAGGCCAGTAATGAACGTAGCAATAGTGAGACAACGTAATGCAGAAGGTGGACTTTACGACCACACCAAAGAACATGATGCTTGCGGGCTTGGTTTCATAGCTAATATTAAGGGCCTTAAGTCTCATAAAATCATTGAAGATGGTATCCGCATTCTTGAAAACCTTGAACATCGGGGCGCTACGGGTGCTGATCCGCTGATGGGTGATGGCGCGGGAATACTGTTTCAGATTCCTCATTCTTTTATGGCTGAGGAATGTGGTGAGCTGGGCTTTGATTTGCCTATGATCGGGGACTACAGCCTTGGTTACTTTTTCACACCAAAAGACGTTGAATTACAGGATAGCATCAAAGCCATTATTGAGGCTGTATCTGAAGCCGCTGGTCAGCCGGTGATCGGCTGGCGGCTGGTTCCAACCGACAACGCATCGCTCTCCCAGGACCCAGAGATTATGGCTGCAGAACCTGGTCATTTACAGGGGTTTTTTGCCCGGCCTGCTGGACTCGACGACAATGCTTTTGAGAGAAGTGTGTATGTCTTGCGCCGCGAAATCTCAAACGCTGTAATTGAGGCTATGGGCCAACGGGAAGATTTCTACCCAGTCTCGATGTCGTCGCGTACTGTAGTATACAAGGGCATGTTCCTGGCCGACCAGCTGCATCCCTATTACTCTGACCTAAGGGATTCCCGATGCGTTTCAGCGTTGGCTATGGTGCATCAGCGGTTCTCAACGAATACGTTTCCGTCTTGGAAACTAGCACATCCTTACCGGATGGTCGCGCATAACGGCGAGATCAATACGTTGCGCGGAAATGTAAACTGGATGGCAGCACGCCAATCGACACTATCTTCGGAGCTGTTTGGCGAAAACATTAAAAAGATCTGGCCTGTTTCCTATGAGGGTCAGTCTGATACCGCCTGTTTTGATAACGCACTTGAGCTTCTTTTTCAGGGCGGTTATTCGATTACCCAAGCGATGATGATGCTTATCCCTGAGGCGTGGGCGGGTAATCCACTGATGGATGATCAACGCCGCGCCTTTTACGAATATCACGCAGCCATGATGGAGCCGTGGGATGGCCCCGCTGCGATTGCTTTCACTGATGGGCGCCAGATTGGGGCCACTCTTGACCGTAATGGATTACGCCCTGCTCGTTATTTTGTGTTAGATGACGATACGGTTGTGCTTGCCTCTGAGGCAGGGACCTTGCCATTTGATGAGTGCAAGGTGGTCAAAAAATGGCGACTCCAGCCCGGAAAAATGCTTTTGATTGATCTAGAAAAGGGCGTTATTGTTTCGGATGAAGAAATTAAAAAGAAATTAAGCAGTGCCAATCCATATGACCAGTGGCTTAAGGAAACTCAGATTGTTCTAGAAGATGTGGACGTGCTAGTTTCGTCTCAGCGTGATTACAAAGGTCAGGAATTGCTCGATGCTCAGCAGGCCTTCGGCTATACTCAGGAAGATATCAAACTGTTGCTGATCCCTATGGTTGTGAACGCGCAAGAGCCTTTAGGATCAATGGGTACTGACACACCAATTGCTGCTATTTCAAATAAAGCCAAGTTACTTTATAATTATTTTAAACAGAACTTTGCGCAGGTAACCAATCCCCCGATTGATCCAATTCGTGAAGAATCAGTAATGAGCCTGGTATCGTTTATTGGCCCGCGCCCTAATCTCTTTGACCATGAACATCTGTCAAAGAAAAAGCGGCTAGAGGTACGGCAACCGATCCTACTAAATTCCGACCTTCAGAAGATTCTGCAAATAAGTGAAGTAAAAGACAATCATTTTGTGTCTTATGTGCTGGATACAACTTTTGGTGTTGATGATGGCCCCGCAGGGATGAAAACGTGTTTGGAAAAGCTTTGTGAAGCGGCCACTCAAGCGGTTCAACGTGGAATTAACATAATAGTCCTGTCAGATCGCAAGTTCAGCCAGCAGCGTGTGGCGGTACCTTCATTGCTTGCCACGGCGGCGGTGCATCATCATCTGATTAAACAAGGTCTACGTACTTCGGTTGGGCTGGTGATAGAATCTGCAGAGCCACGCGAAGTTCACCATTTTGCGGTGCTGGCAGGCTATGGTGCTGAGGCTATCAATCCGTATCTCGCTTTCGAGACATTGGCTGACTTGAATGAAAAGAACGCTTTTCTCCCAGAGGTAGAAGAAAATCAAATTACCCAACGCTATATTAAATCCATAAATAAGGGTCTGCTAAAGGTCATGTCTAAGATGGGCATCTCTACATATCAGTCCTATTGTGGGGCCCAAATTTTTGATGCGATCGGCCTATCTTCAAGTTTTGTAAGCCAGTACTTCACTGGAACTTCTAGTCAGATTGAAGGCATTGGGCTGGCCGAAGTCGCTTCAGAGACCCTACGCCGCCATCATGAGGCTTACGCCGATATACCGATCTTACGAAATGTGCTTGATATCGGTGGCGAATATGCCGTGCGCCAGCGCGGCGAGGCGCATGCATGGACATCCGACGAAGTAAGTAACCTGCAGCATGCGGTACGGGGGAACAGTCAAGATAAATACCGAGCTTATGCAAAATCGATCAATGATCAGCAAGAGCGGCTTTTAACAATCCGAGGCCTGTTCCGATTGCGAAACGCAGACGAAACAGGGCGCAAGACGCTAAACCTAGATGAAGTCGAACCCGCAGCAAGCATTGTTAAACGCTTTTCAACTGGGGCAATGTCATTTGGCTCAATTTCGGCTGAAGCGCATGAAAACCTGGCTATTGCCATGAACCGCATTGGCGGAAAATCCAATACCGGTGAAGGTGGCGAAGAAGTCGAACGTTTTACGCCTATGACAAACGGTGACAGTAAACGTTCTGCCATCAAGCAAGTGGCGTCTGGGCGCTTTGGGGTGACGACCGAATATCTAGTAAATGCGGATATGATACAGATTAAGATGGCGCAGGGAGCAAAGCCCGGTGAAGGCGGTCAGTTGCCGGGCCATAAAGTTGATGCGGTGATAGCAAAGGTGCGCCACTCAACTATTGGTGTTGGACTTATATCGCCGCCTCCGCATCATGATATTTATTCGATCGAGGATCTGGCGCAGCTTATTTATGACCTGAAGAACGTAAATCCAAGCGCAGATATTTCTGTAAAACTTGTCTCAGAAGTAGGCGTTGGCACTGTTGCTGCTGGGGTTGCAAAAGCCCGAGCCGATCACGTAACGATTTCGGGAATGGAAGGTGGTACAGGGGCAAGCCCTTTGTCTTCGATTAAACATGCGGGCTCCCCGTGGGAGTTGGGACTTGCAGAGACGCACCAGACCCTCCTGCGAAATAAACTGCGTTCTCGAATCTCAGTTCAAGTTGACGGTGGATTGCGTACGGGCCGTGATGTGATTGTTGGGGCGTTGCTCGGTGCCGATGAATTTGGGTTTGCGACCGCGCCGCTGGTGGCATCGGGCTGTATCATGATGCGTAAATGTCACCTGAATACTTGCCCCGTCGGAGTAGCAACTCAGGACCCGGAGTTGCGAAAAAGATTTACTGGGCAACCGGAGCACGTGATAAACTTTTTCTTCTTCGTGGCCGAAGAAGTTAGAGAGATCATGGCTCATCTTGGTTTTGCGACCGTTGATGAGATGATAGGCCAAATTGATGTACTTGACCGAGATTCGGCTATCACTCATTGGAAAGCGAGAGGGTTAGATTTTAGCAAACTGTTCTTCGATCCCAAAATGGGCGCCGACGTGCCTATATTTCAATGCGAAACCCAAATCCATCACATCGGCGACGTCCTAGACCGTGAGCTTATCCGGCTCGCGCAACCTGCATTGAAAACACGTAAACCTGTTAGAATTGATCTCGATATAGCAAATAAGAACCGATCGGTTGGAGCCATGCTTTCTGGCGAGATTGCTAAACTTTACGGGCATGCTGGCCTACCGGACGATACCATTCATATAAAGCTGACCGGCACGACCGGACAATCCTTTGGAGCATGGGTTTGCCGTGGTGTCACGTTTGAGGTCGAAGGCGAGGGTAACGACTATGTGGGTAAGGGTCTGTCGGGTGGCAAGCTGATCATATACCCACCACAGAGTGCCGTTCAGATTGACCCAAGCAAGTCTATCATCGTAGGCAATACCGTGCTGTATGGCGCTGTTGAGGGCGAGTGCTATCTTCATGGAGTGGCCGGAGAGCGATTTGCAGTGCGGAATTCTGGAGCCACCGCGGTTGTCGAAGGCGTTGGTGATCACGGTTGTGAATATATGACTGGTGGGATTGTGACTGTACTTGGCCACACTGGTCGCAACTTTGCAGCTGGGATGTCTGGAGGAGTTGCCTATGTTCTTGACGAAGACGGCACCTTTGCCGATAGGTGTAATTTAGCGATGGTCGAACTGGAACCGGTGTTGGATGACGATTGGAAACTAGGTTTTGAACCGTCTGACCAGGGAGCAGTCGATAGTGATATGGCCCGCCATGACGGAGTACGCCTGCGTCAGTTAATTGAAAAACATCTGCACTATACTGGATCCATCCAAGCCGCCAAAATTCTAGCTAACTGGGATACTTACCGGCCCAAGTTTGTGAAGGTAATGCCAACGGAATACCGTCGAGCGCTTGCCGAATTGGAAGTAATCTCAGAAGAATCGGTAGCATGAAACGAAAACTCAAGGCATGTGAATGTTACAAAAGTGGAGTAATAAAATATGGGTAAAGTTACAGGTTTTCTAGAGCTTGACCGCCAGGATCAAACATATATCGCGGCCTCTGAACGAATTAGCAACTTTAAAGAGTTTAGTGTGCCTTTGCGGGAAGAAACTTTGCGTGAACAAGCCAGTCGTTGCATGGATTGTGGCATCCCTTTCTGTCATGATATGAAGGGCCTTAAGGGGTGCCCGGTAAACAACCAGATCCCGGATTGGAACAATCTGGTTTATGAGGGCGATTGGCAGGCGGCTTCCGAAAACTTACATTCAACCAACAACTTTCCAGAAGTTACTGGTCGTATATGTCCTGCACCCTGCGAAGCGTCGTGTACCCTAAACCTGATAGAAAGTCCGGTGACAATTAAATCGATCGAATGTGCAATTGTCGACAAAGCGTGGGAGAATGGGTGGATTATGCCACAGGTGCCTGCTCATAAAACTGGTAAGAAGATTGCGATAATTGGCTCTGGCCCTGCTGGCATGGCCGCGGCCCAACAATTAGCCCGGGCGGGTCATGACGTGAATCTGTACGAGAAAAATCAAAAGATTGGTGGGCTGATGCGATATGGCATCCCCGATTTCAAAATGGAAAAAGTCCATATTGATCGCCGAGTCATTCAGATGACCGCAGAGGGTGTCACATTTCATTTAGGCGTTAAGGTGGGCGACGATGTTGCACTTGGCAACCTGGTAGATCAACATGATGCTGTTATCCTATCCGGCGGCGCTGAACGCCCCCGCGACTTACCTATCAAGGGACGCAACTTAAAAGGTGTGCATTTTGCCATGGAATTTCTACCACAGCAGAATAGGCGTGTATCGAACGAAGCTGAGGATGCTGAGCTGATTCTTGCCAAGGACAGGCATGTCGTCGTTATTGGTGGTGGCGATACTGGATCAGACTGCATTGGCACGTCTATCCGCCAAGGCGCTCTCTCAGTCACTCAGCTTGAAATCATGCCACCCCCACCCGAGCAGGAGAACAAGTTACTGACCTGGCCGAACTGGCCCGTAAAAATGAGAACATCTTCGAGTCAAGAAGAAGGCGCAGATCGTGAGTTTGCAGCCATGACCCAGTATTTTGAGGGCGAAAATGACCAACTCAAAGCTCTACATTGCATTAGGGTTGACGAAAAGTTTCAGCCCATCCCAGAAAGTGAATTTGTTTTGCGCGCCGATATTGCATTGTTGGCTATGGGCTTCGTGTCGCCTGTAACAGAAGGCATGATTACAGATTTTGGGATCGAGTTAGATGATCGCCAGAATGTTCATGCCGATACCTTCAGCTACCGGACCAATCATGATAAAGTCTGGAGCGCCGGCGACATGCGGCGCGGTCAATCGCTTGTCGTTTGGGCTATCAGAGAAGGTCGCCAATGTGCACACGCCGTCGATAAAGCTTTAATGGGCACCACAACTCTGCCGAGGTGAAATAAAGGTGTTGTCAGACAAACTTGAACACCCGTAAAAGGCACCTCAAGTCAATGATCATGCGGCACAGAAATTGAACCACTCCGTGAGGGCTTTGTCAGATTAAACTTGCTTGAAGTGGGCAGGGCTACTTTGCAACCTCGTCTAAAGACAAAACACCCCCCATTCCACTACATGAAACCTGGCACGGGATTACTGCAGGGTCTTGCCTAGGCCCGTGGACCGGGAGCCAAGAGCCACGGCACTATCGGACCATAGAGCACGCACCTATGTCCTGCCTATAGCGTTGCTGCGGTTCAATCAGCGCATGATAGTTCCGCTCGGGTCATAGGCCAACGGCAGGGGTTACTTGGCCCAATCGTTACAGTTGAGCCGCAGGACCATGGACCGGGCCCCCCAATCCTAGGGCCCCGCGTCACGGACCACGGGCCTCTAGTATTAGCCTGGTAAATTCATTCGGGGGTAATTTTGTTGGGGGGGGGCTCGCCACCTCTATTCACGCACCAATTTCAAGCTAAACCGTGCCGCTTCTCTGGCTGAGTGGCGTCAATTATTGAGCGCATAGATTTAGGCTGCGCTAGCAATCCGATGCGAGTTCTCATTTGTTTGACAGTACCGCCAAGATAAAACGGGCAGCCACCAGTATGAGAAAACTGCCAAAGGCAATTTCTAGCGACCGACGTGGCGTTCGGTGAGCAAGTGCAACCCCAAGCCGCGTAGTCAAGAGCGATGTCGGGATAGTTAGGGCAAAAGCAAAGACCGAAACAAACCCAAGTGACCCGGGTGGAAGGTCGGTCCGGCCCAGACCTGCGAGTACGTACCCTATCGTGCCAGGAATGGCGATCAAAGCTCCGACACCTGCAGAAGTCGATATAGCTCGATGAATTGGTACACCATGCAATGTTAGAAAAAGGTTTGAGACTGCACCGCCGCCGATCCCCATGATAGCGGAAACTAAGCCGATGGTAATGCCGCCAAAACGCATCCCAAGCGCACCAGGAAGCATTTTGCGCAGTTTCCAGCCCTTGCCGCCTGATAGGAGTTTTGTCCCAATGACTAACGCCACCAAGATAAAAACGGACTGAAAAACGGCTGGCATTGAAAAACTGGCTATTGTTGCTCCAAGGATAACGCCGATAAGGATAGGGAGAGCCCAAGCGCGCAGAACTGCCAGGTCCAGGGTCCCTTTTTTATGATGGCCGAGGGCGGAACTTATAGATGTTGGAACGATGACGGCGAGAGACGTCCCAACTGAAACCGGCATGGCAACATCGGACGAATATCCAAGAGCGCCAAAAATCTCGAAGAAAACCGGAACCGATATGGCCCCGCCGCCCACCCCAAACAGCCCCGCTAGAAAACCAATCGCTGTTCCAGCCGCTACAAGAGCCGCAATTAGAGGTAAAAGTGTCAGAGGGTCGCTGAGAATATCCAAATCAATCGCTCAAGAGGTGTTGGGTTAGACTGGCGCCGTCGAACCGGCCAAGGCCCGAAGCCATGGCTTCCGTATAACTTTTCATTGTTTCTGCTGAGAGTGGCATCTGATGCCCTAATTTTTCAGCCTGCGCCAGTGCTAGATCGAGATCCTTTGCAAGGCCTGCAATGTCGAATGTTCCGGGCTGGTCCGTCCCTTCCATCGTATCCAAAACTATCTGCATTCTGTTTTTTAGTACGGTAGGCGCTCCTGAACTATCCGCAATAATCGAAATAGCCACGTCTGTCGAAATACCAGACCCGTCCAGCATTACCAACGCCTCGGATAAAGTTTTCCAGTAGATAGCGAGCGGCAAGTTCACTGCAAGCTTCATGTGCGCACCGGCGCCTGTGGGTCCAAGTAGTTCTACGCGCTTGCAAAGATGCTCAAGAATGGGTTTGGCGCGAGCAAAAGCGAATTCAGTCCCGCCTGCCATCCCCAATAGCAAACCTTTCAGCGCGGGACCTACCGTTCCGCCTACCGGGCAATCTATAAAGTCAGCCCCAGCGGCTGTAATCCGCGCACCTATATCTTTTGTCTCCTGCGGCAGTAGTGTCGAAAGGTCGATTACGAGCTTGCCTGCGATGCCTGCAGTTATCAGTTTATCAATCACCGCCCCTACTGCCTTCGCGTTTGTTAACGAAATGAGGATTACATCCGCATCGCCTGCCTCTGTGATGCTACTAGCCAGCGTTGCTCCAGCCTCTAAAGCCGCATTCATATGCGCCGCGGTTCGGTTCCAAACAATAACGGGTTGCCCAACCTCAATCAGTCTTCTGGCAAAGGCTGTACCCATTCGGCCTGTACCCAAGATTGCAATTTTTGTCATGATGTATCCCCCCTTAATAATCCGAATACTTGAAGCGCCGGCTCTCCAGAACGAAGGCGCCTCATCATTCTTTTTTCATTCACCACACGCATTTCGCCTGCTAAAAGCCCCTCCTTTACGGACGAAGCGGGCAACACAACTACCCCGTCAGAATCTGCTACGATCATATCGCCCGGATAAATCATAACGCCACCAATTTTAAGGTTGATGTCCAATTCACCCCGGTTGAGTTTGGTGGTTCCTCGGATATTTAGTCCACGTGAAAACACAGGAAAGCCCATGGCGGCGATCTGGTCGCTATCACGGACGGCCCCGTCGATGACAAGTCCAGCAATCCCCCGCATCTGACATGCGAGAGCCATAAGCTCTCCGAAAGGACCGCTGTCGATGTTCTCACCATAATCGACCACGAGAACGTCCCCTGTCCTTGCTCTGTCAATAGCGAGATGAAGTGCAAGGTTGTCACCATGTAGACATCTCACCGTCCTTGCTGGACCCGCAAGGCGCATGCCCGGCCTAACCGGTCTTAATTGCGCCTTGGGTATGCGGGCATCTTGTGCGGCTTCCCCCAAAGTCGCTGTGCCAAGAGCTACCAGGCGGTGAGTAAATGTCACGCTGCAGAAGCTCCTATCCGCACCTGCATAGCGGCCAGACCATCAACTGAGCAGTTAAGTACGTCACCCGTCACGACTGCGCCTACCCCAGCGGGTGTTCCAGTCATGATTATGTCGCCGGCCTTCAATTCATTTTGCTCAGAAAGTTTCGCAATGATTTCATCAATTTTCCATATCAACAGGGAAATGTCATCATCCTGACGGGTTTCTCCATTGACTTGAAGGCGTACATGTCCTGACGAGATAATTCCCATATCATCGACTCGTGTCACTGGACCTATAGGTGCAGATTGATCAAATGCTTTGGTGACTTCCCACGGAAGACCATTTGCCAGAGCCGCCGCCTGATGATCGCGGCGGGTCATATCCAGCCCAACGGCATATCCAAAGATGTGAGAAGAGGCATTGGTTTCAGTTATATTGTAGCCACCTGATTTTAAAACCACCACCAGCTCACACTCATAGTGAAAGTTATTCGTAAACACAGGGTAGGGTATTTCGCCGCCGTTTCTTACGATTGCATCAGCAGGTTTCATGAATATGACCGGTGGATCTCTTTCATCTTGTTCCATTTCCCGGACATGTGCCAGATAGTTTTTTCCGATACAATAAATTCGACGGACTGGAAATTTTTCCTCGGTTCCTATGATATCAAGATATGCCTGTGTCGGCGGTGAAACAGCGTAGCTATTCATGAATGTTCTCCCTCTGAGCCCTGAAAAATCGCCGTAGTTCGCGTCGATTGACGACTCACGGTGGCCATATGATTCAATATACTTTTCATTATTTCAAGATATTAAATTTATGTTTGATCATTTTAATATATTATTTAGTATTCAATTACGAATCATATTAAATAGCCACATCGGCAAGTAGCGTAAAAAGCGCTGCAAATAACAAACCGCCAAAAATGGCCTGGGAGGATATTCAAATGACTAATCGTAAACAATTTTCGCGCAGAGACTTTGGTGCATTGACGATCGGTAGTGTTGCCGCAACAGCAATGTTTGCACCGTCAATTGTCCGCGCTCAAACAGCCATCACCTTTGCTGTACCAAACCCTTCTGCACTGACTTGGCTGCCTTATTGGGTTGCCGTTGGGGAAGGTTATTTTGGCGAAGACGGCATTTCACCATCCTTTGAAGCCGTAGATGGATCGTCTGCAGTGCTGCAGGCTATGGCAGCAGGTCAAGCGCACATAGGTGCGCCAGGGCCAGGACCAACTCTTGGCGCCCGCGCCCGCGGTGTGGATGTAAAATTCCTCTACAATTTATATCCCAAATCTGTCTTTGGGCTTCTTGTCAAAGCTGACAGTGGTTATTCTCAACCGTCAGAACTTGCGGGTACTGTAGTTGGTGTTGGTACTGCAGACGGTGCGGAGGTGTCCTTTACCACAGCTATTATGTCAGATCTCGGCATGAAGGCAGGAACGGACTTCACATATTTACCAGTGGGTGACGGTGGCACTGCCGCAGTGGCTTTCCTTCGAGACGAGGTTAGCTCCTATGCTGGAGCCGTTTCTGACGCAGCGATTTTAGCGTCTCGCGGAATTGAACTTAAAGAAATCACACCAGAAGCCTATTTAGGGTTCTTTGGTAACGGCATTGCCATGTTGGAAAGCCAAATGAAATCAATGCCAGACCTAGCGCCAAAATTCGGTCGTGCGCTTGTTCGTGGCATGCGATTTGCGTCTGATCCAGCAAACAAAGAAGCTTGTCTTGCGCATTGCGCTGCTGGTAATCCACAGGAAGGTGAACAGGATTATGCGGCGTCGCTTTTTGATGGTGTTCTTGGTAGGATGACCCCGACAGATAGCCTAATGGGCAATGGTTTTGGATATCAACCCCCAGAGCATTGGCAGGCTATACACGATTCAGCCGTCGCCTCTGGAGGTCTATCTGAACCGCTGGCAGATCTCGCTTCCGTCTACACAAATGACTTTGTGTCGGGCTGGAATGCATGAGTTCTAAATGACTGATCCAATACCCCTAAATTCTGGACCGGCCGCGTCGAGTGCGCGGCCGGTCTATGAGGTAAAGCGTTTGTCAAAGACTTACGCTCGAAATTATATAGTAGCCCTGGAAGATGTTAACCTGTCGATCAAAACTGGAGAGTTTGTATCGGTGATTGGATCATCAGGCTGCGGCAAGTCAACATTACTAAAAATTATGGCGGGGCTTATTCCTCCAACAACCGGAAGTGTCATTCTTGACGGCAGACCTGTGGTTGGTCCCCGACTCGATATTGGAATGATGTTTCAGCAGGCGACCCTGCTTCCATGGAAAACGACACTTGAAAATATAGTCCTTCCTATTGAAATAAGGGAAGGACGGGTTGCTGCTAAAG
>Ga0302122_10002385_pt1 | contig 11746 bp, 13 predicted proteins | sample CB21_SCM_MG_FD_203115 | JGI IMG/M metagenome (GOLD analysis project Ga0302122, IMG submission 203115) | Marine microbial communities from Western Arctic Ocean, Canada - CB21_SCM | ecosystem: Environmental > Aquatic > Marine > Oceanic | place: Canada: Western Arctic Ocean | collected 2017-09-28
AAAATTATACAAATAATTATACTCGTTACTAAACAAACAATAATTATATTTCGATATAATTCTGACTCCAATAACTGACTCATTCTAATTATAATTGTTATTTGTTTAGTTATTTTTCATATATAAATTGAATTTAAAATAGGAAATTAACACACATGATAAACACGATGGCCTCATTGATATTTTCAGACTCAGACGATGATAATTTATCAGAAAATAATCAATCAGATAATACTAATTCAATGACTGATAATATTTATAATTCTATAAAGACACATATCGAAAAAGCATGCAAAAAAAAATATGAAAAAGAGAAAAAATGTTTGCAGGTCGAACATAAAAAAAAAACGACAGAGCTCAAATATAGGGAAGAAAATATAAGTAACCAACAACAAAAATTAGACGCACAACAGATAGCTTTAATAAATCAATATGAAACATATAAAAAAGAATTTGAAATTAGAGAAAACGCCATGAAAAACGCGCAAATATATACAGGAAAAAACAAAATGGTTTCAATAAATTTAGGGGGTGAAATTTTCCATTCATTGCATTCAACATTGGTAACCATAAGTCCGTTTTTTGGGAGATTGTTATCCGATGATTTTGGCGAACCGATAAGAGATAAAGATGGAAATATATTTATTGATATGCCATCAATTGGATTCAAAGAGATTTTAAATTGGACAAGATTTGGAAAAAGCGATGATTATATGAATGCTTTTTTAGAACATTTCAAAAAATATAATTCCAAAATAGATTGTGAGATTCTAGAAAAAACCATGTGTTATTTTGGAATAACTTTCAATAATACCATAATAGAAAAAGGCAGAAAAATCAAAATTTATTGGCGAGGAGACAAAACATTATTAACGGCAGAAGTATTATCATCAAAAGCCTATTATCCAAAGTTAGTAGTAAAATATGACGCAGACAATGAAATTTGGGAATATTGTCATAGAAAAATACAACACAAATTAGGTCTTTACTCTCATTATTCTGCATCGAGTCAAACAAAAAATCAGTGCGATGGAGAGCCATTATACTGGCACTATGGTATCAACAATGGAGCAAAACGCCTCCAAACATTCAACGAAACCTAACCAAAAATACCCCAAACACCCAAACCACACCCAAACCACACCCAAAATAAAAAAATCCACAATATACAAATGAAAATCACAGGGCCTCCACCGCCGCCCGGAACATATTTTTTTCACAGATATTTAACAAAACAAACAGGCAGAGAAATAGTCACCACATTCAAAATCAAAATAACCGACTCAGCCGAAACCTACGAATTATTAACATTCCAAACCACTCCCCAAATAAAACATATCCAATTTCAAACCCCACCAAAAACCAAAAAAAACAAAAAAAACAAAAAAACTGAAAAAAAGGCACTAATCTGGACACATTCTTCTAAGATAGGTTCTATGTATCACATTGTACCCGCTGAAATTAATGACACTTTGCCATAAAAAAACACACCAAATAGTATAATGGATAAAGGATTATTAAAATTCATATTAATAAATATTTTAACAATAGGATTTTTAACATGCATAGCTTATTATGTGCGTCAAAGAAAACTAAAAAAAAAACAAAAACAACAACAAAGTTTAATAGAGTTCGTCAATAATGGCACCACCATTGACATTAAATCCACGCTTATAGGATTAGTATTTGGAATCGTGTTCGGATTTATAGATAATTTTGGATTATGGTTTGGCATTGCAAATTTGGAAAAATATATGCCAGGTGGAATAAAAATGAAAGCCGCTTTAGGAAACACATACAGCGACGGCATTGGTGCAATAATTGGAACATTAATTGCCATCATTGTCAAAGATTCATTTCACATTGATGAGGAAACAAATGATGACAATGAGCCACTTTGGGTCAATCCAATAGGTATTATGTTAGGTTGCTTAATAGGTATATTTATAGGCGCATTTTTTCTTAAATAATTCAACCCCATTCAATCCAACGGACCAAATCAAATTCACTTAAAAATTAAATAATAATTAAATATATGTCAGATTTCTTACAAATATTTAACAAGTCATTAATAACCGGATGTGCCGCGTTCTCAGCCAATTATTTAGCATTATGCGTTTGTCGCGACAACTACGGAAACTACAATTGGCCAAGCATCGCATTAGCCTCCTGCGTGGGCTCATTAATTGGCACAAAATACGCAATGTCAAAAAAGTAATTAAACAAAACACAATTAAGTAATTTAAATGCCCAAACAAACAACTTCCAACCCAACCAACAAACAACCCCCAACCAAAGCCACCAACAAAGCCACCCACAAAGCCGCAATAATCCGATACTTCATGAGCACAAGCAAAGGCATCAAAGCAACCGCCGGCTATTTCGGTTTGCCACGAAGTGAAGTCGGTAAAATCATAAACCAATATAAAAAAAAGCACAACATCAGATAGTAAAATAAACTTTATTACTATCCACAATTATCAAATTAAATCTTTAGATAATATAAATGGCAACAGAAATTTCTTTAGAAATGAAATCAAAAATGGATGCTAATGATATCACTATCCTGGCTCTCCAAGGTGCTTATACTGAACTCGCAATAATTAAATACAACCGGCAACAACTAAAAGGAGAAAAAAGTTTATCATTAGAAGATGATGAAACGTTCATGAATATAAGAACTTGGTATCCTTTTGTGAAGGAAATCACGCCGGAAGAGGCATTAAATCACGCTATAGAAATCCAAAAAGAAATTAAAGAAGCAGAAAAAGGGGCGGAACGTGCTAAGAAAAAATTAACACCACATCCACCACCAGTGTCCAGTGGGTCAGCACCAGTGTCCAGTGGGTCACTATCCGCAATCCCATTTCCATACAAACCTAATTTCAAAAGTAAAATGAACGAAGAAGCTGCTGCTGCTGTAGGCGCAGTATTCGACCACGCCCTCTCTCATACAGCAACAAACATGGGAAAAAAAAGTGGAGGAAGAAAAACAAAGCGAAGAAAGAGAAGAAAACAAAGAAAGAAAACCAAACGTAGACGCCCCAAAAAAAGCCGCAAAAGACGCACTCGTCCCAAAAAAAGACGCACAAGAAAACGCCGAAAGTAAAAGCACAAACATCAGATAGTATTAAAAAAATTGAACTTTTTTATTACTATCCACAATAAACCAACAAAACAAAAAAAACACAATAAACCAAAAAATGACAATCTTCTCATTAAAAGCCATTAAACATAACGCCACTATCTGCAAAGTCTTCCTGCAATCGCTTCCTAAAAACAAGCCTCTTCAAGAAGTCATTGACTACGCCCACTCTGTCTGTCCGCATCTTAAAACCGAAGTTGAAGCCAAAAAACACCTGTTTAATTCGTCGAAAAAACAAGACAAAGGTAATCTCGGCAAAATCGTCGAATTCTACCTCTTTGGTCAACTTCCGAACTGCGACCCAAATCCTGACCTCGCATGGGGAGCTGACATCAAAGCCACCCATTTTAAAACCAACAAACATGGCCACTTCAACGCCAAGGAGCGCCTCACTATTACCAACTGCGGAAAAACAGCCGACTACACCACTTTCTCCCCAATTCAAGAAGCTACTAACCTGAAATCGTGCAAATTCTACCCCAAGATTCAGAACGGAGTCCTCTTTGTCTTTGAACACACCGCTGGAAAATATGATGACCCGGACGCCAATCTACAAAAACGTCTTCTAGCAGTTTCAACATACAACACCGACGAACTCCCCGCCGAATTCCAAGCGCAACTCCAAACAGATTTCCAAGACATACAGCAAAAAATCACCGACCAAGAAGTCAGCCAAAAAGGGCAAAAATACCTCCACATCCACCCACACGGCTCAAAAAACAGCACCACTCGAGCCTTTGGATTCACCAACAAATTCCTGACCACCCTCGTCGCTTATACAAACAATCTACCACTCACAATCAAAGGCCGCTCTGCCTACATTGAAAGACAACACTTCCAATAAAAATAAAACCAAGTAAGCATAACAATGATTGATAAAGGCACGACAACCTTTATTTTTTTACTAGTGGGAAAATTTTTAAATCCTGAAACTTTATTATAAAAAAAATTGAAAAGTTTTTTATTATGTAAGATATAATAAAAAAAAATCAAAAATAAATTCAAAAAAAAAATCAAAAATAAATTCAAAAAAAAAATCAAAAAAAAAATCAAAAAAAAAAATCAAAAAATGAGCCATATTCAAAAGTTCAAAGACGATATTGAAATGTTGCGCATTGCCAAAGAAGCGATGGTCAACGGCATCCTTGGAAAAGAAGAATATGAAACAATTAAAACCACTTTTTTGGAAAAAATAAAAAAAACCCAACAATATCAAACAGGTAAATCAGCTCCGACCACATCAGTTGGAGAATCAAAAACGCAAACTGGAAGTAAACTTTATATGATAGTCAAACCCGAACAAGCAGGTAAAACCAAAGAGGTGCTTATGCGAATGGTTGGTGCCTTCAAAGGAGGCGACACAATATCTATTATATTTTGTGACAACAGCTTGCTACAGGTTTCTCAAACCAAAGACAGAGCAGGCAAAGAAGATGGTCTTGGGAAAATTTGCGAAATATCTAGTTCCAAAGATGCGAACGCAAAAAATGCAGCCGAATTATGTGATTTATTTTGGGAGAATGAAGAAGGATATTCGACAATTGCATGTTGTGCACATTCGGTGCAGATACATCAAAACATTAACGGATTCCTGACAAAAATGGCAAAACGCACACCAAACCAGAAATTTGAAATTTATTTTGACGAAGCATCAAAAGTAGCAATAGCACCTAAAATGGTAAAACGTGTTCACGAATGGGAACGTTTGCCAAATATCGAAAAAATTTATTTTATTGACGCAACGCCAGAATCCAGAGAAGGTGGTATTTTATCCGTTTACGCCGATGATGAATTAATACGATTATGCTGTCCAACAAGCGAATTGAGTGAAAATTACATTGGTGTTGCAGATTTTAATCATATTGAATGTGAAGCACTTCCTGGTGAAAACAGCGTTGGTTATGCCGAACGTATATTGAACGCAGACCCATTAAAATCTGGCGATTATGCATTCATTCCATCTAGTTTTAAAAGAGATTCTCATTATGATATGAGGGATATGTTAATAGCAAAGGGTGCTGTAGTAGTTGTTCTAAATGGAGAACATAAAGGAATCAGTTGCAAATACGCATCTGATGACAAAGTTACAACATTAGACTTCGACAAGAGCGCCATGCAAACAGATTCAATTGTTGATATCATTGAAAGAGAAGCTTGGTCCGTGGCAAAAATATTAAACAAACCTCTTGTTATCACCGGAGGATTGGTTCCTGGACGAGGACTTTCATTTCAAACAGAGGGGATGTTGTTTACCAGAGGTATTTTCGGTCCAAATATCGCAACAACGGCAATTGCCCGCTCACAAAAATACGGACGTATTAAGGGCAACATTCGTCATCTGTCTGGTTATGCTCCTTGCAAAGTTCATTCAAGTAAAAAATTTCATAAAGAATGCGTTGTTCAAGAAAAATTCGCCAGATGGCTCCAAGCTGAAGCATCAAAGGGTTCTGAAGGAGATGAAACCACAATGAATAAAAAAAAAGCCCAACAGGAACTTACACGAATGAGCGTTGAAATTGGTTTACAAAAAGAAGCTAGAGGAGAACCAACAATCAAAAAATTTTACGGGGAAGAAGGACAAAATGAAGTAAAACAATGGTTCGCGGAAAATCTTTCTAGTATTTTAGGTGGTAAGGGTCCACGTAAAACAAAGCTGAATGCCGACGGATACTACGTAAGACCTCTTGGAAAAGACGATAAAAGAAATGATGTGTGCTCTGTTGAACGTCTGTACAAACTCAGGAAATGGAACCAAGATGCAAAATCAACAAGTACCCACAAGTACATTTGGTTTCCATGTTATGAGGATGTAAATAACAAATCTACTCTTCAATGGTGGTTAATTTGGTACCCACCAATCGAAGCGTAAACCAAACAACAAAAATAAATAAAGGCACGACAACCTTTATTTTTTTCCTAGTAGAATAATTTTTAAATCCCAAAAACAACTTGACTAGATGTTCGCCAACCATTCCTGCATCTAATGAATGAAACATATATTTATACTAAACCCACAACATCTAAATAGTTTTCGAAATTATTATGTCAATCATAAAAAATTGAAATTAATTGTTATCCTTCAATAACAACTATTCAGTCAAACAACATTCAAAAAATGAACACAACTTTATTTTCCATGCGCAACCAATTCTTACCAGACAACAGCCTTTATGGTGTCATGGCAATAGCGATAACTTTTCAGCTTTTCAATATTATTGAAAACATGAAAAAACCTAATATATTCAGTCACAAATGGCATTTCCACATTATGATATCGTATATATTTATTCAATTCGTCCTCTTAATTTGTCACAATTCATTCAATACCAAAAGTTTTATAAGAGTCCAATTCAGCCTGATTTTCAACTTGCTAGTCAATTATCCGCTTGTCATTTACAACATTAAGATGATGAAAAGAAGCTACAAAGTGTGCAAAAATCTATATAATTTGTACCATCTCCCTAGCAAACTATTTGTAGAAAAAGTACTAAAAACACAAAAAACAACGCTAAAACATTCTTAAAACTTGTTTTAGCGTCTTCCACTACCTGAAGTGCATTCTTCTTTCAACGCTTGACCAAAAGTCGAGAGAGCCCGTTTTCTTTTTTTTTACATTTACCATTGTTGTCAATGCAACTATACTCCTTATTACCTTGTGTAAAAAAATAATGAGAACAATTTGGTCCGTCCACATCATTACATTCTTTTCCATCCAAATGTTTAGAACATTTTAAATCATCATCCTTTGTCATTATATATATATATATATATATCAAACATTAATACTTCGCAATAATTTCTCTCGCCAACGCACAATATTCTTCGCTGGCATCAATGCCAATATACTGCCGTCCATTTTTTTTCGCCATTTTGCACGTAGTTCCAGAGCCAACAAAACAATCCAACACAACATCGCCAGCATTCGACCATGAAAGAATATGGTCTTCCGCCAACTTCTCTGGGAAAATCGCAGGATGTTTATGGCTTTCTTTGTCTTTACTATTAAATCCCTTCCCCACATTATACTTCCAAATATTGTTTCGTGGAGAGAAATCAGGCACAGGTTTAATATCTCCCGAAGCCACCAATTCACCATCTTTTCCGCGATGTGTATTTTTCCCCCAATTGGTATGACCAGCCCATTTATTCGGCTTATCACAAATCATATTCCCAGTTTTAATCTTCCCCTTGCAAAAGACAAACATATATTCAAAGATTTGAGTATATCTTTTTCCAGTCCTCCTCGCGGGAAACGAAGAAGTATTTTTCTCATAAATCATAGTATCATGCAATTTAAATCCACCATCTATAAATCCCAAAGCCTGTCGAAAAGAAGTCCCCGACTCACCTCCTTTAATAACCGCATCTCCCACAATCCATACCACAATCCCACCAACCGCCACAACCCTGTGCAACTGCCGCACAATCTCCTTAAATACCTCCTCCCCAAAAACATAACCCTTGTAGTCCCTAATATTATCATAAGGAGGCGAAGTAACAACCAAATTCACGCACCCATCTGGAAACTTCGCCATCACCTCTTGACAATTACCACAATAAATCTTATTCATTTCTCCGTCAACTCCCCCATCAACTCCCCCATCAACTCCCCCATCAACTCCCCCATCAACTCCCCCATCAACTCCCCCATCAACTCCCCCTTTTATTTTAAAATTCGCAAGTTTTTTCAAAACAGGCTTCTTTTTTCCTTTTCCAGTTTTTCCTTCATCGGTTTCCATTATCCCTTCCATTGCCAAATGTGACATTTATATAATACCAAATATCAACAATATAGATTTAAATCAATTTTATATCATCATTCATAAGCGCATTCTAAGCTATTTTCCAATTCATCAGGAAAGAGTTCCTTTATTCGATTATAAACAATCGTTTCGTTTTTTATCAAATCATCCGCCATACTCACTACCAAATCCTTATGTTTCTCTAAAATACTAATCGTAAATTCTTCTAATTTATCAACCATAACTTTACATTGTGAAAAAACAGAATTAGATATGTTCTCTCCAATAACTCCCAAAAATCCTGGATTAATAGGACCTAATTCCTTGCTCATTCCCCAATCCGTATTATAAAGCTTTACGAAATGGGAAATCTTTTCAATGTCATCCGCTGCTCCAGTGGAGACATCACCATAAATGACTTTTTCCGCAGCTCTCCCGCCCAAAAGAACGCAAATCTGCGCCAATATCGCCCTCCGAGAATGCAGTTTTTTATTCATCGGTTTTGGTTGACTGAAACCTAATGCGCTTTCACCTCGTGGCACAATACTAACTTTCACTGGAGGTTCGGAATCCTTCAAAATATATCCCATCAAAGCATGTCCCGCTTCGTGATGTGAAACCCTTTTCCGCTCATCCTTCGTCATCATCCTCTCCCGTTTTTCCCTACCAATCATGACTTCATCAATGGCAATTTGTATATCTTTTTCCAGCAGCACAACACCATCTTGTCCCCGCTGAATCGCATTTATTTTAGCTTGGTTGGCAATGTTAGCAATATCGGCGCCAGTCATCCCAGCACTGCGGTCGGATAAAACCGCATGAGATAAACCCGTAGGCAAATCAATATCCTTCAAATAAAGCTCGAACATCTGCTTTCTCTCCGAAAAATTAGGCGAGTCAAAATAAATCTTCTTATCAAACCTCCCCGAGCGTAAAAGAGCCTTATCCAAATGTTTAACCATGTTTGTTGCAGCAAAAACAATAATACCATCCTCCTCGTCGAATCCATCCATTTCCACTAATAATTGATTTAAGGTAGATGCCCTTTCAGAATTCCTATCCAAATTTCTTTTGCTACCAACCGCATCTAATTCATCAATAAAAATAATACATTTATCGCCCACCTTCCTTGCCTTTTCGAACAATTTCCGAACTCGACTAGCGCCAACGCCTACATACATTTCAACAAAAGAACTCCCGGCTACACTTATAATGGGAATATCAAGCGCCTCCGCCATTGATTTTACCAATAAAGTTTTTCCAGTGCCGGGAGGTCCAGCTAATAAAATCCCTTTAGGAAGCTTAACTCCCCATTCTGCATATTTTTCCCTATTATTAATAAAATCCATATAATATTTAATCTCCTCTTTCACTCCTTCTAAACCAATAACATTATCTAATTCTTGTCCAATATTTTTATTTTCATTGTACTTTTTATCTTTTATATAATTCTTCCCACTATTTTTACCTTTCCTGCCCTTCCCGCGTTTCCCGTGTTTAACATCTATATTAAAATCCCCCTCTTTAAATTGCCCTAACATTCTAATCAAAACAAAAGCTATATAAAAATAAAAAATCATAGTACCAATCCCAATACTTGACTCTGGTTCCGGTGGCTTCGACCACAAAAAATCAAACATATTAATTTAATAAAGCATCATCTTTTGAAATAGTTTGTTAATATAATATTAAAATAATTATAATAGCAATAATATGTATATAATGAGTGCAGACTTAGATGCATCACTACGCGAACATCTAAAAAAAACAAGAAAAAAAGACCCGTTCGACTCCCAACACTTCTCTTTCACGCCTTCTCCTGGGGACCAGGTGGGAGTCGCTGCTTCACCAGCAGCCACCTCGTCTCTTGAAGCGGCCAAGGAGAAAGCGAAGCAATTGGACTTCGACACCAAAATCCATAGGAAGGAGAATTTGGAATATCGTGTATGGAGGGAACAATATTTGGCGGCCTTGGAGGATAAAATGGAAATGGAAGGCGTCTCCTCATTCAAAAGACCTCCTCCAAAGGTATTGAGATTACTACACAAACATGTCCCCAAACACGCCGTCAAAGAACCAAAGGAGGCTCTCGAGGTTTACGCGCATAGTGTTAACCAGCCCATTCACATTGAACCCCCGAAAAAGTCACAAGTCAAACGGGGCGTATCTTTGTTAACAAAAGAACTAATGACAAGACCCTCCGCTCCCCCTCTAGATCCCCAACCACTCCAACAATTTTCCCTTCCTCAGCAGCCTAGCGACAAACGCAAAACAGCGGCGGCTCAAGCTGCGGCTCAAGCTGCGCAAAGAGCAGACGCGAGGAGAGAAAGAGAAAGTAGAAGAATAAAAATAATTGATGAATTTGAGAAAAAAGATAAACAACTGGCAGAAGTAGGAGCAAGAATGCAAGAGAACAATTCAGCACGCACCGCCGCCTGTAAACAATGTGACGTGCACAGGCAAAAGGGGGAGAACAAGACACCATCCGCCGCCCTCGTCTGTAAACAATGTGACGTGTTACTCAAGGAAAAGGCGCAATTGGAAGAAGAATTCGAGAACTTGCTGACAACGAGAGAGAGAATGGCAATAATTAATAGAGAAACGAGAGGAGGAAAAAAACGCAAAACCAAAAAACGCAAAACCAAACGCAAAACCAAAAAACCAAAGCGCAAAACCAAAAAACCAAAACGCAAAACCAAAAAACGCAAAAACAAAAAACGCAAAACCAAAAAACACAAAACCAAACGTCGTTAATTATAATTCAAAAATAATTATAATTAAAAAAATTGAAAATAAAAATGAACAAATAATAATCATCATCCAACCAATATTTACAATATATATAATAAATAAGAATGTCCCAAAACATCAAACTTTCCTGTCTCGGTGCCGTGAAACGCACAACAAGCACTCGTCCAGAAATCAAAAGCTACGCCATCATCGGCAGCGCTTTCGACCGCAGTGGTTCAATGCATAATATGCAAGAGCAGTCTGCTAAAGCTCTTTTCGAGTTGGTTAAAAGCAACAAAGAAAATGCCGAAAAAAACAACATCACAATGACACTTTCTGCTTCATCATTTGACGACCGCACCGAAAAAATCTTCGACAATCAAAACGTCAAGGAAATCTCTATTACAATGGAGGAATCCGCAAGACTTCTTAAGCCAAGAGGTTGTACGCGCCTTTATGCTACAGCGGTTGAAGAGCTCCAGGCTCTTCGTGAAAATTATCAAAAACTCAAAGCCGACCATCCAGAATGCACAGCCACGTTCTTCCTTATGACAGATGGAATGGACAACGCCTCAGGTGACATAACATCACAAGATTTGGCAAACGAAGTAAATGCAGCCAAAGCAGAAGGAATTATTTGCTTATTCACCGGAGCTGACCAAGAGGCCATTTCAACGGGTGGTTCCTACGGATTCGAAGCCAGTCATTGTTTGGAGATGAGTTCTTCTCGTCGCTCATCGGCTGAGGCAGGATTTCGCTCCTCTTCAGCCGCAATGCTGAGAGCCGTTACAGGAGACAGCACAGGATTCACGCAAGTAGAACGCCAAGCAAGTATAGGAGTATCGGACGATGAAAGCGATGGTGAACCTGACACGCAGCCCGCGCCACCGAGAAGACTTAGTCGTAATTTGTTCGGAGCACCAAGAATGGGTCCTGATGCAATGATGAGAATGAGAAACCGGTTCGGAGTGGATTTCAGAAGTCAATAATAAATCTACATTACAAAAATAAAATCTTACAAATTAATTTACAATCTTAAAAAATTATTTTTTTTACCTTTTAAAAATTGAAAATAATAAACACATCAAATAATATAAGTATTAATCACAATGTCCACAATATCTGAAAA
>Ga0302122_10002390_pt1 | contig 11736 bp, 5 predicted proteins | sample CB21_SCM_MG_FD_203115 | JGI IMG/M metagenome (GOLD analysis project Ga0302122, IMG submission 203115) | Marine microbial communities from Western Arctic Ocean, Canada - CB21_SCM | ecosystem: Environmental > Aquatic > Marine > Oceanic | place: Canada: Western Arctic Ocean | collected 2017-09-28
GGGGCGGCGCGCTTCCTGTGGCACGCGGCGGACATCCTCCTCGTCGCGCTGCTCGTCCTCCTGGCCAAGGGCTGGACCATCGTGCGGCGCAAGCTCTCGGCGAACGGCCGCGTCCGCGTCACCATCTACGCCACGGTGCTCCTGTGGGCGACCGTGGCCCTGGAACTGTGGCGCCTGCACGCGTGGGACCGCTCGCGGTACGCGGACGCGGGCGAGTCGCCGCCGGGCTACGCGCTCGCGGCCCTGCGGGCCTACGCCGCAGGTTGGTTCCTCTACGCGGCGCACACGACCCGCAGGAACTACCCGAAGAAGGCGCGGTTCTACGGCAAGTTCAACCCGTCGGCCGCCCCGTGGCTCGTGGCGCGGCCCGCGCTCGCGCTGGTCGGGCGGGGCGTCCGCGACCACGAGCGCGCCATCGTCCTGTACGGCTGCGACCAGGGGCTGGCCGTCGTGGCTCATGCGTTGCTCCTCTTCCTGTACGACCCCGCCTTCCCGACCTGGAACGGGGGCTTCCCCTTCCACGCCGCGACGGCCGCGGACCTCGGCCTCGCCTCGCGGACGCCCGACGAGGGCGACCATGCGCTGGCGCGCGACGAGGACGCCGGCGTCGACGTCGACACGGGCGCGCCGCTGCGGCGGTCGACCGCGGAGACGTACACGGTTTCGCGGGCGTCCGTGTTCCGGCGCATCTTGGTCGCTGGCGGCCGCACCGCGCGGCTCATGCGCGCCATGGCGCGGATCTCCGCGGACCTCGACCGCGCGTTGCTGGACCTCCAGGGCGAGATCGAGTGCGACGTCGACGCGTGAGCCGACGCCCGGCGCCGCTTCTATGTGCCGTCATTGGCGCTTATCTAATTCTACTATCCTGCCCAGAGTCGCATATCTTTTACCCGCATCACCGTCACCGTCACCGTGGCTAAGTCCGTGGCTGGGCCTTCTAGCTGGGCCTGATCAGAGCTGATCTTCGGAATCGGGGCGGGCCGATGGCAAGCTACTTGTTTACCTATATATATTGCCCCAGAGGCCATCGCTATGGCCCGTGCCATCATGCGGATGGGCTCTAGCATTTTTTAGCTCTACTTGTTATGTATAGACAGTATAGTACATGATAGTACATGTAGTAGTACTAGTAGTACAGGTGCGGTCTGGTCCCTAGAGTCCTATACACCCTGGTTCTCTGAAGAACCAAGGGTGCCTAGGCGGATTCCAAGGCGGTGCCAGGCGCCGCCTTGGGTGGGTCCACGACGAGCGTCGGCCGCCGTCGTCGCCGATGCGCGAACGCGGCACCCGCGGCCAGCACGGCGGCGGCGGCCGCGCCGGCGCCCACGATTCCCGCATCGTCGATAACCTCACCGCCCCGGCCGCCGGCCCCGGAACTATCGACCGACTCGGCGGCGTCTGCCGCGGAACCGCCGCCGTTCACGAGGACCGTGAGCCCCCCCGCGGCGGGCGCCACCACCAGATCCACGGCGCCGTCGCCGTTTACATCCCCGGTCGCAAAGGCGAGCACTGCACCGGTATACACCTTGCGCCGTCGTACAACGAGCCCCGCCGCGTCAAACCAGTATAGACCAGCCTGATTGTCGCGCTCGAAGGCGTCGTTGCCGCGCGCTACGACGTCCGCGGCCCCCCGACCATTTAGATCCGCGCCCAGGAGAGAGTCCCAACGGAGGTCGGTAGTATCATACACAACATCGCCGTCGACCGTCGACACCTCCGCGTCGGCCCGCTTGCCACCTTCGCCGTGGACGTAGATGGTGCGATATGCAACCACAACGTCGTCGCCGACGACGGCGAGCGCGCGCTGGCCGCGGCCGCGCGTCCGCAGAACGGTCCTCTGGTACTCGAGCCAGTCGTCGCCGACCCAGATGTCGTCGTCGCGGCTGCGCGGCATGGACTCCAGCGCGACGACGGCGTCGGAACAAGGAAGCGTCGGGAGCAGGTCCAGGTCGCCGTCGCCGTCAACGTCTAGGACGCCCACGTCCGTCACGCCGACCGCATCGGACGCCGCAAGGCGCTTCTGAAACTCATTTGATGCTCTATAGACGGCGACCGTGTCGTCCTCGGCCGACGCCGAGACGACGTCGAGCACACCGTCGCCGTCGACATCCGCCGCGCGCACGACCACGGCGCCGGAGGCGACGTCCACGTCCACCGTCATTATTCGCTCACCGTCAAGCGCGTGTACCGTCACGGCTCCGGCCGCGTAGCCGACGACGATGTCTTCCTCTCCCGCGTCGAGCGCGACCGGGCTCGCGTATTTTGTAGTGACGACATCTCGCGCGATGAGCCGTCCCGCCACGTTCTCGTGGATACGGAGCCAGTCACCCTCCGCCGTGACGACGTCCTGGTCGCCGTCCGCATCGACGTCGACGACCGCGACCGCGTCAAAGCGACCGTCGACAGTATGGTGCTCGCCAAAAGAGGGACCCAGCATTGGACACCGCGCCGCTGGCTCGGCGACGGCGCATGCGTCTCCGGAGGATTCGCGACATTGAACGAGGTCCTGGTACGCGTACGGCGCCGCGCCCGGCGCCAGCTCACAGAGGAGCCGCGCGTTTGTGACGAGCGTCGTGGGCGTCTCGCCGGCGCGCGGCTCGAAGCCAAGGTCGTCCAACGAAAAGCCCCAGCCGTCGCTCAGCGTGTCGTTGAGGAGCTGGCCCGGTGCGCGCCGGCCCGTAAACGCGTCCGTGCCAACTGTGGCATCGGGATCCAATAAAGGGAAGGCATAGTAGTCGTCGGCATCATGAGCGCGCGTCACGCTCCACCAGTGGCGCGACCGCTCGACGTTCGCATGGTGGAAGAAGAATATCGGGTCGTTGGGTCCGGCAAACGCGTCGTGGAAGTCGCCATCAGAACCGTCACCGTCTGTGCCGCCCACGCTGAAATGAGCGCCCCGGTGCGTCGAGTCGCCCAGGTCCGAGCCGTCCGGTGCCGTGCCCAGGTCGACGCACCTATTCCAGTCCAGGAACGTCGTGGGTTCATAAATACAGCGCCAGAACACATCCTGGGAAAGGACGTAGGCGCCGCCGAAGCGGGCGACCCCTCGCACCGAAACCGTGCTCTCGGGGTATCGCAGGTAGCCGGCAGCGTTGCCCGCGATCGCGGTCGACGCCGCAAACGACGATGTGGCCGGCGCGTAGTCTGCCAGCGCTTTGTGTCGCGGCACGCGCCACGACCCGAACGGGCCGTTGTCCAGCTCGGAGTCCTCGCCACTGCCCGGCGCCGAGCCAAAATACGTACTTCCGAAAACCGACGGAGATGTCTCGGAGGCGTCCCAGTATGGCAGCGCTTCCACCGCAGGATCGACAGCGAGGAGTGCCCGTTCGAATTCGAGGCCGAGCGCCGCGTGCCACGAGGCGAACTGCGGCCCGTAGTGCGCTCCGTTACCTCTCTCATCAATGCACGCGGCGTAGTGCTTCGCCGTGAAGTAGTCGTAGCTTCGGTAGGCGGCGCCGTAGGTCGCTTGGCCGTTTGTTGTTGTCATTTGTTTCATGGTGTTCATCGCAGTCGTGACGCGCCGCCACTCAGCACCACTCAGGTCTCGGACTTCGCGTCGGACGCGGACGTCCTTTCGCGCGCGCCAAGGACAGCTTGGGCAGTTCCCACAGCAAGATGTGGCCGGTGCCGCGGCTGCCACACCGACGGCTGCGAGAAGGACAAACATCTTTCCGCAGCATGGTGCTGGTAAGGCTGCAACACCGAGGGCTGCGCCGCGGACAACCCCCACGGTCATATGGCGTTTTTCGGCATTACTACTTACTTGCGCTCACCGGTACCGCATATTGCGCACGGCATATTGCTTTCAGTATTGCGACTTTGTGCACGTGATAATATTATGACATTGTATCTATTGAAGGCAGCGTAGCTAATCTAATTATCCTCGCTTGCCGATCCGAATAGTATCACGCGTGCCGACCCGCATGGGGAATTGTAAAATTTGTACGGGTGCTCGTGCTGAAGGAGGTCAGGCTGAAGGGCTGCCCAAGCCGTCGTTCGCCGACAATAAGCGCGACGCCGCTACTTAAAATACGCCAGTCGGCAGTCGTCTAGGGTCGCCGGCAAGGAGTTGTGTTCAGTCGAAGCGAATGGGGTCCGATGGCTGCGCCGCGGGCCGGGGCGCGACGCCGTCGGAGCTCGTGTGGGTGCTCGCGCCGGTCATTGCCATCGTCGGCGCGATGGCCCTCTTCGGATTGAGAAGATTCGGGCTGGTCGGTGGGAAAGCACCCGCAGTGGACCGGCGCCCCGAGGCCCTGATCGCCGACCTAGTCGTCTCGCACCCCCTCAAAGTATGCTTTTTTAACGCGTGGCTCATCGCGGCGCTATCAGTGAGTGCTTTTGTTGACGTCGGCTGCGGAGAATTAAGAGAATCAATAGACGTGCTCCTGGACGTGGACGCCTACACGAAGGCGGACAACCGGGCGTCTGAGTGGTTCGCTTCGTTTGAAGCTGCGAAGTCCGACACACGGTATTGCGCCTCTGGAACATCAAGGCGCCTCTCCAGCAGTTCCGGCGGCCGCATCGACAAGCTCACACTTATCTATTTGAGGAAGCCGCTGCGCCACGATGTGATTAAGTCGCCCGTTTTATATGACGCGCAGAAGCTTGAAAAGGAGTTACTCCTCACCGTGTTTGGCACGGGCTGGCGCGACCACTGCCTCCCCACGTACTGGAACAGTACGGCATCTCCCCGAAACTGCGCGCCCTGGGCGCGCGACTCGAGTGTGCCCTACTTCTGGACGGGCTCGGGATTAACGACGGACTCGGAGTTAAGGGACGTGGACCAGGTCACGACGTGGCTGGCGCAGACGGGCGTCGGGTCCGCATTCTTCTCGGCGAACTTCGGGACAGTGCGGCCGGCGTCGGAGATTATGAGGAGCACGTTCACGTTCTTGGTCACTGATGAATCCAGCTTCAAGGCGTGGCTCGTCGACCACGTCTGGCCGAAGATCCTCCAATCTAGTGAAACGTCGTCGTCGTCGATGCGGCTACTGTGGCTACAGGGCGACATCAACGACGCGGAGGTGGCGTCCGCGCTGGGGCTCGACATGGTTCTTTGCGTCCTCGCTCTAGTGTTAGTCTTCGCAGCATTGATAGCGCACATGCGCTCGCCCGTGCTGGCGATCGTCGCGATGGGCCAGGTTCTGGTGTCGATTCCCGTCGCGCAGTATTTCTACCTGCGCGTGTTTGACGTCTACGTCATCTACCTGCTGAACTTTCTAAGCGTGTTCATCGTGGCGGGCATTGGCGCCGACGACGCGTTCCTATTTTTCGACACGCTCGCGCAGACCATGGTCGAACGGCAGCACAAAAAGGACGGGCTCCGGCGCGTGACGGCGCTCCACGACTGCAAGGGCGACCGCAAGGACGAGCTGAGCTTCAAGAAGGGCGATGTATTGATAGTCGAGGACGAGGCCGGCGACGGCTGGTGGCGCGGGCGTTTAAGTGTTGGCGTCGGCAAATTCCCCGCGACTTACGTGGTGGAGTGCGCCGAGCCGCGGCGCGTCACGGCGATCGTCGACCGCAGCCCCCGCTATAGGAATGAAGAAGACGAGCTCTTCTTCCAGGCAGGCGACCTCATACGAGTAGACGACGATTCCGGTGAGGTGTGGCGCGGGTCATTGGAAACGACGGGTATCAGTGGCAGGTTCCCGGCCGCTTCTGTCATGGGCGGAAAGCGCTACAAGGCCAAGTTCGACTGCGACGCTGACGCGGCGGACGAGCTCGGCTTCTACGAGGGCGACATCCTCGAGGTCTCGGACCAGTCGGACCCGGACTGGTGGATTGGTAGTCTGGTGCACGCCAAGGGTGTCTTCCCGGCGACGCACGTGGAACACGTGGAGGAGGCGTTCGACAAGGTCGGGCGCCACGCGCTTGCGGAGGCGTACAGAAGAGCTGGCGCGTCCATGGCCACGACCAGCATCACGTCGGCGGCAGCCTTCTACGCGCTCGGGGTCTCGGAGCTGCCGGCGATCCAGGCCTTCGGCATTTTTACTGGTACATTGATAATGGTCAACTTTGTGCTCGTTGTCTCAGTCTTCCCTGCCGTTTTGGTGCTATGCCCGCGGTCGTTACGAGCGGGCCGCCCGAAGCCGGCGGTTCTGGCCATCGCGGACGCGGAGAACGCGACGTTTGAACCCGACCGGCCCCAGAACGACGTGCGCAACCCCCTGGCCCGGGGCAGGCTCGGCCAGTTCCTCGAGCGGCCAGCCGTCAAGTACGTGACGAGCTCGCTGCACGCCGCGCAGGAGAAAATTGGCCGGGGCCTAGACCGCGTGTCCGAGGTCATCGCGCCCAGTTCAAAACGCGGAAAGTTCCTCGACCGCGACCGCGCGGGCGGCTCGCGGTGGCGCCAGACGCTTCAGCAGGAGATTGATACGAGCAAGATGGGATTCTTAGATCGTTTCTTTGGTGTCACTTTACCCGGCGTGCTGTTGAAGCGCGCGGGGCTGATCGTCGTGCTCACTCTTATTTTGTTGCTAGCCGCCGCGGTGAGCATCGGGCTGGTCGCGTTCGTTTCCGCAGAAGCGCCGCGCTTCTTCCGGCGCGACCACAACCTGGGCCTCGTCTATCAAGTCCGGGACAAATACTTCCCGGCGGACGGTGGCGTCGCGACGCTGCTCGGGGAAGCCGCCGGCGACGAGAACTACGAGTACGGGTCTGCGACCCAACGCGGCACCGGGGGCTACGACGACACGCAGTGGAGCCCACAGTGCGCCGACACGGTCGGCACGAACGGAGAGGTGTGCTCCGGGAATGGCCGATGCGCCCACGCGACGGGCCGGTGCACGTGCAACGAGCCCTGGTTAGGCCTTCGGTGCGACTCTGAGGACGAGACGCTCACGCTCCCGCCGGTCTCGTCGCCGCCGACGGTAACGCCCCGCCCGACGCCGGTGCCGGTGCCGACGGTCACGTTCGTCGCGGCGGGCGACGACGACCAAAGCCCGAACGCCGTCGCGGGCCCACCGGCGACGCCGGCGCCAGCGGCCGGCGCCGCGCCCGGGTCGCCCGCGCTTGGGTCGGGGGACATAGTTGCTCCGGCGTGCGTCGACGAGACGTGCGGCCGCTGCTCGTGCAGCTCGAACGGTTGCCAGACGGCGGACGGCGCATGCGATTGCTTCCCGGACTACCAGGGCGAACGATGCGAGGTCTACTACCCCTACGACCTCCAGCACACGATCACGTTGGACGTCGTGCAGGGCGTGCGGCGGCGGCCCGGCGGCCGGTCGGACGCGCACCCGCACGGCCGGCCGCGGTACTGGCGGTTGTATGACTGGTCAGACCCGAATGTGCAGACCTACGCGCGGGACGCCTGCGACGAGCACGCCAAGCACCCGCACCTGAAGATGCGCCGCGAGGACTCGGCCTGCATTGTTGAACTCTTTGAGGCCTCGTGGCTCAAGGCGCAGGACAAGGCGCTGCCGCTCACGCCTAATGAATTCGAGGCGGAGTTCCTGGCCTACGTTGACAGCAACCCCACGGCGGGCCTGGGCGGCGACTCGATCCTCGACTACGTCGGCGTCGACTGTAGTGCAGACGGCGTTCGGACGGTCCGCTGGATGCGGGACCGGATCCTCCTGGACGTGCGGCCAGACGCTTCGTTGAAGACGCGCGCCGAGGTCTACCGGAACTGGGTGCGGCATTTGAGGAACCGCGACCACGGCAAGCCGCGCGGCGCCACGCGCTCAGTGTTGTCGAGTGACAACTACGTGCTCACGGCCTTGTTGGACGGAGTTATAAGAGACACGTTGATCGGGGCCGCCGTCGCGCTCGCGTGCGCGTTCCTCTGCGTCCTCGTCGCGTCGGGCTCGCTCGGCCACACGACGCTCGTCTTCGCGCTTGTCGTCGCTGAGTGCCTCGTGCTCACGTTCACGGTCACTTGTCTCCTCGGCTACCCGATTGGCATCATTGAGGCGGTGTCCATGCCCATCTTCCTGGGCCTAAGCATCGACTACTCGTTCCACGTCGACCACGCCTATCGCCTCGCGGCGCACGACAACCCCAACACCGAGCCGGAACGGCTCGTGCGGCGCGCACTCGAGACAGTCGGAGCTCCTGTCGCGGCGGCGGCGGTGACGACGTTCTCGTCGACGTTCATCCTCATCTTCGCGCGGCTCCTCCCGTTCTCGCGGATCGGCGTCATTGCGTCCGTTAACACGACTTTCGCGGCCCTGACGGCCCTCGTTGTGCTCCCGTCCTGCCTTCACCTGCTGACATGCCTCCGACGCGAGCAGGGGTGCTGGCAGCGGCAGCGACCGAAGCTACAGAAGCTCGCGCGGCGCTCGCGCAGCCTTCTGCGCAGCCTCAGCCCGGCGCCCCGCCCCCGGACGCGGCCGGCGGACCTCGAGATGAAGCTCGTCAGCATTACGCCCGGCGTGTGAGGTTAAGTGGACCGCGGCAACGCACACTCCCATGCGACCGAGGCCCCATTCCTCCGTCCGGCTCGCGGGTCGTTAAGTACTTCTAGTATCGAATTTGGACTTGGGTCGAATACGCAACGCCGACTCGGGTCCCCGAAATTGTTCCCGGCCGGCCACGCCCCGGTCCGCCGGGCCGGTTCTTGAATGGTAGAAGCTTACCTTACGGGGCTAGGTTGTTGAATGCAACTGGAAACGCGCTGGCAAGGAAAGGGTAGTAGACTGTCAGCGACTCGGAATAGGGGGGTAAATCACTCCAGTGTGACTCCAGGAGGCCCGGTCCCCCATTTGTCGGAAGGACCTCACGGTGACCGAGTTAACTTACTCAGGGCCGGAAATAACGTTCTGAAACGGAATTCTCCATGTAGTATCCTATCCTATGGATGGACCTTTGGTTCAGGGGGACTACAGCGATCCTACTATAATTGGCGTGACTTGCACGTGGAAAGCGCGTGCTCAGCTGCGTGCCAAGGGTCTCGTGCCAAAAAGTTGAGGCTGTGTTTTCGTGGCAAATTCGCGCGCTGCAAACGCTGTACGATCGAGCAGCCCACGATGCTCCGCCTGCTGCTGCTCGCCCTCGCGCTCGCTGTCCCGGCAGCGGGCCAAGAACCGAAGGCCACGGCGACGCCCGTCTGTGCCACAGCTACCGTATCCTCGCCCGCGGACGATAGCGGTTGCAACTTTGGTGCCTGCAAGTCACTCACGACGGGCGCCCACACCTGCGCCTACGACGACACGTTCTGCAGCACCACCGAGGAGTGGATGACCGCCGTGGACGTCATCGGAGCAGGCTCCGAGTGCACATGCAAGGACATCTTGGACTACCCCATGAACATCGGCACGTGTGCGTCGTCTGGCGTCTATAGTCCCATGGCCGTCGCTGGTGATTGTCATGATGGTGGCGCCGTCTGCACGGCTGACACCGACGACCACTATTTGTTAGGAGACACGGCGACCGGTGCCCCTCAGTTCACGGCCTGCGATCTGAAATGTGACAACGCCAAGGGCCACACGAAAGACGCCCCTACAGACACCTACCAGGGCTGCGAGTTCCACCAGGTGCAGTGGGCCGCAGTTGCGCAGTCGACGACGGGTCGCATGTACCCACGCCGCATGACGATGCTGGGCAACACGGCCGTCGTCGCAGGCCACATCAAGTCCACGGGGTCGGGCATGGGTCTCAATGCCGCGTGGGATTGTCGCGACCTTCAATATATCAACCCCTCCGCGGTCGCGGAAAACCGTCGCCCCGGGCGCAGGCACCGACGACGCGTATTGGTCCACTAAAACCGGCTCGCAGACCGCGGACTTCGAGATGCGCGGGCCCTTCTCGCGGAGTGACCCAGGCGCCGCGAGCGGCACCAGCGTCTACGAGGACCTCAAGTCGTACAACATCGGCGGCTGGGACCAGTACGAGATGGGCTTCGTCTTGATCGACGGGACAACGGGCGTGCCCGCGGACATCGTCCACTTCGGGGGGCGCGGCCAGGACGGGCTGTGGGACGTCAAGGGTTCCCCGGACGGGTCTACCCTCGTGGCGTCGGGCTTCTTCTCCGGGAACCTGACCGTCGGCGCCACTACGCTATACAGCGCGGAGTCCGCGCGCACCGCGACCATGCACGACGGCGTCGCCATGGACGGCTGGGTAGCCACCTTCGCGAGCGACCTGGCGCCGGCCTGGGTCAAGGCCTGGCCTGTGTCCGACGCGGGGGCCGATTCCAGCTCGAACTGCCTCGGCGTCGAGTTCGACCCGTCCAAGAACGTCTTCGCCGTCGGCTACCAGTGCAACCAGACGTGCAACGGGGCCATGGCGCACCTCGCGGCGGCGGACGGGAGCACCGTCCTCGAGAAGGAGTTCACCGACGCGCAGCATTTTGAACGAGCGACGCTCGCCAGCGACGGCTCGGGTGACTTCTTCGTGCGGGGCAAGTTACGGACCACCGACGGCGTGGCGACTGCGGCGAACCCCACGCCCTTTGGGGTCAAGTGTGTCGCGGAGGACTGCGGCGTCATCGCGCGCATGTCCTCTTCACTGGAGGTGGTGTGGGCGCGGACCATCGAGGGCGCCGACTTTTCTACGAGATACTTCTCGGGCGAGGTCGAAACTGATGCCGTGGGGAGCGACTACATTTATGTGGCCATGAAGGACGCGGCGCCCGACGGCGTCGTGCCCCTCGACTCCGGTACAAGTTATGCCGGCTGCAAGGACGCCGACGGTATCGTGACACCCGCCTATGGGATCTCGACGACCAAGATGATAACCTCCTCGGACTGCCCCTCTGGAAGTAGTTTTGTCGACACCGAATCCGCCGACGCCGTCACCGCCGCCTCGGCAAACACGGGCGTGCACTGCTACGGGCGCGGGGGAGGCTGCGTGATGAAGTACCACGCGTACACCGGCCTGCCGATCTGGGCGACGTCTGTCGCTGGCATCGACGCCATCGTCTCGACGGCGGACGGCACGTTACATGCTATTGGCGACGGGTCCCAGGCCGACTTCGACACCAAGTCGACGCCGGACGCGAACCAAGCCTGGGTCTGGCACGCGGAGCTTGACGGCGCGACGGGAAAAGGTTTGAGCGTGCAGGCCTTCGGCGACTCTTCCGGAGGTTCCGCCGCGTACGACGCCGGCGTCAACGCCGACGGAGATGTCTTGGTCACCGGTTACTCGCGGGCCAACAACTGGCTCTTCGACGACGGCTTCACCCTTACCTACCCGACCGAGAATTCCGAAGCGAACGCCTTCCTGTTCCTGATCGACACCGATGCGAAAGTCCTGCCGTCGTGCCTTGTCTCAACGGACACGTGCGCCATCAAGACGGACCACTGCTACATCAACGGCGTCTGCTACGGTAACGGAGACACAGCCGACAACGTCGGCACCAGCTGCAAGGTCTGCGACCCGACGCAGTCGCAGACAGCTTTTGTGGACGGCCCCACCCTCGGCGTCACGCAGTGCTACATCGATGGGCAGTGCCGGGATGCCGACGACAAGTTCTCGTACGCGCCGCGCTACTCGGCGCCGACCGACTCGACGTGCCAGTACTGCGACCCGCCCAAGTCGGCGACGGGCTGGTCCGTTCAGGACGGATTCACGGCCGTGAGCGGCACAAACCCGCCGGACGACTGCCTCGTCGCCGACGACACGGCCACGGACACGTCGGCTGGCGGCGGCACGATCGCGGAGTCGGACGGCGCGCAGGTGGTCGCCGCCAGCGCCCTGGCCTCGCTTGCAGCGCTCCTCCTCTAAGTGCCCCGCGCGGGCCCGTCGGTTGGACCCGGCCCCCCCCCCCTCACCAGCAGTTCCGGCCAAGTAAGC
>Ga0302122_10002392_pt1 | contig 11731 bp, 7 predicted proteins | sample CB21_SCM_MG_FD_203115 | JGI IMG/M metagenome (GOLD analysis project Ga0302122, IMG submission 203115) | Marine microbial communities from Western Arctic Ocean, Canada - CB21_SCM | ecosystem: Environmental > Aquatic > Marine > Oceanic | place: Canada: Western Arctic Ocean | collected 2017-09-28
CGCCGTTGCGCGAAAAGGAGTCGAGGCGCCGCCGCAGGCGCCGCGCGATCGCCACGGACTCGCGCTCTACCGGCGGCAGCGCCTCGAGCGCTTTCGCCGTGCTCGCGACCGCCGTGTCGACGGCGCGCTCGACGGCGTCGAGCGCTGGCGACACCTGAGGGCCCGAGGGCGCGAGCGCTGCCGCCGCGGTAGCGCAGGCGATGACGTAGAGTTCAAAAAGCATCTATGCTGTGTGAAACTTGCAGCGCGCCGCAGCGCTCGCTAGCGCTCGCCACCGCTTGCGTAGCTACTCGAGGGCACCTCAGCGCGTCGCAGGCGACCCAGCACGAGGGGTAGCGCGGCGCAGTGCAACTCCTGCATAATCGCTGGGACGGGTTTTATGCACGGGTTTCTTGGGTCATGAAATCAGCTCTGAGTCGACTGCGCCGCTGCTGTGACTCAGCTGGACCCAAGCCGATCACGTACGGCACTAATTGTATCGTAAGAATCGATGGCGGCCGATGACGATGCGCCGCCACCACCGCCGGAAGACTCCGAGGTCTTGGACGCCTGCGCGCGCGCCGCGGAGCAGTACTACTCGCCAAAACGCAGCCGGGCGAAGACCATCGACGGCCAGCGGGACGGCGAATTACTCCAGGCGATGCGCACGGCCATCCGGCGGCTGCCGGACACCGCGACGCGCGCCGCAAGGCGATCAGTCACGGGCGACCCCGAGGTGCGGATACGGGACCGCGCGCGGGAGGCGTTTGTGCGGCAAAAGCGGCCCAGCGTAGTCAAGGCGGTCGACAAGGCGCTCTTCACGGGCGCGGTGGGGTGGATTTTGCTTACCGAGTACGTGGTTCTACGCTACCCGCAGCTCCTGGGTCTCTTGTACGTCTGCACGATGACGCCGTTACTCATCTATAGAGCCATGGACTACTTCTTCGTGCGCCACATGTCGTACTTCATGTACGACTTTTGCTACGCCCTGAACGGCCTGGTCTTCTCCCTGATCCTGCTGCCGCTCGTCTGCGACGAGACGAGTTGGGGCTCGTGGCAGCTCCTCTCCGACCTGCGGCCGGCGGCCTGGGGATTCCCCTGCGCGTTCGCCCTGTGCAACGGGCCCCTGCTCGTGGCGGTGCTCGCCTGGCGCAACTCGTTTGTGTTCCACAGCTTGGACAAGGTCACGTCGACCGCCTTGCACGCCGGCCCCCCTCTGTGGACGTTCGTCGAGCGCTGGTACACGGCGTCGGCGTACGAGGACAACATCGGTTGGATGGAGTGGTACGCCATCCCGCTCCTCTTTTACGGGGCCTGGCAGGTGCTTTACATAGTAAAAACGGAATTTGTGGACGCCGCCTACCTCGAAACGGCGCAAGAGGAGATCACGTCGTTGCGCTGGATCTCGAGGGACGAGAGCAACGGCATGCACCAAATTTGCAAACACGTGTGCGTGAAACTGGGGCGGATGCGGCCGGACGAGGGCTTCGACGAAGCCTCGCGGAAGACCAAGCTCACGTTCTGGGCGGGGCAGCTGGTGTACACGGCCGTGGCGCTTGCGGCGACGCCGCTGTTGTGGCGGTATAAAGCCCTCCACGCTTTGTGCTTATTTTGTATGTTCTCGACCGCTGTCTACTTGGGCGCGTCGTACTACATCAAGGTGTTCTCGCGGCGCTACAACGACCAGTTCGCCGAGAAGGCGTTGTGACTCCTGTAATTATCTGTACTTAACACATTAAATTAGTCGTAGGCGCCGCGCCGATGCGGCACCACATTCGCCGTCGAGGCTCAAAACACCTCGTCCTCGGGCGAGGCGAGGCCCTTCATCTTCACGAGTTCCCGCTCCCGCGAAGCTATTATCGTGGACACGCGCGAAAGCTCCGCCCTCAGCGTTTTGTTCTCGGCCTCTGACGTATCGAGCCTTTCCAAAACCTGTGCCGCGGCGGCGAGGTTTTCGTCCGGCGCCGCCGCGGACCGGACGAGCGCGTCCCGCAGCTTGCGCTGGACCTCGCGCAGCGCGGCCGTATCCGATGACGGCGCGGCGGACGGCGTCTGCGGCGTCACCGGCGAAGCGACGCGCAGCCCCTCCGGCGCGCACGGCGACCGCGGGCAGCGCTCCGGCGAGCCGGCGCTCGAGGCGTCATCGTCATCGATGGGGTCGAAGAAGAGCGTCCGCGCGGGCGGCAGCAACCGCCCGCGGCGGTCGTGGGCGACGACAGGCGTCGCCGTGACCGGCGCCGTCGGCCCCTTCGCGATGAGGCGCTCGAGGTCCGCGATGGCCTCGTTGATGCCGTCGCGCGCGGCCGGCCCCGGCGGCTCCGGCGGCAACGGCTCCGGCGGCGCTCGCAGCTGCGTCTGCAAAGCGTCCATCTGCGCGCGGTAGCGCTCGAGCAGCGGCGACGCCCGCGCGAGGGGCGCCTGGACGACGCGCGGCGCGCGGCGCGCGAAGTGCAGGGTGTTCGTCGTCTCCTCGACGGAATCCGGCGAAACGTTGCAGACCAGCGCGACGCGGCCCGCGAGCGCCGACCGCAGCAACCGCGTTAGCTTGGAGTCCCGGTACGGCACATACCCGTGGCCGTCGGCGAGCTTCGCGATCACCAGCGCCAACGCGTGCAGCGACCGGTTGATGCAGTGGCCTTCGGTCGACGCCGTCGCCTCGGAGCCAGCCAAGTCGACAAAGGTGAGCGTCGCATCGTTAATGGCGAGGCGCAAAATGGCGTGCGACCGCGAGGACCGGTCGTTGTACAGCGTCGCGCCCACGCTGCGCCGCCGCTCCCCGCGCGTGACGGCGGCGAAGACGTCGTCGACGCTCTCCACCGACACTTCGCGGCAGCCCACCGGGCCGCTCACGACGACGCGCAGGTCCTCGGCGTCCCCCAGCAGGTCGCGCACGCGCTCGTTGTAGCACTCGAGGTAGGACACCCTGCACTTTTCACAACTCCTGAAGACGTCCCGGACCGCGCGGGGAATGAGGCCGGGCGATTGCGGTGTTCCTTGCATCGTGTGTGTTTTTCCCGAGGCGGTCTGGCCATAAGCTATGAGCGCACCGCTCGTGCCTTTGATAGCGTCCGCGACGACGTCCTTCGCTATTGTGTCGTAGACGGCGGCGTTGTCCGCGTTTACGTCGAAGACGGCGTCGAAGCGGAACCGGCGCGGCGCGCGCTGCTGCGGCGCGTACGCGTCCCCCCGGGGGCACTCCTCCACGGCCGCGCCGGCGACGCGCCACGCGGGCACGCCCCCGGCCGGCCGCAAGCGCACGCCGACGCGGATGTTGCGGCGGCGCGCGGCCATTCCTTTGCTACGCGTCCTGGTTTGTGTTCCGCATGGCGTTCCAAGCCTTGGCGCTTGACTGTTCCCAGCAAGGGCTGCCCTACTTGTTTCGCTGTACTACGGAGGCTGCGACTTCCCCACGACACGCACAGCGCTGGTGATATTTACGACCGCGGCGCAAGCGCTTGCAATATAGAGCGCTGCGAAAGCCTCGGGTTTTGTGGGGGCAGCAGCGCGGGTCTACGCGCCCTGCGTTCGGTAGATACTAGTCCGACGCCATCGGGCCAAGAGAAGAAGAATAAGTCGCCACACACGCGCCGATCCCGCGCGGACGCTCCAACTCTCTAGAGCGACACCGTCGCCGCCGCGCAAAGGGAACGTGTTTGTCTTAGAGGGACCTAGATCTACTCGGCCGCGACGGCCGCCGTGTTGCCAATGACGGACATGAACATGTTGAAGAAGATCTGGATCGTGTTGATGTAGAGCAGGCGCATGTCCGAGGACACGAAGGCGAAGTTGATCGTGTGCGCGGGGATCCACGTCATCCAGGAGCCCTTGACGGCCGTGAAGATGTCCTGGCGGAGCTTGGACTCGATGAGCTCGGGCGTGCCCTCGAAGACCATCATGTAGCTGAAGAACATGACCATGAAGACGGGCGCCCATAGCGTCTGGTCGATGGCCACCTTGGACGCGACGCTCACGGGGTCCGTTCCGGAAATCTTGTTGTCCAGGAACTTGTAGAAGAAGTGGCCCGTCGTGCCGTGCAGCAAGAAGCCGAAGGAGGCCATCTTGATCAGTCGCTTGAGGTCGAAGTCCATCTTTTCGATGAAGAGCTGGGTGAGCACGTCGCTCACGGCGAAGCCGACGCCGCTCGTGCAGGCCTTGGTGAAGATGGGCTTATCATCTAAAGCCTTCTGGTAGGAGTCCAGGACGGCGCCGCCCTTGAGGGCCGTGACCGACGTGACCTTGCTCTTCGGCGCGGTGATAGCCGCGGCGGGCGCCTGCGGAGAACGGTGAGAGGGTGCACGCGCGTGGCGCACGCGGGGTGTACGGCGAAATGCTGCAATCGCGTGCGGCGTGGTGTGTGTGTGGGCGCGTATAGCGCGTGGCGGCCCGGCGGCCCGGCGGCCCGGAAGGATGCAAAACCGGTGCAGGCGTCCGCATCTTGCAAAGTGCTACCTGCACTCCTCATGCGCAGTGCTGCCAGACGCCTCGACGGGATAAGCGCGCGCGTGCAGCTCTGCAACAGGGGAGCGTGTGCTGCATGGATTGCACGCGGCTGCAAAGAGTTTTGCGCACGCCGTGCGGTAGTAGGACACCGGTAAAAACAAGAGCCAGGAGAGCGATCAAAAGGCGAGCCATGATGAGTGAGTTATAACAGCAGATCGCGAGCTCGGTGCAGCACACGCAGGCCCCGTACGCTTCGAGTGCCCGCGCCGGAAGCGTCCATTGCCCAGCTGCAAGTATAAGGTAACTGCCAAGGGGAACCCTAGCGAGCACGTCTCGTCGGAGCAGATTGAGGACGGGTTTTTGCGCTCGCATCGGAGCGCCGGCTTTTTCTTCCAACCACTACGGTCGCGTAGGGCTGACACAGCGCGCGACCCATACAGCCATCAAGACTCCGCACCGAGCCACGCCGCGTAAAAAACGCCGCTGCCTACGCCGATTCGCACCCAAGACTAGGAGGCACAAGCTGCCGACCACGGGCTGGACGGAGCCAACGCGGTCGCCGAATCGTTTTCGCAGCCCGGATAAGCCAGACCGTCGGAGGCGCGATCCAGCACGATGCTCCACACGCGGCGCCGGGCCCTCGTCGCCGCCGGCGCCGTCTCGACCGTGATCGTCGCGCGAGAAATTCTGAGAAGACTCGGCCGGCGCCTCGTCGAGGCGGTGGACCCCGTGGCGCCCTCCCCGAGCGAAGCGATGGCGTTGCTGGAGCCGCCGTTAACGTGCGCCGACGTCGAGGCGTTCATCCGGGAGCCCAAGCCGACGACGGAGGGCGCCGCCAAGAGCATCACGTGGAACACGGACCGGCGGCCCACGGAGTTCTCGGTGGTGTACATCCACGGCTGGGCGGCCTGCCGCCAGGAGATCGCGCCGACGCCGCAGTTGATCGCGCGGGCGCTGGGCGCGAACCTGTACTGCCACCGCTTGGCCGGACATGGACGGAGAAGGAGGGACGGGGGGCCCCTGCCGGACGGCGACCTTTTGCTGCGTGAGGCGACGCCCGCTGAACTTTTTAGGGGCGCGCTCGAGGCGTTACGGGTCGGGCGGGCCCTGGGCGACCGCGTCGTTCTGGTCGGCGTGTCGACGGGTGCCGCCCTCTGCACGTGGCTCGCGGCGACGCGGGCGGACGTGGCCGCCCTGGTCCTGGTGAGCCCCTGCTTCGGCCTGGGCCACCCGCTCTACCCCCTGCTCAAGATCCCCTTCGCGGCGCTCCGGCTCCTCCCACACGCGGTGAGCGGGCCGGTGCGCGCGGCGGCCATCGCGTTGCTGCTGGGCCACACGAAGCGCGTCTTCCAGCGGTCGGCCGAGCACGCGCGCTTCAACGCGTTAGTGTACCCCCAGGCGGCGTTGTTACATTTATTAGACGTGCTCTTCTCGCTCGAGCGGCTCGACGTCGAAAGGATCGCCGCGCCCACGTTCGTCGCTTTGAACGAGCGCGACGGGGTCATCGACGTCCGGCGGGCCGCGGAGTTGTTTCACCGCTTGGGCGGCGACCACCCGCTTGCGGGCAAGGCTTTTTTTTGCTGCCCGGTGGACGAAGGCGACGGCGGCGACCCGCACGTGCTCGCCTCGCAGATGCTCTCGCCGGCGTCCGTGGACGCCATCGCGGACGCGGCCATCCTGTTCATCCGCGCGCACCTGGGCCGGGGCCACGGCCTCGAGCGGCGCCGGAGCGCCGCCGAGCTGCGGCGCGGCGCGTCGTTCGGGCCCTTCGGCCCGTTCACCGGGCTCGATGGCCTGGCGCGGCCGTTCCCTTTCTGATGTATCTGTGTGCACGTGTAACGCATTAATCGCGCGGGTTTCTTTCCACAGTTTTGCAACGTTTAGCATAAAAGAGAGCACCACGGAGCCGCTGCGAAGTGCCGTCGGGCGTCAGCGCTTGAGAGGGTACAGTTCTAAGCCGGCCGCGGCCTGCAGCAAGCGGCGCTTCCAGCAGACGCGCCTCGCCGAAGCATGCCACGCCAAAAGGCCGAAGGGCTAGCCGTGGGTGATACCGTGCGCCTGCTGAAAGGTGATCATGAAGGAGCCGTTGGCGTCGTGCTCGAGAAAACGGGCGGCGGCTGGATGAAAATTCTGACGCCGCTGGGCACCGTCAAGGTGCAGGGCCGGGCGTCGGTGGACAAGGTCGACCAGGTGGCGGCCGGTAAGGAGAACGCGGGCACGCCGCCGCCGCCCCCCGCCGCGGTGACGCCACCGACGCCGCCGGTCGTGTCGTCACCGATGCCGCCGGTCGTGATGCCACCGACGCCGCCGGTCGTGTCGTCACCGATGCCGCCGGTCGTGATGCCACCGACGCCGCCGGTCGTGTCGTCACCGGCGCCGCCGGCCGCGCCACAAGCCACGACGTCCCCTCAGACTGCGCGCCCGCAGCCGCCGACGCGCGACCTCAAGGCCGCGGCCGCGCTGGCGCTCGAGCGCCAGCGCCAGGAGCAGCTCGCGCTGGAGGCGGCGCGCGCCCGCAAGGCGAGGGAGGAGGCGCGCGCCCGGGCCGAGGGGGCGCGGCGGCGGCAAGCGGAGGAGGAGCGACGGGCGCGCGACGCGGCCGAGGCGCGGCGGCGGGCGGCCTTCGCCGACGCGGCCGCGCGGCAGCAGGCGCAACCGCCACCGCCCCCGCGCGGCCACGTGTTTCCGGCAAACGGCACCGGCACGCCGCCCCCGCCCTCCGTGGGGACGGCGCGCTTCCGCGCGAAGGTGCCGGCGTCCGCGGGCCAGGCGACGGTCGGCGCGCAACAGCCGTTCCGCCCGCCGCCGCTACGCACGACGACGCCGTCGCCGACGCCCCAGAAGGCGGCCCCGCCGCAGCACAAGCAGCCCCAGATGCGCAAGCGCGAGTCCTTCGCCGAGCGCTTCAAGCAGGCCCAGCGCAAGGGCGAGAAGGAGGCGCGGCGGTCCTCGTTCGAGTTCAAGCGGAGCTCGGTGGGCGGCCGCGACTCGTGCGGCGGCCGCGACTCGTGCGGCGGCCGCGACTCCGACGCCGACGACGCCTACTACGCGCGGGCGGCGCAGCGCGCGACCGCCGGCGTGTTCCAGCCGACGAGCCACGCGGCGCTGCTGTTGGGGCGGGCGCGGCACTACGTCGCGCTCGGCCTGCCGGCGACGGCGGCGACGCCCGAGATCAAGCGGAGCTTCCGGGACCTGGCGCGCGCGCTCCACCCCGACAGACACGTCGGTCTCCGCGTGGAGCATCTTTCTTCGACGGCGTGGGTGTCCACGTTCTTCGCTCAACCGGTCACACATCCCACGCACAGGTCGGCTCGACGACGGCGGACGCGTCGACCGAGCTTTTCAAGGGCGTCTCCTCGGCCTACGAGGCGCTGCGCGACGGCGACTCGCGCAAGGCGTACCAGCGCGCCGTGCTCGCCGGGCGCGAAAAATAAGTATATTCAGCTTTCCGGCAAGTTATCCTTCGCGCGCGCCCCCCGCAGCAGCACGCGCAGCTCGGGCACCTTTAGCGCCTCGAATTCCAAGCCGCGCGCCTCGCACTCCGCGATCAAATCCGCCTTGCGCATGCGCGACAGCGGCGGCTTCTTCCCGTCCGGCGAGGCCTTGGCGGCGACCGCGGCGACCGCGCGCGTGGCGTCGGCCACGACGGCCGAGTCGTCCTCGATGTTCTCGGCCAGGTCCGCGAGTTGCCTCTTGAGCTGGGCCTCGGACTCCTCCGCCCGACCCAGCGCCTCGGCCGCCGCGGTGGCCGCGGCGTCCGCGGACTGCTCCGCGGCCTCGGCGCGCCGCTTCATCGCGTCCAAGACGGCCTCCGTCGCCTCCTGCGCGCCGGCCGCCGAGGCGGCCTGCCGCTCGGCCGCCGCTGCGCGCCGCGCCACGGTCTGGGCCTCGTCGGCGAGGGTCCGCGCGCGGCTCTCGGCGTCCACGAGGCGCGTCTCGAGCTCGACCGCCGCGGCGCGCGCGGCCTGCACGTCCTGCGCGTTCGCGTTCGTCGCGGCCTCGATCTGCGCGAACGCCGCGGCCTTGGCGTCCGCGGCCTCCTCGGCCGCCTCGGCTTCCGCTTCCGCTCGCCGCTTTGCAGCCTCTGCGGAAGCGGCCAGCTCTCTAGCTTCCCTTGCCCGCGCTGCCGCGGCCTCGGCTACGCTCACCTTCTCTTCCACAGATTTCTCCGCGTCGGCGAGCTGGCTCCGGAACAACACCGCGCCCTCGTCGGCCGCCGCGAGCTCGGCCTCGAGGTCGTCGACGTAGCGCGCCAGCGCGCGCGCCGCCGCGCCCAGCTCGCGCGTGAGCTCCGTGGCAAAGGCCGCGACCGTCGCGCCCAGCGCGCCCTCGTCCCGGAACACGATCGCGCCCGCCTCGGTGCGCTCGTAGCTGTTCGCGATCTCGGGCCGCAGCAAGAACGCCGAGAAGTCGCTGGCCACGGCCAGCTCCTTGCTGCCGTTGGAGCTATCGGGCGCCGACAGGGCCTTGGCGCCGCGCGACGGCGTCGCGAGCCACGCGTCGCGGCTCTCCTGGGACGTGATGGCCTCCTCCGTCTGCACCTCCACATTTGCGGCCTCCTCGCCCGCCCAGCTCGTGCCGGGCTGCGGCACCAACTCGGGGAAGAGCGCGCCCTTGCGCTTCCGCACCTGCCAGCCGCCGTCGCGCCAGCCGTCGGCCAGCTCCTTGAGCTTGTCCAGGGGGTCGAAGGGCTCGAGCGCCATGGACAGCTTCGTCGTGGCGCGTGGCCGCCTCTGCGGCGCGAGGGCCGCCACGGTTGTCGTGACGGCGAGGGCGCGGAGCATGGTCGTTCGTCGTTTGCGTCCACGAGAACCAAGGCAGGCTGCTGAGTCGTCCTACAAAAGTGATTTGGCGGGAGAGGCAGAAACCCGCACGACAAAACCCGTCCGCACAAATCACCCGAACCGCCATCCGCGCCTGCCATGCACTGTTGTGGCCAGTAACACGTTCAACTTCTGCGGCAGTGTGACCTCGGAGACTTTACGATCGCTGCTAGCCATCGGCTCCAGTTCGGTCGTGCAGCACTTGCTGCTAAGCACTCTGCTGCTAAGCACTCTCATTAGACGCCAGCTGCTAAGCACTCTAAGTGAGAGCATGGCCGACACGCCCGCTGCCGAGGACGCCGCGCCGAAGGAGCCGGACTCGAAGAAGCGCGCGCGCGACGAGGAGGACGAGGAGGCCCCGCTCCCGGAGATGCCGGCCCAGTGGGCCAAAAAAAAGATCGGCGCCGCCATGCTCTGGTACTACCGGGACAAGGAGGGCAAGCGCCAGGGGCCCTTCTACCCCGGCCAGATGCGCCAGTGGTGGACCGCGGGCTTCTTCCGGCCGACGCAGCTCGTGGCGCCCTCGTTCCGCGGCGAGGTGCCGCGCCACTTCGTGCGGGTCGACCAGTTCTTCACGGACGACCTGTCTCGCGAGGCCGCCTTCGTGGCGAGCGAGGGCGTCGCGCTCTGGCCCGCCGCGGCGGCGGTCGACGGGGGCGGCGGCGGCGACGTCTACGCGGAGACGGTGGCCAAGGCGGACGCGTCGAAGCGGCCGGACTGGCTCGAGGACTCGCTCGTGCGGCAGCGGCAGGGCATCCACCACACGATCCACCAGCCCGTCGAGCGGGAGAACTACAACTGAGCCCTTTTCTAAGTGCATGTCATGCTAGGACTTGAGCCGGGTTCGAGTGAGTCTTCGCGAGCCCCCCGGAGCGCTTAAGCGCGCGCCACCGCGGTACGGGTTTCATGGACTTCCGTTTTGTTGTTGACCGGGCAGCCTCCTCCCGCGCCCGGAAACAGACCTCATGGCGCAGCGCCGCGACGCGGAGCGCATGGACAGGAAACTGGCCGGCATCACCGCGGCGCACCGCTTCCGGCGGGGCGAGCGGCCCGGCCGGCTGGCCCCGGGGCAGGCCTTCTCGTCCGTTGACCGCCAGGTGCGAAACCTGGAGCTCATCAGGAGGCGGAGCGACACGCGCCGCCACGCCGCCGCGGAGAAGGAGAACGTGCCGGATCCGGCGGCGGAGGCGCCGCCGCCGACGCCCGTCGCGGCGCCGCTCCTGTCGCCGCCGCCGCCGCCGCCGCTCATGGCGCCGCAGCAGTGGGCGCCTTGGGCCATGCCGAAGTCAACCCATGAGCCTGAGGCGCCCGACGACCAGTCGGCGTTCGCACCGCTGCTCGCCGACCAGTGCGCGCTGCAAGACGACGCGCCTCCGGCGCTCGAGGCGCCACCGGACGCTGATGAGCGGTCGGCGTTCGCGGCGACGTCGCCCCTGGCGCTCGAGCTGCCCTCGCCGGCGGCCAAGCGCCGGCCCCGCGGCTCCGCGGCGACGGCCGTCCGGGCGGCGCACCGGCGCCTCGAGTCGGCGCAGGAGGCCGCGCGCGCGCGCAAGGCGGCGCTGCTCGAGGCCGAACGGACGCGCGTCGCGGCCAAGGTCGCCGCGCGCGTGGCGCGGCGCACGGCCCTGAAGCGCGGCCGCGATGGCCTCGCGATGGTGGCGGCGGCGTGGGTCGCGGTGCTCCTGACACAAGGCCTCCGCGCCGCACGCGACCGCCGCGTGCGTGTGAACGCCGCGACGACGATTGTACAGTGGCGCCGCCGGACCGTCGTGGTCCGGCGGATCCGGGCGCTCGCCGCGGTCGGCCGGTGCGTGCGCGGGTCGCTGCGGTTTGCCGTGACTCAGCGCGTGCGCCGGCGGCGCATCGCCCGGCGGCGGCTCCGCTTTTTTCTCGAGGCGCACGCGGGCGCCCAGGGCATGTTCCGGCACGCGATGCGGGAGGTGGCGCGGCGCGTCCGCGTCGTGCAGCGCGCGACGCGCGACTACCGTGTTTGTTCAACAGCGCGCCTGACCGCGCTGCGGTTGGTGTGGCGGCGGTCGGTCGAAGCGGACGTGGATCGGGAGCAGCGCGTGTGCGACGCACTCGACGCGCGCGAGCGCAAGGCGCGAAAAGCGATCTCCGCGGACGCCGCGAAGGCGCGCCAGGCCCAGGACCTGCGGACCAAGAAGCGGCGCGCCGCCGCGCACGACGCGGAGCGCGACCGCAAGTTCACGACCATCAAGCAGCGCATCGGAGACATGAAGACGCGGCTCATGAAGGCGGACGCGCTCGTCGAGATGGGGCACGCGGCGCCGTCGAAACGGAAACGGCGGACGACGGGCACGGACGCGGTCGTCGCCGCGGTCAAGAACGCGGTGGCTCCCAAACGGCGCGACGCGGTCCTAAAACGTTTGCTCGCGGACGCGCGCCGCGCGTTCGCGGCGCGCAGCGGCGGCGTCGCGCTCGAGCGGGCCAAGGCCTCGGTGCACGGCGTCGGCGAGGCGCGGGGC
>Ga0302122_10002393_pt1 | contig 11725 bp, 10 predicted proteins | sample CB21_SCM_MG_FD_203115 | JGI IMG/M metagenome (GOLD analysis project Ga0302122, IMG submission 203115) | Marine microbial communities from Western Arctic Ocean, Canada - CB21_SCM | ecosystem: Environmental > Aquatic > Marine > Oceanic | place: Canada: Western Arctic Ocean | collected 2017-09-28
GGCAACTTTGCGCCGCGCCCAACCTACTTCGCCGACGAGTACCACCCCCAGTTTGACGGCACCGATCTGTCTACGTCAATCTCAAACTTCTTCGCTGAAGGGAACGCAACCAACAACCAGAATGTGGACGAGCTTATGCTGTCAAGTTTGGCCCAGCTTAGGGACATTGCATCTGCACCGGCCGCCGACTCTGCTTCTGCGGAGGAGCCAGGAGGGTCTGGAACGTCTACTAGGCCGTCGGGCCCACCGGCAACACCCAGTGGTCTTCCACCTTCACCGCCACCACCAGGCCCTCCTCCGGGTGGCCCTCCCGAAGCACGCCCCCCATCTGCACTATAATGATGGTCATCATGCGGAGCAGTGACATTGTCGGCTATGTGGCCAAGACACATCGTTACTACAGTCACGCAGAGACCATGGGAGACACGCGTATAAGCCTCAATGGAGGATACGGAGGATAGTCGACGCATGCACAGTTTGTCCCCAAATTCAACACAAACAGTCTAGTGGTTGTCCTTGTAGAATGACAAAGCCACGCTGTTGGCCTTGACGCATTTCTTGGTAAGGTTCTTGATGTACATTCCCGCGAGCGTGCGCACCCTCGAGAGGGCGACGTACGCCTGTCCGCACTCGAACGTGCGAGAAAGATCAATGCACGCGCGATCGAAGGTCGCGCCCTGCGACTTGTGGATCGAAACAGCCCACGCCAGGCGTAGGGGAATCTGGTACCGCGTTGCCACCACCTTCTCCTTCTGAATGACGGAGAACTCGTTCTCCTGCGTGCATCCGGTGACGAAGCTGTGCATGAACTTGTGCGCGTTGTCACTCTCGTCGCCGTAGTCCGTGAACTCCACGTCGATGTAGGCGGTGATCCTCTCGGGCTCCGACACCCGCACCCGAACGTCCACGACCTTGCCGACGGAGCCATTGACGAGGCAGCCAGCTGCCCCGGAGATGTTCTTGAGGCACATCACCTGGGCGCCGGCCTTGAGGAAGAGCTCCCGCGGCGCGGTGACCGACGTCATGGCCCGCTCGTCGCCGGAATCCACGCACCGGAAGGGATGGATTTGGGCGTGGATCTTGGCCATCATGCAACGGTTGTGGTGGTCGGACTCGTCGTTGGTGCTGAACAGGTTGACACAGTCCTGGTGGGGCTCCCGCGCAGAGTTCTCGTTGATGAACTGCACGTCTTCGTCCGTGATCTGACCTTTGCGTACGCGAGAGAGGGCGTCCAGTAGCTTGCTGTCACACTGGCGGTGCACGGTGGTCAGCTCGTGAACCTTGACCTTGAGCTCCTCCCACGACTTGCTCTGGAAGACAAATCCCTTGGACCTGGCGTTCACAGCGGGAAGCTGGAGGAAGTCCCCGACCAAGATGAATTGGACGGGGAGGGTGTTCCCGGCACGTTCTCGGATGCTACGTGTGACAACCACCAACTTGTCGAAGAAGTCTGCATCAAGCATACTGACCTCGTCGATCAAGACGCGGTTGGTGTGGATGATCCGCTCCTTGGTCACCTTGAGCTTCTGGGAGTTTAGCATGCCGATGTAACGCTCCACCTTCTCGTTTCCAACGCCAAGTCCGAAGTACGAGTTGACGGTGGTTCCGCCGACCAGCGCCGCGGCGGCGCCCGTGGAGGCTGTGATTGCTATTCTGCTTGGCTCTGACACCGCGCGGATTGCGCGCACGACCTGGCTTTTTCCCGTTCCCGCGACACCGGTGATGAGCATGCTTCGCCCCTCCATGGCCGTGCGAAACACTTCGAGCTGCTTGGAGTCGAGCTTGAGAATGGATTCAAGCACCTTTCCGGTGACCCGGCGAAGAGTCGTGCATGTCCGTCCTAGAGTGCACGCAATCTTCACCGCGCCGTACGTTGTTCTTCCGTTTATCAACGAAGACCCGACGATGATCAAGACGTCGTCGTCTAGAAACTCAGATATTGAGGGGCCTCGGACACGCTTGTGTACTTCCATACCGAACCATTATTACTGGTACAAGAGACATGACTGTGTATTTCATGGTCATTTGTCACAGGGCGCCGACACACACGATCCTTACACAATCGGCGCCCTGGACCTAGCTTGTTTTGTACGCTATCATGTGAACCATTCGGTTGAAAATATAAGAAATATGGTTTCTGTCCTCGCCTCGGTAGCTGTAATCAGCACAGTGCTTTCGAGTCCAGTAACATGCATTCCCAAGACGAGGATCGACGTCCTTGTCGGAAAGCTCACTACTGAGTACGACGTTTACAGACGCATTTGCGAAATTAAGCAGTCTGCCAGAGTAATTCTTCACCGAGAGGAAGTCGAGTTCGACGTAACTGTTGTTAGATCGGATGACATGGACGCGTCAGTTCACATGTCAATGTCCTTTTCAGCTGCAGTAGGGGGGGCTGTGTATTGATTTTAAGGAGGCTTCAAACACATGTACCACCAAGAGGGACAGTCCAGGCCCTGGCGAATATTGATGGAATCGCGCAGAGTAATCACCTTCTGCACATCCTCTGGAACATTCGATCTATAAATGCGCACGACCTCGTTGTTCGTCTCTTGGCCCCTGGCAAGCACACGCCCGCCTGTCCGGGGTCGATCCATGGCGATGATGAAGCACTTGCCCGGGCGGTGCTCTCTGTCCGCGTCCAAAAAAATCGACTTGCTGCGAATGTCGCGCTTGTTGTGCGTCCTGCCTCCCATTCCGTAGCGGACTGCGCACTCGCGCAGCGTGTACCCCTCCTTGTTGACAACGGTAAAACTCCAATACATCCACGCAAGGCCGCCTTCCTCCCATGTGTATGAGATTGGCATGATCTTGTTCTTGCCGAGGTCCTTGGTGGTGGCTCCAACAGTCACGTTGTTGTCTTGGTCGTACTTGTAGGACATGCCCTCGCGCAGGCGGAAGCCCTGGCTGATCTCTTCGTGCTTGTACGTCTTCCCCGGGCTGAGCATAGGAAGGTGGTTCCAGCTTGGCTCTTCGGGCTTCTCGCGCACAGGGCTGGTCCTTGGAGTCGCACTGCACGGGCGCCCGGGGAGCTTGCCGGCGTCAAGCCTGAGCTCGTCGATGCGCTTTGCCAGCTGCTCCTGCGCCTCAACAAGCTTCTCCGACAGAGGCCCCTTGTTTTTTCGGTGGTTGATCTTCATCGTCTGCTCCATGGCCCACTCCAGCTGCTCCATAGCCCCCAATGCGATCTCCTTTTCGGTACCCGGACCGGTCGGCTCCCGGGAACCAGTGGCGGTAGGCGAAACGTTGGGGGCCTGCATCTTCTCAAACATACACTATGTGCGACAGGTTTGCCAAGTATAATTTAAACGTACATCTATTTGACTTTCACATTCTATGGTCAGAGGTCCCGGGTGCCGATTGTTTGGGCGCCGACTGGCGTGGCAGGAGCGCGCGATTCACTGCCTTTGGGACCACCACGGACGCGGCAGTCGCCATCGCTGCTTTGGCTGCGACGTAATCCTCGCTCTTGAGCTGCATCTCCCGCGTGCGCGTTGCCTCTTCCTCCTGGAAGAACTGCGAGAAGCCGTACTCGCCGCGCCCGCGCCTCTCCGCCGTCATGGGGGTCTCGATGGAGGTGTACAGGTTCTTGGAGATGAGCGCGTTCATGTCCCACGCATTCTTTTGCATGACCGCCCCGGCAATCTTGTTGGTGCGTGATCCGTATGCGACCTCGTCCCCCTCAGTCTGCACGGGAGAGATCGACTTGCTTGTGCGGTTGTTGCCCTCCTCGTCTAGGATGGTGGCGTCACTGGACACCCGCAGAGACATGCCTCCCTCGTTGATGTAGGCCTTGCACTCGACACCCTCTATGAAAGATCCCATCATCGAAGCGAGCAACTGCCTGTATGTGTGTGGCTTTACTCCGATGAGAGCGCCCCGCTGGAGGATGTTATGCTCGTCGTCTCCCACGAATACGGGGTCGATGTGGTGGCGCCCGACGTGCATTGGACTCGAAGCGTCGGATGCTGGGTAGGCATCCGGTGGCTTGGCTGCCCCGTCGGGGGAGTAAACGAGCCAGCACGCCCGCGCTGCGTTATCCAAGCACTGCCTGAACTGGGAGACGATCTCGGGAGTCAGCTTGTGACTTCCCTTGTGCGTCAGCACGAGCGTCAGGAACGGCGCGAGACCGAATGTCCACGCGCAGCGGGTGCCGTCCGACCTGCAGAAGGCCGACCAAAACTTGCGCGCCTTCTCGAGCTCCTCCTTCTCCAGGCCTACAGATTCCAACTTGATGAGGGAAAACTCCTCGGACTTGATCTTCCGCTGGCAGTGTGGCACCGCCTTGGAGAAGGCCGGGAAGTATGGGCTCGCGGCCACGACCGTGCACTTGGGGTAGAGAGTGTTGATCAAGACGAGCGCGTCTGCCGCCCAGGCCAGCTCCAGCCTTCCAACGTCGCCGTTTACAAAGTCGCTCACCAGGACGTGAAAGGCGCTCACACTCTCGCTTGGGGTGCTCCTTGGGCACGCCTGCTTGACGATCAGAGCGACCAGGTTGATGCAGTTGAAGAAGGAGTCGACGTTCTCGTACGCGTTGCTGAAAGGGCAGTCACCGGTGGACACTTGGCACGGCCTGCGGAACAGAGGCTCCTTGACGATCGCCTGGTCCTCTGGCGTTGAGTCCACCAGGTAGGCTCGTCCGGTGGCGACGCTGGTCTCCATCTCGTCTCGGAAGCATGTCCGCAGGGAGGCGTCGGCAGTGGGCTCGACGTTGGGTCTGAGGGCCTGCGCACATAAACAAGGAGCGCTATCCTGATTCAGCATTGGGCTTACCCACATGCGTGGTCATGCCAAGGGTCAAGGAAAAGGATAGAGTGAATGGTTGGACCAAGAATACAGCGCCATTGTAGCATTGGGTTGTATGAGAGTGGGGAGTACTACAGGGTTAGGAGAGACACGGGGATGATGTAACTTACCTGCGTGAAGGCGGAGAAGGGCAGACACATCACAGAGTCCACCGTGTCGGATGTGGTGCGCCCGTTCATCTCCCGGGAAGACTCGATGAACTCGCAATAGTCGTTCAGCAACGTGTGAACTCCAGGGATGTAGTTGTGCGGTATTCCGCGGACGGCCGTGGGAACCGCCGAGTAGTACCTGGGACGCTTGGAAGGACCTCCCTCGCCCTCCGCGCTGCGCTTTCGACTGTCCTCTGGCTTGGAGAACGTAACCCAGTGGGTGTTTGCAAAGGAAATCACTAACTGGTTGGCAGCTTCCTCGGAAAGCTTGCAATTGCCTGTGCACGCAAGAAGCACACCATCGCCAAGAACGCAGCAGTGCACAAAGCTCCCACCAAAAGACACTGTGGATAGTCTGATCAATCTCGGAGTTGAGCCTCTTGCATGGGGAGGGGTGTGTCTTTAGTTCGAGTATAAGAATATTTGAGCGCACCATGTTGTCTCTTGTCGCTGCGGAAATTGTGCGCGAGCAGCCCCGGCATGGTGAAGCCGGTGTCCACGCGGCAGCCGTATGTTCCCGAGTAAAAGGTACCATCGAACGACCTCTGGATGTTGTTCAAGCCGGCAACGTAGCAGTCCTGGGCCGAGAGGAGGAACAGCTTGCTGACGTCAGCGACCTGCCAGGCGCAACACAACAGGCGCAACACAACAGGCATCATCGCTATTCAAGGGCTCCTGTTTCGCCAGCTTGGCGTTTCTCCACCCAAGAAGCAAACAAACTCGAATGTGTGGACTGCAGAGTATTGTGTGGTGTGTGGTTAGATTTATAAAAGCGCGTACCGATATTTTCTTGGAGCTGGCGATGGCCGCGTTGGCGTATCCTGCGGTGAGCTGTGTCGACACGTTGCCGATGAAGGAGGCCTGGGAAGAAGCGACAAGCAATGCCGACCGGGCCTGCAGCACGAACTCCGCTGGCTGCAGCTTGGTCTTGAGCGCGTCGAGAAGCTCCGGGACCCTCGTGGCACAGTCGCCGCACACGTGGATGCACAGGGAAGCCTTGGCGCTCTTTGTGCGCTCCCCGGTGACGCGCTCTCCCTCGACGCGCTCTATGTCAAAGTCGGTGATGGTCAGCAGCGGCAGCGGCTCCGTTGTCGTGATATCCGGCACGTCCTTCGCAAGCTCCGTCGCGTTGGAGAAGCCGAGGTGCTTGATGCACGGGTCGTTCTTCCTGGACTTACCAGCCATCCAGCGGCGCAGAGCCTCGTTTGCACAGATTCCAACCGCCAGGGGAGACGCCGGCGTGCAGATGGGCTCTGACCTGGTGGCGTCGCACTTGCTGACTGTCATCAGACTGGGCATCCGCTCCACCGCAGGCAGAGGGATGGAAGAGACGCGCGCGTGAGCGTCTGTGATCTCCTTGACCATTGACTCTGCAGCGGATTCGTGCGTGGAGTTCATGAGGATATAGGTGGAGAGGCTGATGAAGCTGCGCGTTGTTCCCGTAGCATGGGTCGGGACGGCGGTGTCCGACTCCTCCTCCGCAAAGGTGTCCATGATCCCAATGTCCCGGGCACCTCGAATGTTTGCACCCCCCCCTCCCTGCTTCGCCTGCGTGTTGCCCTTGATGCGCTGTGACTCGTAGTACCTCTCAAAGACGCAAGGAAGCGACGCGTTGGTCTCGTTCGAAGGCATCAACTTCTTGGCCGCCATGCTCCACGCAATGGCTATTCCTGTGTCTTGGTGAGGACGCACGCTTGCTGGAGGAAGAAGGCACGCATGGATGGCGCTGCTGGCAGCCTCCTTGTCGATGCGAAGAGTCCCGCATGCAGTGCGATAGTCTCCGTCAAAGTCGGTGCGCGCACGAAGCAGAACCATGCCTGGTATGTCGGTAACCTTGCGTCCCACGAAAGAGACGAGGGCCTGTGCGCTCTTCAGGGCGTTGTTGAGGCTGACCTGCTGGAGGATCGTGTTCTCCGCCACGTCAGTGCCCTCCGCCTGTCTGGCGAGTGTGCACAGGGCAGCATCCCTGACCGTTCGCTTGTTGTGCGCTGCGAGCGTGTGCAGGACAGACACGTCTTCGGACTGAAGAGCTGCGTGCCAGAACTCGAGCAGAAAGCGCGAGTCAGGAACCCCGGAAGCGCTGCACCCCCTGGAGCCACGCTTGTACCGGACATCCGAGGAAGGCTCGCCTTCGGACGTCTTCGCCTTGTCCGACTTCTGCCGTGCGCGCCTGCGTATCTCCTCTCCGCCGTAGCGGTCGAACGCTATGGCAGACTGAACGTCCAGGTCTGTGAGGCCCGAAGCGCGCAGGATGTCCCTCCCGCGAGGGTTGCTGCTGAGGTAGACAACAAGCACCCATGCGCACCACACCGGGTCGAGGCTGCACTCTCCGACGATAGACTTGCAGATGTCCACGAGCATGTGGTTGCGCGTTCCCATGGCGTTGCTGACGATGCATTCGTCCAGCTCCCGACGCGCGAGGCCGATGCACGACGTCAACAAGGACACGGACGAGAGCTTGACCGGGGAGGAGTTGTACACGAGCCTGACTGTCGACGTGATTCCAAAGAAGGTATCGTCGGATATCCCGGACAGGTCGGCGAGTGCCAGAGCACAGGGGTTCACCGAGTTGGTGGCGATCGGGTTGACGACCATGCAGCCGCTCTTTCGCAACCGGAACCGCGCCTCCGCCATGACCAGCGCGGAGGAGACCACTTGTGCGGCAGCGGCCCTGTGCACACGACAGACATCCGCTATCAGCCAGACTCGGATGTTATCGATTGCGTTCCATTCATTTGCAAGGAATCTGCCATTCTCAGCCAACCCATTCCACGTGTGTGAAGATGGTGTGTGCATGGGTTTGAGTAGCCAAACACTCACTGTCCGATAGATTTGCAGTTAATACGAGTCGTCTGTGATTGAGGCACAGCAGCAACATAAGACACAGCACGGATTCGTGTGTGTTCCACACAACACGGATTCGTGTGTGTTCCAGAGGCATGAGCACACCTGATTCGCTGCTCCTTGGGTCTTCTTGCGGCCCATGACCTGCGATTAGGCGGTGCGATGTGTCGGTGTTGTGTTCATGTTAATGGGTTCAATTTGCAAGCTTACGGAGGAGTTCACCGCGTTGGACTTGAGGGAGCTCTCAGCGAGTCGGTCCCAGAGCATAGGTGCAGTGAATCCTCCAAGTAGAAACGCGGGCTCGGTGTTGGTGGTGTCGAGGTCCTTGCCCTTGATAGCCTGCAGCAAGACACTTCCAGATCAGAGAGTGGGGTGCAAGTACTAGGGTTCGGGTCTTAAAAGTGTACCGCCAGATGGTTCATCTTTCCCTGGTCCCTCAAACTCGTGCGCACTCCCGGGCCCCTGCCTCCCGTGGAGATGTTGAGCTTGTGGCTCCGGAACGCCTGGTAGTCCTTGGGAGCCTTCTCCAAGTTGAGTCTCTTGATCTCTTTGAGTCCGTCAATGACAACTCCATACGCCACACTTCGCGCGTTCTCCCCCGGGTCGTTTGCCCGGGCCGCCCTAGATGCGCGCGGGAAGCTTGCCTGCGTCATCGTAACCCTGCCGGCGCGTCTGGATCCCCTGTGTGCTTCCTCTGGTTCTTCCTCTGGTTCTTCGGACCGCGGAGCCGAGAGGCCGATGATGGTCTGACTAGGAGAATCTGGTTCCTGGGAGGAGCCGGAAGCCGCTCCGGCGGGTGCAGGACACCCGCCGACATACGTCACGCTGGGAGATTGAGGCCCGCTCCGCAGGGACGGTGACCCTGGCTCTACGGAAGAGCGCAGAAGCATTTTGGGGCTTGTATTTAGAAAATGAATCATATAGATTTGACCGATGTGATTATGGTCAAAGGTGGTATACAGACGCACCGGCGCCCGGGCTATGTCTCTTGACTTTGCCAATGTCATGCTTGAAAGTGGCAATGTAACCGATTGAGCACCGGGGCGCGAACTGTTCACTCTATCCAGGCAAAACACTACAAAACACGACAAAACTAGATGTTGGAATGTACAGTCCTAAAATGAAGACTTTTTGTGTGTGCACTACCGGGAATGTGTTCATCGTTTATGCAAGTGAGATCTAACGGATAGTTCAACAATTCAACGCGAGTCCCCCACACGCATGCGAAGTGCCTGTCCATGCGACTTGAGCGCCTGTCTTTTGGAGGAGGCCCAATGGCGAGCGTACTCCTTGACGACTTCTGGATCGGCAACGTTCTTGAAGATGTTGAAGCTGGGGTCCGACCCGCACCCGAGCACGTTGCACTCGGTGTTCATGCACTTGCAGCGGTGGACATGGAGTCGCACAGCATGCTGCACGGCAGTGGTTCCGCCCACCCTGAAGCCGTCGCCGTCCACGAGTAGGAGCTTGAAGTCGGCCGATGGCTGGGCACAGTTGAGCTGCATACCGCTGTAAGCACCTCTTGGAACATCAATGTAAACCCGGGTGAGCTGTCGCTTCGACTTGTCGTACAGCGTGATTCTGTCCTTGCTGCTGCACCCTACGGGCACCGTCATGAACTCCACCGGCTTGGAAAGAAAGCCGTACGAACCATCAGTTCCAGTGGCGCACTCTTGAGGCGGAGGGGGGCGCTCTTCAGCTGTGTTGGATTCCGGAGCCGTGTTCTTGTTGGTCTTCTGTTTCTTGTAGGAGGGGCCAGTTGCCACCCAATCGCTGTCGGCGGGAGGCAGGCGACGCTGGCCGTCCGAGGCGGTGCGGACCTCGGGGCGCGCGGCACGCTTGTTTCCCACCCCGCTGGTGTACACATTCGAAGGCGTGCAGTCCTCGGCCGTGTTGTCGCTTTCGCTCACGCCCAACCTTTTGAGCGAGTCTTTGAACCTGCGTAGGATGTCCCCGCACGTTGAGTTTGAGATGCGCCCCAAGAGCGACACGTCCAGCTTCAGCACCCCGTTCTCGAGTCTCATCAGCGGCGCTGAGTTAAGAAGCTGTTGGGTGTCCCTCTCCAGAGTGAACCTCTCTTGCCAGATGAGGCCGGGCGAGGTGGGCAGGTCGGCGCCCACATTATCGGCTCCCGGGGAGTTGACGCAAGTGACACACGTGAGCCTCATCCTGTGGAGTTACCGCTAGTAAGTTGGGTAGATCTGCACCGTGCAATTGTGGGCGTTGGTCTTCCCCGCTTCTAGGTCGGCGCCCGGGAGTCGGCACACCGGACCTGTGCCCGCGGAAGATCTCGTCAAGGTTCATGGGCGACTCACCGAGTATGCCGCTTACACTGGACTCGTTTTTCAGTAGATCCGTTCGCATCTCAATGTGTTCTGACAAACGAGTCGACGTCCATGCCATATCGCGGGCGTTTCCTCACCTTCCGCCGTGTGTCTGATCATGTACAGTCTACTGTGAATATGGACAATGAGCACGGAATGTAGTAGAAAGGATGAACACCACCGTATTCAACGGAGAGTGCAGGTCGGCGGCTGCACTGCGACTTGCAAGCAGCGGCGACGAGGCACCGAATCAAGTGTGGATTGGTATCCTTCTAGGAATAGCAGGCTCCATTGGAGTCAACGTCGGTCAAAACATCCAGAATGCTGGGTGGGACAAATCTGGCGCACGGGGGTGCACGTGGAGGCTCACGGGGCTTGCAATTTTTGTAGGCTTCGCCATCGTCAACTTTGTGGCATTCGGGTTCGCCCCCGCGTCAATACTGTCGCCGCTGGAGGGTACCCAGTTCGTGTCCAACTTTCTGTTCAACCTGTGGGAAGGCGACGATATTGTCAAGCTGCACTTTAACCGCATCTTCATCGGGACCGTCTTGATTGCAGTAGGGGTCACCCTTCCTGTACTGGGGTCTCTTGACAGCCCTGTTGCCAACTTTGACGAGGAGGCGCTCAAATGCATGTGGAGTGGCACCGGGTGGTTGATCTTCGCCGGTTGCCTGCTTCTCATCGCATTCTCCTGCACGATCGCCTACTTTCAGATTCCCAACCGCACCGCGCCGGAGGGGCGGTCGCGGGACACCACACTTCAGACGCTCTACACAATTCCATCTGCTGTTTTCGGAGCACTTGGTGTAATAAATGCCAAGGTGATCTCGGAGCTCATAGACATCTTGTTCACTGACATCACACAGAACGACGACTGGGGTTTTGCAAGCTCTTGGATGCTGTGGTCCGCGACTGTGCTGGCGGCATTCGGAGCGTGGGCACGTTTGTACCATCTCAACGAGAGGGTGCGACGTTGGCACGTTTTTGGTTTCTTCCTGTTCATGATCATAGCACTGATTGCCCTGTGGGCGATCGTCATCACGACTCTCTTCTCGACGTGGTTCCTCTGGACGACCATCGCACTGATCGTTATTGGGTTGGGAGGGTGGGCCAACCGACTCAACGAAGGACCCAACAAGTTTAGAAAGCTGACCATCATTCCGCTCATGAACGGTGCTTACATCCTCTTGTCTTCAACCGCTGGTGCGCTCTTCTTCGAGGAGTTTCAAGACTTCAAGTGGTGGGGCCTCCTCCTGTACTTTTCCGGAATGGCAGTGCTTCTTGTGGGGCTGGTGCTGATAGTCCCCAGCGTGAAACAAGACGACTCCGACACCACGCCCGAATCGTCTTCCACCTCGGTCCGTATTGGAGCCGGTTTCCTCGGAGTTATCAGCTACAGTACCAACAGAGTACACGACGCGCACGAAATGCCTGCGTTGCTGCTCGCGCGATAGGTTAGTCGGCGCCCATGGCTAGGGCGCCGGTGTGAATGTTCACACCCGGGAGATCGCATCTCGCTCAATTCGAGATACACAATCTCGCCTGTTTTGTGTGCCACAAAGTCCACCTTTGGTCCACCTTGTGCGCGGAAAAAGTCCGAAA
>Ga0302122_10002394_pt1 | contig 11719 bp, 10 predicted proteins | sample CB21_SCM_MG_FD_203115 | JGI IMG/M metagenome (GOLD analysis project Ga0302122, IMG submission 203115) | Marine microbial communities from Western Arctic Ocean, Canada - CB21_SCM | ecosystem: Environmental > Aquatic > Marine > Oceanic | place: Canada: Western Arctic Ocean | collected 2017-09-28
TGCTGAATGAGCTTCTAGACTCCCCTGATGCTGCTGCCTACGACCCCCTCGTGGTCCGTCGTCTCCAGCGGCTCCGGGCTCGTCGCCGACGCGCCCGGTTCGGTGTGTCTGCGACACACCCACCCGCACGATAGAGGCCCGGAAATGTCCGGCCGACACAGGAAGATCGACATGTTCACCTCACCGGCCCAGGAGTCCAAACGATGAGTGCCGCAACTCGTGGAGTGATTTTGGCCGTGGCGGCCGTTGTTGTGGGCGTCCTCGTTCTGGGCCAAGGGTTTGACAGCAACGACGCAACCCTCGTGACGGCTCAGGCGCCCGCAGGCGATGACGGTGGCGACGACAGCGCCGATGCTTCTGACACATTGGACACCCCCGAGCCCGACGACTCCACGGGCACAGACACCGGGGACGATCTCAACGATCCCGCCGATCCCGTCGACGGAGGCGCCAGCGAGATCCCCGACATCTTGCATCCCGCAAACGAGGTCCGGGTGCTGGTGGCGAACGGCACGGGTGTCGCGGGCGCCGCCTCGCGGGTCCGCGACAGCCTCGTCGCCGCTAGCGGCTACGGCACGTTGACCCCGACAAACACCACGTCGACGGCCGATGCGACGATTATCTACTACGCGCCGGGCTACGAGCTCGACGCTCGCCAGATCGCCAAGACCCTCAATGCGGCACCCGAAGCCGTTGGTCCTGTGCCCGCAGAGGTGCCGGTCGACGACCTGCTCGAGGCTGATGTCTTGGTCGTGATCGGGCTGGACTTCGACGGCTTGCAATAGGCACGGTTGGTCGGGGGTCAAGGCTCGTTCAGGCATCGGGCCCCATGCGCATCTTGGTAGCACCTGACAAATTCAAGGGCACGATCTCTGCGGTGGCGGTTGCCGAGGCGATCGCTGCGGTCGCGAGCGACTTGGGCCATATCCCGATCGTGCAGCCTCTGGCCGACGGGGGAGAGGGCACCCTCGACGCCCTCGGTGGAGCGAACCGGACCTCAGTCGTCAGCGGCCCGCTGGGTGAGCCCGTCGAGGCCCAATGGCGGCTCGGCTCGGGGCGCACAGCAGTAGTCGAGATGGCCCAAGCCTCAGGGTTGGCACTTGTGGGCGGCGCCGAAGGCAACGATGCGGTGGCGGCGAGCACCGCGGGGACCGGCGAGCTGATTGACTTGGCGGTCCAGCGCAATGCTCGCAGCATCATCGTGGGTGTTGGCGGGTCAGCCACGACCGACGGCGGGTGGGGCGCAGTCCAGGCGCTGCAACCCGTTCAACGCCTCCGCGGCATCGAACTCGTGGTCGCGTGCGACGTCACGACCTTGTTTGTCGACGCTGCGGAAGTGTTTGGCCCTCAGAAGGGGGCCAGTCCCGCTCAGGTCGAACTGTTGCGGCGCCGTTTGCAGCGAATCGCACAGGTCTATGAGTCCGAGCGAGGTGTCGACGTCACCACGATGGCGAGCGCCGGAGCGGCAGGGGGGCTTGCCGGTGGATTGGCCTCGCTCGGTGCAGCGCTTCAGCCGGGTTTCGGCATCGTCGCCGATGCCTGCCACCTCGACGAACAAGTCGAAGCCGCTGACTTGGTTATCACCGGCGAGGGCCAGATCGATGCAACGTCGATGTCGGGCAAGGTTGTCGGGGGGGTCATGGAGCTCGCGGCCGAATTTGGTGTGCCCGTCATCGCGCTGGCCGGACGGATCGACCCTCAGTTTTCTCTTCCCATTCCCACCTTCACGCTGGTTGACCACGTCGGGCTGGAGCGAGCGATGGCAGAGCCGGCGGCCGCCATTGCCGAGACTGCTGCGGCGGCCCTGGCCACCATCGCCGGCTGAGGTCAACCTCGGCTACGACCCGAATATGCTGGGCATCCTCGCCGGCTACGAGGAGTGCCATGCCAGACCAGATCAACGTGTGCGGTATCCGTGCCCTCGGGGTCATCGGCTTACTCGCCGAAGAAAAGGAACGGGCCCAGCCCTTCGAGGTCGACCTGATCATCGAAGCCGATCTTTCTGGCGCGGGCGCCACCGACGACCTCAATCAGACCGTTCACTACGGTGACGCCACTGATCGCGTAGTCGCGGTGATCACCAACGAGCGCCATGAGCTCATTGAGCGGGTCGCCCAGCGCATCGCCGACGAGGTGTTGGCCATGGACCGAGTGGATGCTGTGGACGTCACAATCCGCAAGCTACGACCACCGGTTCCCCATCACGTCGAACACACGTCGGTGCGCATTCGACGCACAACCGGCTGACCGGCCAGACCAAGCACCCGATGGTGCCAAAGCGGTCCTGTTGCAGCTTCGTCAGCGCCGAAACAATCGAGCTGGGTGTCGGATTGTGTCGACAACGACTGCTTTCTTGCGCCGTCGGCTATCGGTCGAGCTCGGCTTTGGCCGCAAGAATCTGATCGGGGAAGTGGGCGCGGCCGTAGTCGAACCCGACTGCTAGCAAGAGGTCGAGCAGTTCGCGTCGGCCATCATCCATCTTCCACGGCAGGGCCATGTAGATCGGCATCCCAAACACTCGAAGCCGGTCGAGTTGGGAGTAGACGGCCTGTTGATAGAGGCGACGGTCCTCCCATGCCCAGTCAGCGGGCCCGAAGCCAGTACCAGGGTCGACGATGAGTTGCGACTCGGATATCCCGCGATTTGTCAGGGACGTCAGTGTCATCTCGAACCAGGGGAGGATTGTTTCGATGGGGTCACCGTCGACGAAGCTCATCGCTTTTGGATCGATCCCAGACAGAAATGGCAGGATCACCGGGACACCGCGATCGGCTGCAAGCTCGACCATCGCCGGATTCTGGAGGCCATCGGCGGCGTTCATGAAGTTGGCGCCCGCATCGAGCGCCCGTTCCATGATTTCGGGCTGCCAGGTGTCGACCGAGAGCTCGATGCCGAGGGCAGCAATGGCCTGGATCTTGCCATCGAGGCGATCCCACTCTTCTTCGAGCTCGACTCGCTCTGCGAATTGGGTGGAGCCGGCACCCCCCAAATCGATCCCTACACAGCCCTGATCGAGCAGCATCATTGCCCGCTCGAGGGCGGCATCCACCGTCAAAGCGATCGAAAAATCCGCCAAAGAGTCCGGCGAGGCATTGATGACCCCATGCAGCTTCATACGAGCTGACCGTAGCCGCACCGCTCTCGGATTTCTGACGGCTCAGCGCGGCGCGTTACTGCGCGCGAAGCCGTCAGAAATGGTGGAACGTGCATGTGTGCTTTAGGGCGGTGGCGGCTAGAATCCCGACTATGGCAGTCACGATTCGAGTCCCAACCACCTTGCGCACGCTCACCGCCGGCGAGTCCGCGGTCAAAGTCGAGCCTGGCACGGTCAAGGCTGTGCTTGGCGCGCTGGAGTCGGCCCACCCCGGTTTTGCCGAGCGGCTCCTGGACGATGATGGCAACCTCCGACGTTTCGTGAACGTCTTCGTCTCCGATGATGACGTCCGCTTCATGGACGGCATGGCGACCAACGTGGCTGACGGCGAGACCCTCTCGATTGTTCCTGCAGTCGCAGGCGGCGCCTGAACCGAGCCGCTTCGCAAGAAACATTTGCGGATTCCTCAATAACCCGAGCCCGCCCCCGATTGATAGGTGTCTCTCCCCTTGGCGGCACTCGGGTTCTCCTGGGTGTGACAAATGGTCGGTTCTTTGGAACCGGCCATCCGCCTTTTTGTGCTCTTTTGTTCCTCAGTCGTCGGTTCCTCCTCTGCGGCTGCGCCAGGGGCGGTGTTTCGTTGCTGGTCCCTCGCGCCTGGGGCGCATCGGACCGGTCGTCGTTGCCCGTTTCTTGCTCCTGGGCTGTTGTTTTGTTTTGCGGTCGTCGCTTGGACTTCGGTTTCGCGGCTGTTGGTTCGTTCTTTGTGGCTGGGCTGGGGATGGTGTTTCATCACTCGTTTCTTGCTCCTGGGCTGCCTTTTTGCCTTGTAGCTGTCGATTCGGCGCGTTCGTCCGCGCAGAGGCATATGGGCAATCTTTGGGCTCGCTTTTGAATCCGGCCGAGGGGTCAGTAGCATTTAGCAGTCTCCATAGGAGAGTGCCAACGGCCCCCAGCGGGTCTTGCTCTCGGAGCGTTTCTAAAAAATCTCACGTAGATCACCCCAGGGAGGGACGACTCGAATGGCAAAGATAATTTCGTTCGACGAAGAGGCACGACGCGGTCTCGAAGCGGGCATGAACCAGCTCGCCGACGCAGTCCGTGTGACACTCGGCCCGAAAGGCCGCAACGTCGTATTGGACAAGAAGTGGGGTGCACCCACCATCACCAACGACGGCGTCTCGATCGCGAAAGAGATCGAGCTGGAAGACCCCTACGAAAGGATCGGCGCAGAGCTGGTCAAAGAGGTCGCCAAGAAGACTGACGACGTCGCAGGCGATGGCACCACCACCGCCACGGTGCTGGCATGGAGCATGGTCCGCGAAGGGCTGCGCAACGTCGCCGCCGGCGCGAACCCCATGTCGCTCAAGAAGGGCATCGAGGCTGGCGTCGAAGCCGCCGTCGCCGCTATCCGCGCCGAAGCCATTGACGTGTCCTCCAAGAAGGACCAAATCGCCAACGTCGCCTCGATCTCCGCCGCCGACCCCGAAATCGGCGCCAAGATCAGCGAAGCCATCGACAAGGTCGGCAAAGACGGTGTCATCACCGTCGAAGAGTCGCAGACCTTCGGCATGGACATGGACTTCGTCGAAGGCATGCGCTTCGACAAGGGCTACATCTCGCCCTACTTCGTCACCGATCCAGAGCGTATGGAAGCGGTCATCGAAGACCCATACATCTTGCTCGTTGGCTCGAAGATCACCGCTGTCCGCGACATCGTTCCGTTGCTCGAGAAGGTCATGCAGGCCGGCAAGCCGCTGCTGATCATTGCCGAGGACGTTGAAGGCGAAGCCCTGGCGACGTTGGTCGTCAACAAGATCCGTGGCACGTTCAACAGCACCTCGGTCAAGGCCCCAGGCTTCGGCGATCGCCGCAAGGCAATGCTGCAGGACATGGCCATCCTCACCGGTGGACAGGTCATAACCGAAGAAGTTGGCCTCAAGCTCGAGAACACCACGCTCGATCTTCTCGGTACCGCTCGCAAGGTCGTGATCACCAAGGACGAAACCACCATCATCGAGGGCTCGGGCAAGCGCTCGGCCGTCGAGGGTCGTATCGCCCAGATCAAGGCTGAAATCGAGAACACCGACTCCGACTACGACAGCGAGAAGCTCCAAGAGCGTCTGGCCAAGTTGTCCGGTGGCGTTGCCATCCTCAAGGTTGGTGCCGCTACCGAGGTCGAGCTCAAGGAAAAGAAGCACCGCATCGAAGATGCCGTCAGTACCACCAAGGCTGCCATCGAAGAAGGTGTTGTCGCCGGCGGCGGCGTCACGCTGCTTCGTGCACAGGCTGCGGTCAATGCAGTGGCCGATGGGCTCAAGGATCAGGACGAAGCCACTGGCGCTCGGATTCTGGCCAAGGCTCTGGAGGCTCCGCTCCATCAGATCGCGGTCAACGCCGGTCTCGAAGGTGGCGTCATCGTCGAGAAGGTCCGCAACCTCAAGGGTTCCAACGGCCTCAACGCCGCGACCGGCGAGTACGAAGACCTCGTCAAGGCCGGCATCATCGATGCTGCCAAGGTCACCCGTTCGGCCATGCAGAATGCGGCATCCATCGCTGCACTCTTCCTGACCACCGAGGCCGTCATCGCTGACGCTCCCGAAGACGGAGCCGGCGGAGGCATGCCGGACATGGACTTCTAAGAGTCTGAAGACCTGACGAGCACCTCGGTGCTCGATCAATCTCGAGCGAGACCAGGGCACTTCGGTGGCCTGGTCTCTTCGGTTTTTGCTGGTTGGCTTTTGTCGCGGGGCACGATCGGCAAGGATGGCGCCATGTCAGACGGCCCGTCCCTCCATCCGATGCTCGAGCCACTGGAGTTCTTGGTCGGCACCTGGAAAGGCAAGGGGGCGGGGAGCTACCCCAACATCGAGGACTTCGAGTACCTCGAGGTAGCGACGTTCTCCCACGTCGGCAAGCCATTCCTCAGCTATGTGCAACGTACGCGCGACGCCGCGACGGGGCTCCCGCTCCACGCCGAGACCGGGTACCTGCGTCCCGTCGGTGACGGTCGTGCCGAGTTTGTGATCGCCCAGCCCAGTGGCATCGTGGAGATGCTCGACGTCGAGATCAGCGGTGCAACCATACGCGCCATGTCCTCAACAGTCCTGCAGACGCCGACGGCGAAACAGGTCGACGCTGTCGAACGCCATGTCGCGGTGATACGAAACGACATGCGCTACGAGGTGAACATGGCGGCCATGGGGCAGGCCCTTCGCCCTCACCTCGAAGCCGTCCTCAGTCGCGACTGACTGTTCCTGCGCTGTCAGCAGTGTTCCAGGCGGGAGTTTCGTGGTTTCCGCACTTTCGCGCCCCGGGCTCAGGGAGTTTGGAAGTCCGACAGTGCGATGGGTGATTTCGCTGCATGCGCCGCGAACGGGCGCACCGGTACGCTTTGCTCATGGCGCGCGGACGATCCGAGAAAATGCTCACCTGGGCGTTCGATGGCGAACTCACGCGCGAGCCCGACGAGCTCATCGTCGAAGAACCGTTGTCTATTCAGCTCGACGGCACGCTTGTGTCGACCACGATGCGAACGCCAGGCGACGATTTTGATCTTGCGGCCGGGTTCTGCCACACCGAAGGCCTGCTCGACGGATTCCCGGTCACCGGCATCCGCTATTGCGGCACGGGCCCGGCTGTGGATACCGACTTCAACGTTGTCACCGTCGAGACCCGCGGCTTGGCCCCGACCCCCACTCCTCGTCTGGGAAATACCAGCAGTTCATGTGGGCTCTGCGGCGCAGAGTCCATTGCCGCCCTCGTAGACCGTCTCGACCGGTTCCACGAGCCGCAGCGCTTCGCTCCGGCAGTCCTGGCGTCTGTGCCCGACCAGGTCGCGGCTCGCCAACCGTTGTTCGATCGCACTGGAAGTGTTCACGCTGCGGCCATCTTCGACCGCTCAGGAAAGCCCCTCCTGGTGCGCGAAGACATCGGTCGCCACAACGCCGTCGACAAGATCGTTGGGCGTCTCCTCCTCGAGCAACGACTCCCAGCAGCAGATCTAGGGCTCTTTGTTTCCGGGCGGGCCTCGTTCGAGATGGTGCAGAAGGCCTGGGCGGCAGGTTTCACGGCCCTGGTCGCGGTCAGTGCCCCATCGTCACTTGCCGTCGAGACTGCGCGGGCGGCCAACATGCAGCTGGCCGGTTTCGCTCGAGGCGCAAAGCTGCGGCTGTACTCGCCAACGCACCTGACACCCGCGCCGGGTGTGGCGTCCGAAGGCTCGTCTGGCGCGACGGAGCGATGATGTTTAGGCGGTGGGCGATAGCGGCGCTGGTTGGTGTGGCCTTTGTGGGCGTGTCGGCAGCGCTGTTCTTGAAGCTGCGGAGCGAGGACGTTCCGCCAATCGATGGGCCCACCTCGGGTGAGCTGCCGGCTTTCGAGGGCCTGTCCGAAAGCACTATTGAGAAGTCGATCGATCCAGAAGAGGCCGCGCCCATCATCGTCGACGAGCCTGAACTCGCCTACGCGTGGCAACAGCGCGTGATCGGCGGTGGCGGCTGGGTGAAGGGTATCGAGATCCACCCGTCCGGCGAGCCGGTCATCGCCCGGACTGACGTGGGGGGCGCCTATCGGTTGGATCGATCCACGAACACCTGGCGACAACTGATCGTCGAGGGCCGGGTGCCAGACCTCCGGGTGCGGGATTACCCCGTCGATTCGATCGGGTTGTCCCCATCGGACCCTGACCGCATTTACCTGTTGGTGGACGAAAGCAACGATGTGGATGTCGGTGGCAGGTTGCTGGTGAGCCGAGACGGCGGAGAGAATTGGACGTCTTCTGATCAGCCGTTGGTATCGCACGGCAACGGCAGGTCTCGCAACGGCGGCGAACGCCTCGCTGTTTCCCCGGTTGATGCTGATGACGTTTGGCTCGGGGGCAGCGATGGCCTGCACCGCAGCCGAGACGCAGGTGAGACATTCGAGCCAGTGACATCCGCGCCCCGAGGCGACGCGGACCTCCTTGAGCAGCGGGGCTTCGAGTGGATGGTGGCCGACGAGGCCGCCGTCTACATCGGGGTTTCCGGCGCCGGCGTGTATCGCAGCGTCGATGACGGCTCGTCGTGGGAGCAGCTCTGGCAAGCCACGATGCGTCCCTTCGATGCCGAAGTCGACGACAACGGTGTGCTCTGGGCGGTCAACTCCGACGAGGCGATCGTTCGATCGTTCGATCCAGTGACCGGCGAGGTCGACGTCATCGACGATCTCTCGGGCCAGGATCTCCGCGGGGTCGCTGTTCGACCCGACGGCGACGAAATTGTGGTCGCAGTGCCCAATGGGCTGTGGCGCAGTACTGGCGGCGGCAATAGCTGGGACCGCGAAGCGATCGACTTTACGTGCCCCTCTATCGCCTGGCAGGAGGCCTACGACTTCAGTCTGTTCACTGCCTCGAGCCCCGAGTTCGACCCGCTCGAACCATGGACGATCTGGATTCCGGAAGGCTTCGGGGTCTGGTCAGCTGCCGGCATTAACGCCGATTCGATCGAACTCCAGTGCAGGGTCGCAGGAGTGGAAGAAATCGTCGTCAACGACCTGCTCGCTCCTGCGGCCGATGTTGTGGTCGCTGCCTCCTGGGACCGGCCGTTGGCCTATCTTCCGCCGGGCGGAGCCGCGACTGCACAGATCGGTCCCAGCGACCGATTCAGCGGCGCGTGGTCGCTGGCCACGATGGAGAGCCAGCCCAATGTGATCGCAGCGGTGGTCGGCGATCATCGGTTCTGTTGTGAGGATGATGGCGAGGCGTATCAGTCCGGTCGGTCTTTCGATGGGGGGCAGACCTGGCAGCCGTTCGGCAGCTACGACAACGGAAACCACCCCGACGATCTGCGATTCGGCAATATTGCGATCAGCGCCGATGATCCGGACAACCTTGTTTGGCTCCCTACGTTCAATGCTCCTGTGCATTACACGGTCGACGGTGGCCAGAGTTGGGTGCCGGTCATCTTGGCGGGCACCGAGGATCGGCTCCGTGGAGACGGCGCCAACGCCGGCGGCTTGCACTTTGACTACTTTCTCCGTCGGCAGGTCCTGATCGCCGATCCGGTCGCGGCATCCACCTTCTATCTCTTCCATCAAGACCTCGGGCTTCACCGCAGCACCGATGGTGGCGTCACGTGGGAGATCATCTCAGCCGACGGCCTCCCGACGGGCTGGACGGCGGGCTGGTTCAATGCCGAACTCTCTGCGGTGCCGGGCAGCGAGGGCCACCTCGTGTACACGCCTGGGCAGCTGGTCGAACTCGTGTTCCCGATGTTCGAGAGCCGTGACGGCGGGGTGACGTGGAACGCTGTCGCCGGCACGAGTGCGGTCGACGCCGTTGGATTTGGGGCGCCGCTCGATGGTTCGCAGAACCCGACGGTCTATATCTCCGGATCGGTCAACAACGTGGTCGGTATCTACCGCAGTGCGGATCTGATGGATTCGTGGGAGTTGGTCAGCACGACCGCCGGAGGTATTGGGGCCACGGTTAGCGCCATCACCGGCGACCCGGGAATCCCGGGGCGTGTCTACGTCGGGTTCACCGGCGTGTCGATCATGCAGGGTGACGCGGGATAACGGCCTCCGGGGCCACCGCAAACGAAGACTTCAGCGCACAATCGCTCCCCACCGGCTGAACTCCTTAGACTTGGATCCATGACTGACGCCGTGTCGCCCGCCGAGGGCTTGGGAGTTGTGCACCTGTTCGCAAAGATTGGTGCAACGACCGATCGCGATGCGGTCCTGCAAGCAGTTGAGAAGTCCCGATCCGATGGCGATCAGGTCATCGCCGTCTCGATCCTCGGCCACAAGGCCGATGTCGCTTTCATGGCATTGTCCCGAGACCTGTGGAACCTGCGCCGGCTACAGACCGAGCTGGTGAGCGCTGGTCTCGACATCGTCGACTCGTATGTTTCACTCACCGAGATCTCCGAATACGCCGCCGGCGTCCCCGAAGAGATGCGCAACATGCGGCTGTACCCAGAGCTTCCCCCCGAGGACAAGCCAGCCTGGTGCTTCTATCCCATGAGCAAGCGCCGCAACATCGACCAGAACTGGTTCACGCTGGACTTCGACAAGCGCAAGGAGCTGATGTACGAACACGGAGCATCGGGGCGTAAGTTCAGCGGCCGGGTTCTCCAGGTGATCACGGGCTCGACCGGTATTGACGACTACGAGTGGGGTGTCACGCTCTTCTGCGTACACCCGAATGACCTGAAAGAGGTCGTCTACACCATGCGCTTCGACGAGGGATCGGCCACCTATGCCGAGTTCGGCCCCTTCTACACCGGCATCGTCGATGATCTTGATGTTGTGCTCACCCGGAGCGGTCTTCCCGCCTGAGACGGTGCGGGTCGCAGTTCATCGGCCCAGCTCACCTGGCTTTTTTGGGCAGATTTGTAGTACCGTCCCGCCCTGTCTGTGAAGTCGTTTAGCCACTACCCCGTTGCGCTCAGGGCGCTTGTCGGCCTCGTAGGGGTCGCGCTCTCGATCAACGCGCTGATCCTCCCGGCGGGTGCGCAGGACGCGGGGTCGGGTTTGGCAGTGTCGGGTACCACCCGAGACGCCAACCGGCAGCCGGTCGAAGGCATAGCGTTCATCGTCACCTTCGATGGTGAGGTGGTCGGCGAGGCCACCACCGATGTCGAAGGCCAGTGGGAGGTCTTTGTCTCAGGGCCCGGTATCTATATCGTCGCGATCGATGTGGGGTCGTTCCCAGCTGGTCTCAGCCTGCGCGACGCCGACGTGACCGAACGCGAGGTCGAGATCGAGAACCGCTCAAAAAGTGTGCTATTCGCCATCGACGGCGTGGCGGACGGATCTGAGGCGGTATCCATCGGCAGCAACGCCGGCGCCAACACGTTCGAACGGTACCTGGACCGCTTCATGTCTGGCATCCGAGTAGGCAGTCTCGTTGCGCTGGCCGCCGTTGGATTGTCGCTGATCTACGGCGTCACAGGGTTGGTCAACTTTGCTCACTCCGAGATGGTCGCTTTCGGTGCCGTTGTCACCTGGACGGTTGAGGACTGGACGGGTATGCCGCTCATCCTCGGCGCCGTGGTGGGTGTGATCGTCGGTGGCCTTCTGGGATTCGTGCTCGAGAAGGGCCTTTTCGCGCCGTTGCGAGCGCGCAAGCTCAGCCTCATCTCGCTGATGGTGGTCTCGATCGGGCTGGCATTCCTGATGCGCTACGCGTACCTGATCTACTTCGGCGCCGAGCGGAAGTTCTTCCAAGACTTCCGCATCCAAACCAACTACAACATCGGCCCACTGTCTCTTCCACCTAAGGACTACGTCATCATCGTGGCGTCCTTTGCTGTGCTCATCACCGTGGGCCTCTTGCTGCAACGCACGAAGGTCGGGACGGCCATGCGGGCCGTGGCCGACAACCGTGACCTAGCCGAGTCGTCGGGCATCGACGTGCGTCGCACGATCCTGGCGGTCTGGGTCGTGGGTAGCGCGCTCGCCGCGCTAGGCGGCACTTTCATCGGCAGCACCCAACAGGTGAGCTGGCAGATGGGCGAGCGCCAACTACTCCTGATCTTCGCCGCCGTCACCCTCGGTGGCCTCGGCACCGCCTACGGCGCCATGGTCGGCGGGCTCATGATCGGCGTCGCCAGCGAGATGAGCACGTTGTGGCTCGACAAC
>Ga0302122_10002396_pt1 | contig 11718 bp, 9 predicted proteins | sample CB21_SCM_MG_FD_203115 | JGI IMG/M metagenome (GOLD analysis project Ga0302122, IMG submission 203115) | Marine microbial communities from Western Arctic Ocean, Canada - CB21_SCM | ecosystem: Environmental > Aquatic > Marine > Oceanic | place: Canada: Western Arctic Ocean | collected 2017-09-28
AGGCCGGGGCGGCGCGGGCGGCGGCCGACGCCCTCGCGGCCGAGGCGCGCGCGGCCGAAGCCGCGGCCGCGCGGGGCGCCGCGGCGGCCAAAACCGCCGCACGAGAAGCCACGGCGGCGAAAAGCGCGGCCGCCCGGCTCGCGGCCGAGGTGGAGGCCGAGGCCGAGCCCGTGGACGAGTCGTACCACGTCGTCTTCTCGACGGGCTGCAGCGAATTCCAGGACTGGCAGTCCGTCGGCATCTTCTCGTCGGCGGACGCGGTCGGCCAGCGCGGCGTCATCACACGCATCGCGAGCGGCTGCAAGCCGAACCAGGAGGCCTCCATCCGGCACGCCATGGCGCACCTCCCGCGGCGCTGCCGCGTCTTCTTCGCGCCGGACACGACCGTCAAGGACCACGCCGGCCGGTACTACAAGTACGCGAACAAGCCCCTGGGCATGATGAAGTGGCTCCAGGCCGGCTCCGTGCCGCCCTCGGCGACCGTGGCCCTCATCGACCCCGACTTCTTCTTCCTGCGGCCCCTCTGGCGCGGCGCAGCGTCCGTAGACTCATCGCGCCGACGGCGTGCATGCATCGATCTTCACGGCGCCTCCGTGCCGCATTACGTCCGCTCGATGGTTCACCGGTCGATTTCTAGGCACGACAGCTTCGACGCCGCGGACGCGACCTTCGCCTCTGGCCCGGCGAAGAAGACGCCCATGCCCGCGCCGCTGCGGCCCAAGACGATGATCGCGCAGCGCTACGGCATCGGCGGCAAGCCCTGGACGAGCGCCGCCGGCCGCAACGGCCAGCTCGCCTGGGGGCTGCGGGACTTCTTCACGTCCATCGGCCGGCCGGACTCGCCGGCGAGCGCCCCGGACCTGAACGAGCGCACCGCCGACGCGTTCTACTCGATTGGGGCGCCCTACGTCGCCTTGGCCCAGGACTGGCTGCCCATCGCGACGAACTGGACGGGCCTCATGCCCATGGCCGTGCAGCGGAACTTCGGGAACCTCGCGGAGATGTACGCGATGGTTATAGCCGTCGCGGACCTGGGCATCCGGCCCGCGACGGTCGATTCGTTGATGGTGAGCAACGTCGGCGCGGGTGGCGAGGGCTGGCCCTTCGTGGACAAGCTGCCGCCGGCGCGCGCGTGCGACCCGACGCTCTTGGACGACGAGACGTATCGACTACCCTTCTTCCTGCACTACTGCCAGCGGTACGAGCACACGGAGCCGCCGCCCTACGACGAGTCGAACTGGATCTACTCCAAGTACCAGGTGCCGGACGAGATCCTGCAGTGCCCGGCCGGCACGCACGACGTCGAGGGCGCCAAGCCCAAGAAGAAGGCCGCGCGGCAGCGCATGCGCTTGGACGCGGCCGGCTTCCTGCCGGAGCCCAAGGCGACGGTCGACGCCGCGGCGCTGACCGGGACGAGTGGGCGCGCGCGCCTGCGGCACGTCTGGGCCTTCTGCGCGGCGACGCGGCGCACGAACCTCGCCGCCCGCGACTACCGGCGGTGGTTCTGCGAGAAGAATTAAGTATATGTGTGGAGTATTTGCTGCGACTGGCCGTGCGTACTATCGACGCCGCTTGCTGACTTCGGATCGGCATTGTCCTTAACACACCATACATACACTAGCTCGCCCGCGCCCCAGGGACAAAAGGGCCTCCGCGACCGGGGGAGACCTCGGGCGCGGCCCGTTGTCTCGCGGCGCGGCGCTCGGCGCGGCGCTTCGCGCGCTCCTCCTCGGCGCGCTCCGCCGCCGCGGCCGCTTCCCGCTCGCGCCGGGCCGCATGCTTGTTCCGCTTCGGCTCGCGCTTCGGCTTGACGTTCGTCGCGGCCGCGCGCCGCGCCGCTCTGCGCGACGCCTCGAGCGCCTCGAGCGCCAGCGCGGTCTCGACCTCGGCGATCGCGTCCTCCTCCGAGTCGCTCCTCGACAAGGACGCGGCCGCGAGTCGCGCGGCCAGCGCCGCGTCGTCCACGGTCGACGACGACGCGGTGGGCTGCGCCGCGTCATCCACGGTTGTTGACGACGCGGCGAGCGGCGCCGCGGTCGACGACGCGGCGAGCGGCGCCGCGCCGTCCGCCGCGGTCGACGCGGGAGCGGAAAGAGACGCCGCGCGCGAGCCGTCGCAGCAGACGCAGCTGAGCGCGGTCCCCTCGTTCACTAGCGTGCACCGCACGCACGACCACTCGTCGAGGTGCGCCGCCATGCTGCTGTAGCTGTAGCGCCTGCAAAAAGGTAGCAGTCAGCAGTGCAGTCGCTTTGCGCGCTACGTGCTCGTTTTCACAGCTGGAAACGACGTGCAGCCCAACCCCACTGGTGTATAGGCTCAAATGGGTGAGCACCAACACTTTTACATGCGGCGACGTACGCGCACGCCAGAAAATAGAGGATGCTTAAAACCCGTTTTGACGATGCTGTCGAGCTGATGCCAGAGGTCTAAAATGACCAAGGCGCAGTAAGTGTCCGACAGCAAGTATATAGTAAGTTCAGTTTTGATAGCAAAAAGATTATCGACGCACGACGCGCGCATCACCCGGCTTGTCTGGAGGAGCTTCTCTAGGTTTATGTTGTAGTTACAGCAGGCTTCTCTAGGCCGCCTCGTCCTCAACCTCCTCGGCCGGCGCGTTCGCCGCTGCGAGCATCGCGGGCGCGGCGAGGAGCGACGCCTTGAGCGACGCGGCCGTGGCGTGGGTGCCGCAGAGGACGATCTTCAGCCGCGAGTCCTCGACGACGGCGCCGGCGTAGTCCGGGCACGCGGGCGCCACGTAGGCCGTGATGGGCAGCTCCGTCGGGGCCCGCAGCGGCGCCCGCTCCAGGCAGTGGGCCATGGCCGTCGCGGCCAGGTCCAGGTCGCCGGCGATCACTCTACAAGGAGTCCGCGTGCCGGGCGCGTCGCCCTCGGCCACGTACAAGGCGTCGGCGGCCTCGAGCGCCGTCGCGGCGTCGTCGAAGGCGTCGTCAAAGGCGTCGTCGTCGTCGACGGTTTGCGCGGCCGCGCCGGCGCCCGCGGGCTTTGTAGCCGGGCCGCCCAGGAGCTTCTCCGCGGTTTGCACCTTGGTCAGGCGGTACGCAAGTTTGGTGGGCACGACGCCGTCGCCGCACAGGCTCCAGTTCAGCGCGTAGTCGCGCCCGGGGCCCTCGCGTGGGAACATCATGTGGTCCCCATCCTCGGTGGGGCGCGCCAGGGCCAGGGAGCGGCGCGCGCACAAGAGAGGCGATCGCCGTGCGGGGCGCGCCAGGGCCAGGGCGCGGCTCGCGCACAACAGCGGTGATCGCCGCGCGCCAGTCATCTCTACTGCGGCGCGTCGCAGCGACGCTCGGAGCGCAGCCATCGCTTAGCGAGTGGTATCAGTGAGCAGCAAAGCAGGCGCAACTAGCCAGCACGAGGGCAGCGTAGTCTGTACGACCCTTTTTGGAATGGGTTGGTGTCAAATTTATTCAATTGGCAAATCGACTAAACGGGTTTTTAACCAGCCGTGCACAACTACACGATCGGATTCACACACACACAAAGTTAATCAGCAGGATAATGCGCCGATCGAATCGCCCCACCAGGCCTGTCCGCCCCACACTCCGCGTCCTGCCCCACGAACCACAGCGTCAACGCCCACCGGTCCGCGGACGCGGGCAGGACCTCGTGCACGACGCGGTCCGCGAAGAAACAGACGAGCCGATCGCCCGCCGGCGCGACGTCGACGCTTTCTCCGCCGTCCACGTAGATCCGCAGGGCGCCGCCCCCGTCCCACTGAGGCTCCTGCAGGTAATAAATGCACGTGATCCACCGCTTATCGCGCATCCCACCACCATCCACGCAGGCATTGTCGATGTGGCGCGGGTAGCGGCCCGGGGCCATCTGCACGGCGAGCTTGGTCCCGTACTCGCGGGCCGAGACGCGCTCGGCCCCGAGCAGCGCATTCAATGCCGGCGGGAGCGTCACCAGGAAATCGCGCGTGAAGGCCAGGAGGTGGGGCGCGTCGTCGAAGTCCGTTGGCTCGATTTCGCACGAGAGCACCGCCGCCTTGTCGAAGGGGACGCCGTCGGTGCCGACGGACTGCGACGGTCCAAAGCGGGCCCGCCGCCGCAGGGCCAGGGCGTCGTCGAGCATGGCGCTGCGCACGGCGTCGCCGAGCACGTCGTCGAACACGACGTACGGCTCGCCTCGCTCGAACAGCCGCGCGTGGAGCTCGGGCGCCAGCTCGCGCGCGCGCGTCGCCGCGCCGAGCATGGGCACGTCGTCCTCGTCGACGGGTATGGCCGCGGTCGCCAGCGGTCGCGTCGATGGCGTGCGTAGTCTCTGCGATCTATGCGCCAGCGGTTGGCGCGCGGTGACACAACGCGGCGCGTACAATCGCCTCGCGACATTGATGCGCGCATCAAAGGCCCGCAACGCACGCATGGCGTGTCCTGTAATGTCTGCAAAAGCAGGGCAGTCTTTTTGAGTGCTCGCTCGTTACGTTGTAATAGATGCGGAGCTGGCAGTGCTGGGTGTAGAGGTTCGTGGAGAAGCACGGGAGTGACAATGGTGCCGCGTGAAGCCCCTCAAGCGTCATACCCGGGTAGCGAAACCCGCACGCATCTGCGTTTTGCGCGGGCTGCAGAGTTGCGCTGCGCGTTTCACGGCGCAGCGGGAGCAGAGGTCGCCTTTATAGCGTATAATTGCCTCCGCGACGCCTAATTGCTACCGTAGAGCGTGGGAGAGAGTGGCACCTCTCTGGAGCTCATAGAGGTCATAGTGCCACAAGCTCATACGTGCCACAAGAGCCTACATAGCGCTATGGCGGACGCCTCAAAACAGCCCTCCATGACCAAGGACGAGGCCCCGGACTGGGTGCCGAACCGCGCCTTCCTCGACGCCTGCGCGGGTCTCGGATTGGAGGAGCCGCCGGCGCTGCTGACCGATGCACCCCAGCAAGAAGGGCGTGCAGGGCCCCGGCGCCGACCGGATGGATCCTTCACTGAAAGTGAAGGAGTACCGGAGCCCGGGCCCGTGCGCGCCTCGGACGCCTTCGGCGGCGTGCGCGCGTACATGGACGCGACGGACCCCGTCGAGCGCGCCGTCACGGCCGCGAGGGCGGCAAAAGAACGCGCCAACGCGGCCCTGACGGCGGGCGACGCCGTGAGTGCGCGGAAGCGCTACCTCGCGGCGCTCTGCTGCCTCGACGAGGTCGCGGGCCGCGCGCGCCAGGTCCTCATCGCGCGCAAAGTATTGAAGCCCGACGAGGACGAGTCCACCGAATCGCCGCTGCACGCGGCGGCGCGGGCGTCGCTCCTCCTGGAGGCGGAGCTGCGCCTGAACTTGGCCCAGGCCTGCCTGAGCTGCGGCGACGCGGCCGCGGCCCTCGCGGCGTGCGAGGCGTACTTCGCGCTCAAGGACGCGCCCGAGTCGAACGCGCGCAACGCCAAGGCGCACTTCCGCGCCGCGCGCGCGCTCGAGGCGCTCGGGCGGCTCCAGGAGGCCGAGGGGCACTTGAAGGACGCGTACCGCGCGGCGCCCGACGACCGCGGCGTCGCGGCGGCGCTGCGCCGCGTCCGCGCGGCGCGCCAGGCGAAGCGCAAGGGCGTGCCCAAGGCGTCGTTCAAGGGCGTGCTGCTGTCGTGACGATGAAGTGTCGATGGCGTGCTGGATTCTAGCCCTGTTTGTGATATTAAGTTGTGTGAACCCACTTACGTGACGCGCTGCAGCCTAGTTCATGCAGCCGCACGTCGTCGACGCCGCGCGCTGGTCCGCGTCGGCGTCGAGCTCCTCCCAGAGCTCGGGGTCCTTGATTTTGGCCAGGAGCTCCGCGCACTTGATCCTAATTTCGTCGCGCACCCGGCGGTACTCGGACAGGTCCCCCGGGTCCAGCGCCGGCGGGTCGTCCAGGGCCCAGTCCTCGAACTTGAACTGCTGCTTCCAGGCTTGTAAATCGTCCGGGTCCAATTTCGCGCCGCAGCCGCAGCACGAGATCACTACGTCGAAGTCGGTCGCCTTAAAATCCCGGATGTTGTCGCTCGTGAACGAAGAAATGTCGACGCCCGCCTCGCGCATGACGTCCACCGCACCCGGCTTCACCGCCGTGCCTCCCACAATGCCCGCCGAGGCCACGCCGACCTCGGCATCGCCCCGCAGTTGCCGCAGCCAGCCGTCGGCCATCTGACTCCTACAGCTGTTGTGGTTGCACAGGAACATCACGTTGGTCTTGTACTGCGGGCCGTGCGCGACCTCGGCCTTGGCGTTGGAGCCCATTTTGTTGGCGTCGCTGGCGGCGGTCGAACGTGAGCTGGCGTGGAACAGGCCACAGCTTGCCTTGAATCTCTGGTACTCCTGCCGGTTTTGCTCGCAACCGACAGCAACGATGCTTCAGGAAAGACTCAAACGCTGCGTCGGACGTCTGACCGAGCAAGCTCGAAGCAGTACGGCGGTAGATTTGGCAGGATCCCTATCTACAGTATCTGGATCTCCATAAAAAAGTCGAGGTACGGGTTTTATCATGCGGGTTTTCGTGTAACCGTCATGTACTCGTCTCAGTAATGTTCGCCACAGCCGTGCGATGTCAAATTAGATTCCCGGACCGCCCCGCGGGGCCCGGCCCGACCGGCGGCCGAGTGGCGGCCTAGAGTTGCGGTCTAGAGTTGCGGTCTAGAGTGGCGGCCGCGACAACTCCGGTTACAGGGTCCCGAACCAAAGGAGGCTAGCAGAAAGCTCGAAGGTAATTAGCAAACCGCGACACCCGCATCGCCCTCGGCGACGCGAAACAGGTACTCGCCGAAGGTCACGCGCTTCTCGCCGCCCGGCCCGCCGCCCCGCGACACGCGCAGGTCCCCGAGCGACGCGCGCCCGTCGGCCGATCGGACGCGCTCGAACGCGGCGGCCAGGGCCTCCTCCTTCTCGGGCGAGAGGGGCGGCGGCGGCGGCGCGGGCAGCGGCGCCCGCCGTGCGCGCGGCTTCGGGCGCTTCTTTACTGGGAGCGGCGGCGCCTTCGCGGCCAGGCGCGCCACGCGCGGCGGCGGCGCCACCCGCTTGGCGCGGTTCGCGGCGCGCAGCGGCGCCGTGCGCGGCCGCCGCGCCCGCCCGTCGCCCCGCAGCTCCGCGGCGAACAGCGTGTGGCCGCGCGGCAGGAGCCGCGAGTTCGGCTTGGGCCGCAGGACCGCGCGCGGCGGCGACGCTGGCGGCGGCGGCGCGGCCGGGTCCGGAACGGCGTCGAAGATGACGCCCGCAACGCTGGGGTCGCGGCGCATGGCCACGGCGTGCGTGAGCCAGGGGTCGCCGCGCGGTCGCTGCGGCGACGGCGGCGGTGGTAGAACAACGGTCTCCGGTGGGACAAAAACCTCGGGCGGCGGCTCGGCGGACGTCGCGTAGTAGAAGGGCTGCGGGCAGTCGCCGAGGCCCACGAGGTCCTCGTCGTCGACGAGCACGGCCTCGCCGCGGAACACGTCAAGGCTCCGGTAAGGGTGCGTCGGTTGCGGTCGGGGGGAGACGAGCGGCGGCGCTGCGACGACCGGCACGACGTCCGGCCCCGCCGCCGCCTCGCCGTAGGCCTCGACGTACTCGGGCGCCCCCGCGACGGCATTGACGACTCCGCAGGCCCCGAGCGCCGGCGCGAGATCCACGGGCGGCGCCTTCACGAGATCCTCGGCGAAGTTTTGAGCATCTACCGCCTCCTCGAAGTCAATGCGGCAGTCGACGACGAGGGACCCCGCTCGACAGCCCGTGATCGTAACGCGCTCGGGCGCCACCCCCGCCTGCCGCGCGAGCGCCGCGATCAACGCGGTCTTAGCCTTGCCGTCGAAGGTCGCCACCGTCGCGCCGGCGAACACGAGGGTCGTCTCCGCCGCGCACGCGGGGGAGGCAAAGGCCTCCGTCGTCTGCTGGACTGATGGCGGCGAGGCCGTCTCGGTCGACGGGGGCATCGCCAACTCCTCGGACCGCGTCGACCACGCGAGCTCCAGCTGGCCCGCGCCCGACTGGCGCACGGCGTGGGGGGACACGTCTATACTTTTTGGGCGGAGCGCGTCGCCCACGGGCAAATCCACCGAGAGCCGCAACTGGTTGAGCGGCGCATGTCCAAGGCACTTGCGCAGACTGGCGTCCAGCGACGCGAGGCTGATCGAGACCGTGGCTGCGCCGACGACGCGGCCGTGCGCGTTCTCCAGTAGACACCGGCATTCGGCCCGCCCCCACGTGCGGACGGCGCCCAGCGGCGCCTCGTCCTCATTATCATCCCCAAAGGTTGGCAGAGCGAGGCTCGAGAACCCGTACAGCTTCCGCCGCACGGGCGCGTTCGCTTCGACGGCGTGGCACAAGACCGCCGTGTCCCGCCTTTGTTGCAACTTCGTCGCGAGCTCGCTCTCGCTGGCTTCGAACACGCACCGCTTGCCTGCCCCGTACCAGCACGAACCGTGCGGGTTGCCCTTTGCTCCTTTTGGCGGCTCGACGACGACCGCGTCGTAATCCAAAAACCGCAGCGCTAAAGCCGGCGGTTTATCCCGCAAGCGCCTCGGTAATCGTTCAATACGGTGCACGTAGAGCTCGAGGCAGAAGAGGGCCGGCGCCTCGGCGTCCGAGGCGTTGTCGTCGGTCATCACTTGAGGTGGCTGCCCGCTTTGGTCAGTGCGCGGCTGCCTCCGCGGTGATCGCCGCGCCGCGCGGTGCGTGGTCGGCCCGCGGGAGCGTTCGATCCGGCGCTTGGCGCTCGTGCGAAGACCGAACTGGCAGCTACTGGCTGAACTGGCAGGTAAAGAGTTTGTCCGCCACGCCGGGATCTACCGCCCGCTTCCAGCGCTCGGCGAGAGCAATGCCTTTGCGACGAATTCCTAGACAAGTATTTTCCATATGTGCGGGTTTTAGCGTGCGGGTTTCTGTGCCCAACCGAGAAAGGTAATCCGCCCACAGCCTCACTGCGTGCGACGCCACACTTCTGATCACACGGATCCGTCGAGGCTTAGACGCCAGCCGACACAAACCTAGCGCCAGCTGCGCCGGCAGTGTATAGCTCCCAGCACTACGCTCGACGCTAGCGCGCCGCGCGCCACGCGCCACGCGCCACGTCCAGGCATGTTCTCCCTCCTCGAAGCCTTGAAGGAGACCTGCTTCCGCAAGCCGGAGGTCAACATCTGCGTATTAGGATTGGACGGAGCGGGCAAAACGACCGTGCTCGAGCGGGCCAAGGGTTTGTTCGGGAGCCGGCTCCCCGCCTTACCCGCGGACAAAATAACACCGACGCTGGGCATGAACCTGGCGAAGATGGACGTGGGCGGCTGCCGCGTGACCTTTTGGGATTTGGGGGGCGCCGCGCGGGTCCGGTCGCTCTGGCCGCGCTACTACGCGGACGCCCACGGCTGGGTCTACGTCGTGGACGCCTCGGACGCGGACCGCCTGCGCGAGGCGCGGGAGGCCTTTGATCAAGCCTGCGACCACCCGGACTTGCGGGACGCGCCATGTGTTGTCTTGGCCAACAAGCAGGACGCGGCCGCGGCCTGCGGCGCCGACGAATTGGCGGTCTTGCTGGAGATCCGCCTGAAGAACGACGCCCGGCGGGTCGTGGACCTGCGGGCGGCCTCGGCGCTCGAGTCGCCGACGTCCGTGCGGGACGCGGTCGCTTGGCTCGTGGACGTGGCGCGGGAGCGCGTCGCGCCGGCGGCGTAAGTGGTGTTTTAGATACGGTGCTCCCTTATGGTCCCCTTTTTGCAAGCTCATCCAAGCATTTTGGTGCGGGCGGGTTTTACCAAGCATGTTTGTCAACTTGCAGCGGTCACACGCAACGGGACGCACCGTACGAGACGACTGTTGTGATCAGAGAAACCCCAAACTCTGCGGAGTATAAATCAGAGCTCAAATCAATTGCAAGTGCTCAGTGTTTCAAAGACTCAAAGTTATGGCGTCTCTCCCGTCCGGATGGGAGGAGAGGACTCACCATGACGGCCGCACCTACTACGTTAATCATCATACCAAAACGACTTCGTGGGGGAGACCCGTCGACGCGTCACAGTCGCCGCAACATTTGCCGGTCGCGACGGTCACGGCGGTGATGCCGCCGATATCCGCGGCGCCGACGACGACGCAACAACGCGCGCCCGTGGCCACCGCGACGGCCACGCCGGTGAATTCCTACACGCTCCCGCCCGGCTGGGAGCAGCGCGTCCGCACGGACGGCCGCGTCTACTTCCTCAACCACGCGACGAAGACGACGAGCTGGACGCCGCCGGTGCCGGTCGTGGCGGGCGTTCCGGTCCGGCAGGCCGCGCCGGCCCAGGCGGCCGCGGACGCCGTCATCAAGCCCTCCGGCGTGCGGAGGGCTCTCCTCATCGGTATCAACTACCCGGGGACGCGCTGCGCCTTGAAGGGCTGCGTGAACGACGCGACACGCATGAGCGACTACCTACGCTCGTGCGGCTTCGACGACAAGCGGATCCGGTTGCTCCGGGACGACGCCAAGGGAAGAAGAGCCTCCTCGTCCTCGCTTTACGAGTCGACGGGGCTCCCGACGCGGTCGAACATTTTAGAGGGCCTCCGGTGGTTAGTGAGCTCCGCGAAGCGCGGCGACTGCTTGTTCTTTTATTATAGCGGGCACGGGGGCCAGGTTCGGGATACGTCTGGCGACGAAGCCGACGGCTACGACGAGACGATAATCCCGTGCGACCACAAACGCGCTGGGCAAATTACCGATGATGCGCGTCTCCGCGCCTGAAACTATTTCCTTCCACGCCATCGACGCGCCGTCTCGATTGCATCTACCTCACGCCATCGACCGCAGGAATTATTCAAGATCCTCGTCAAGGACCTCCCGGAAGGGTGCAAGCTCACGGCCGTGATGGACTGCTGCCACTCGGGCACGGGTCTCGACCTCCCGTACGACTACCAGTCGGGCCGCGGCTGGCGCTGCGAGGACGTGCCCTTCCACACGCGCGGCGACGTGCAGATGTTTTCCGGGTGCGAGGACGCCCAGACCTCGGCCGACACGTCCCATAACTTCTCAGCGGGCGGTGCCATGACCAACGCTCTCCTAAAAATTCTCAAGGACAACCCGATGCCCCTGTACCCGGATCTCTTTCGAGCACTCCACGCGAACCTCCGGAAGAAGGGTTTCCGCCAGCGGCCGCAACTCACGTCCTCGCAACCTTTTGACGTGCGCGACCGCATCTTCTCCTTGACGGACGGCTTCATCCCGAACCACAACGCGGTCTACGGCGTCCCGCCGGGCGCGAAGCACCGGCACTGCCGGCGCCAGCGCCGCGGCACGGGCGGCATGGGCCTCGAGGGCGTCCTCGCGGCGGGCCTGGGCGCGGGGATTCTCGCATCGGTGTTCGGCTAGACTTCCTAAGGTGCATACAAAAACAGTCGTAGGGCCTACTCTAGGGCGGCTCGTAGTCCGGGTCGAACCCCGCCTTCACGAGCGTCCCCGGGGGCATCATCTTCCGCCACTTGCCCGCCTCCTTCTCAAAATCAGCGCACGCCACGACGTCCAACTCCACCTCGAAGCCCAGCGCCCGGTTCTGCGAGTCCGGCGGGAAGATGTTCACCGCCACGGTGGGGCTCCCCGCGCGCGGCTTGAAGGCCGGGTTCAACGAAACGTGCGGCTGGCCGTGCTTCTGCTCAACTACGTGGTAGGCCGTGCAGTTGTCCACGAAGGCGCAGTTGACGCAGATGCAGTGCAGTCGTGTGGACGGCGCTGCCCTGCGCCTCGCGCGCGGCGGCGCGGCGCGCGGCGCGAAGGCCGCGGCGCCGGCCGGCCTACGCCTCGCGCGCGAC
>Ga0302122_10002398_pt1 | contig 11714 bp, 8 predicted proteins | sample CB21_SCM_MG_FD_203115 | JGI IMG/M metagenome (GOLD analysis project Ga0302122, IMG submission 203115) | Marine microbial communities from Western Arctic Ocean, Canada - CB21_SCM | ecosystem: Environmental > Aquatic > Marine > Oceanic | place: Canada: Western Arctic Ocean | collected 2017-09-28
CAAGGATTTTATCGAGGGGAAGCGGCTCACCAATCACACCGGTCGAAAAAGGCAATATCTCTTCACATTTTGAATTACCAATGTCAGCCAAAGTATTACAAGAAAGCAGAGCAGCAACTATTCCATCCTCACCAGTACCGGCGTTCGCATTACCCGTATTGATTAAAAAAAACCGACTATTAGTTGTTTCGAGATGAGACTTAGCGATTTGTACTGGAGCAGCTGAAAAAGCATTTTGAGTAAATACCCCCACAACGTTAGAACCTTGAATGATTTCGACTAATACTAGATCTAGCCGATCCGCATAGCGAATATTACTTTTAACAGCTGCTAGTTTAATTCCCTTTACAGGATAAACTTTAGAGGGATTTTTTATCGGTACTGTCATGGCTTATTAACCAATTTTCCCATGACAAACTTTATATTTTTTACCAGAACCACAGGGGCAAGGCTCGTTCCTGCCGACTTTGGCAACTTCTCTGACGAATGGAGCTGACCTATCTTCAGATTGCCCCTGCCTTGGAGATTGTCCCGCAGCGGATTCCTCTTCGACAGCACCTCCAGCCAACGCAGATACAGCCTGATGTTGATAATTTACTCTCGACTTGGCAAGCTCTTGTTCTCGTTGACGCTCAATAGCATCAGCCTCATCTTCTTGCCTAATTTTTACGTGGCTGAGAACCTTTACGACTTCTCCTTGCAAATTAATCATCAAGTCATTGAATAGGGCAAAAGCTTCGCGTTTGTATTCCTGCCGCGGGTTTTTACCACCATAACTTCTGAGGAATATACCTTGGCGAAGATGATCCATCGTTGCCAGATGTTCTTTCCACAGCCCATCAAGGATTTGCAAGGTAATCTGTTTTTCGAACAACCTCATCTTTTCGCCAATGGCGACACTTTTATTCTCATACTCCTGTGCAAGTATCTCCGTGATTTTTGCCTTTAACTGCTCCTCATACAATTGATCATCATCATCGAGCCATTTCTGTATCGTCAATGAATTAGAAAAATCAGCCTCGATAGAATTCTCTAGACCTTCGATGTCCCATTGTTCAGGTACACTTTGAGGGGGAATAAAATCATCAACAAGCTGACTCACGACCTCTTCGCGCATATCATTCAATAATTCAGAGACGTCTTCGCTTGCCATTAATTCATTACGCTGCCTATAAATAATAGTACGCTGATCATTAGCTACATTATCGTACTCTAGCAGCTGCTTTCTTATATCAAAGTTTCGGCCCTCTACTTTCCGTTGAGCTTTTTCAATTGAACGCGTAACCATTCCATGCTCAATTGCTTCTCCTTTTTCCATTCCCAAGCGTTGCATAAAGTTCTTTACACCGTCCGTCGCGAAAATCCTTAAAAGATTATCTTCCATAGATAAGTAAAAGCGGGAATAGCCAGGATCACCCTGTCGACCCGACCGACCACGAAGTTGATTATCGATACGCCGAGATTCGTGCCGTTCTGTACCTATTATATGCAAGCCACCAGCAGCAATAACTTGGTCGTGGCGCACTTGCCATTCATCTTTAATTTTTTTAATGTCTGCCTCTGTTGGATTTTTCAGCGCGGCTAACTCTGACTCCCAACGACCTCCCAATACTATATCTGTACCTCGACCTGCCATATTTGTAGCAATGGTAACTATGCCAGGACGCCCTGCCTGGGTAATAATTTGCGCTTCCTTTTCATGAAATTTTGCATTCAAAACTTCATGTTTAATGTTCTTCTTAGTAAGGAAATTAGAGAGGAGTTCGGAGGTGTCGATGGACGCTGTACCAACTAAAACTGGAGCACCATTGTTACTAATTTCTGTAATGTCATTAACTATCGCTTCAAATTTTTCTTCCATCGATAAATAGATCAAATCATTCGCGTCGTCTCTGACCATCGGAACGTTTGTTGGTATCACCAGAACATCTAGACCATAAATTGAACTAAATTCAAATGCCTCAGTGTCCGCCGTACCTGTCATACCTGCGAGCTTATTGTACAGTCGGAAGTAGTTCTGGAATGTTGTAGAAGCAAGCGTTTGGCTTTCACTTTGAATTTCAAGTCGCTCTTTTGCCTCCAGAGCCTGATGTAGCCCTTCTGACAAACGCCGCCCTTCCATGGTGCGACCAGTGTGCTCATCGATTAATACGATACGCTTATTCTGCACAATGTATTCAACGTCACTATTAAATAAATTGTGAGCTTTTAGTCCTGCGTGAACATGATGGAGCAAAGATAAATTGGTTGCCGAATAAAGTGACTGTCCTTCTTCTAGCAATTTTTGCTGTATCAACATGTCCTCAACAAATTCATGGCCTGACTCTGTCAATTCAACCTGTCGGCTCTTCTCATCGACGGTGAAATGACCTGTTTCTTCAGGGACAAAATTTTTGTCCATCATTTCCATTTTAGATTTTTCTGCTTTCACTCCTTTATCGAGCTTCGGTATTAATTTATCTATAGCTAGATAGAGTTCAGAGCTATTTTCAGCAGCGCCTGAAATGATTAAGGGAGTTCTAGCTTCATCGATAAGAATGGAATCAACTTCATCGACAATGGCAAAATTGAGCTCATGTTGTATTTTGTCATCAAGTCGAAATGCCATATTGTCACGAAGATAATCGAAGCCGAATTCATTGTTCGTGCCATAGGTAATCGACGACTTATAGGCTTCTTTTTTCTCTTCTGGCGTCTGGCCTGACTTAATTATTCCTACACTCAACCCCAAAAATTCATACAAGGGACGCATCCAATTCGCATCACGTTCAGCCAGATATTCGTTAACTGTAACGATGTGTACACCACGTCCAGTAAGTCCATTTAAGTAGGCTGGCAAAGTCGCCACAAGGGTTTTTCCTTCACCTGTGCGCATTTCCGAGATATTCCCTTGATGAAGTACAATACCACCAATCATTTGAACGTCGAAATGGCGCATCTCCATACTTCGTTTGCTGGCTTCTCGGACAACGGCAAATGCTTCGGCTAACAATGAATCAAGAGCCTCACCATTCGATACACGTTCCTTAAATTCGTTTGTTTTTAGTTTAAGGTGATCGTCACTGAGAGCGACAAGCGAATCCTCATACTTGTTAATCATTACTACAGTTTTTTCCAACTTTCTTAGCTTTCTGGAATTACTGCTACCAATTATTTTGTTTAGAATATTCATACTGTTTAAGTCAAAAGTTATTTATAGGAAAAATCATTTTCACTCGGCAATTGCAAACGCTATTGCACCTATCGACCGACGCGATAAAAATGTAAATCTATGGCTAAGGAGTTATCTAGATGTACGGTGAATATAAGAGGCGGGATCGACAACTCTGCCGTTTTTATACACTTCAAAATGTACATGAGGTCCGGTTGAACGCCCGGTGGAACCAACTAAAGCTATGTCCTGACCTTTTTCGACAATATCGCCAATATTAACCAAGAGTTTTTCTGAATGTGCATAACGAGTGGTATAGCCACCACCATGATTTACCTCAACCATGAGGCCATAGCCGGATCGAGGCCCAGCCCAAGTTACAACACCTGAAGCAACAGTGTGAATATCTGAACCGGCTTTGCCAGTGGTGAAGTCGATACCAGCATGGAACGTTAGACGACCTGTAAACGGATCCGGGCGTTGACCGAAGCGAGATGCGATCCAACCTTTATCTACTGGTCGCCCTGCGATAAAAACATCGGAGCGAATTTTCCGATCTATCATCAAGCCTTCAAGTATCTCTAGTTGTTGTTGCCTATCTTTGAGCTGGCGTTCCAGTTGAGAAACAGAATCCATAAATCTCGACTGTGAATAAGGAATCGATTCTCCAACATTCGGGCCACCGATACCAACCGGCTGGCTAAAATCAAATTCGCCTGTATCTAAATTAGCAATCGAAGTAACCCGCTCTCCTAATGCATCAAGACGAACTAAACGTGCTTGCAGCATGGCGAGACGCAAAGTTAGGGCATCCAATTGCAGTTCTGACTCTATTTTAATGTCTGAAAGTTGCTCGGATTGCAGCTTTAACTGAGCATCCCAATTTTGAGCACTTTCTGCCGTGAGGATGGTTGAACTTTGTAAAACTGAGAGCTGATAACCAAAATAGCCTAGAGCAATTGGTGCTCCAAGCAGGCACAAGGAAAGCAGGCCTTTCAGCCAACCTTTGAGGACTATAGTCTTGGTGTGACCATGACGTTGATCAACAAGAATAACTTTCATTGTTTAGCGTAATTCTCTGTAACCCTAATAATACACTTGGGGCTAATGCAAGAAACTTCAACGCCTAGTCGATATTCTATAAATAAATCAACGAGTTAGGTGAGCAATAGCAGTTAGGCAGCCAACACTGGTTTCATGTAGGAAATGGGTACATTTGTTTCATTTTCAAAACTGACAATTTCCCAAGCGTCTTTATTTACTTCGAGCATTCTTAATAAAGCATTATTGAGAGCATGTCCAGATTTATATCCCTTGAATTCGCCTATAAGGCTATTCCCCAGCAAATACAAATCACCTATCGAATCCAATATTTTGTGCTTCACAAATTCGTCTTCGTAGCGAAGACCATCTTCATTGAGAACCTTATAATCACCAACTGCTATAGCATTGTCCATGCTGGCGCCAAGTGCTAAATTTCTATTTCTTAACTCTTCAAACTCGTGCATAAACCCAAAGGTTCTGGCACGACTTACTTCTTTGACGAAAGACGTACTGGAAAAATTTATGGTGGCACTCTTTGTGTACTTCTTATATACCGGGTGGTCATAAAGCAGTGTATAGCTAACTTTAAAACCATCAAATGGTTCGAGGCTAACCGACTTACCACCTTGCTCTAGAGCAAGTGGCTTTTTAATTCTTATGAATTTCTTCAACTCAGACTGCTCTTCGATTCCTGCTGATTGGATCAGAAAAACGAATGGGCCAGCACTACCGTCCATAATTGGCACTTCAGGAGCACTTACGTCGATATAGGCATTATCAATTCCTAGGCCCGACATAGCAGACATCAAATGTTCGATGGTCGAAATTCGCGCATTACCCTTACTGATAGTAGTGGATAGAGTGGTGTCACCTACATTTGCCGCGATAGCTTCAATTTCTACGATTGGATCTAAATCGATTCTTATGAAAACGATACCTGTGTTAACCGGGGCAGGCCGGAGAGTGAGATAGACTTTCTTCCCGGTATGTAATCCGACGCCGGTGGCTCGGATTGCATTCTTTAAGGTACGTTGATTCAGCATTAGTTTTTATTCTTATAAGTCTTGGAGCGCTTCATTCACCGATATAACCAGCATTATTTGTTTATTTCGGAGCAGCTAATTCAGTTAACAGTGTTCCAACCTCTATGTATCAAACGTGAACTCAATATGAGGTCAAGAGAATGGTCTATAGTAGCAAAAAATACCCCATAACCCAATATATAGGGTCTAAACCAGCGCAAACCAAACTTAGTCAGCTTGTCTGCGCAAAAACGCTGGTATATCAAGGTAATCCATATCCGCTTCTGCCCCTACTGCTTTGGCTAGTATAGGTGCGCGATCTGAGGCTTCCCGATTGCGCATAATTGCCGGTCGGTCAAGCTGCTTATAATCAGTTGATGGGGATACTTCACTATTATCCACAACTTTTGTCGGCCTGGAATGCTCTGAACCCAATCCCGTAGCTACAACGGTTACGCACATTTCGTCGTTTAGAGAGGGGTCGATAACGGTTCCAACTACGACAGTGGCATCGTCTGAAGCGAATTCCTCAATGGTATCGCCGACTTCCGAGAATTCTCCTAAAGAGAGATTCTCACCTGCGGTGATATTGACCAATATTCCCCGCGCGCCTTGCAGATTAACATCTTCAAGCAATGGTGATCGAATAGCTGCTTGAGCAGCTTCTCGAGCTCGTTCAGCACCACTGGCAGTGCCAGTTCCCATCATTGCCATACCCATTTCAGACATTACAGTTCTAACGTCAGCGAAATCCACATTTATCATTCCAGGATGCATAATTAAATCTGCAATACCCTTTACCGCCCCCAACAAAACGTCGTTTGCCGCTTTGAATGCTTCGAGTAAAGATGCTTCTGCACCAAGCACATCAAGAAGCTTTTCGTTTGGAATCGTGATCAATGAATCGACACTATCGGAGAGTTCTCGGATCCCCTCTGCCGCGACAGCAGATCGTTTCTTACCTTCGAATGGAAAAGGTCGTGTTACAACAGCCACAGTGAGAATACCCATTTCACGAGCAACTTCAGCAACTATTGGCGCAGCGCCAGTTCCAGTTCCACCACCCATGCCGGCTGTTATGAAAACCATGTCGGCGCCGGATAGAATTTCCGCGATCTCATCTCGGTCTTCGAGGGCTGCTGCTCTTCCTATATCTGGATTTGCTCCAGCACCTAGACCCTTGGTGATGTTACTACCCATTTGCAAGATGGTCTTTGCTTTTAAGTTATTAAGAGCCTGTGCATCAGTGTTTGCACAAATAAAATCTACCCCATCTACCTGATTGCTTATCATGTGATGGACAGCATTTCCTCCACCCCCACCAATACCGATGACTTTGATCACAGCACTCTGCGAAACGTTCTCGACTAATTCAAACATATAGATATAGCCCCCTTGTTATTAATTCCTTTAATCTTTGCTGGTTATAAACTGTTAACTAAATTTTCCTTGAAAAAAGCCTTTGACTCGATCGACAATATGAATTTTAGGTTCACCTTTAAGATTGAGTCCAACTTTCTCCTGATTCTGTTTCAAACCGTATAGTAATAACCCAACGCCAGTTGAATAAATCGGGTTTCTTACAATATCGGCTAATCCATTCACATTATGAGGTGCTCCAATGCGCACAGGTGCGTGAAAGATTTCTTCTGCCAAATCAACTACACCTTCCATTTTACTGGTACCACCAGTTAGTACGATCCCAGCTGCTAAAAGGTTTTCAAAACCACTGCGTTGGAGCTCCGCCTGGACTAAAGTAAATAATTCGTCATAGCGCGGCTCGACCACTTCGGCTAAAGATTGACGCGAAAGTTCACGAGGAGGCCTGTCTCCGACGCTAGGGACTTTTATGGAATCTCCTGCACTTGCAAGCTGCGTAAGAGCGCAGGCATACTTTATTTTGATCTCCTCAGCATTTTCGGTTGGAGTCCTCAATGCCATTGCAATATCGTTAGTGACCTGGTCTCCCGCTATTGGAATAACACCTGTGTGGCGTATCGCTCCTTCAGTAAAAATGGCTATATCAGTAGTACCACCACCTAAATCAACTAGGCACACTCCAAGTTCCTTTTCATCTTCCGTTAACACTGAATAACTTGAGGCCAACTGCTCTAAAATTATTTCTTCAGTTTCCAAGCCACATCTTTTAATGCACTTCTCGATGTTCTGAACCGCATTTATTGCGCAGGTAACTAGATGCACTTTTGCTTCCAACCTGACCCCAGACATACCAAGCGGCTCCTTCACTCCTTCCTGAGAATCAATGATGTATTCTTGAGGGAGTATATGCAGAACTTTCTGATCCGCTGGAATAGCAACTGCTTGAGCTGCATCGATAACTCTATCAATATCGGGCCTCATTACTTCGCCATCTCTAATTGCAACGATTCCGTGAGAATTCATACTACGAATATGGCTACCTGCGATTCCTGCGTAAACAGAGTGAATTTGACAGCCCGTCATTAGTTCCGCTTCTTCAATCGCCCGCTGGATAGATTCAACAGTAGACTCGATGTTTACGACTGTTCCCTTTTTTAACCCACGAGATTTATGGCTTCCGATACCGACGATATCGAGCCCGCCGTCTTCTTTGATATCCCCAACAATTGCTACAACTTTCGAAGTCCCAATATCTAATCCAACAATCAGGCTCTCACTCATTGACTCATTCATAGCCAGAACTCTCCATTCAATGACGGCCTGCCTAATTCAGTTTCTGAATTCGAGATAATTTTTTTCACCTAACTGCTACTCCTGATAAATCCTCTTCTATATTTCTCACTGCTATTCCATTACTGTATCTTAGATCTACACGCTCAATTTGCTTTACAACTGCAATGGCCTGCGCACTGTAAAAATTCACGAATCGTTCTAGCCTTTCATTAATATTTAGTCGCCCAGCGAAAACTTGAATCGATTCATTTAAAATCAAGTCCCAACTCCCTCTTGCAGTTAAAGATAGTTGCGTTAACCGTAAACCCGCGGGGAAAAGAATCTGGCTCAAAATTTGGTATTGCTCCATCACAATAAATTGACTACCTTCTGGACCTATTAGTTTTGGCAGAGATCTTAGAGCTTCAGAATTATCAGGAGAAAATGTATTTCCCTGTTGATTCAGCAGAGAGTTCTCGCCCCACCGGGCAATAGCAATTTCTTCATTTACATTAAGCGACAAACTGTCAGGCCATAACTTTTTCACAGTTACTTTCGCCACCCAAGAGTGGCTTTCGAGCGCACCTTTCACTCCTTGTACATTAAAATCAAAGAACCCAACCCCCATATAATCAGAAAGGATTTCTCTAACATCTGCCTCCTCAATCTGTTGCCATTGATTTTCGATAATCACCTTGGTAATTGGGCGATTCATGAAATAAGTAATATCTTGATAGTTTTGCTGAACAACTATCCCCATACCCAGAAACAAAATCATAAAAATAATTGGTAACTTATAAGCTAATCTTGATGCCTTCAGTGGCTGATTATTACTTACGACTGACCGCTTACGTGATGCATGAATTCCTCTACCGGTATCATATGTCCTTCTTTCCGCCTTCATTTTTTGTTGTCTGCCATCTCTACTTCTAATATGCGAAGTAACAATTCATCAAAATCAATTCCAGCACATTGCGCTGACATTGGTACGAAACTATGACTAGTCATTCCAGGAATAGTATTAACCTCAAGCAAATAAAATTCTCCAACTTTATCCTGCATTACATCCACCCTAGCCAACCCTTTGCAACCCAGCGAGTCATAAGCCGCTCTAACTATATCCTGCAGCTCATTTTTTTTCTGATCACTAAGTTTTGGAGGACAGATAATTTCTGTGTCTTCATCAACATATTTTGCATCGTAATCAAAAAAATCTCGTTTTGTTCTTAGCTGAATGGAAGGAAGCATTTGATCACCCAAAATTCCAACCGAGTACTCATTCCCTTCAATACATCTTTCTGCCATAACCGCAGAATCAAATTTTACCGCTTCTTCATAACGCTGCTTGAGGCTAGAAGCATTTTTAGCAATTGCTATTCCCAAACTAGACCCACCACTGACAGGTTTCACGACTACTGGCCCTAGCCTTTCAATAACTGATTGCCAATTAGTTTTTGCATTTAAAGTTACGAAATCTGCTGTACCTAATCCAATTTTTTGCCAGAGTAATTTACTGACAACCTTGTCCATCGCCATAGCAGATGACAAAACACCACTCCCTGTGTACGGAACCTTCATAATTTCAAGCATCCCTTGAATGGTTCCGTCTTCTCCTCCCTTACCATGTAGCATGTTAAAAACTAGGTCTGGTTTAGCCTGGCTCAGGTCAGCAACTAGCGTGTCATCAGCATCAATTAGAGTTGAATTTATCCCTAATCGTTGCAAGCTATCGTAGACGGCTTGGCCACTTAATAGAGAAATCTCCCTTTCCGCTGAATCGCCCCCCATAAGCACAGTTACGTGCCCTAAATTAGCGATTATTCCCTCTCTATTTATCGTTCTCATTACCATTTTTCTTAACTAAGAATTGCAAAATTCTTCTAATTGAATCAATAATTTACTCACTAATCGAAACCAGACTCGGCGAGCTCTTTTGCGAGGGCGCCAACACTGCCTGCGCCTTGAGTTAAAACGATGTCTCCAGGCCTCACCAAATCCTTTAAAATTCCATATACATCCGCTTCTTTCCGAACATATATTGGGTCAACCTTCCCTCGCATACGAATGCTTCTGCAGAGGCTTCTGGAGTCCGCTCCTGCGATTTTCTTCTCTCCCGCCGCATAAACCTCAAGCAAAAGCAGTACGTCAACCTCAGACAGTACATCAACGAAATCTTCGTAAAGATCATTTGTGCGACTATAGCGATGTGGTTGGTAAATCATTACTAATCTACTTTTTGACCAGCCATCTCGAAGAGCTCGAACGGTTGCCGCAACCTCAGTTGGGTGATGACCGTAGTCGTCTACAAGTAAAATTTTTCCACCAGCATGTTTAAATTCACCCTGGATATCAAAACGTCGTCCAACTCCTGCGAACTGTTTAATTCCGCTCTTGATAGCCTTATCCTTGATGCCTTCATCACTAGCTATTACGATAGCCGCTGTCGCATTCAATGCATTGTGTTTACCAGGCATATTCAGAGTCACATTTAGCACAGATTTTTTATTTGGCCTCCTCACTTGAAAATCGGTGATATCTTCTTTCTGAGAAATCTTGGTTATACGAAAATCAGCATCCTTGGAGAATCCGTAAGTGATTTTAGGGCGAGATATTAAAGGTAGGATCTCTCTCACTATCGGATCATCAATGCACAGCACAGCCAATCCGTAAAAAGGCAAATTATGAAGAAAATCAATAAAATATTTTTTTAGATTTTCGAAATCCCCACCATAAGTGCTCATGTGGTCAGCTTCAATATTAGTAACAACTGCTACCATTGGCTGGAGATGCATAAACGATGCGTCACTCTCATCAGCTTCGGCCACTAAGTAACGGCTTTCCCCAAGTCGCGCATTAGTGCCAGCACTATTCAATAAACCGCCAATTACAAATGTTGGATCGAACCCACCTTCCGCCAGCACTGAAGCAACAATGCTCGTCGTCGTCGTCTTACCATGAGTTCCAGCGATAGCGATCGAGTGACGGTAACGCATTAATTCTGCGAGCATTTCAGCTCTAGCTATCAATGGTTTAGATTTAGCAATAGCCGCACGCATCTCAGGGTTCTTTATATCTATTGCGCTTGAATAAACCACTACGTCGGCACTTTTTACATTCTTGCTCGCGTGACCAATGAATATTTTCGCACCCATAGATAATAGTCTTTTGGTATTCTCAGACGCTTTAATGTCCGAACCAGTTATCGTGTAACCCTGATTCAGTAATACTTCAGCCACACCGCACATGCCAGCTCCGCCTATGCCGACAAAATGTATTGTCTTAATACGGCGCATCTCCGGTATCACATGCATCGCATTTACTTTAGACATCTGCTGCTACCTCTAACAAATAATCTGCTATGCGGTCACTGGCATCATTTACTGCAATCGCTTTTCCCCTGGCACTCATTAATGACAATTCTTCTCTGTCGTCACTAAACCGATGAAATATTTTAGTGATTTCTTCAATACTTAACTCGGCTTGCTGCACAATGTAAGCTGCGCCAGCATTACTTAACCACTCCGCATTTAATGTTTGTTGTCTATCTTTATGATATGGATAAGGAACAAACAATGCCGGCAACCCCGCTACTGCTAATTCACTCACCGTGCTAGCTCCCGAGCGACAGATAACAACATCAGCCCATTTGTATGCAGCCGCCATATCATCGATAAAGGCATCAACCCGACAATTATCACCTAGCGCTATCCCGGCTGTTGCATATTTGTTGTGGGTATTCTCTAGACCGGCTTTGCCGGTTTGATGCCAAATATAAGGTCGTTGGTTTTCACCCCAATTATTTAACAGTAATGGCACTGCAGAATTTATCGCAGCCGCACCTTGAC
>Ga0302122_10002402_pt1 | contig 11707 bp, 6 predicted proteins | sample CB21_SCM_MG_FD_203115 | JGI IMG/M metagenome (GOLD analysis project Ga0302122, IMG submission 203115) | Marine microbial communities from Western Arctic Ocean, Canada - CB21_SCM | ecosystem: Environmental > Aquatic > Marine > Oceanic | place: Canada: Western Arctic Ocean | collected 2017-09-28
ACCTAATTTCAATCCTTTTTCTCTAATTTCTTTGACAAATGGAGTAAGTAAATCTTTTTTAGATTTACTACTTTCTAAAGAATTTAATTTACCATATTTTGAATCCCAAAGAGCAAATCCATCATGATGTTTTGATGTGATAACGGTATATTTTGCTCCACTTTCTGCAATAAGATTAGCCCATTCTTTTGGATCATAATTTTTTGCATTGAAGCCATCCAATTGCTTCATGTAATCAGTATGAGAAATGTATCCATTGTAAAAAGACCATGATTCACTTATTCCGTTAACAGAATAAATTCCCCAATGAATAAATATCCCGAGTTTAGCTTCCTCAAACCATTTCATTTTATCTTCAATGTTATTTGAATTAACCTGTTGACTACAAACTGAACTTGGCAATAGAATTAGTATTGCTAATAAAATTTTAATTCTCATATTTAATAATATTAATTAGAGATAATTATATTAATTACAATTTAGTAATATTTATCTTAAATTTAGAACCTCACTATTATACATAACTTATACAAACACCTCCTATCCAAAGAAAACCATTTTATTTTAGTAGGGTAGAGCCAATTAAAACTTACTATTGAGGTTTTTTGGGTTTTTTCTTTTAAATCACCTGCATACATTGGTTTAAATGAATCAAAACATGATGATACTATTAAATATTTAGACTAAGCTTACTTTGGCCCTAAACTAATAAGTCTCAAATAATAATTTGCTAATTTTAAAAAGTATTCAATTTTAAAAACATATATTTATTACTCCTTAAATAAAGTATTTCATCATGAATAAAAATATTCCATTTTCTCTAATTATTTTTTTTACATTTTCATTATCATTTTCTCAAATTGCTTCATATAAGTTTGAGAATAATCTAAATGATGAAATAGGTAATTACACAGCATTTCACACGAAAAATGGCGTAATTAATAATCAAATCGAATTTAGAAATGAAGGAGATGGTTATGAAAATGTGATATTATTAGATTCAACTCAAGGAATTTTTCTACCTAAAGCATTTAATTCTAAACTAGATTTTTCTAAAAGTATTGAATTTATATTTGATTTTAAAATCACTAACCTGGGAAGTTCTAGGGGAAGAAAAGAAATTTTAGAGTTATCTAGAGGATGGAACGATAATACTGAGGGAATAAATATTTGGACTGATAAAATAAATGATAACAGATATAAAGTTATCTTAAATTATACAGATGGAGGATATAATAGAGGGGAACCAAATCATCCAGGCGGAAGCAGGAATAATATTGGATCTTTTGATGTAAATGAGTGGGTAAAATTTAGATTAATTCTTGATTTTGAAAATAAAAAATGGAAAACAATTCTCAATTCCGTATCAAGCTCAGGACTCTTTGATGATTTTTATGATTTTGAAAAAATAAAACAAACTATATTAAATAACCATATAAGAATAGGGTGGTTAAATAATGCTACATCAGTTCACTCAAATTTCACCTCATCAATGATGTTTGATAATTTTAAAATCTTTTCACCAAGAAGTGATGGAAATTCTAATGCAATAAAAACAGCTTTAATTGCAATGAAAAATCATGTAAATGGTGATAATATTTTAAGTAATGCTCAGTTAAAAAATTACTTAAGCATTATTCAAATTAATTATTTTGGAAATTTCGCTAAAGTAAGAAACGAAGTATTTGATTTCTTAAACGCATATGAATCAAAAAATATTCCAGTCTTTTCTAACTCTAATAACTCAGTTGATTTCACTAGTTTATCAACAGAAACACAGACTTTAATTTTCTTGCAACAGTCCATATTTGATGAAGAATATAATTCTGAATTAAAAGTCATTGGTATGTCTGGAGTTAAATTTGAAGCAGCTGATCATTTTCCTGGAAAAGTTAAAGAAGGTGCAACAAGAATTTCAGATGCATCAGTTGAAATTGATGGTAACTATAGTTATATTCCTGGAGCAAGACATCTTAACGATACATGGCATGCAAAAAGACCAACTGGATATTATGTGCCACCAGGAGAATTAATCTCTATAACTATTCCAGGAAATCTCATAGACAAAAACATTAAAGTCAAGGTTGGTGTTCATGAGAGAGATCATTCTAACTTAAGCACTACTAATAGATTTCTTAGAATTTCAAAAGATTTTAAATTAGAAAAAGAGGTTACAAAAATTACTAACCCTTTTGGAGGAGGTGTTTATATATTAGTTCCTGAGGGAGCTAATTTAGGATCCTTTGAAATAAATATTGATGGAGCAGTAAAAGCACCCTATTTTTCTTCAAGAAAAGGAAATGAGACAAGCATAAGTGTATGGCAAGACGAATTAGGAAATCAAAATGTTCCATGGGCCGATATTGAAGGAGATAAATTTATGACTACAATTGAAAGTAGTCATTTATATACAAATGGATCAATTAATTTAACTGACCCCACTTTATTAATGAAAAAATGGGGAGAAGTTGCAGATGCCTTTAACTATGTTGGAGGAAGACCTCCTGAAAGATCTAAAGCTGAATATATAATTTCTGATTCAAGAATTCCTAATGGAGGTTACGGAACTGGCTATCCCGCAGTGTATGATAGACGAGACTCTAATATGATTCCAACAGCGTTATTAAAAAAAGACCCACATAAAATAGGCGGAGTAGTTATTCTATTTCATGAAATGGGTCATTTGGAATGGCATCCAACTCTTGGAAAAGCTGTTGAATCAATAGTTCATTTACCTGCAGTTTACTTATGGAATAAATATTATAATATTCCTTTAGACACTGCTTTTAAACACTCTGCTTTTCAAAAGTTAACAATGGATCAAACTACAATAGACTGGATGATAACAGACAATTTTAGGAATAACAAACCTATGGAATGTGATCCAACTATGGAATCAAATGTTTGCCATGAAGTAAGGTATCAACATAGAGGGCATGCTATGTATGTAGAAATTGCTGATTTATTCGGATGGGAAGCAGTTCATAATACTCATAAAGTGTTTTATGATGAATGGAAATTGAATACACAAAAAGATTGGGGTTTTATGGGTGAAAATACTGGGAATTATATAAAAGACGACGAACTCATTTTAGCTGCTTCACATAGTAATGAAGTAAATATGATTCCTCTATTTCATTTTTGGGGACTTCAACCTTCGCAGAGTACAATTGAGGAGTTAAAAGTTTACCCAAAAAGTGATAAAATATACTGCCATCTTAAAGAATATAAAAAATTAATTCCTTTAAATACTGAATCTTTCAAACCATGGTATAATTCTAATTATAATCCTGTGGGTGATGTTCAACAACCTCGATATGATTATGCTCTTAATAATTATGATAAAGATAATTATGCAACTAAAATGAAAGCTCAAATAGATTTAATAATAGACACTTATTATGGAGATGATTATGATGAAAACTGCATAGTCTTCTCATTACCCGTCAACAACAACAAGGTTAAAGTAACTAATATTACATGCATTGGCAACAATGATGGGTCGATAGGACTTAGTATAGAGGATGCTTCTTTTGATTACAGTATTACTGTTACTGGCAAAGACGATCCTATTGTTATAACAGGCGATGATAAAACGGCTTCTATAACAGGACTTGCTGCAGGCACTTACAGTGTTTGCTTTAAAGTAACTGGTCAAGAAGCTTACCAGCAATGCTTTGAAGTGGTCATAGGCGAACCTAAAGCCCTCAGTGCGTTTATAGATGTAGATAACGACAAAAGAACTACTAACATTCAATTAGGAGGCTCTAAGAGCTATAACGTGGATGTGAATGGAGAAAGGTTTGAAGTGAAGGATAACAACTTTAACACGATTCTTCCAACCGGCCTTAGTATAATAAGGATCAGTACAGACTTAGATTGTCAAGGAATAATAGAAAGAGAGATCTTTATTTCAGAGGATATTTTCTATTATCCAAACCCAACTAAAGGAGAGGTTGATGTCTTTGTTAATGGTGAGGATAGGGGAGTTAAGATGAGTGTGTTTACCACCAAAGGAGATTTGGTGTTTACCAGAGATCAGAAGATCTTAGATAGTAGAAAAACAGAATTAGATTTAACTGGTGTTCCAGCAGGAACTTACTTGGTTAATCTAGAAGGAAGAACAGTTAGAAAAACATTTAAAATTGTAAAAAGATGAAATACAACATATTAAAATACTTTACTTTTCTTTTTACTTTGACTCTTATAAGCTGCGGTGGTGGCGGAGGAGATGATGGCGGCGGCTCTGGAGGCGGCGGAGGTAATGTGATCAACCCACCAGGTAAATCAACACTAACAGCACCTGCTAACAACAAGACTTGTGAGACTGGAACCAGTGTTTCTGACACCCAAAGTGAAGTCACTTTTACTTGGGGAGCTTCAGCAGATACTAACACGTATGATCTTAGAATAACTAATCTAAACACTAGTGTAGCTATAAATAAAACAGGGGTCTCAACAACTACCACTAAATCAACTTTAGATAAAGGCGTTCCATACTCATGGTACATTACTTCAAAAAGTACAGCTAGCACAACAACCACTAAAAGTGATACGTGGAAGTTTTATTTAGCAGGCACAGGAGTTGTTAATTACGCTCCTTTTCCAGCAGATCTTAAAACACCAGCTTCGGGATCCACAGTCACTAGAGATGGTGATGGTAAGGTAGCCTTCACTTGGGATGGTAGTGATCCAGACACAGGAGATACTCTTAAGTACACACTTTATGTAGACACTACAGATGGGAAACAAACACCACCTGCAGCACAGACAGACTTAACAGAAAAGACGGCTAGTGTCGCTTTAGAAGCAGCCACCACGTATTACTGGAGAGTGAAGACATCTGATGGAACAAACTCGAGTTATTCTATTGTTTATTCTTTTAAGACGCAGTAAAATAATTAATAAAATAATATTAAAATTTAAAATATGAAAAAACTCATTCTTTTATTATCCGTTTTGTTTGTTGTGTCTTGTTCTCCAGAACCTATTTTATATATGCTAACTACATCAGTTAGTCCAGTTGATACAGGCGTGGTTATACCTTCTACAAGACAATATAATGAGGGTGATACTGCTACTCTAATTGCTACTCCAGCTGCAGAATATGTTTTTGATAAATGGACAGGTGCTGAAGGAGGTTCTGAAACGACTATTGTTATGAGTTCTGATAAAACAGTAGTGGCTAATTTTATTAAAAAGAAATATGCTTTAACCACAGCGGTTGAAGGCGAAGGAACTGTCACGGAAAAGATAATAAAGGCAGGCACTGCTACTGATTACAATAGTGGAACTGTAGTTGAACTAACAGCAACACCATCTGCAGAATGGGTGTTTGTACAATGGAAAGGAGATTTATTAAGCACTTCCAATCCTGAAGAAGTTACTATAGACAAAGCTAAAACAGTAACAGCAGTGTTTGTTAAAAAGAAGTATGCTTTGACCATCACTATTGAAGGCGAAGGAACAGTCACTGAAAAGATAATAAAGGCAGGTGCTGCTACAGATTACAATAGTGGAACTGTAGTTGAACTTACTGCTAATTGTTCAGTAGAATGGAAATTTAAAGAATGGACAGGAGATTTAACAGGCACAGATAATCCCAAAGAAATTACTATTGATAAACCCAAAACAGTAACAGCAATATTTGAGGAACAATCTCCTTTTTATTTAGATGAAAATGGAGTCACTATTAAAGCAAGGGATTGGGTTACAGCAGGAACTACGGGAGAATTAGATGGAGTCACTTATACAGCTGTAGATATTGACAAATTAAAATTAATGTTTTCTAAAGAAGAAGATGTTAGTAAAGTGGTTACTACACTAATAACAGATATGTCAAAGCTATTTATAAATGCCCCAGTTACACCATATGATGATGTTTGTGCCTTTTGCCCCCGTGAGGAAATAATACTATTTGATCCCGATATTTCTTCTTGGGATGTAAGTAATGTAACCAATATGGCCGAAATGTTTGGAGGAGAGATCTCTTCCTCCGTTACAAGGTGGTTTAAATTCAATCAAGACATTGGTAGTTGGGATGTAAGTAAGGTTACAGATATGTCAAATATGTTTTCAAGCGGAAAAAAATTCAACCAAGATATTAGTAAATGGGATGTGAGTAAGGTGACTAATATGAGCGAAATGTTTGCTTATACTGCTTTTAATCAAGATATTGGAAGTTGGGATGTGAGTAAGGTGACTGATATGAGTAATATGTTTAAAAATGCTTATTCTTTTAATCAAGATATTACTAGTTGGGATGTGAGTAAGGTGACTGATATGAACTACATGTTTTCTAGTGCTAGAATATTCAACCAAGACATTGGTAGTTGGGATATAAGTAAGGTGACTAATATGAGTTGGATGTTAGCCTACTGTGAAGATTTCAATCAAGATATAGGTAAATGGGATGTGAGTAAGGTGACTGATATGAGTGGAATGTTTATTGGACATTCTGATAACTTCATTGGCGATATAACTAAATGGGATGTGAGTAAGGTGACTAATATGAAAAACATGTTTTCTTATGCTAGAATATTCAATCAAGATATTTCAGGATGGAATACAAGTAATGTGACTAATATGGGCGGAATGTTTAGAGGAGCAACAGCTTTCAATCAAGACATTGGTAGTTGGGATCCAAGTAAGGTTACTAATATGTCTGGAATGTTTACGGATACTTCTTCTTTTAATCAAGACATTGGAAGCTGGGATGTCTCTAATGTTGTCGATATGGTAGGTATGTTTTCAAATGCTGATGGATTTAATCAAAATATTGGAAGTTGGGATGTAAGTAATGTAACTAGTATGTCATTTATGTTTCTAAGCGGAAAAACATTCAATCAAGACATTGGAAGTTGGGATGTAAGTAAGGTGACTAATATGAAATATATGTTTAAAGATGCTAGCTCATTTAATCAAAATTTAACCAAATGGTGTGTTACTAATATTACTACACGACCCACTTTTTTTAGTAGATATTCAGCATTAACAGCAGCCAATAGACCTATTTGGGGAACTTGTCCAGGTAATTCTTATACAATTGCTGTTACCGCAAGTAGCAACACTAACTACACTTTATCAGGGAAAGACAGGAATGGAGATGTGTCTGGAAATGACCCTGGTTTAATCTTTAAGGTTGGAGATGAAGTTACTTTTTCTGTCAACGCTGCTGGACATCCTTTTTATTTAAAAACTGTAGCAGGAACAGGAACAGGAAATCAAATTAGTGGTGTTACTAATAATGGTACAACAAGTGGTTCAGTAGTATGGACACCAACAGCTGCTGGAACTTATTATTACCAATGTGGACCACACGCAGAAATGGTTGGAACAATAACAATTCAAAACTAAATTATAGGCATATGTTCTTCTTTCAATTCAGCAACTTATAAAAAGGGTGTAGATTAATAAGTTTTATATAATTATTATCTTTAGGTAATGAAAAAACTAATTCTACTATTACTGTTTATTCCATTTGTTTTTTCTTGTAATACATCAAATGTTCCTGCAGGTTTTTCAAAAATAGAAAGCATAGAACCTCCCATTCTTATTGATCTAAGATATTCAGGTTCAGATAATTTTTTGGGACGGACTGTTAAAGGATATGAAAATCCAAGAAACATATTGTTAACTAATGAAACTATAGATGCTTTAACAAAAGTTCAAAAAACTCTTTCAAAAACAAACTTAGGGTTAAAGTTATTTGATGGGTATAGACCTCAGAAATCTGTTAATAATTTTGTTGAATGGGCAAAAGACTTGAAAGATACTGTTACCAAAAGCAAATATTATCCTAAGGAGAAAAAAGATAGTCTTTTCTTTAAGGGATATATTTCTGAAAAATCAGGGCATAGTAGAGGAAGTACTGTTGATATTACTTTAATTTTTACTGATAGTATTAATTATGGTAATGAGCTTGATATGGGAAGTGGTTGGGATTTTTTTGGAAATAAATCTTGGATAGATTATGACTCTATAACAGATTCCCAAAAAAATAATCGCAACTATTTGCAAAATATAATGAATCAAAATGGTTTTAAATCTTTTTCAAAGGAATGGTGGCATTTTACACTAATTGATGAGCCATATCCTAAAACCTACTTTGATTTTACTTTTTAATGGTATGAAAAAACTGATTCTACTATTACTGTTTATTTCATTTTTTTCTTGTGAGACAAAAAATAATCTATCTACTTGGTTAAATGATGATGAACCTTTTTTTGATTCTCAAGATCTTTTTACAAGTGAACGATTCCCCAATTTGGTTATTACAAATAACGGAACTCTTATAGCAACATGGGGCTCTAGCAAAGTAATAGCAAAACGAAGTATTGATGGCGGAAAATCATGGGGAAATGAGATAATTATTGCTAATCCTGGTTTTCATGGAGGAGGAACGCTAGTTGATGATGTTACTGGAAATATATTTGTTTTTGTTGAAGAAGGTCATCCAGTTAGTCCAATTCAGATTTATATAAGTGAAGATGATGGTAAATCCTGGAAAAAACATCAAACTATAATTGATAAAGATATAAATGGGAATTTACCATCCATGCATATGAATGAACATGGTGTAACTTTAAAAAAAGGGAAATATGAAGGTCGTTTAATAAGACCAGCTAGATATTATGGAAATAATAATAGTAAGGAAGAATATCCTAATCATTACTCTAATTCAATATATAGTGATGACAGAGGGAAATCTTGGAAAACTAGTTCACCATTTCCTGCGTTTGGTACAGGTGAAGCAGCTTTAGAAGAACTTTCAAATGGAATAATATATTATAATTCAAGAAGACATTATTCAAATGATAGTTTAAATCCTAAAATGAGACATATCGCTTTTAGTTATGATGGGGGTGAAACATGGAAAGATTTATCGGTTTCAAATGTTCTTCCTGATGGTGCTCAATTTAGAGATTATGGATTAATGGGTGGTTTAACTAGAATTCCTTTAAAAAATCAGGATATATTACTATTTAGCAATATTATATCATCAAAAAAAGAAAACGGGAGAACTAACGGATATGTATGGGTTAGTTTAGATGGAGGTAAATCTTGGCCTTTAAAAAGGTCAGTTGATAAGGGTAGTTTTGCTTATTCTTCAATGATAGCTGGTAGATCTGGAACTATTAATGAAGGAATGATTTTTTTATTATACGAGAGTGATGGTGGTGCTAAATTAGCACGATTTAATTTGCAATGGTTATTTAATGAGATTGATATTACAGATTATTTAAATCTTTAATTAGACCCTTAGACAGAGTTAGCGCCAATTAATAATAACTATTGAGATTTTTCGGGTTTTTTCTTTTAAACCAGAGACTTATAATCCTCGTAAGTAGGTTAAGCTTTACAAACACATCAACTTTCATATATTAGAGTATAATTATTTGCATTGATTAAATAAATAGACTCTGTAATTCGTCTATTTTAATCAGATATAGTAGTTTGTTTTTAAATTACTATTTTAATATAGTTTTAGACTATTTATGAATAAGAAAAAATCAATTATAATATTATTAATAATTTTATTTTTATACTTGTGGGCTGAACTTGGAGTTGGAATTTTTTTTCAAGATAGTTGGGGAGGTTCTTGATTGTTGTTATGAAAAAATTATTAATAATATTACTCATTCCTTTCTTTAGTCTTGGACAAGTTAAGGATGTATCTGATACTTTAAGTGTTGGTAAACACACTAATGTTTTAATATAATCAAAGTATGTTAAACCAATTTTAATTCAACTAGATACTTTAAATAAAGATCCTCAGTATAATGCAGAAGGTGACACAGTCAGTCGTATAGAAAAAAAATCAAAAAAAATACCAAAAAAAAATACTCCAAAAAATCAATCTTTTTTTTCACGTATTTTTCAATTTATAAGTAACTTAATATAAGCTTCTAGCTTATCATTTTTGTAACCTTAAATTTATTTTGATAATTAATTAAAATTCAAATTACAGGATCAGGAAATCTTTCATTGTTATAAGCTTTTACACATTTATAACTAAGTCTTCAAGGGATTGGTGTACTAAAGTCAAATAATTAATTATGGATTTTCATTTTGAAGTATTCTTTTCTACATTTTTTCCAATAACTAAAAAATGAATTTAAGTTTCCCTTGTGATCAAACATCCAGTCTCTTTCATCTTTAATTCCAATATAATGTGAATTTAAAGGATGTTCCTTGTAAATAATTGAGTTTAAATTATATTCATTTTTTAAATCATGAAATGATCCTACAAAAACTTGAATTCCATCTATATTATTTGAGAGTTTTAACATAAAGTCTACAGATTTTTTTGAAATAGGATAGTTTTTAAACAAATCTGGTTCTAACAATAGTATCCTATTTAGATTTTCACCTTTTCTCCACTGTGGATCTAAATTGTAAAAATTATAAATAAGTGCTGGTAATTTAATGTTTATATGCAGCTTTTTGTTTATTGGAAGATCAGTCTTTAGCTCTGGATTAGATGTTTCTAATAGTGGTTTAGGTACGCTAAGGTTTTGAAAAAATGAATAATCAACATCTAAATAGGTGTTTTTTTGATTGGTATAGCAGTACTTATTGATGTTATCTTGATTAGCATAATATTTCTTATTACTGTTTGCACCACAAACCCATTGCCAACTCAAAGCGTTACTTCCCCAATCAGCATCTAAAAGATGATAATACATCCATTTAGCAGGTGTATTCCAGTGGCTTTTTGCAACGTTGCAGGCTAGTGAAGCAATATACATTCTAAGATGGTTGTGCATATATCCATATTTGTATAAATCTTCTATAGCATTATCTATTGCATTAATTTGGGTAGATGCATTTAAAATTCCAATTGATAAATATTGATTTTCAACATCAACCTGTTTATTTTTCAAATCATTATTAATTAGGTGTTTTTTTTCACACCAAATTAATTGCCAATAATCCCTCCAACAAAGTTCTTGAATAAATTTTTCAATTTTTGTAAATTCAAAACCTTTATTTATTAAATAATTAAATACAATTTTTGTTGATATAACTCCTCTGGAAATATATGGAGATAATTTTGAGATAGATCCATCTATAAAGTTTCTATCTTTTGAATATTTTACAGGATCAATAAGATCCATTTTTTTTATAATTTTATTGTATTGTGTTTCCATTAGCTTTAACGGGGTTTCTTTTAATTCAGCAATATCTAATCCAAGAAAGTAGGTTAATCCCTCATTTGAAGGTTTTACTTAAATTTATAATTATGAAAAACATATTCAGACTTATTGTTTTTCAAGAGGAGATTTCCTGTTTACTGTTTTTTAACAATAAATAAACCTGAATTAATATCGCTAATAATTATATTTTTACTTTTAAAATATGGGTAAACACTCCAGGCACCATTAAATTCAGCTGCATTGCCTTTTTTTGGATTATCATGATCTTCATCTTGTGAATGACTTGTTCTATTAGAATCTAAAGAAATTACAATTCCAGTGTCCTCTTTTTCATTGTATGTATCAAAAAAACCGATCTCAATAATAGATTTTTTATCGATATTAGAAATATCCATAACTCTTAATCCAGCTGTATAGCTAGCTAAATAAAATTTATTTTTATGAACATAACCATTATGATCAATCGCATCTGTAGTATTTTCAAATTCGTAGTGTAGAACAGGATTGTCTAAATCAGTAAAATCAAAAATGATAGACCTAGTATTGAT
>Ga0302122_10002407_pt1 | contig 11692 bp, 11 predicted proteins | sample CB21_SCM_MG_FD_203115 | JGI IMG/M metagenome (GOLD analysis project Ga0302122, IMG submission 203115) | Marine microbial communities from Western Arctic Ocean, Canada - CB21_SCM | ecosystem: Environmental > Aquatic > Marine > Oceanic | place: Canada: Western Arctic Ocean | collected 2017-09-28
CCGCGTAGCCACTGCTCGTAGTCATATGCCTGTTGACGGCGCTGGGCTGCGTCCTGTTGGGCACCCATCGCCTGTAGCTGCTGACCGGCACCGAACGTGGCACCTTGGGTTAAGCCACCGATATCGGCCAACTGACGCGCATTCTGGATCTGCTGTTGTCTGAATTGTGCCTGGGCGTCGAGGCCCATGCCACCTGCCTGGAGACTAGCCGCCTGATTGCGGGTAGCGGCGTCCAGGCTCATCTGAGACTGAGCTATTTGGCGCTGGGCGTCGATAGCTGCCTGTTGGTTACCCGTCTGTAGGGCTGACTGCATATTCTGTTCAGCGATCCTAATCTCGTTCTGCGCGTTCTGCATCGCGACCTGTGTATTAAGCTGCTGGTCCTGCATACCCGACCGCGCATCAAGATTTTGGGTATTCATCGCAGTCTCGACGTTGAGCTCCGCGTCACGCATCTGGCGTTGGGCGTCGATCTGGGCCTGACGGTCACCGCTCTGCATAGCCGCATCCAGATTGGTTTTAGATGCTGACAGCGCATTCTGGGCATTCTGCATACCAACTTGCGTACCCAAACTTTGTTCTTGCCTCCCAATTTCTAGGCCCACCTGTTGGTTGGCGAGCATAGCCTGTTGGGCACGGTTCGCATCAGACTCTATGCGTTGTGCTTCAAGTGCTTGATTGCTTCTTCCCGCATCCACACCTAACCGCTGAGTTTGTAGGCCAGCCTCTTGCTGACGGCCAATATCAGCTTCCATTAGGCCCGCAGCACGATCAAATCCAGCACCTTGGATAGCCGCTTTGTTACGCTGAAGCCTGTCTAGCGCACCCAAGTCTTCAAGTTGCGTCCGAGATCCAAATGATCCACTTCCAGCCTGTTGGGCCTGAAGTTCGTTTAACTGACGCCCATAATCTTCTTGCGCGTCGGCCATCTGGGCATTGACGCCCGCCGTATTCATATAGTCTTGGATCGATGGCCCACCAAGAAACGACGCTCCGCCAAACTCTGTGGGATCTACACCAGCAACCGCTTCAGTTGTCTGACCCGTTACATCGCCTATATCAAACGCTGTCGGTGCGCTAACCGTTCCGGCTGTGATATCAGTCGGTCCCGCAACCGTAGTCTGCCCTATGGCGGTTGGATCGACACCCCCCACCTCATACCTTCCCGGCGCAGTAGCTTGCCCGATATCACCGATATCAGCCACATCACCGACCGTTGTCGTACCAATCGTGGGTGCTGTTATGTCCGTAAACTCTGGAGCCACTGGACCGGCCTCTTCCAGCATTCTGCGTGTTGCGAGACTGCCCATCTCCATCTCACCTATACCTACAGTCGGAGATATTCCTACATCCCCTGCCCTTAAGAGCCCGCTGGGCTCCGGTTGATTGCCGTCAGAGATATTCCGACCATTGTACTGGTCTGGCCCACCCCGCATCATCTGTACTGGCGGTGGTCCCTGTCCCAATTGCCGGTCAATACCATCGAACCCTTTTTCGGCAAACTGCTGCTGCTGCTGCGGCCCACTAGGTATGGAGAACCCTGTGTTAACATCCGCTGCCGACCGGCTGATGTTGCCCCCCAACCCTGAAAGCCTTGCCTGCAACGACTGCTGCTGCATCTGCTTCGGCCCACCCAATGTGCCGCCTATGCCAGTGAGGCCGCCTGTGCCAGTCCTGTTGAGGTCTGCGAGGCCGCGTTTGCCGACGGGCTTGACGTTACCCCATCCGCCAGTCGGTAGGAACGGTTGAGCTGATATCAAATCGTCGCGGCTGACCTCTTCGTAACCGAGCCCCGGCCCTCCAGTGCCCTGCCATTTATCCTGGGGAAGTCTTTCAAGCCCCCCAGGTCCGCCCAGCCCCCCAGGAATAGCAGATCCCTTGTCCGAGATACCAAAATCACCACCAAGCATACTAAACTCATCATTGAACTTATTCGATGGTGTCGTCTCAAACTTCCCTTTGTTACCACCAAGCGAACCAAACTCATCACCAAACTCATCATCGAACTTATCACTGCGGGGGGTGCCCCACTGCCCCAGGGGATCTCGACGAGTACTGCCACCTGTCCCCGCACCTGGTCGGCTAGGCCCAGAAGAACCCGTTCCCGCACCTGGCGCAGGGTTTGTTGAACCGATGGCCCCATAATCTGGCTGATAAGTAAAAGCTGGCTGTTGGGGACGCTGATAGTCTGTGAATCCAAGATTCTGACCCTGGTATTGACCGGGACCGAGGATCGCGTTCGTCATGTACTTCTGACCGGCTTGCGACATTGCCCCCATACCAGGCATCGATGACGCACCGCCATACTGCTGTGAGAACGGGTTTGTAGCGGCGTATCGCTGGGCTTGGTTCCACAGATGTGCTTGTCGTTCTTGTGTCGCGGGGTCAAACGCTGAACCACCACTCTGGCGCATATTCTCACCACCACTACCACTACCACTACCACCACCGCCGCCACCGCCAAGAAGCCCACTTACAGCACCTACTGCGCCACCTACCGGGCCAAGGAACGGCAGCGCGGCCTTTGCAGCGCCCCCTATGCTCGAAAGTACACTACCCATATCAACTTCCCATGTCTTTAGTCAGTACAACGCCTTGATGTACAAACCCGTGAGGTTTGAGTACCCGCTCCCAGCCACGCCGACCTACAATCATCAATTCCGCACAATCAAGCTCTTCTGCGTGGAACTCAGCCGCCTCGAGTACGCCTTCTATGTTTGAAGCCATCTCGCCACCATATAGCCAAATCAAAAGAACGCGCTTTTGCGGATATTCGCCTAACCTAAAGACCGCTGCGCCGTCTTTGACCGGATAGAACACCGCAGAACCGTCTTTTACCTCTTCCAGTACGTCCTCGACCGAATGTAAGCCAGAGAATCCCAGCGCGTCAGCCAAAAATGGCTCACTACGCTGCCATGATTCAGTGAATCCATTATGATCGGTGGAGTTCATACCGCTGTAGTCCCCAAGGTGCCCGCGTCGGTCACTGTAACACTATAGCGTGTCCCGTTCGCAGAAACCAAAATAAGGCGTTCATTGTTAGCTAGGTCCACATCCTGAAAACGCTTGAAATTACTCAAATCGGCTCTTTCCAGGCTTGAGTTCCTGTGCGCTTCCTGTTCAGAACTGTACTGAACACTTGGCGGCGCTAACCGCAGCCGAATCGCAGCCGATGCGCCCGTAACGCTCACCGTCTACCCCCTGGTCGCATCTCCAGGCGTGGTATCCCGACACGCCAAGCATTGGCAGAATTGCTAGTACACTTCATACGCACTGTTCTGCCCGTAAAGCGGACTGAGGTCGGCGCAGCCATCGTATATGGGCCGTGCGTGGTATCGCTATCGGTCGGATAAAGTCGCGTATAGAAAGTTGTAGTAATGTCCCCTAATGCACTCACATCGGGTATTAGGTGTGTAGCAGACAGAAGCCTGTCACCACTGCCGAGTTGGATTGGCCCCGATTCCACTATAGGCACTAGCGGGGTCTTATAGGTGGTAACCGGCGCAGAGCCAGAACGATCTATAGTGTTTATGTCTGCGTAGGTGCCGCCGACCTCATGTTCGTAGGGATTGCCAACTGGATCGAACAAGATGGGCTGTGCGAAGATCCCACGACTCACTACCGCCGTTCGTGCTAATGTCCCGACTGACCAATGCTTTTCGTCATAATTATAGGTGATGTATGCATCGTTTTCAGTCCCCGACCCTGGGTAGAACCAAACGACTTCACTAAACAGTGAATTGTGCCACGCGACAACTTTCGATGACTGAGCTTCGTTCATCTGTGTGACGATGAAATCTTCGACATCACATGGAATCGAACGCACATAGCCGTCGTACATGAAAAACCCATTGGCAGAGCGTCCCATCCAATACGCGATGTTCCCCGCCACTATCACTGAGTTTATGCTAACGGGGCCACAGTTATCGCCTACGCGGTCGAACTGGTAGACATATGGCAACCCGATATAGGTCGCAGTGTGGGCGTCATCTGTTGTGAAAACCAAAACCTTGCCTCTCACTCTCACCGCACCAAGTAAATCTCCCCTACTGTTTACCGTATGGTCGCCAGCTTGATTTGTAGCACTTGCCGTCCAGTCGGTGTTGTCTTCTGAGTCTGACCAGAAAATCTTACGCCTATCTGCGTTCGCCTCCGAACCGCCAGCCACCACACCGCCGAACACCATCTGGATGCGCTCTTCTGTCACTAATGTGCTGGTGACATAGATTGGGGAGCCGGATACCTGGGTAGCTGCCGATCCCGTGCCGCCACTTGTGTTCCAGATCCAGACTCTGCCATCGGCGGGTGTGCAGCCAACAAGATCCTCTCCCCACATATCAAGCGACCATGTAGTCGCAGGGGCGGGTATTCCAAGGTCGGGGCGCACGGTACCGTATAGGCTTTTACCATAAAGCCAATCGCCATAGCCAGTGTTAGGGTCTGCGTCTATCGTTCCGGCGGTAAATCCAGAGGGCGTGATGTCGTACCTGGTCGCACCCGAATTGTAGACATAGAGCTTAGACGCCGAGCCAGCAGCGAGCCATCGATTATTCGAGTTATCCATCCAAGATAGGGCGGTGCGTGGTGGTCCGGTATCGCCCGCCGCACCAACATCTGCCCGTGCTGGATATGTCGCCTCGCCCCAAGGACGCCAGCCGCCAACTGGGCCAAGCGCACCTACACTCCAGCGCATCAGGTCAGCATCATACCAGCGCCCCTGCGCTTGATACAAGGTGCCATTCTTCCAGACACCCGGCTTGAACTGAAGTGGAACGTACTGGGCCGCTGGCATTAGCCAGGTGCGCCATTTACAGAAGGCCGGGTAACAAAGTGCTTGTTGTCGCCCTCAAACTCTGCCTTGATGATGTCCTTATTCGCAAAACCACCCGCAACCAAAAGGCTTTGGAGATTTTCGCGGGCATCCTGAAACCCCTGAAATGCTCTTGCATAAATCTCAGCTTGCCCATCCTCGAGCGGCACCATCTCGTCCATGGAGATTACGTTGGCGTCTTTCCCCAGGTCATGCCCCTCAGTTACGGGACTTGAGGTGTGCTGTTTCGACTTCGATTCTGCTAATCCTGTCGCCATGCTGGTCTACCTTTTCGTCTAAACGATTAACGATGCGCTCAATCTGGGTGATTGATTCTCTAGCGCCATTCAACCCACTTTTTACTCCAGCCCATGCCGCGCCCGCTGCTGCCGGTACCGCGAGTAGTGACAGGAGTTCAGCCATACTACTCTCCATCTTCTGGGGCTGGTGCAACTTTCAAGGGCTCTACGATTACGCGACCGTCATCGTCGGTCCATCCAGTCTCTATCATGTGTGGGTCGTGACGCTCTGCGACGACCATCCAACTCACGCTGTCGGTAGAGGCGGCATCCTCACACGAAATCGTTAGCGTACTCCCGGCGACTGAGCCACGGACCTGCGCCCAACCGCTGTCGTTCTGTATCCAGCACTGCGGGTCACGGCACAGCAGCTCCCATGTGCCCGCGCTCATGTCAGCAGCGGCATCCAGATCCACGCTCGCGGAGCCTCCAGACAGTGTGGCTACACCCCGATAGATGAGGTCAGCGCGTGGCCCTTCGATGAAGCTGTGTACGAGGTGATGCGTGTCCTTCTTGGCGGGCAGCGGGTGGTCAATCTTGAAACTACCGCTACCCTTGGAAACCGCGCCTGTGACGGTAACGGCGTCTGCCCATACGTGTTCCCAGCGTTTAGCTGTCACCCCGAGTTCGGTCACGCCGTCCGCGAACGGGTACAAAGCCGCGCCGTTCGTCACATGAATCGCGCTGCCGTCGTGTGCTACGGTCAAATTGTCGGTGTTGGTGAAGTAGATTCCAGAACTCGTGTCTGCTTGGGCCGCGATGGTGGGTGCAGCGGCTGAACCTGCCGGGAACAATACGCGGGTATGGAACAAGGCATACGATGCGTTGAGTTCCAAACGGTTCGTTGAATTAGTCTGTAGGTGCAGTTCGAGGCCACCGCTCGCAACATTGATCTCACCTGCACCTACCCCATTCGGGGACAACCTCAATTCAGCGATGGCGTCCGTCGTCGTCGCTATGACGTTGACGATGGGCGTTCCCACGGAGACATCTATGCCGGTCGTGAAAGTCGCCAGTGAGGACGATATCGTGAGCTTGTCCTCCGTAGCGCGAGATATGACGATGTTGTCATCATTAAAATCGATTGAACGCGACGAGCCCTGAAGTGTCATGCTGCCAGTGACATCTAAAGCGCCGGTGACTGCTAAAGAGCCGTTCAGGATCGTCGCGCCACTCGCCACATACAGCGCAGCGTTCGTCGCGCCCTCCGTAGGGGCAGCCGTGACGTACAGGCTTGCACCAACAGTGACAACGCCGCTTCCGCCTAGATTATCAACGATAATCGGCTCGTCCACCATGAGAGATGCGACGACTCCGATGCTCTCAGTGGCGCTCTGGGTGTTCACGTTGCCCCGGACATGGGCGATTGCGAGGCTTCCGGTGTCTCCTGCGGCACCTGTCAGGGCGTGTTGCAGCGCAGTCCCGACAGCTAGAGTGCCCGAGCCGTCCGATGTGAACCCGCCGCCGAGCGTTATCGCGATCCTGCCGTCTGCCGCGCCGCCTATCGAATTCGGACCAGCCGAATTTACCGTCAGGGGCGGGACAATGGTCACGGCGGACGACGACACCATGAGCAAATCGGTGAATGTGTCGTTTGTGGGATCGCTGTCGTTGCTCCCACCCTTGGCAACAGTCCAAGTCGAGTCTAGTGAGTCCTGCGCGGCGACCTTCCAGTTCGGCTTGCTCGCACCCGTACCCATCAGGATGCGTGGCGCATCAGATAGCAGCGTGAAATTGCGGGTGGCGGTCGAAGCCGCAGTCCCGATTGTGGCCGCGCCCGCAACGGCCAGTGTCGAGGAAAGCGTGGTCGCGGCGGAGAACGTCTTGGCACCGCTGAACGTCTGGGTGCCGGACAGGTGCGCCGTGTCATCGTCGAGATAGGCGGAGGCGACTTTGGTGCCCTGCCATACTCCGGTGCCTATTGTGCCGAGTGCCGTAACCTGAGTCTGTGAGGCTTCGACGTTAAGCGTGACCGTGCCGGAGGTGCCGCCACCTGACAGTCCAGTACCGGCAGTCACGCCTGTGATGTCACCAACGGTGGGAGCGGCCCAAGTCGGGACGCCACTAGCGAGGGTCAACACTTCGGTGTCAGACCCCTTGGCGAGCTTGGCAAGCGTGGTCGTACCACTCGCATACACGATGTCACCAGCGGCATAAGACGCCAGCCCCGTGCCGCCCTTGTTCACGGCTATCGTGGTTCCAGACCATACTCCTGTACCAATCGTGCCCAGCGTAGTGATGCTGCTTTGGCCTACATAACCAGAGGCGATGGTTACTGCGTCAGCCGATACTGTGATTTTGTCTGCCGTTCCGATCACATTCAGGGTGACCGCTCCGCTTGTGCCGCCACCTGTCATTCCTGCGCCAGCTACCACAGAGGTGATGTCACCGACTTCGGGCGTAGACCAAGCGAGTGTACCAGACCCATCGGCAGCAGACAGTACTTGGTTCGCTGAACCGACTGCTGCTGGCATTGTGAGTGTATAGGAAGAGCTTACCGCGCTCGGTGCTTGGATCTTGACGGTATCAGTCCCGGCACCCGTTTCCTGCACACTTATACTGTTGAACTTGATGTCGGACATAGTGACATCGGTGCCGCTGACTGAGAAAAGGGCGTCTATCGCCGTGATCCCAGTGTTAAGCGTGGTGCCCCAGGTGTCGCTACTTCCCCCGACAGTTGGTAGGGTGATGCCCAGATTCGCAGTAGCCATAGTCTATCCTAGTACCCGTGAGCGCATTCGGAGGCCGGAAGCAGTGTGACGCTCCCGCTCTCCTTGCAGTTTTAGGTCGTTGAGCGCCTTGTCGAGCCTTGCAGTCCACATCGGCATCCGCTCGTCATTCTTCAGGTATGGCTCTGCTTCGACCAAGGTGCCAAATAAGTATATGTCGGGGTGCGCTGCCAGCAACCAATTTGATGTCGCGCTATCAGTTAGTGCTGCTATACGCGTGTAGTAGACGATAGAGGAGGTGTACGACGAGTCAGGTGATGGTAAAACCTCCAACTGGTTAGTCGAGCCGCCGACCGTCGTAAAGTAGTATGGCTTGCCCGTCGCATTCATCACGATCCTGCGCTCCGATATCTCTTCGGGCGTCATGTATTCTAGCACAATAACCGGCGTAAGATCGATCACAATCCTGACGATCTCGAGTGTGTCGCTGGGTAGTGTCGTATAGCGACTTGCTATGGCAAACGAGTCATTTTTCGCGATCATGTCAGGTTGCCGAATTACGCGATTAAAGTTCGCTTCCGCAAGCTCGATAAATTCTGGGATACGCGCACCTAGGTCAGTGCGGTCAAGCCAGTTCGCTGTCGCGGTCTGCAACTGCGCGTAGGTCGTAATAGCCACCTAAAGCCTCCCCGGCCTCGTCCTGAACACACGATTGTCCTTGTCGTTCAGCCACTTACGGATTGCTCGCTGGTCCTTAAAATTATTCGATACTTTCGCGAGTTCGTGGTAGATGCTCATCGGGATCGACGCCACTTTGTGAACGTCGCCTTTCCATGACGCCCGTTCATCCACCGGATTGAAGGCACCCTTCGTGCCCTCAACTATTGATGTTACATCTTGCTCGGTTTCCAAGCCCATATCACCCGTGGCCTCATCGTAATGAAACCACTGCGTGATACCCGTAGCTGGATCGTAGTCCAGCACTCGTTTCATAGACATTATGGTGCCTACTAGGGGGCAGGGGCCGAAGCCCCCACCCCACCAGCAGGACTACGCCGATGTAATTCCAGCGATCACACCGTGGGCCTTCTCGTTATTCACCTGAAGTCCCCACTCCTGTAGCACCATCCGCTTATCAGCGTCACCAGTTTTCGCCAGCGTTTCGATGGTGTAAGGCCGCAGATTCGCGATCTTTACCTCGTCTGGGTCGATAAGGAACGCCCAGTTGTTCATCAGCGAGCCAGCACCGGCATCTATCACCGAAGTGAAGAAACGGTTTGGCACAACGGACAGATTACCGAAGTCAGAGACGTAAATGTCTGCTGCCCCGATGATCACTGACGGCTCTGCACCGTCTACGTTGTAGCGGCTAGACGCGATGCCACTGAAAGCACTCACGGCGGTCTTATTGAAAGGACCAACCATAAGCATCGACGGCTCGCCACCACTGGAGTAGCATTCCTGCATCGTGGTCTTGAGCATCGCTTCGGTAAACGCCGTGGGCGTCCCGAAAGCCTTCCACACCTGGGCCGCACCTGTCGGGGTTGAACCCGAGTAACTAGGCGCAGTCACGTTCGTGGAAGTTTCGTTCGTCTTGAGCCAGCCGGGGAACCCGGCAGTGACCCGTGCAGTGCCGGTCGCGCCAACAACCGCACCAACTCCGTTCAGCAGCGCAGCTACTTCGACGTTGCGCTTGAGTTCCTTCGCAGCTTTCGCTGCCTGATAGCCAACCTCTGACGCACGGCCCGCTTTATCCACGCGCTGCTCGGTGCCCGAGATGATGAAGTCCACCATGTTGATCTGGCAGTAATTGCCCAGACGAACGGTTGGTGTGACTGCCGTGAATGACGATAGATCCGCACCTTCAATTACGGGCGTCCCACTGGCCGTAGCGAGGCTGTCTGTCTGCCACTCGAAATAGGTGTTATCTGCGTCTCTCGACCCAATATTGCTCTGGAAGGGCGTTGTAGTCGGGCTGATATCAGAGATCAAGTCACTGAGATCCTCCTTGATACCCTTCGCGTCATAGGTCAGGAACGTATTGGTAACTACTGCCATGATTCTAACTCTCCATTAAAGTTATTCCGTCAAGATGTCGGCAAATAAAGCCGCAGCGTCATCGACCTTTCCGGTCCTTCTCAACTGCTCCCTCTTTGACTTCACCTGACGGGAGCGCACTCGGCGGGATGTCTCTTGGTTGCCGCCCTTCACGCTACCGATTTTTGATTTAGCTGCTTTGATTTTGTCGCCGTTTGTGAGCTGGTTGTAGCGCATCGCATCGCGTAGCACGACTACTGCCCTGGAGTCATATATTCCATTGAGTTCGTCATCGCTAAACCCGATTGCCTTGCCGAACTCTAGCAGCTTGCGCTGTTCGTTGGCCTGTAGATCTCCGTCAGCCCACTCAGGGATTTTCTGCAACATCAAACCCTTTTCAGTCATCAGATGCGCTTGCAGTTTCTTGTCGTTTTCACCAGCAAGAAGTTGCTGCATACGCACCTGTTCGGCGTGTACCGCTTGCATCTCACTGGCTTTCTGTCGCTCGAGTTCCTTGAGCTTCAGCCACTGGACCGGATTCTCTCGTTCAAGAGCATCCCAATCTAGGTTCGCCGGTTGATTAGCGGATTGCATCTGTTGATGGAGTTGGGTTAGTACCCCTTGGTATTGCTCGTATGTCTGCTGCAGAGCCGCCTCTTGAGCGGGTACATTCTGGATTCGTTCCTCCAGTGTTTTCCGCTTTTCGGCAAGCTCCTGCTGCCTGTGTGTGAAGGTCGCCTTGCGCTGGTATCCGCTAATGAGTTCGTCAAGCGGAACCTCTGATGTTTCACCGTCAATCGTGACGGCATACAGAGGCGCATCGCTATCCGAGAATTCATCCGGTTCGACAGCATCCGGCTCATCCACCACTGAGTCATCGGCTAACTCAGCATCCTGTTGTGCTACATCCGAAGAATCCGTCGAGGGTAGCTCTTCCTGAGAAGAATCCTCTTCGGGTAGCTCTTCAGACCCGGTAAGCATCTGGGAAAACGTATCCTCAATTTGTCCCATAGAGCGCGGGCCAGCTTCTGTTGTACCGGCTTCGCTCATTATTTCCTTCCTTTTTTAGTTTTTTTACGCGACTGATCCATAGTCCAGTCAGATACCAATGTTCGCAACCCACGCAACACCTCGTCAAGAGCGCGGCCCTGATGGTAAAGGCTTTCGCGTGTCTCGGTTTGGCCTAAGTCGGTCAGGTTCCACTGCGTCAGGATGTGTGTCCTTGCGCTATCGATGACTTCCACGAAAACCTGGTCCTCTAAGATTTCCCTGGCGCGGCGTCCCTTATGTTCAGTAGTCAGATCCACTTACAATCCTTGTTTCAGGCTTGCTTTCACGACCTCAAGATCAACGTCATTCTGGAATTTCTCTTCTGCCTGAAACTCCCTGATCGCTAGATCGCCAGCTATCCTGGCGCTTTCACGCTGGTCGAGTTGTTCTTGCTTCATCGCAGCGAGCTGGAGTTTCTGCTGTTCTATCTCGGCGCGAGACTGAATGTCGGCCATCTGCGCCTGGAGCAGCATCTCTTCCGGTGTCGGTTTCGGCGGCTCTTCAGAAGGCGGCGGCTCATAGTCGAGCGGCAACGGCTTGAAGAACTGGTTGGAGTCGGGGTAACCGCTGATCTCAAGCATCTTCGCGAGCGTGTTACGGAACTGGCCGAACCCGACAAGTGGATTGCTAGGCCCTAGTTTTTCAAGCACTTCTTTCTGTTGCATCATAACCTGATTCAGTACGGACAGCCGTTCGTCAGTTGTGCCCACGCCTAACCCGACACTTACGCTACAGTCCATCGTCGAATCCCAGACACGCGGATCAATCGGCACCCACTCGTCGCGCAATCGAACAATGCGTTCACGATCTTGATGTGTGATGACGAG
>Ga0302122_10002413_pt1 | contig 11675 bp, 13 predicted proteins | sample CB21_SCM_MG_FD_203115 | JGI IMG/M metagenome (GOLD analysis project Ga0302122, IMG submission 203115) | Marine microbial communities from Western Arctic Ocean, Canada - CB21_SCM | ecosystem: Environmental > Aquatic > Marine > Oceanic | place: Canada: Western Arctic Ocean | collected 2017-09-28
GTCCGCCATCGGGTTTGCTGCAACAGAGCGCAACCAGGGATCACCATCGATGATGGTCGTCGAAATGAAGACGTCGGATGGAAGCTGCCGCTGCACCTCGCCTGCATCGATCGACGTGTGCCGCCAGTTCACAACCCCTGCCTGGGGAACCGTTCGCACCTCGAGGTCCGGCTCAACATCAATCTGGCGAACTAGCCGTGCCGCAAGCTCCATGGAATGATCAATCCACCCGGCGACACCTTGGCGGCCATATGCCAGCAGGGTGGCCAACAACGGCACAGCACTGGCGCCATGACTGCCGAGAACGCCTACGTTTGGCACGGCGAGATAGTCAGCGCCGAAGCTCACCGAACGATGGGCTGCCACCACGTCAGCGAACAGAACCATCGCCGACTCCTTTGGCTGGAACAGCCATTTGTGTGCCGATACCGAGACGCTGTCTGCCCGTTCGATGCCATCGAGCAGATGTCGATGGCTGTCGCTGAGCCGAAGCGGACCGGCCCATGCAGCATCGACATGACGCCACAGCGCTCCTGACGCTGCGTCGAGCGGCTCGATCTCGCCGGTGCTCGTGGCACCAGCGGTGATCACAGCGCAGCATCCGTCAAGTGAGATCGCAGCATCCCAATCACGAATCGGCCGATGAAACATGCCAAGCAGGTGTGCCGCCTTGGCCACGCTGAGATGGGCATTACGCGTTGACACAACCGTGTGAGCGCCTGCTTCGCGCGCTGCCCAGATCGCCGTCAGGTTCGCAACCGTGGACCCAGGTGTCATATGGCCACCCGACATACCGAAGCTCGGCGCCAACCAGTCGATTACCCGAGCCTCGATGTCGCGCGCTTTGGGAGCGGTGTCGGGGTGCAGAAGATTCTGATTTTGACTCGACGTCCACAACTGCATCGCCCAGGTGATCCACGGTGTCGGCGGGTCCATATGAGCAAAGAAGCCAGGTGCTCCAAGATCGCGTGCTCCGGCCAATACCGACGGCGCCAGTGCGTCCAGCGTCTGCGCCCCGCCCAGTCCAAGGTCAGGCAAGCCCGATGGCAGCTCAGGCGTCGCTGTATCCGGAGCGGTCGCCATCAAGCTGATGGCTCGACACAGCTGTTCGGTATTGACGGCGAAGGCTGCGTGCATGTCAGTCGAGTCGGTCACCGCCGCATCGTAGGTTCAACGCCGCCGCCATTGTCGCAACTGTGAAAACCACGAAACCCAGAAGACGACCCGGACTACCCGCGGGCCTACAAGCCCCGGGACCTTGGACCTAATCAGCTCAGACAGGACGAGCGCAGCGAATCCGGACTACCCGCGGGCCTACAAGCCCCGGGACCTTGGACCTAATCAGCTCAGACAGGACGAGCGCAGCGAATCCGGACTACCCGCGGGCAGCTTTGGCGAGGCGTTCGAGGATGTCGGCGAACATCGCTCGTTCGCTGGGCTCAATCAGGTCGATCAGGGCGGCGCGGACATCGCGCACATGCTGGGGCGCGGCTTCAACAATGCACTTCATGCCCTCGTCGGTCAGCACGGCGAACGTTCCTCTTCCGTCCTCGGGACATTTCTCGCGACAGACCAATCCACGCTTGGCCAGCCGGTCGATTCGCTGGGTAAGTCGGCTTTGGGAATTAAGCAGCTGGTGCGACAACTCGGTCATCCGGACCCGGTGCGGGTCGGCCTCGGACAAGTGGACCAGGACTTCGTAGTCGTCCATAGTCAAGCCGGTCTGCGCCTTGAGCGAATCACTGAGCTGTCTGCTGATGAGACCGGACGCGTGCAGGAACGACCGCCAAATAAGGTTCTCTTGCTCGTCGAGCCAAGGTGTGTCGTCCTTCACAACCGAAAGCGTAGAACAGAGGTTGACATTGTTCAACTTTTAAGTAGTCTTGTTTTTGTACCGATACTTTAATATTTAAGTATCACGCAACATTCGCTTCACGCTCAGGAGAGCACTCACATGACAACCGCAACCACAGAACTCACCGGACTTACCGCAGGCACCTGGGACATCGATCCCGCTCACTCCGAAGTTGGCTTCACGGTTCGCCACCTCGGCCTGTCAAAGGTCCGCGGCCGCTTCAACGCATTCTCGGGCACCGTCACGATCGCCGACGATCAGACCGCCAGTAGCGTTGCTGCCTCTATTGACCTGTCCTCGGTCGACACAAACAACAAGATGCGTGATGGCCATCTAAAAAGCGCCGACTTCCTCAACGCAGAAGACAGCCCCACAATGACTTTTGTATCGACTGGCGTGACCGAAACAGCACTGTCGGGCGACTTGACGATCCGTGGCATCACCAAGCCGGTCACGCTCGACCTGTCTTACAACGGCGTCGCCGTCGATGGGTACGAGGCAACCCGAGCCGGCTTCAACGCCAGCGGCCAGATCCTGCGCAGCGACTTCGGCATTGCGTTCAACGCTCCTCTGGGCATCGACGGCATGTTGGTGAGCGACAAGGTCGCCATCGAACTCGAGATCCAAGCAACTCGCCAAGCCTGACCCGCGAAGCCAACTCTGCCCGCCCGTCCCGAGAGGAACCGCCATGCTCAGCACGATCGATATCCGCCCTGCATCTGATCGTTACCCCACCACTAGTGAATGGCTCGACAGCCGCCATAGCTTCAGCTTCGGCCCTCATCAGGAGCCGTCGAACAACGGTCATGGCCTGCTGATCGTCTCGAATGATGACCGAGTGGCACCAGGCGGGGGTTTCGGAATCCATGGACACCGCGACATGGAAATCGTGACCTGGGTCCTCAGCGGCAGACTCAAACATGAGGACTCGACGGGAAATCAGGGCGTGTTGTATCCCGGCCTGGCGCAGCGCATGAGCGCTGGGTCCGGGATACAACACAGCGAAATGAATGCCAGCAAAACCGAACCGGTCCACTTCATGCAAATGTGGGTTCCACCAGACACCGCCGGCCTGACCCCGGGGTACGAACAGCGCGACATGAACGGCCTCCTCGCTGCGGGCGGACTGGTCGCTGTCGCCTCGGGAAAGGGTCACCCCGACGCCATCATCATCCACCAACGCGACGCCGCAATGCATGTGGCCCGCCTAACGAACGGAGAGACCGTGACGGTGCCCGACGCGCCGTTCGTCCACGTGTTCGTCGCCCACGGAACGATCGAACTCGGGGATGACCCACGGCCCCTCACCCAAGGTGATGCGGCCCGACTTACCGACGCGGGCCGCGTCACCATCACCTCCGACGGTGCAAGCGAAGTCACCGTGTGGGAATCTGACAAAGAGGTACAGCGATGAACAACACAAACAAGACCACCGGCCCCGCACCCAAACACGGCGAAGACGTCGACCGCCGTGACGAGTGGGAGGCCATGCGGCAGAAGTATCTGCGTGCCGACCGACCTGCCTCGTCGGCCCGGGGCGTGCATCACCTGGCGCTACTGTCGTCGAGCGTGCCCCGCACAATCGAGTTCTACCAAGACGTGCTCGAGTTCCCGTTGACCGAGTTGTTCGAGAACCGCGACTACCAAGGCTCTACTCATTTCTTCTTTGACATGGGCAACGGGAACGCACTGGCATTCTTCGACTTTCCCGGGCTTGACCTGGGGCCATACGCCGAAGTACTCGGCAGCATGCACCACCTGGCCATCTCGGTCACTTCTGAGAAACAAGCTCACTTGCGAACCAAGTTAGAAGCCGCCGGCGTGCCCATCAACTTTGAGCACGGAAGCTCGATCTACTTCAGCGGCCCCGACGGCGAACGCCTGGAGTTGCTGGCTGACGAGCTCGGCGAGATGTACGGCGAGACCATCCTCTAGCGCCCAGCGGGCTGAGTTGTTTGAATTCGTTCATGACAACCTGGCATTAGCGACTTCAACCCCGCTGGCTGACGACCGGACCCAGGCAACCACTGACGCGGTGAAACCAGCTGAATCGAAGGCCATCTAGGCTGCCGTGATCCCTGAAGTGGCTTGCTACATCTTGTTGCACCCGATCAAGTTCTTCAGTGGCTGAGCTATCTCATCAGGGTGCAGCATTGTCGAGCGACTGACGCCATGTTTGGGGATAGAGCTTCCCGGCTGACACCATGGCGGCTGTGGCCTACCAGTTCGATGAAGAAACCGCCCTCGTTCAAAGAGATGACACTCACTGGCAAACCAACCTGACCAGCAATTGGAACATCGGCGACAACCCCAACGGCGGCTATCTGCTTGCGCCACTCGCCAAAGCCATGGCTTCGGTGTCGGGGCACCCGGATCCGTTGTCGATCACCACCCACTATCTACGCCCGGGAACCGCTGATGCCCCCGCAGAGATCGAAGCCGAGATGATCCGCACCGGCCGAACAATAGGTACGGTCCGCGGTCGCCTCGTGCAGGGCGGCAAAAGTCGCATCGAATCAATCGCCGCGTTTACGGATCTGTCGAGCACCGAGTCCGTCGTGGATATCGACACCCCCGTTGCGCCTATTCCTAATCCCGATGATTGTGTGTCACGAACAGAGTTAGAGCAGGGCGTCATCCTGCCCATCATGAATCGACTCGACGTGCGTATCCACCCAGATCACGCGGTCGCAGTCGCCAGTCGAGAAGCAGCGATCACCGGCTGGATCCGGTTTGGTGATGGCCGCCCGGTCGACGCTCACGCATTGCCCCTCTTCGCTGACGCATTCCCGCCACCTCTGTTCTCTAAGGTCGGTTACATCGGCTGGGTACCCACAATCGAGCTGACCGTGCACGTGCGCCGACGTCCCGTCGAGGGCTGGATCCGGGGCCACTTTCGCACGAGCGACGCTACAGGAAACCGCACCATTGAGGACGGGTGGCTCTGGGACGAGTCGGGTGCATTGGTCGCCGTAGCCCGCCAGGTGGGTTTAGTGCTTTCGACCCAACCAAATGCGCCTCGATAGACCCGAATCTGAATGGTACGTGGGGAATGACCCAAGTCTTTGACAACCCGATGCTCGGCGGTACGAACGCCGTCACTGGGTCGGTCACAAGCCTTTTCATCAAGAGACTTCATGGCTTCTTCGCCACGTCCATTGCGATCACCGCTTAGCTAGAACGCTCAACTGCCGGGCGCCCGGCCAGTACGTATTTCTGTGGCTAGTTGGCCGTGGCCTGAGCCAGTGTCGCTACATGGGCGAGGCCAGACCGATGATCAGCCAAGTCAGGACTGCTGACCCCAACAACAAGCTGGTCGGCACCGGCCTTACGCCACGCCTCCACGGCTGCGATGTCGGGGAGGTCCGTCACGTCGACACGCGGTGCGACAGTCAGACTCGTTCGTTCACGGCCTTGCGATTCGAGCGCCTCGACCATTGCCGGCATTCGATGGGCAAGACCATCGACCGAACACATTGGGTGCCAACCTGTCCCGTAGGCCGCGGCGCGCCGCCGAGCAGGCGCCCCGGATCCACCAACCCAGACTGGCATTACCGCCTGCGCCGGTTTGGGCGACGCGATGACATCGGCGAACTGAAAATGCTCACCCTCGTAACTGGCGGCTTCCTCTGTCCATAGGGCTTGCATGACATCGATGAACTCGTCGCCAAACGAGCCACGCCCGTCGTAGATCACGCCGAGGATCTCATTCTCTTCGGGAAGGCTTCCCACACCCAGGCCCGGGATAACGCGCCCGCCGCTCATGAGGTCGAGCGTCGCCAGTGCCTTGGCGGTCGCCATTGGATGCAGGTATGGCATGACCAACACCGACGTGCCGAGCTTGATGGTGCTCGTCTGAGAAGCAACCCATGTCAGCACAGTTAGCGCATCGTGATACGGCCTGTTGCCCAGCCGGTCGGCGATGTAACCGGCGTTGACGATGTGGTGGTTCACCCAGACTGACTCCAGACCAAACTCCTCGGCTTCGACACCCACATTGGCCACTGCTACAGGGTCCGCAATGCCCCAATTGTTCGGCAATATGAATCCAAATTTCACGGCAGCTCGTTTCGATAGCGTGCAACAACAGGTCACGTTCACACTAACGACTGGCGACCCCAGCGCATAGCAATGTCGGCTGGAGCCTCTCCCCAGCAGATCGGTGCGCAGGACGCCGAAATCCAACACAGGAGCACTACAGGGGAACCGCCAGTCGTAGGCCGATGCGCTGCGTGGGCGAAAGCGGATACGAGAGGCTACTGCCACAACTCAAAGGCTTCGAACCAATGTCCACCCGCATCCCCGACATCGGTCACTGAATTCATATCCCTGCACAGAGGCGCAACTTCACGGGCTGCCCAACTCGTCCACGTTGTTCGACTGGTCCATGACCATATGCATCGTGCGTTGCGGGAACGGGATCGTGATGCCGTTTTCATCGAACGCCTCTTTAATTCGTAGGCGCAATTCTCGTTGAACCTGCCACTGCGACATCGGGTCTGTCTTCACAACCAAGCGGAGGATTACGGCATCATCGCCGAGCGCTTGCACACCTTGTACGACGGGGTCCGCAATAATTGATCCGGATCCAGCCTCGGACTCTTGCCACATCGTGTCGGCCACACCATCGAGGACCGCCATTGCCTGACGCACATCGGTGTCATAGGAAACCCCGACGTCGATCACACAATTTGACCACAGCTGCGAGTGGTTACCGACCTTGTTGATTTCACCGTTGGCCAGATGCCAGACAGTGCCCTCAACATCGCGGAGTCGTGTCGCTCGCAGCGAGATGTTCTCGACCGTGCCCGAAACATCGCCGACCTCGATCACATCGCCAACCCCGTACTGATCTTCTATCAGGATGAACAGGCCAGCGAGGAAGTCGCGCACCATGGACTGGGCACCGAAACCAACCGCAAGTCCGGCGATGCCAGCACCCGCGATGAGTGGCGCCAAATTAATAGCGAGTTCGCCAAGAATTAGCAATAGCGCCAACACCCATATGACCACCGATACAACGCTCTTCAGCACAGCCTCAATGGCCTCGGCTCGAGCCGGCGCCCGACCAGCGAGCGCAGCCTCGTTTTCTTGATCCCCTTCGGCTCCAAGGCGGCGAAGCTGTGCGAGATGCGGGTTCTGCGGTGTGACCCTTATGCGATCACTCAATGAGCCAATCGCCCGACGAGCCAGATGGTTCAAAATCCAGGCGCCAATCGCAACAATCACGATCCGGAATGGCCGATCGATAAACCATTCGGACAGGCCAGCCAGCGTCTCGTTACCGCTCCAGTCGAATACTCGACTGCACACCCGACTTACGTCGTCGACGCCACACGCCTCTTGAACACCTTCGAGCTGTACTGACATTGTGAACCTACGGTCGTTGGGCTTGATTCTGGCTGTGTCTTTAGACCCGTCGGCGAACTAACTGCATCGGGACCACCGGAGACCTCACCGTAGTTTCATTGGTTCAGACCCTGGCGGACATTCACCGGTTATGGGTCTGGCATTCGTATCGACCCACAAATGTGTGGCTGGTTAGGTGGCACCATGCTTGTCGACCACTGCCTGTCGTCGTCCTCTTTTAAGCCACACATTTTTACGCCGTAAGCTTCGCCACGCCTCGTGCTTGAGGTAGACGAACAGCATGAATCGCAATAATCGCAGGTGCCACTTCTCATCGGCGTCCCGATCTAGTTGGACGTTCGTGTCGCTACAAGTGTCATCAGGCTCTCCGATTCTGGCGCCAACCCTCGGTCCATAACTTGGTGCACCTCGAGACCCGAGTCGTGCACCAGATCAACCAACTCGGTTACATCGAATAAGCGACAACGCTGCACATAAATCGCGCCCGTCTCAAGTTCGGCCCGCTCGGTCATAATCGAAGTTCGCGTATTGAACTGGCGGGTGACCGCCGCTGTGCCGAACTGTTCCTGTTCAACCAACTTGGCAACCATTCGATCTCGATCTGGCAACTCGATCACGAGCTTCGCCGATGGACGCAACGCCTGCTTGATCTGCCCAAGCATGTCGAGGTGCAAGGTGTCCTCGCTCGTCGCGTTAGCCAACTGGCCAAAGGTACCGAACAAGCAAATCGCAAGGTCATAACGGCCGACCTCGCGGAGGTCCCTTGCGGCGACACAACTAAAGTCAGCGAATTGACCCGCTGCGATCGACCGCTCCCTGGCTGCCGAGATCATTGCAACCGATCGATCGATGCCGGTGATGTCGGCACCACGAGATGCCAGCTCAATGCTGTGCCGACCAAAGCCACAGCCAACATCAAGGACCCGACCCGAGATTGATCCAATCAGTCGCTCAAGCTGGTCTATCTCAGCCGAGGTGCGCTCGGCGGTCAACAACGGATGCGACAAGTAGGGCGAGCCATCGCTGAAGAAGTCATTCACCATGCACCACACATCCCGTCAACTGAAACTGTAGGGCCTGCGACGCGAACCACCAGTTACCCAAGACAGGTAACGCACCACGTTTCCTCACAGCATCTGAAATCATGCGCCAGTCTTGTCTATGAACTTGCTTCAGCGTTGCGGGTTTCACGATGAACGTGCTCTCAGAGGCCAACAGCTGTGTCCAACAACCCCTTTATGCCTCGGGGTGCTCCAGCCAGACGGTGTCCGCGATCAAACCACAGTGACCGCTGGCTTGAACGTCGGCGATTAGCTCGTTAGCAACCACGCAGTCGTCAGGGATTCGGCCAGCATTTCGAGCATGGCGAAACGGATCGCCAGTCGCTGGTGTACCCCGCTGCCATCGTCGCCGGCCACGACCCACGCATTTTGAAAGAAGACGGTGCGCAACCAGGCGTTAGCCGGCAGTAGCGCCAAAACAAATCGCCAAATCCGAAGAACGATGCAGGTGAGCCGCGATGCTCCAAACCTGTTACACCAGCGAGTCGAACCAGACGGAGATCGAGGACCCTTGCAGGCATGGAATCCGACACGACATGACGGTGATGCCGGCAACCAATGAATCGCACAAGACAGTCTGCATCCTGAACTCAGCGAACTGCGGTGTCGGGCTTCGCAGCGAAGGGCGCGAGATCACGTGCCTACGCGGGAACAAGTCCCGCCTGGCTTCGCTCGGGTACACATGCGAAAAGGCCCTGCGTCTCAACCACCATCAAAACGGCATGAAGCGGCTGCCGTTGCCGATGATGCGTTCTACTACGACCCGTTCTTTGGCCCCGCGTTGGAAAAAGGAGCCTTCCGTGAGTCCATGGCTCACACGGAAAAGATTGCGCCGATCAGTGGCACACATTTTAATAATTGACGAGTCGGTGTCGGCCCTATGGCGATGTGCCAGCTGGTCACCGCTCCGCCGGATCAGCACCCTCAGCGGCTTCTCCGACAGCGCCACCGGGCACAACGCGCCACCTTGCGCCAGCGCCGGAAGATGTCACGTCTTACAACATGTACGTCTAGATGTCCCAAGTACAGCGCGGTGATGCAACGCCTCTGCACATCATTGTTGACCTGATGTTCATTCGGTGCACCGAAGGCCCGGGTCTCTGTGATTGGCAATGTCGCAGACGAGTAGTCTCGGTCGAATGACTAATGCGATGAAGTTTGGATGGCTCTCTCCGGTGATCGGTAACCGCTGGAGCGACCATAAACCCATCGTGATGTTCCAAGAGCGAAACATCCTGCCGACTGCGCTGGAACACTTCGATTCGTTGTGGATCGCGGATCACTTCTACGGCTTCGACGCAAAGACCGATCCGTTCATGGAAGCCTGGACCACCCTGACGTGGCTCGCGGCCAAGTTCCCCGACGTCATGTTGTGTCATCACGTACTTGGCCACGGATACCGCCCTCCAGCCCTCACGGCGAAGATGGCCTCGACGCTGCAAGTCCTGTCGGGCAACCGTTTCATTCTGGGCATAGGCGCAGGGTGGCGCGAAGACGAGTACGCCGCTTATGGCTACGACTTCCCAAAACCATCAGTTCGCTTCGCCCAACTCGATGAAATGTTGCAGATCTGTAAGCTCATGTGGACCGAGGACGAACCATCATTTACGGGTACTCACTTCTCGATCGAGGGAGCATCGGCACCACCGCTACCTGATGTAATTCCACCAATTTGTATCGGTGCTTCCGGCGAAAAGGTTGGCCTCCCGTTGGCTGGCCGGCATGCCGACATCTGGAACGGGTCCGGCCGCGCCAGCGACGAAGACTGGCGACGCAAGCTCGACATCCTGCACAACGCCGCCAGCGACGCCGGCCGCGACCCAGCACAGATCGAAATCAGTCAGACAATCGAGCATGCCCTCCCGGAAACCGACGCTCAGTCACAGGAGCTACTCGAACGGCTCGCGCACAAGGCCTCTCTGGGTATTACCTATTTCGTCATGGACTTCGGCAATCCGCTGACCACCGACCACATAAGCCGATTCGTCGAGCAAGTAAAGCAGCCTTTGATACGCGGCTGAACCGCCCGCCGCGAGCCTGGCCGTTACATGAAGTGATTCACCGTCGCAGCATTGCACTACAACCAATACCAAGGTGCCCCTCACCCGACGAGACATACCCCGCACTGTTCCTGCGGCGGTTGTCACGCCAATCGAAGTACTCAGAACACCGTCATCAACGCCATCGCCTAAAAGATTACGACCCAGCTCAATCTCCTGCTGGGGCTACCGCCGTCAGCTGGCAAACTACTTGGTATGAAGACGTTCACCGGGCGAGTCGCTGCCATCACCGGTGCTGGATCAGGAATTGGTCGAGCACTGGCAGAAGAGCTTGCTCGCCAAGGTGCGCATCTAGCGCTCAGCGATATCGACGAATTTGGGTTGGCCGAAACCGTCGATCTATGCAAGGGCGCCGGCATCAAGGTGACATCAGATGTACTCGACGTTGGCGACAAAGACGCCGTGTTCTTCTGGGCCGACAAGACCGCCCATGACCACGGCAAGATCAACCTGATTATCAACAACGCCGGCGTCAACTTAAGCGCCACGTTCGAAGGCGCTAGCTACGACGACTTCGAATGGCTGATGAACATCAACTTCTGGGGCGTCGTCCACGGGACCAAGGCCTTCCTGCCCCATCTCCGCGCTGCTGGCGAGGGTCATGTCGTCAATATTTCCAGCGTCTTCGGGCTGGTCAGCATCCCGACGCAGTCGGTCTACAACGCTGCCAAGTTCGGTGTACGCGGCTTCACTGACGCGTTGCGAATCGAACTCGACATTGAACGATGTGGGGTTTCGGCCACAACGATTCACCCTGGCGGGATCAAGACGAACATTGCCCATAACGCCCGCATCGATAAGAGCGCAAGCGCTTTTGGTGATGACCCAGCAAACTTCGGCACTCAGTTCGACAAGATGGCTCGCACCACGCCAGAGAAAGCAGCACACCAGATCCTGCGCGCCGTGTCACGCAACCGGCGCCGGGCACTCATTGGGCCCGACGCTGTCGTGTTTGATCTTGTCTCGCGCCTACCCGCTGGGCTCTATCAGCGACTGCTCGCCGCAGGAGCCCGCCGGAACATAGCCAAGAGTTAATAACCCGCTTGACATAGGGCCAACAAAGGTCGGCAAAACATTTCTTTGATCGTTGCGATCCAGATTGAGGCCGGGCCTCGTCGTAACCAAGATGAAGCAGCCAGCCGGTTCCATCATCACCTCGGCAGGCTCACTCCGTCGCCTATTCACAACTTCCCTAGCGCTCTCCATGCTTACTGCACCCTGCGGTGGCGATGTCGAAGGCTTGTTCTCACTAGCAGCCGAAGATGCCGTATCCGAGTTCATCGAGCCGCCCGAAGAATCACGTCTGGTCGCCAACCCCTGCACCGGCTA